>Ga0310810_10006127_pt1 | contig 13544 bp, 13 predicted proteins | sample NCmetagenome_FD_207641 | JGI IMG/M metagenome (GOLD analysis project Ga0310810, IMG submission 207641) | Soil microbial communities from experimental microcosm in Duke University, North Carolina, United States - NC | ecosystem: Engineered > Artificial ecosystem > Soil microcosm > Unclassified ... | reverse complement strand
CTCTTTCGCGTTTCCCCCCGACGGAGGCTGATGCTCGCCGATGCTCACTGGACGCCAGCGATACGAGCAGCGACGGACTCGTCGCCGCGGATCGAATCGGAAGTACGCAGGGCACCATGCGAGATTGCGACTCGAGCTCGCGCCCTACGTCGCAGCTGGTCTGGCTGTGTGTGCTCGCTGCAAGGAGCCGATCGCGCCGGGTGAGCCCTGGGACCTCGGCCATGACGACACGTACCCCGAACTGCACTCCGGTCCCGAGCACACTCACTGCAACCGCGGAGCGCCGCACCGCAACGTGACCTCGCGGCAGTGGTAACCGCCACCTACGCCCCGCCTCGCTACCACCTCGTTCCTCACTTCACCGAGTCACGAGCGGACGACGTGTTCGAGATGGCCGAGCGTGTCGGTTTCGAGCTAGACCCCTGGCAGAGGCTCGTCGTCGAGGGCGCGTGCGGCGTACGTCACGACGGCAAGTGGGCGGCCAAGCGCGCTGCCGTCAACGTTCCCCGTCAGAACGGCAAGGGCGGCATCCTCGAACTGATCGAGTTGACGAGCCTGTTCGTGTGGCTGGCCGAGCTCGACGTCGCCGACCCGCTCGCCATCCACTCCGCGCACGAGTTCGTCACGAGTCAGAAGCACTCCAAGCGCCTGTGGTCGCTGATCGAGCGAACGCCCGAGCTGCTACGTCAGGTGCACAAGCAGCGCATGATCGGCACGCACGGCCAGGAGGCGGTGCGCCTCGTCGACGGACGCGCGCTCGAGTTTCGCTCGCGTACCAAGTCCGCCGGCCGCGGCTTTAGCTGCGACCTGCTCGTTCTGGACGAGGCGATGTTCCTGAGTCGCGACGAGATGGGTGCGATCTTCCCGACCATGCGTGCGAGGCCGAACCCGCAGGTGTGGTATGCGGGCTCGGCGGTCGACCAGGAAGTTCACAACGAGGGCTACGTGTTCACGCAAGTGCGCATCGACGGCATCGAGCGCGAGCCGGACCTCTTCTACGCCGAGTGGTCACTTCCCTACGACCACCCGAACGAGATCCCCGAGGACGAGTTCGACGCCGAGTCCTCGATGTTCACCTCCAATCCGGCCTACGGCATTCGCATCTTCCGCGAGCACTTCGAGATGGAGCTGCAGGCACTCGACAGGCGCACCGCCGCCGTCGAGCTGTACGGGGTCGGTGACTACCCGGATCCGACAGGCGAGGAGGACCGACCGATCTCGGTCGAGGCATGGATGCGCTGCTTGTACTCCGAGTCGCGCATCGTCGGCCCGGTCTGCTTCGGCTTCGACGTCTCGCCCGAGCGGCGCACCTCGATCGCCGTCGCGGGGCGCAATCAGGACGGCAACTGGCACATCGAGGTGATTGAGAAGCTGCCGGGGACGGGTTGGCTTCCGTCGCGGCTGTACGAGCTCGCGGCCGAGCACTCGCCCGAGGCGATCGTGTGCGACAAGGCGGGACCCGGCGCGTCGCTCGTCGGCAAGCTCGAGGACCTTGGCGTCACGATGACGCTCCTCGACGGTCCCGAGCACGCGCATGCCTGCTCGCGTCTGGTGGACGCGGTGAACGAGGACAACCTTCGCCACCTCGGTTCGCTCGACCTGCTGAACGCGATCCGGGCGGCATCCACGCGGCAACTCGGGGATCGCTGGCTGTGGTCACGGCGCAACTCAACCGTGGACATCTCGCCGCTCGTCGCTGCGACTCTGGCGTTGTCGGCGGCGATGGGCGTGCCCGACGGCGCCGGTGACCTGGATATCTACTGAGCGAGGTGCGATGGCACTAGGCGAGTTCATCAAGCGCTCCCTCGTGGGCGAGCGCCTCGAGCGCGAGACGGCTTCGCCGCTCTTCGATCAGCAGGTAAGCGACTTCTGGGCGAACCTGCAGATGACGTCCGGCTTCTCGTCGCCGGCGCTGCTCGAGCGGGTGTGGGTGGCGAATCGCTGCCTGCACATGAACTCGAACGCGATCTCGCGGATGCCTCTGCGCCACTACGGCTCACGCCAGCCTGCATGGGTGGCGAACCCGGATCCGATCTGGTTCCCGAACGGCATCTCGGACGCCGTCTACGCAATCGTCTCCTCGATCTACGCCTGGGGAGACGCCTTCATCTACATCACGGCGCGTTACGCCGACGGCTACCCCTCGGCGTGGACGGTGCTCAATCCCGAGCCGATGACCGTGAGCGTCGAGCGTGGTCAGCGCACGTACAAGTCGGGGCAGAAATCACTCGACGCCGACAACATGGTTCAGATCTCGCGTACCCCCGGCCCGACTCGCGGCACCTCGGCGATCAAGGCGTACTCGGCCTACACGAACGGGCTGCTTGCATCGTCCGACCTCGGCAGGGTGATGATGGTCTCGGGCACTCCCACCGCCGTCATCAAGGCCAAGCGCAAGGTGGACGCGACGCAGGCGCGGCAGATTCAGGACTCGTGGTTGGCCGCGACCGCCGCCAGGCGAGGCGCACCCGCCGTCCTTCCTCCCGACCTCGAGTTTGAGAAGCTCGGCTTCTCGGCAGAGGACCTGCAGCTGCTGTCGATGCAGGAGTTCTCGGCCACGGTGATCGCGACTGCCTTCGGCATGCCGGCGCAGCTCGTGAACCTCTCGCTGCAGGGGAACGGACTCAACTATCAGACGCCGAGCCTGCTGTTCGCCCTGTGGTGGCACACCGAGTTGAACACGACCTCGTACAGCATCGGACAGGCGTTGTCGGCAGTGATGCTCCCGGCCGGCTCGTACGTAAAGTTCGACCCGTCAGAGTTTCTGGCGCCGTCCTTCAAGGAGCTCGTCGATGCGTATGCGGTGCTCGTCGACAAGGGCATCGTCACGGCAGAGGAAGCTCGCGCGGCCGTGCTCAGCATGCCGCCGCAGGCACCCGAGGACGCGATCAACGCTTTCCTGACGCCGCCTTCCGCAGGCGCGTCACCGGCGCAGGGCAACGGCAATCTTGTCCCGCTGCGCCCGTCGAGTTCAGCTTCAAGTTTCTAGCACGACCCCGAGCGAGGACACAGCCGAGGTTCGGCCTCCGCAGGTGCCTCCCTCACGCATACACGCCCCGAGCTAACCGCTCCGAGGCCGACAAAGGTGGTGGATATGAGCGAGGAGCAGATTCTCGTTCGCGAGTTCCAGGCGGAGTTCGCGCAAGTCGGAGACGGGCGCACGGTGGATGTGCGGGTCGTCCCCTACAACACGCCGACCGAGGTATCGGACTTCGGCGGACCGACGTACCGCGAGTCGTGGAAGCCGGGTGTGTTCGATCACCAGGCGAAGGCCGCGAATCGCGTGTGGCTTTCCTTCGAGCACGAGCAAGGGCTCCGAGGCGTCATCGGCCACGGCGTCGAGCTCGTCTCGCGTGAGGACGGCTTCTACGGATCCTTCCGCGTACTCGACGGCTCCGACGGCGACAAGGCGCTGCAGATGCTGGACAAGAAACTCCTTCCCGGCGTGTCGCTTGAGGCGATCCCGCATCGCTCCGAGAAGACGCCCGACGGCATCGTCGAGCGCATCAAGGCGACGCTCAAGGCCGTTTCGCTCGTCCGCTTCCCGGCCTTCAAGGAGGCGCAGGTGCTGGCGGTGCGCGAGGGCGAGTTGCCCGACGAGCCAGATCCGGCAGAGCTGACACCCGACGAGCCGGTCCCTGACCCCGAGCCCGAGGGCGAGCCTGTCCCCGCCGCTCGTCAGTTCACGCACGAAGAGGTCGAGGCGGTCGCGGCGAGCCTCGAGCGCCGCTCGCGCGTTGACGAGCTTCTCGAGCGGGTGGGCTACGAGCCGATCGTCAAGCGGGCCGTCACGCACAAGCCCTGGAACGGCTCGGCTGCGCGTTTCACCGACGAGCAGTACCAGCGCTCCTGTCTCATCGACCGTGGTGGCGATGCGCCGCCAAAGACCCGCTGTTCTCTGCCGGTGCTCGAGCCGAATGGCGACGTAAACGCCAACGCGCTCGGCGCGGCTGCGGCGCGGCTCAACCAGTTGACCGGCGTGACGGCTGCTCAAAAGGCAGCGGCAGCACGCAAACTCAGGCGCTACTACAGCCAGGCTTCGATGCCACCGCCGCCTTCGGTGATGGCAATGGCCGGCCGCGCCTAGTATCATCCCCGAAGAAGGCGCACCCCGTCTGCGTCCGGTGAACACCCCGCCTAGCTAGCGGCACCCTCACCGAGACATCTGAGACGGCACCCGCCAGGGACATAGCACGTCATCCCTGACGAAAGGTTCGTCATGTCTGCACAAGCAGTCACCAAGATGCGGCTCGAGCGGCTTGCCGACGAGCGCGCACGCACCATCGAGAAGAAGGAAGACCTGCTCAAGCTGGCCGAGGACGAGCAGCGTGACCTCGGCGACTTCGAGCAGGAGCAGCTCGCGAAGTACCGCCAGCGTGAAGCCGAGCTCGAAGAGGAGATCGAGCTTCTCGCGACCGATCTCGAGCGCACCGAAGGCTCGAAGGACGTCTCGCGGCTCCTTCGCGTAGACGAGGACGGCGACGGCAGCCGCAACTACGCGACGCCGAAGTCGAACGGCTCGACGGTCCATCGCTCCTTCGCGGAGTTCGCGCGCGATCAGCTGATCGTGCACGAGAAGTACGGGCCGGAGATTCTCTCGCAGATGGGTGGCGATGTCCGCGCCATTCGCGAAGAGGCTCAGGAGCGTCTCGAAAGGACGCTGCAGAACACGACCACGTCCACCGTCGCGGGTCTGATCGTTCCGACCTACATGACGGACATCATGGACATCATCAGCCGCGACAGGCCAGTGGTGTCCTCGGGCCGTTCTGTCCCCCTCGACCGCGGCTCGGTCATCTACCCGAAGATCGGCACGCGGCCGACCGTTGAGCTGCAGTCGGCTGAGAAGACGGAGGCGGGCACGATTGCGCCGACCGTGACGTCAGCCACGCTCACGGCCTCGACCTACCTCGGGGCAACGGACATCTCGTGGCAGGCGGTCAACTGGAGCACACCCTCCGTGCTGCAGTTGTACTTCGACCTCGCATCCGAGGCCTACGCACGACAGACCGAGGGCGTCGCTTGCGAAGCGCTCGAGACGTCGACCATCGGCACCGTCGGCACGGCCACCGGCCGTCTCGGCACTGCCGGCACAGAGTCGTTCGCGCAGTGGCGAGCGGCGGTCAGCGCCGGTCTCGCCGGCATCTACTCGGCAACGGGTGGACGCCACCGCACCAACACGCTGTACCTGTCGGCCGGCCGTTTCTTCCAGCTGGCGACTCTCGGCACGGACCAGGTGACGCAGATGTCGCCGGTCGGGAACCTCGACGTGGGCTCGATGTCAGGCACCTTCTTCGGCCTCAACGTCGTCGGCTCGTACGGCTTCGATCAGGACACCGCGATCGTCGGGGACTCGGGGGCTCTCCTCATCGGAGAGAACCAGGGTAACCCGGTCGAGATGCGGGTGATCGAACCGAACATCGGCGGCTACCAGGTCGGTTTGATCGGTGCCTTCGGAGCAGCGGTGTTCGATGCAAACCGCTTCTATCACTTGGGGACGCACCTCTAGCCCCAACCAGCGGAAGGGGCGGGGTCACTCCCGCCCCTTCTCATTCCCTAAGGAGCACGAGTTGAGCCTCTACGAGCTGTCACCCTTGACGCCGACCCCGGCGACCAGTGGCTACCAGCCGGGAGCGATCGGACTCTCTCTCGGCGAGAACTGGCGCGAGATCGCGTCATTGGCCTCCTTCGACGGCTGCTGGCGCCCCTCGGGCTCGCGCACCATCCTCGCGCAGTCGCTGTCGGTCCCCTTCAACACGAACCGGATCATCCGCGCGACGCTCGAGGACCCGTTCATGGAGTGGCTGTGGATCCAGTCGGACGATCAGGTGTGGGACGGCATGGCGCTCAAGGGCATGCTCGACCGCCAGGTCGACGTGCTGGTGCCGCTGATCCTGCGTCGAGGCCCGCCCTTCGTGCCGGTGATCTACAAGGAGCTCGGCCCCAACGGCTTCATTCCCTACGGCTACGACGAGCTTCCGACCGAGGGGATCATCGAGGTGCGCATGGCCGGATCGGGCGGGATGCTGGTGCGGCGCAAGGTGCTCGAGGCGATCGCCGATCCCTGGTTCGAGTACCGCGAGGAGATGGGCCCCGACTTCGTGTTCGCGGAGAAGATCCGCGAGGCGGGCTTCACGATCTACGCCGACATGGAGGCGCGCATGGGCCACATCGGGCACTTCCAGGTTTGGCCGCACGTCGTCGACGGCGAGTGGCGGATCGGCTTCGACATGGGCACGTCCAAGGACGGGCGGCGCTCGAGCTTCTACTTCGACCCGCATGAGGCGCAACGAAAGGAAGAGGTGGTGAAGGCATGACTACAGGACTCAACTCGCTGCAGGCGAACGCGATCTTGAACCAGCTGACGGCGCAAGGAACGTGGACGGCGCCTGGGTTGTTCTTCGTGCAGTTGCACACGGGCGATCCGGGTGTGGCGGGCACGTCGAATGTGGCGAACAATGCGGTGCGACATACCGCGACCTTCTCGGCAGCTGCGGCCGGGGCGATTACGACCTCGGCGCTCGTGACCTGGGTCTCGGTCTCGGCTACCGAGACGTACAGCTTCGTCAGCTTCTGGAACTCGGGCACCGCTGGTGCCGGCACGTTCCTCGCATCGGACAACCTCGAGGTAGCGCGCGGCGTTACTGCGGGCGACACGTTCACAATCGCGGCCGGAGATATAGATATCACCTTGGGTGCAGTGGCTGCGTGACGCAAAGGTGAAGTTGTCACCTAGCGCTCCACCAACGTCGAGCCCATCACGTTGACCTAACCGAGGAGAGCCGCATGGCCGCCCCGCCTCTCAGTCACACATTCGAGTCGGGCCAGGCCGACACCACGGTCATCACCACCGGCAACAGCGCCACCGGCGGCAACGCCTTCAACGCCGTCACCGGCAGCCCCACCTACTCGACGACGCAGGTGAAGAACGGCACGCTTGCGATGAAGGTCGACACGACGGCGACCTACGCCGAGACGCATGTGGACTGGACGGGCCTCGGTGCCATCACGACCGACGTGTGGCTGCGAGCCTACTGCTACTTCACGGCTGCACCTGTGACGACGTCGCTGCGTCTGTTCGGGCTTCGCACAAACGCTCCGGCTAACTGCGCTTTCCTCATGTACAACAGCGACGGAACGTTGGCTAACGCCAACGCGGCGCAAACGGGTGGCACGCACGGGGCAGCAGCCGTCGCGGTAAACCAGTGGGTCAGGATCGAGTGGCGAGTCGTCGCCTCGACCACCGTGGGGCAATCGGAGTTCTGGCTCTACAACACCGCCGATGCTGCAATCGCCTCCTTCGACGACCACCGAAACGAGGCTGCGACGATGGTGCTCGGCGCCAACGTGGACGGTGTGCGCTGGGGAGGCGCGACGGCGGTCGGCCCAAACTCATTCGTTGGTTATCTCGACGAGATAGCGATTTCCTCCACCGCCCAGATCGGTCCCCTCGCGCAGTCGCCGCAGATCCTCCTCCCCGACGCCGACATCGCGACCGGCACCTGGTCGAACACTCCGCTCTTCAGCAAGTGGAACGACTCCTCCGATGCGACTTTGAGCTCGGCAACCGCAAGCTAAGCGAAGGGCGGTGAGGTCATCGCGTTCCCGACCATCCCCACCGCTGCCGCGGGTCGTCTCCTCACGACCAATCAGGAGGACACGACTGCCACTCGTACCTTCCCTGACCTAAGCGGACTCACCAAGAACGCGGGCGACCTGCTCATCGCGGTCATCGTCGCTTATCAGACGGGCACCGGTTCTAACGCCGCCTTCTCCAACTACACGGGCGGCTTCACCGAGTTCCACGATTCGGCTACTTCCACGACGCTCGCTATGGGTGCCGCGTACAAGTGGTCGACCGGCTCGGAGACGGGTACCTTCGTCGTCACTCAGGCGGGGGCGATCACAGGCTTCGCGGCCATGATCGTGATGTCGATCCCCGGCGCTCACGCCACGGTGCCGCCGGAAGCGGGAAGCAGGGCGAGCGGCACGTCGAGCGCTCCCGACCCGGCGTCGTTCTCGCCCTCGTGGGGTGCCAGGGACACACTCTGGATCGCCGTTGCCGGGAATGGCGAGACGAGTGGTTCGGGAACGTGGACAGCCAACAACGCTGCACCGACCAACTACACGGATTACATCGGCACCAACCCCGCCGATAGCAGCACCATCGGCCAGGCTGCGGCTGCTGTCGCGTTCAGGCAACTGAATGCTGCATCCGAGGACGTGGGGCCGTTCTCGATGGATGTCTCGAATGCGCGCGGCGGCGCGTTCGTGATCGCAGTCCGTCCGGCTGGAACCTTTGCCGGGGCGGTTGTTCTTCCTCTCACGCTCGATACGACAACGCAGGGCACCGTCACCGAACTCCCGCGCGCGACGAGCGTGGCCCGGATCTCGCTCGCGAGCGGCAACACCCCGACGACGAGAACGCAGCACGTCATTCACGTCAAGGCGCGAACTACCACTGGCTCGACGGGGAAGATCAACGCGGCGCTGTACGAGGGCGCGTCGAACCGCTCGGGTGACCTGCAGCAGTCGGACACGCTGACCAATTCACTCGCCGACGTCGCGCTCGCGGTTTCCGATGCGAGCGCAGCGAACATCACCTCGTACGCTGATCTCGAGCTGCGCGTCTGGGGCACGAACGCCACCGGCGGTCTGCTCGTCTACGAGGTATCGGAAGCTTCGCTCTCGATCCCGGCGGGTGCGGCTGGACCGACTGAATCCTTCGGCGCAGCCACCCAGGCGCTCACGGTCGGCTTCACCACTGCAGCCAAGGTCGAGGAGAAGGGCGCAGCCACCCAGGCGCTCACTGCGACGTTCACCACCACAGGCGTGCGCGAGCGCTTCGGCGCAGCGACCCAAGACCTCACGCTCGTCTCGACGACCGCTGGGCTAGTCGATGTTCATGGCGCGGCTACCCAGGCTCTCAGCGTCGGCTTTACCACTCAGGGCTCCGCCTCGGGTGCAAAAACCGGCGCCGCGACCCAGGACCTCGTCGCATCCTTCACGACCCAGGGCGCCAAGACGACCTTCGGCGCAGCGACGCAGGATCTGGTCGCAGGCTTCACGACGCAGGGCTTCGCAACGAAGTCGGCTGCGGCGACGCAGAATCTTACGGCGAGCTTCACGACGCAGGGCACTACAACGAGGTTCGCCGCCAGCACCCAGGCGCTGGCTGTCGGCTTCACGACGCTGGGGCTGCTCGACGTCCACGGCGCGATCGTCGCGCCCTTCACCGCGACGTTCACCACCGTCGGCACACATCCTTCGGCAGGCGCAGTTGTCGATGCGCTTACCGCCACCTTCACGACTCAGGGCTTCGTGCAAGGGCAGATACTCGGCGCGGCGACGCAGAACCTCACCGCCGGCTTCACGACCGTCGGCAAGGTTGATGCTCATGCCGCGAGCGTCGTACCGCTGGCGGCCACCTTCACCACGCAGGGCTTCCGCTCCACCACCGGTGCAGCGACGCAGGCACTCGCGTTCACCTTCACGACGCAGGGCACCGGAGCTCGCACAGTGTTCGGGGCGAGCGTCCTCCCGCTGACGTACGGCTCGACAACCTCCGGTTTGCGGGTGGTCGTGGGGCAAAGCGTTGTAACGCTCTCTCTGGTCGAAACGACGCAGGGCTATGCGACCACCAGCGGGTTGGTCGTCCTTCCCCTTACGTTGGACCTCACGAGCGCAGGGGCGGCTTCTCTGCTCGGCAGCGCACACGGCCTGAACGTGCTGCTCGAACTCATCACCATCGGCACGCGCGAGGGCTCGACGCTCGTGATGCTCGAGCCGATCCTCGCCGGCCACATCGACCGCGGCGAGCGGGCGCACATCGACAGAAGCGAGGAAGGGGTGCTTGCCAGATAGATGCCGTACGCGAATCCCGAAGAGAAGCGTGCGAATGATCGCCGCTATTACTTGGCTCATCGCGAAGAACGAAAGGCGTACATAAAGGCGTGGCAAGCCGAGAACAAAGAGCGTGTGGACGGTTACAAGAAAGCCTGGCTAGACGCTCATCCTGATTACAAGCGTCAGTGGTATCTCGCCAATCGCGAGGTTTTTCTTGCGCAGTGCAAGGCATATCGCGATCGGCGCCGAGAAGAGGAGCCAGAGCGCATGCGGGAGATCGGCCGAATTACGGAGTCTCGTCGGCGAGCGCGGAAGATGAAAGCGTTTGTGGAAGACGTGAATCATCAGGACGTCTGGGAGCGCGACGGCGGTATCTGCCAGATTTGTGGTGAGCCAGCAGATGTGGCGGACTGGCATCTCGATCACATCGTGCCGCTAGTGCGAGGTGGCGAGCATTCGTACGCCAACACTCAGGTGGCGCATCCACTCTGCAACTGGAGAAAGGCGGCGTCATGACCCAGGTGGTTTCACTCGACAGCTTCCGCCCGAGTCCTCGTTACGACGGTCTGCCCTGGACTGAGGCGCGGATCGAAGAGGGCACGACTTCGAGTGGCCCCTGGTCGCTCATCGAGACGATTGCGCTTACGCCCGTGGACGCTGATCCAACCAACCCGGCTTCGCGCAGCTTCACGACGCAGAACGCCTCCGACGGTGAGCTGTGGTACCGAGTTGTCTTCGCTGATGCAGACGGCGACATCGGACAGCCGACCTATCCGATTCAGAACACGCTCAACCCGCGACCGGTGTATGCGAGCGTGAGCGAACTCGCGAAGATCCTTCGCGCGAATGTGTCGACGCAACACGCAGAACTTCTCCGGGCGCTCGAGGCGGCAGCGTCTGAGATCGACTCGGAGATTGGTACGGCTGACATCTACGGAAGCGCTCTCCCGTATACCAATCCCCCGGCGCTCGTCTCCACGGTCAACCTCGACCGCGCGGTCGAACACTGGAAGCAGACGAAGTCGCCCTACGGCATCGTCGGCTTCGGCGACGACGTGGTGATGTACACGTCCAAGGACACCTGGGATCGCCACGCACTGAAGCTCTCGCCGCTGAAGGGCAGCTGGGGACTTGCTTAGGTGACCGCGCTCGACGCGATCATGCAGGCGCTCTCCGACCAGATCCAGGCCTCGCTCTGCGGCACCGCAACCCCGCCGCTGATCGAGGACCTGCAGACGACGGGGTTTATGAACATCGACCCGACGCCGCCCTCGATCGACGTCTACCCCGGCGATCCCTCCCAGGACGCGCTCACCTTCGGGACGCAGAACAACGAGTTCTCGTTCGTCGTCCGCGCTCGCGTCACAACCGCCGACCATGAGGCAGGGCAGAAGTTGCTTCTCAGCATGATGGATCCAGGCTCGACGACCTCGGTCGCGCGAGCGATCAAGTCCGACAAGACGCTCGGTAGCAAGGTCTCGGCGCTGTCAGTGGCGGGCCCGTCCGGGTTCGGCATCTTCAACGACCGAAACGGTGAGGGCTCCTATCTCGGCTGCACCTGGACTGTTCGGGTCATGCCGTGACGTCGGTGGTGGCACGTCGCACAGAGCGAGACGAGATTCTCAAGCGCGTCGTTCAACTTGTCGCCGTCGATGTGATGGACATGGAGCGAATGTCCCCAGCGCTTCCGTCGCTCGCCGCAGTCCTGACACGTCCAAGCGTCACGGTTGCGAACAAGACGCGCGATGCGCTTCCACTCAGGCGAGTAATCCCACTCGGCCACACCCCCTTTCCAAGCGGGATTTGCAGCGCCGCGGTGGAGCCCAATGTGCGCTTCGCTTGCAGTCCGCCGAGGAATGCCCAGCAATTCGAGGCGCTTGAGAACAGTGCCGTGAGTGACTCCGACATCACGGGCGATGTCATTTGCGGACCTACCTTTCTCGACGTACTCCCGTTGCAACCACGCAGCATCGTGCCAAGCACGGTGCGGGAGATAGTGACCGGCGACATAGCGATACCACCGATTTCTTCTCTGATCCCAAGACGTGCGTTGGTTGCAGCCGCAAGGGCAGAGTGGTGGTGCGCCGACAGGCAGATTGCGAATCGGCTTGTGCCCCTTGCCTCCGTTACTCGCTGCTGTTCGCCGATCGCGCGTCGTTACGCCTTGCTTCGCGAGGTGGTAATAGACGGCGGTTGGCGTAATGCCGAATTTGCGACCCAACGCCTTCGCTCCGCGCCAACTGCCATCTGGGAGAGGCGTGGCATAGCGCTCGGCAAGATTGCGAGATTGGGCTTCCGTCAACTTCCTATGGGTATCGCCTTTGGGCATGAAGGAGGTGATGCCAGACTATGCGTATCGTGTGGTTGAGTAATGCGACATGGTCACCTTAGCCTAGCGGCTATGGAGAGCAAACGAATCTCGCCCTCCCGCGTCTGCAGAGTCTCGGCCATGAGATGGCACTCGCCTGCAATTGGGGCTTGCAGGCAGCCAAGTTCGACTTCGGTGGCCTGACCGTCTACCCCTCCGACGGCGGCTGGGGCAACGAGACGATCGGAACCTACGCCCGCCACCACAAGGCCGACTTCGTCATCGCTTTGTGCGACGCCTGGGTCATGCGCCCAGACCTCTGGCCCGACGATTTGCACATGGCGATCTGGGCGCCGATCGACCACTGGCCGATCCCGCCGGCGGTGCTCGCCGTCCTGCAGCACAAGCAGGTGACGCCGATCGCGATGAGTCGCTTCGGCTACGAGTGGATGGAGAAGTTCGACCTCGACCCGCTGTACGTCCCCCACGCTGTCGACACCCGCTTCTACGGGCCGGTCACGCCGGAGGAGCGCAAGGCGGCGAAGGTCAAGCTCGAGGTTCCCGAGGACGCCTTTCTCGTCGGAATGGTGGCGGCGAACAAGGGCAACCCGACGCTTCCGCGCAAGTCCTTTCCGCAGGCCTTCGATGCCTTCGCGCAGTTCTCGAAGACGCATCCCGACGCCTACCTGTACGTTCACACTGACGCGCTCGGCGGCAAGGGCTCGGGGATCAACCTCGATGTGTGCTCGCGCGTCATGGGCATTCCTGAGGAGCGCATCTGCTTCCCGCCGCCCGAGGCCTGGCATCTCGGAATCGGACGCGAGGTCGTGCGTGAGCTGTACCACGCCTTCGACGTGTTGCTCAACCCGTCGATGGGCGAGGGCTTCGGCGTGCCGATTCTCGAGGCGCAGGCCAGTGGCGTGCCCGTCATCACGGCCAACCACTCGGCCATGCCCGAACTCACGCATTCGGGGTGGCTCGTTGAGGGGGACCGCTGGTGGGATGCGCTGCAGGAGTCGTTCTGTATCGTGCCCTCCGTCGCCAGCATCTACGGCGCGCTCGAGGCGGCCTACGAGGAGCGACACAACGAGGAGCTGCGCGCTTCGGCCGTCGAGTTCGCAATAGGCTACGACGCCGATGTGGTGGCGGTGCGCGACTGGGAACCGGCGCTGAACGAGATCGCGGAGCGACTGAGCAAGCCGCGTGAGGTGCCGCCGCTCAACGGCGGGCTGAACCGTCAGCAGCGCCGCAAGCTCGCCCGCACGAGATGAAGGTCTTTACGCGAAGCGAGGGTGGTTATCGGGCAGTAAGCCTCGGTCCCATCTGGATTACGAAACTGCACTTGCGCCGGTGGTTGTTGATGGCGCTGCAGCGAATGGATCCGAGTTAC
>Ga0310810_10006126_pt1 | contig 13545 bp, 10 predicted proteins | sample NCmetagenome_FD_207641 | JGI IMG/M metagenome (GOLD analysis project Ga0310810, IMG submission 207641) | Soil microbial communities from experimental microcosm in Duke University, North Carolina, United States - NC | ecosystem: Engineered > Artificial ecosystem > Soil microcosm > Unclassified ... | reverse complement strand
TGCATGGTGTCGTCGAGCAGGCGCTCCATGGTGGTGACGGAGTGAACCGGCTGGTCGGGGTCTACGGCCAACGCCCGGGCGCGTGCGGCTCGGGCCAACGCCTCGGGGTCGATCGTCGTCCGAACCAGGAGGTTCATGACGAGATACGGATTCTGCGCGTGCGGGATGAAGATCTCGGGCGCCGGCGCGCTGCGCGGGCCGTCGTACCTGGCGTCGCGGACGACGCCGACGACGCGGCGCGGCGTCGCGCCGCCCTGGTAGTCCAGGATGAGTTCGCGGCCGACGGGATCCTGACCCTGCCACGCGCTCCGAGCCAGGCTCTCGTTGATGATGATGACCCGCGGCCCCTGCAAGGTGTCCTGCGCGGAGAACTCACGGCCCGCGACGAGCGGCAGTCCAAGCGTGCTGAAGTATTCCGGTGTTGCCATGCGCACGTTTGCCACGGTGGCGGTGTTCCCGCTGGTCGGCGCGCCTTCCAGCCAGTACGGCCGATAGAAATCGGAGCCGATCGTGCTCATCGGCAGGACGGTGACCGCGGCCGCCGCCGCAACCCCTGGCAACTCGCGAATCGAATCGAGGACGCGGCCGTAGTAGTCGGTCACGCGGGGGCCCTGGTATCTGGTTACATCGGGCGAGATTCGCAGCACCAGCAGGTTCCGGACGTCGAAGCCCGGGTCTACACGCTGCAGCCGCGCGAAACTGCGGACCAGAAGGCCCGCGCCGACGAGGAGCACGACCGTGACACCGATCTCGGCGACCACGAGCGCGCGCCGCACCTGGCTGCCGCGCCGCCCAGAAATCGGCGCGCCTTCCTTCAGCGCCGCCGCGATCGCGGGGGCACTGCCTCGAAGGCCCGGGAGTACGACGCCGGCGAGGGTGACCAGGAGCGAGATGGCCACGGCGAACGCGACGACCTGCGCGTTCACCTCGACCTCGTGCAAGCGGGGGATGTCCGACGGAGCGAACGCGACGGTGCCGCTCAGCGATCCGATCGTGAGCACGATTGCCACGAGTGCCGTGAGCGCCGCCGAGAGTCCGCTTTCCGCGAGGTGTTCCTTGACGATGCGGCTCCGGCCGGCGCCCAGCGCCAGGCGGATCGCAGTCTCACGCGCCCGCGCAGCGCCGCGGGCGATCGCCAGGCTTGCCACGTTGGCGCAGACGAGCAGAAGAAGACAGGACACCGCGCCGAAGACGAGCAGCAGCTCGGTGCGGCTCGATCGTACGAGCTGTTCGTTCAGCGGGACCAGCTGAACGCTCCAGCCGGCATTCGTGCGCGGATGATCCGCGGCGAGGCGGGATGCGAGCACCTCCATCCTCTCGCTCGCAGCCTCGCGCGAGAGGCCGGCGGTCACTCGACCGACGACGTTCAGGAACCGGAAGTCGCGCGGAGGGCCGTCCGGAAAGCGGGCGCCGCGATACGCCTCGCGAACGTCCCACGGTGTCCAGAAGCCTGCGCCAGCGTCCGGTACCGCGAAATCGGGAGGCATGACGCCGAGGACGCGCCAATTCCGTCCTTCGACATACACGGTGTCGCCAACCAGCGCCGGATTCGCGCCGAGGTTCTGCCACAGCCGATGACTCAGCACCAGCACCGGCTCGCGGCCGCCGGTCCGGCCTGACGCGATCGACGGCGTACCCACATACTCGTCGTCGGCAAAGGTCCGGCCGAGGAGCGGCGCGCGGCGGAAGACCGCGAAGAAGCCCTTCGTCACCTGGACACCGGTGACCGGCGCGCTGCCGTCCCGCCCGCGGAGCGTCGCCGATGCCGTCCACCACGCGGTGATCGCCTCGAAGGCATCGCTCCGAGCAACCCAGTCGTCCACGTTGCCGGGCGAGGGTCCCTCGACGCGATTCTGCGTGGCGTTCCACTCCCAGAACATGACCAGCTGTTCCGGGTCGGCATAGGGGAGCGGCTTCAGGATGACCGCGTTGATCAGGGCGAACAGCGTTGTCGTGGCCGCGACACCCAGGCCGAGCAGCAGCGACACCGTCACGGTGAAGCCAGGCGCTCGGATCAGCGAGCGAACCGCTCGGGCCAGATCGTGGGTGGCACCGGCCGCGAGATCCCAGATCAGGGCGAGCCAGGTCGCCGTTACCGCGGCGCCTCCCCGCACGCGCGCCGTGTCCAGCAGCCGCTCCGCATCGTCCTGGATCGCGCGCCGCTCGTCGGTATCCCGGCCGCGCAGCAGCCGAAGGAGCCGGTTGTAGAGCCTCATGCGCGTCCTTCCTTGCGCAAGGCCCGGCTGGCGCGCGCGAGATCGACAATCGCTTCGAGGCGGCGGACCTCGGCGCTCAGCACCCGCTTGCCGAGGGGCGTCAACGCGAAATAGCGGCGCCGCTCGTCGTCATCGGTGGGCCGCTCGGAGGCCTCGGCGATCCAGTCGAGATCTTCGAGCTCGCGAAGGGTTCCGTACAAGGCCGCCGGCCAGAGGCGCACGAGTCCCTCCGTGCGCGCCGCGACCTCCTGCATGATGCCGTATCCGTGGCGCGGGCCATCGGCGAGGGCCAGCAGGACGTGCAGGACCTTGGGCTTCAACGGCAGCAGGTGATCGACGCTTCGCTGTCGGTCGGCCATGTGACTGGCCAGTATATATATCGTTTAATATACAAACGCAAGCAGGGAAACGGAAAAGGCGGCTCCGCCGCGAGCCGGGGAAGGGCGACCGGCGGCAGCCGTTATCGCTGGAGCGATCCGCCGTGGAGGAGCGTGTAGCTGGCGATCGGACGGTCCTCGCCGCCTTCGTGTGTGGTGAGCAACACTTCGACCTCGACGACGGGGAGCTCCCGCACCCAGCTTGCCGGCAGCGCGTAAATCAGCTCACCGTGCGGGCCGCCGGCCACCGGTGCCGTGGCCCGGACCACCTCCGCGCCGGCGACGCGCTGTGACATGGTGACTTCGCCGGCGCCGCCAAAGTCTGCGCGGAGCCGCAGCGCCAGCAGTTCGTCGCTGTCCCATACCGCGCACGGAACCATCGCGCCCGGCGACACCACGAACGATCGCACCCGCACGCCCTCGCGCGCCAACCGGTTCAGGACGTCGTCGGTGACGAAGCCGCCGACTTCCGCGGATCGAACCGCGGGTCGAATCGCGCGCAGAAGCGCGTCGAACTCCGCCGCCCGGGCGCTGCAGTCGGCGCAGGAGAAGAGGTGCTCCTCGATGGCGTCCGCCTCGGACGCGGGCAACTCGCCCGCGGCGTAATCGGTCAGATCGGCGAGGGCGAGTCGCTCACATCCTGAGGCGTTCATGATCGGGCCTCCCCGAGCACACAGTCGCGAAGCCGGGCCATCGCCCGATGGCGGATGGCGCGGACCGCGCCCGGCGAGACGCCGAGGTCGTCCGCGATGCGCGGTGCTTCCCGCTCGGCGTAGAAGGTGAGCAGCAACACCAGCCGGTCGCGCTCGGCGAGCCCCCGCAGGCAAGCAGCCACGCGCGGCGCGTCGAGCGAGGCGAGAGACATCGGCGCCGTTTCCGCCGCGGTCGGCATGAAGCGGGCGGCAAGCGCTTCCCGCCGCCGCGCCACTCGGCGTTCGCCGTGGGCCATCATCCGGCTGGCTCCCAGGATGAACGAACCAATCTGCTCCGGCTTCTGCACTTCACCGGCGTGCAAGCGTTCGATCGTCAGCAGCAGCACCTCTTGCGCGAGGTCCTCGGCCGCCGCTTCGTCGCGCAGGTGCCGCCGTCCATACAACCGGACCCTGGGCGCGAAGCGACGGTATAACTCGGCTTCCTCGGCGTCGGTCGATCCCGGCAGCCCGCTGGCAATGCGGCGGGCGAGCCCCTCGTCGCTGACCGCGTCGAGCGTGGCGTCGGTCTCCGGCATCGCCATCAGGTTGCTGGAAAACCCGGCAACCTGAAAGTGAAAAGTGACGGCGCACCGTCAGGCCTTCGCGCCGGCCAGGTCCAGTGCCGACACTCCAAGGCGATTCTGGAGCATGTCGGCAGCATTGCGCAGCGCGGCCGCGGCGTCGCCGACGAACGTGGACCCGTGCATCGCGGCGAGCACGCGCGGCTGCAGGTCGGCAAGCTCGTTCAGCCGCCGCCGTGTCGCCGGCGTCAGCGGCACGTAATCCATGAGCACGGGATGCTTCTGGTACGCCGCCACCGCCGCGTCCCATCGGCCCAGCACGTCGTTGGAGGTCACCGGCTCGACGTCGCCGAGCTGGTGAAAGAGGTCGGAGCAGAGGAGCACGCCCGTCGTTTCTTCGAACAGCACCCCGGCGTCCCATCCATGCGGCAGGTGCGGCGTCGGCACGAAGCGATAGCGGTGCTGGCCGGTCTCGATCACCTCGTCCTTCCCGAGGCCGCGGGCCGGGCGATCGGCGAAGTCGTCCAGGTTGACGGCGGCGCCAACCTTGCTGCACACGGGCTGGGCCTTGGGAGCGACGGCGAGCCACTGGTTCAGGGCGCCGCACTCGTCGACCTCGAAATGGCTCCAGCTGATCCAGCGCAGCGTGGCCGGGTCGATGATCTGCGCGACCGCGTCGCGGACTTCCGGGAACATCCGGCGCATCCCGGTGTGGAACAGGAGCGGCTCGTCGTCCCTGATCAGGAAATGGTTGAATTGCAGGTCGAACTGCGGCGCATAAACCGAGACTCGAAACAAATCTGGCGCGACTTCGTCGATCCGGGCCATCTGTCACCTCCTGACGCGGTCACTTGCGTGCGTCTGAGTGGAAGTGTCACGACCAGGCCAGGTGTTACGCGGCCCGGGGACCGGCCTCAACGCGTGCTCTTCTCCCGCTGCCGCCGCGCGTCTTCCAGCCAGCGGGCCATCTGCTCGTCCTTTGCGGCATACAACGCCCAACCGCTTGCGGTGCCGCGCCAGCGGTAGTCCTCGATTGTCATGTCGATGCCGCGATCGATCAAGAACCGCATCGCGGCGTAGTTCGCGTGGAAGACCAGCTCGTGGAGGATGCTTGCCGGTTCGTGTGAGCTCCAGTTCGTGTTGATGTCGGCGCCGTGTTCGAGGAGGAAGTCGGCCACCTCGAAGTGGCCGTTGATCACGGACCAGGCCAGCGCGCTGTCGATGACGTGCTGCGGCGCCGGCGCTCCCCAGTGGAGGTCGTCGTGCATCCGCGCCTGCCGGTTGCTGCATGGATAGTGATGGTCGAGAGCGCCCAGCCGCGGCGCGCCGTTCTCGTCGAACCACCGTTGCACCTTTGAGAGGTGTCCCATTCCCGCGGCATGCGGGAGGTCGTCCGGCAGTGGCCAGATCCGGGTGAGGATGGGAACGAGATGCGGATGGGCATACGTGAGCGCGAACTCGATGGCCTGCGATGGCGGCGGCGGCCGCCGCCCGACGAGCGCGGGATCGAGATCGAGCAATGCGGCAATGAATTCTCCGCGATCCCGTACCGCCGCCCGCTCGACGAGCCCGACCTGGAACCCCAATTCTGATTCACCAAGCAGCCACGGCTCGCGCTTCAACCCGTCGACGAAGGTGGGCAAGTCGCCCTCCTGAACGGCGCGCATGAAGCGCTCCATCAGATACGCCTGCCACGGTCCGGCGGGCGCGGCGTCGGTGAAGGTCAGTGCTCGTTCCGCGCACAGGAATGTGACGAACGCGAGCCGGCCCATACCGCCATCAACGTGTGCGCCGAGCGTGGGCTCGAGCGCGATCGATCGCTCCAGGAGAAGTAACGCGATGCCCTCGTGCTCGAAGCGGCAGGCGCACATGAACGCGTCGTTGATCGCCGCCAGATCGACACCGCTTTCATCGAGCAACGCGCGAACCGCGTCGAGGTCGCCGAGCGCGGCCCCAAACCTGAGCGTGTGCGGAAGCAGGCCTTTACCGTGAAACAGCCGCAAAAGCCCTCTGGCGCGGGACTGGATGAGGCCGTCGACGATTGATGGCGTCACGGCCGCACCACGGTCGATCAGCAGCTCCGCGCACGCCGCCCTGGTGAAGGCCTGTTCGCGGCTGGCGTCGAAGCTGTCGCCATACGAGCTCGTCGCGAGACCGAGCAGGCCGCCGTCGGTGCTGCTGCTCCGCCAGCTCAGTAGCGCCGGATACTCGGCCAGCAGTTGCTTCAGGCGTTCGACATCGTTGTCGTGAATGATGCGGCGCGCCTGCTCTGCCGCCGACTCGAGATTGTTGCCGGGGCCAGTCCCCACTGCGAAGCGCCTCTCTCAGGCCGATGGTGCGGCGTCGGCGTGCCGGGTTGGCGGCGCGCTGGCCTCGGCTCGCCGCTCTGCCGGATGCTGGGAGATCGCCGCCAGCAGCTCTTCCAGCGCCGCCGGCGACAGCGGCTTCGTCAGGTGGCTGTCGCAGCCGGCCTCGCGGGCCTTGCGGCGATCTTCGTCTTGTCCCCATCCAGTCAGGGCAGCGATGTGGAGATTCCTCAACTCGGGGATTTCGCGCAGCCGCCGGGCCACGTCGTACCCGTTCATCACCGGCAGGCCGATGTCGAGGAACACCACGTCAGGGTCGAACTGACTTGCGACCTCGATTGCGGTCGCGCCATCGTGCGACAGCCGCGTGTCGTGGCCGAGGCGCGCCACCGCCAGCTCCAGCATCTCCGCGGCATCGAGATTGTCTTCCACGATCAACACCCGAAGGGCGCGTCCAGCGGCGATCGGCGGCCGTTCGGCCGGCACTGCCGCCGCCACTGCCAGCGTGGTTGGCAGGCGGATCTCGACTTCGGTTCCCTGGTTCGGGCCCGGGCTGTGAATGCCGATCCGGCCGGAGTGCATCTTCACCAGCCGTCGCGCCAGCGTCAGTCCGATCCCCAGGCCGCTGGTCGTCCGGTCGAGCACCGGCTCCACCTGGTGGAACATATCGAACACACTCGGCAGGACGTCGGGAGGGATGCCGACGCCGGTGTCGCGGATACGCACGACAACTTCACCGGCCTGCTGATTGGCAGTGAACCAGATCTGCCCGCCGCGTGGCGTGAATTTCACCGCGTTCTGCAGCACGTTGGTGAAGACCTGCACCAGGCGGGCGCTGTCGCCGTCGACGAAAATCCCGCCGGGCGGCGGCTGCACGTGCAGGGTCTGATCGGCCGCGGTCGCAAGCGGTGAGATCGACTCGACGGCCAGCGCCATCAGCCGGCCGACGTCGAGCGGCTCGCGGCGCAGCTGAATCTTGTTGGCGGTGATCCGGGACACGTCGAGCAGGTCGTCGACGAGCCGCACGAGCTGCCCGACCTGGCGCTCGATCACGTCACGAGCCCGGACGCCCGTGGGCTGCTGGGCGTCCGCTTTCAGGGCCTCGAGCGCGAAGCGGATCGGGGCCAGCGGATTGCGAAGCTCGTGCGCGAGCGTCGCCAGGAACTCGTCCTTGCGTTGATCGGCTTCGGTCAGCTTGGCGGTGCGGTCGCGGACCCTGAGCTCCAGTTCCCGATTGAGCGCGTCGGCGTCGCTCTTGGCCCGCTGGAGGCTCTCGATGAGATCCTCGTTGGCAAATCGCAGGCGGAACGAGGTTTCCATCGCCAGATGGAATCGCCACGTCGTCAGGACCGTGGCCACGGTGAAGAGCGCGGCGAGGAAGGCCATCATCAGGTGGCCTCGGTCGCCTTCGAGCGCCAGGCGCACCGCCGTGAGAAATCCGGTCGGCAGCAGGAAGGTGAGGAACGCCTCGGGGCGTGCCGCGAGGAGCGAGGCTCCGCCGAGCATCACGCCGCCGATGGCGAAGACGGCCAGCAGCTCGCTCGCCGACTCACCGGGCCGGTAGAGCACGAACGCGCCGGCCCCCCAGCCGACCGCCGCCATCCCGGCGAAGGCCACGAACGCCGCCGTCCATCGGCCGATGGTGGCGTCGGCGGGCGTGGCCCGCCGATACAGGTTCACCAGCACCAGCCTCGCCGCCGAGACCAGTAGCGCGTACACCAGCCACGTCAGAATCGCGACGCGAGGGCGCAGATCCCAGTGCGCGTAGGCGAGCAGCGACGCGATGACGATGGAGACGACCGTCCCGGTGTTGGCATTCTCGTAGAGCAGGCGGGTTTCCGCCGCTTGCACCTGCGATTGCCGTTGCCGGTCGCCGACCGACCGGTCCGCCATGAGCCCTCCTGGCGGCGCGCGAGCAGACGTGAGCCGGTGGGGGGGCAGGAGGAGCCGTTACCAGGCAGACACGCGCACGCTGCGATCGCGAACCTCGTCCATCGTATGCGATCGAGGGTCCGCGTGGCTGAGTCCGTGGACTTCGCGACACGGCCCTGCGCCACCGATCCGAAGGCGATGGCGAGGTGGCCCAAGCACGGGCCGCGGCGGCGCTCGGCGTCCAGGTTCAGCGTCCAGGCCGCCACGCCGGCGTCCCCTCTTCCCACTGGTTGTCGGTGAGCTGCTGCACGTCGGTGCCGTCGGCGCGCATCACGAAGATGTCGCCATAGGGCTGCGGCGCGTTGGTGTAGATCGCTTCGTCCTTGAACCCGTAGCGCGCGCTGGCGAACACAATCCGGCTGCCATCGGGCGACCAGCCCTGATGCGCGTCGTTGCCCGGGGTCGCCGTCAGCCGCTTGAGGCCGGATCCGTCGGGCGCGATTGAGAAGATCTCGTAGTCGTTGTCGACGACGCGCGAGAACAGGATCAGGTCGCCGCGGGGAGACCAGAGCGGGAAATTGTCGTAGCCCTCGGTGAGCGTGCGAACCGCCCTGCTCTGCACGTTCATGATCCGCAGCCCGTCGCCTTGCGGGCCGAAGGTCCGGTAGACGAACTCGGTTCCGTCGGGCGAGGGCGACGGGAAGCCGTTGTTGTTGGGACCCTTGGTCAATTCCTGATAGCCGCTGCCATCCGCGTTGATCGTCGCGACCTGCGCCCCGCCATCGACGCGATCGGGCTTGCTCAGGAAAAGATCGTGAAACATGTTGAAGAACAGGCCGAAATGCCCGACCCCGAACAGGATGGTGTGGCCGTTCGGCGTCCACTGCGGCCCGAGCACGCTGAGGGTCTTGTCGTGAAACAGCACGGTGCGCGTATTGGTTGCCGCGTCGACCACCAGCAGGTTGTTCCCGTCCGGCGTCGGCACGTAGTTGGCCATCACGAACTTGTCGCCGGTCCGGTTGAACGATGGCTGGACTTCGCCGAGGCGAAGCTCGTAATGCGGTTGGCGGCTCCAGATCGGTGATCCCAGGGAACTACCGGGAGGCGGAACGACCTTGTGGAAGACAACCCGTGAACCGTCCGGAGACCACGCCGCGTACTGAATCGGGCCCTTGGGCCCGGTCTTGCCGCTGGCATAGTGAATGCCGTTCGCGGTTCGGTCCTTGCGGATGAAGCCGATGTCGCCGGCGGAAACAAAGGATGGCGCGATCTTCACTCCGGGGCCGGTCGCCGCCTCCGACGAGCCGCCGTCGAGGTCGAAGGTCATCAACCGCGTCGTACCGTCGCTGGTCACGGCGGTCCAGCGGAAATCGATCGTGTCCTGGGCCGACATGCAGTACGCGATGACGCGCCGGCTGTCCGCCGACCACTTCGGGCTGCCGCAGAAGCCACCGCCGGTGCCGAGGCGTTTCAGACCGCTTCCGTCCGGGTGAATCACGTAGATGTCGACCACGTGGAGCGCTTCCCATCGGCCATGCGCGAACGGCAGGCCGTTGCCGCGATCGGACGAGAACGCTATCCACTGGGCATCCGGCGACCACGACGGCCGGAAATCACCGCCCGCGCCCGACGTGAGCGAATGTGCTTCGCGCGACCCGATCTCCAGCGTCCAAAGGTCGGCCGTACCACCCCCGCGGGTGCTCACGAACACCAGTCTTCGCCCGTCTGGAGAGAACGCGGCCTGGTCGTCGTAGGCGGGACTGTCGGTCAGGCGCTCGAGACCGGTGCCGTCCGGATGGACGCGAAACAGGTCGGCCGATCCGCTCCGCTCCGACGTGAACGCGATCCAGGCGCCGTCGCGCGACCACGTCGCGTCGTAGTCGAGGCCGCGGTCCGCGAGCAGCGCACGCTCGTCGGTCCCGTCGGCGTTGGCGACGAAGAGTCCAAGCTGGCCTGGCGCCGGGAACACGCGCGTAACGTAGATCTGCTCCGCCGGCGACTGGACGGCGAGCGTGGCGGAGACGAACAACGCGAACAGGGGGCGGAGCATGGGCTGATTCTATGGCACGAGCTCGACCGTTGAACGGGCACGCGGACGCGTTACAATGCCGCCTCCCGCCGGCGCGTTCGCGGACACCCCGCGACGCGGCCACGCTGTGAAGTGAGGATCATGATCAACCGACGCTTCATCCTGACCGCCATCGTCGTCTGTGCGCTGAGCCCGCTCGTCAGCGGTGCGCCGCAGGCCAAGTACGACTATTACCTCACCGGCAACGCCGCCGACGCCACCGGCGACACGACTCTCGGGATCGGCCTGATGGGCGGCGGGACCGACGTCGATGCGCTCTTCACCTGGATGAGCGAGCGCGCCGGCGGCGGCGATTTCGTCGTCATTCGCGCCTCGGGCGCCGACGGCTACAACCAGTACGTCTACGACCTCGGCGATTTCGACTCGGTCGAGACGCTGGTGCTGAAGAATCGCGAGGCTTCCTATAACCCGTTCGTCCTCCAGACGATTCGCAACGCCGAGGCGCTGTTCATTGCTGGCGGCGATCAGTCCAACTACGTCAACTTCTGGAAGGGTACGCCGGTCGAGGATGCCATCCACGAGCTGGCCGCGAGGGAGATTCCGATTGCGGGCACCAGCGCCGGCACCGCAATCCTGACCGAGTTCGTCTACGCGGCTCAGCGCCAGTCTGCGGTCTCGAGCAAGTCCCTGGCCGATCCGTTCAACAGCGATATCACCCTCGACCGTGACTTCCTGCACCTGCCGCACATGAGCGGCTTGATCTCCGACCAGCACCTGATCGAGCGCGACCGGCTTGGACGAACGCTCGCCTTCATGGCCCGCATCGTCCAGGACGGATGGCAGGCCGAGAGCCGCAGCATCGCCATCGATCGCGAGACGGCGGTGCTGGTCGACGCCCGGGGCGACGCCACAATCGTGGCGAACGCGGACCATGTGACTCCGTACGCATACTTCATCCGCGGCGGCAGGCCGGAAGTCTGCCAGCCGAAGACGCCGCTCACCTACCGCAACCTTCAGGTATTCCGGGCGCAGCCGGGCAGCCGGTTCGACATCCCGAGCTGGTCGGGCCACAACGGCACGACGTACTCACTCGACGTCGTCAACGGCGTGATCACGTCGACGCAGCCTGGGGGATCGATCTACTGAGGTCACGGGACCACTAGCGGCAGTGAATCGGCCCTCGGAGCCGGGTGACGTCCGATTAGAAGTACACGGTAAAGCCCAGCGTCCACATCGATCCCCGGTGGCCGGGCAGAAGCCCGCCGATGAGGCCCCTGTCCTCATCGTCGTCATGGCCGAAGTCGAGGAACGTGTAGCGGTAGTCCCCGTGAACTCCGAAGTGCCTGTTCGCCAGGACTTCCAGGCCGATGCCGGCGTGCCAGCCGAACTCGGTCGTGCTGACGCTATTTCCGGCGCCATCGAGCGGCTCTACGGAGCGCTTGTACCAGCCGGGCCCGCCGAGGAGGAACGGCGACACGCGGCCGGTGGCAAGCCGGAGGAGGAGCGAGGTCTGGATCGGTGTCTCCGTGACCTTCTGGTTGATGATCTCGAGCGATTCCGAGTGCCGATCCAGCGACACCTCGAAGCCGAACCGCGAAGAGAGCATGCGGATCTGACCGCCGAAGTAACGCATCGTGTCGACGTCGACATCGATGTTGGCGTCGGAATTCGGGGTGACCCAGGCGATCCGCGGCCCGATCCCGAAGCCCTGGGCGAACGCGGGTTCGGCCCGAGCCAGCAGACAGCCGAAGGCAAACAGCGCGATTGTGGCGTGAATCTGACGCGTGCGGACGGGCGGCATGGGACACTCCAGCCCCTGACAACGTCACCGCGGCTCGCCGGCGGGTAGAGGGCCTGTCCTTATATCGGAGCCGCACGGTCAAATCTGCAACGGGGGCGACGACGATTCATTCCACACGCTTCAGCGTGACCCTCACCGGAGGGGCGCTCGCGGCTGAAGGCGTGCGGACCTGGGTCAGGGTCAGGGTGTCGGCCTTCCGCTCGTAGGTATAGACGCTGGCGGCGCCGTTCGACATCGCGGCTGGATTCTTCGCCACTGAGGCGTGCATCGTGACGCGGTTGTCGTCGGTCACCTCGAACGTGCCGGCCTCGCCGACAAACGGCCCCCACACCGCGCGCAGCTCGTCTGCCGAAGCCGATGCCGGGTTGTCCAGCACAGGCCGCGCACCATCCGCGTGGACTTCGACGCGGCTGTAGTGAGTGCCATGGAAGATCGCCAGCGTGGCGCCGGGTGTGAACCTCTGCGGCGTCGGTCCGGGGACCACCACCTCGACCGTCTGCCACACGCCCTGGAATGCCGCCCGGGAGTCGGTGGTGCGCGCCGACACCACTGTCGCCACCAGCAGTGCCGCGCCGAGCCCCGACAGGACCACGAGAACGCTCGAATGCATCGACATTGGAGACTCCTTGTTTCACGCGCATGGACGGTTTCGATGATCCACGCGTGGGTTCGAGTCTCCGCTGCACCGCGATGCAGCTCAAGCGCCATCACGCGCCGGGTCGCAAGTGGCGTCTGATGGCGCACTGCTACGCTATCCTGTCGCTGCCATGAGCGACGCCTCGGGCGGTCCGCCGCCAGGAAGTGCGGGTGAGCGCGGCCGGCTCGATTCATGGAAGGAGATCGCGGCGTTTCTCGGCCGGGGCATTCGCACGGTCCAACGCTGGGAACGCGACGAAGGGCTACCGGTGCATCGCCTTCCTCACGCGGAGCGCGGCAGCGTCTTCGCCGATCCGGCAGAGCTCAGCGCCTGGTGGAAGAGCCGCCAGATCGCGCCGCCCGCGCGATCGATGGCGCCCGGCGGGGATATCGCCGGAGCTCGCTTGCAGCGCGTGACCTCGACGAGCGCCGCCACGTTCTGGCCCTCGCTCTCGTCTGACGGGCGGATGGTCGTCTACGTGTCGGATGCGGGGCAGGATGGCGCGATGCCACAGCTGTGGCTGCAGCAGGTGGGCGGTGCCGCCGTGCAGCTCACGACCGGCATGAGGGAGTGCGCGGAACCGGCATTCTCAGCCGACGACACGCGCGTGATCTTCAACGCCGCGGCCGACTCCACGCGTCACATCTACGAGATTCCGGCGCTGGGCGGGCAGCCGCGCGTGCTGAAGCGCGCCGCGCGAAATGGCCGGTTCTCCCCTGACGGCAAGTGGCTCGCGTATCTCGCCATTGAGTCGGGCGAGGTTCGACTGGCATCGAGCGACGGCGAAGAACGCGTGCCGGCGACAGGTCTCCAAGATGTCACGTCCGTCACCTGGTCGGAAGATTCCCGGCATCTGCTCGTCGTCGGGCATCGGGACTCCTCGGCCGAGCGCGATTGCTGGATCGTGCCGGTGGACGGCGGCGCGCCCGTCGATACTGGCGCATTGGGCCAGGCGCGGCGCCGGGAACTGATCGTCATCTCGATGGCAATCGCCTGGATGGGCGATTCGATCTTCTTCACCGCGGCCGGACGGCCGGGCATCCACCTGTGGCGGCAGCGCATCTCGCCGAGGACCTTCGAGGCGATTGGTGTAC
>Ga0310810_10006125_pt1 | contig 13547 bp, 11 predicted proteins | sample NCmetagenome_FD_207641 | JGI IMG/M metagenome (GOLD analysis project Ga0310810, IMG submission 207641) | Soil microbial communities from experimental microcosm in Duke University, North Carolina, United States - NC | ecosystem: Engineered > Artificial ecosystem > Soil microcosm > Unclassified ... | reverse complement strand
ATCATCCCGAGCATGATAATTGGGTAAGAGAACAACATCATTGAACTGCACTCCCGGCTCGATTCATGGCGGATGCAGTGAAGTTGTTCAGCCCATGGCAACTCGATGAAGAAGAGATCCTCTGCCGGATACGGTCCGACAGAGGGAAAGAAGGCGGCAGGTTCCTCATAATCTGCCGCCTATGTATAAGGATGCTTCACAAACGAAACCACCCAAAAGGTCGGTTTATTTTACTCAGATGAATCCATGAAGGAGAAGTATTATGCGTTACTTATTGTTAGCGATCGTAACAGTGCTCTGCGTGAGCGCATTACCCGCACAAGTAAATTTCAGGCTCAATTTCAATGTCGATAAACAACCAGTGTGGGGTCCGACCGGCTATGATCACGTTGAATATTATTACCTGCCGGACATCGAAACCTACTACAATGTCCCTCAACACATGTTTATCTATAGAGAACGGGGACGTTGGGTCAGCAGATCACGCTTGCCGTACCGTTATCGTAATTTTGATTTCTATAATTCTTACAAGGTAGTCGTGAATGATCCAAGGCCGTACCGAAATCATCGTATGTATAGAGATCGCTACGCCACCTACAGGGGGCGCCACGATCAGGATTTGATCCGCGACAGCCGTGATTCAAGATATTATGTAAACAAAGACCATCCCGAGCATGACAACTGGATGAGGCGTCAACGGCAGGATAATGGGGATGGGAGAGGAAGGGACGAAGGGTCCAGATATAATGATGAACGAGACGCGCAAGACGAACAGAGTAACTATGACAATAGCTATGATAGAGGAAGAAACGACGGCGACAGGCGTGACGGCTCCGGATCAGTATCCGGCACAGGGGCCCTTAACGGCAGTGTCGGTGTTGATATCGCCAGTCAGCCCATTTGGGGACCGACCGGGTATGACCGCGCTGTGTACTATTACATTCCTGACATCAATGTCTACTACTCTCTTGCAGAGCATCAGTATATCTATTGGGAAGGTTCAGAATGGAACCATGCGGCATCGCTGCCATCCAGCTACCGGGGTTTTGATCCGTACCATTCCTATAAAGTCGTCATTAACGAAGACAGACCATATCTCAACAACGAAAGCCACCGGGACAAATATAGAACATTCAAAGGTATGAGGGATCAGCCGGTCATCCGCGACAGTCATGACCGCAAATACTTTGTGAATAAAGATCATCCCGAGCATGACAATTGGCTCAAAGACCAGCGGCGTTGACCCGATGCCCCGGTTACCGTGAAGAGTTGGACTTCGTCACGATGCCGGCTCCGGGCAACTCGTGGAGAAAAATGAAGCGGCAGACCGGCAAAAATCTGCCGCTTCTTCATATTTGTTGCGGCCATTCGTAAGCTTACGAAAATCATGAAATCGGATTTTTGTCTCCTTCCAAATGTGTAGTCCATCTTTCATCCTTTTGGGTGATTGAAACCAATCCCGGTTAAGCTGTAAATTACTATGATCGTGGACTAGTTGAGCCCCGGTGATTTTGAATCTGGAAGGTATGATGTTCTATGATTGAACCGAATTCTCCTCATCGCGGAACGCGCATCCTCCTCATCGCGGCCGCGCTCGTGATTATCATGTATGGCATCAACGAGGCACAGTCGGTTGTTTCGTTGATTCTTGCCTCCGCTTTCCTTGCCCTTCTCGGAACGTCCCCGGTGCTCTGGTTAGAGCGGAAACGCGTTCCATCTCTTCTCGCGGTGTTAATCGTCATGGCAAGCATGATTACTCTTCTCCTGATAATTGGCGGAGTCGTAGGGGTGTCTCTCAATACCCTTTCCCAAACCCTCCCGCTCTATGAGGCGCGCTTACAGGAGCAAATCCTGGCTCTCAAGCCCTTCCTGGCAAGCAAACATATCGTCGTAAGTGACAAGGTCTTACTTGAATACCTCAATCCCGGGCTGGCGATGGATCTGGTTGTCGGTGTGCTCGCAAGGATGGGAACATTGCTCTCAAGTGGGGTCCTGGTGTTGCTCACCGTAATATTCATTCTGCTTGAAGCTCCGAGTTTTCCCGTCAAACTCAGATCTGTGCTGGGTAATCCTTACCAGAATTTTCCCCAGTACACAACGTTTGTCGATGATATAAAGCGTTATATGGTTATCAAGACTGTCCTGAACCTGGCAGGGGCGGTTCTGGTGACGTTATGGCTGTACGTCCTCGGCGTGGATTTTCCGATTCTTTGGGGTTTCCTGGCATTTCTGCTCCACTTCGTGCCTAATTTGGGCTCAGTTCTGGCAGCCATTCCACCTGTTCTGTTGGCGCTCATTCAACTCGGTCCCGGATCTGCCGCACTTGTGGCAGCGGGGTATCTCACTATAGGCTTCTCGGTCGGGAATGTCGTCGAGCCCCGCCTCATGGGCCGCAGGTTCGGACTATCAACGCTGGTCGTCTTTTTGTCTCTGATATTTTGGGGAAGCCTGCTCGGGCCAATCGGCGTTGTTCTCTGCGTACCGCTTACGATGACGCTGAAGTTTGCATTTGAAAGCAGCAAAACGACTCAATGGGTGGCGACCTTGCTCGCGTCGGAACAACCTTCCGAGAACATTCCACCGGCATCGAAAAAAGGGAATCGTTCTTCCGTCTTGAGGAGGGTGAGATCTCGCTCGATCACTCATGGGAATTTTTGAGAAGAGTTCGGGGGGGACACTCCACAACGTGGTAACGACAATAAGATGACCGGAACATGAGAATATGGAGCCAATCTTTTTCTTACAAGGACTGATTATCGGATTTGCAATGGAGGTGCCGATTGGGCCGCTTGGAGTCTTGTGCGTTCGCAAAACACTCACTGAGGGGCATACCCGGGGTATGATCATCGGTCTTGGAGCCGCGACCGCAGATTCGCTGTTCGGGAGTATCGCTGTGTTCGGTCTCACGTTTATCTCAGATGTCATCAACAGCCAGCATTTTTGGGTGAGTCTGGTCGGAGGAGCAGTCCTTTTGCTTCTTGGGATAAGGACACTTCGTGCAAAGCACAGGGCTCCGAGTAACCGCTTTGACAATAAAGGATTATTTGGATCGTACCTCTCCGCCCTTCTCCTTGCGCTTACCAATCCGGTGACCATCCTTGCATTTGTCGCTGTGTTCGCTGTCTTTGGCCTGGGACATGCGCTTGTTATCATTTCGGCGAGCACTCTTATCATCGGGGTATTTACCGGTTCATGGTTGTGGTTTCTGACTCTTAGTCACCTTGCCATACTCTTCAAAAAAAAGCTGAACGCGGGCGGACTCAGATGGGTAACCAGGGTTTCCGGCGCCCTGATCATTTTGTCCGGGGTTACCGTATTCGCGAGCCTGATATGACGAATTATAACCATCACTCATTCTCTGATTCAGCGTACCGTAAGAAAAGGACGCGCATCGCAATCGTGACAAACAACGTAAGGTGGTAGAAGACATGCAGAATACATCACCCTCAACCGACCGAAGAAAGCTGTCGCCGCTGAAGATCGTATGGTACGCCGGCGTTGCCGTAGGAGGAATAGCCATCCTGTGTGTATTGATGTTTCTCTGCTTTCCCAACCCCATTGTAAACAAATTCATCAAGCCCAGAATGTTAAAATCCTTTGCCGATGCGCATCCCGGGTATTCGCTGCGCACCGGGGACATGAATTACAATGTGTGGAAAAATCGTTTAGGCTGTGATTCCCTCACACTGAAGACGGACGGGGTTACATGCAGTATGGCTTCAGTCTCGGTTAAAGGAATCGATTGGATGAAAATTCTTCGACAGACAGATGTACCGTCCGATCCTTTTATGAGCTCGGAAATGTTTGCAAATGATATCGTCATTAATTTTCATCAGTCTCAGAGCGTGCTCCGTTTGGGAATGGTGTATATCTCCTGGCCTGATTCTGAAATGGAGGTTGATTCAATCAAGTACTCCTCGTTACTCCGCGATGAAGAATTGTTCGCACAAAGCCGGTTCAGGCAAACCAGGTTTCGTATTGACATCCCTCAAATCGAACTGCAGGGTTTCGACTATTTCGCATTGCTTCAGGGAAACATCTATACTGCCAGAACCATTACTGTGCACAATATGGCTGCTGATATTCTGGTCAATAGGGATAAACCTGCCGACAAGAATTCTCCCCATCCTCAAATGCCGAACGAAGCTCTCTCTTCGATGAAGGAAATTATAGCGGTCGACAGTTTGAAAATTATCAATGGACGGATGACATATTGCGAGAGGTATGCCGTTAACGCGAAACCGGCCGTGCTGGCGTTTGATAACATCGCCATCACTGCAAGCGGCATTGCCAATCATACAGCCTTCCCGGAGACCGCTACTGTTCACGGCGAGGGAGTGTTACAGAACTCCGGCACGGTGAGACTGTTTATGAAGATTCCCCTCACCTCGAAGGATTTTTCTTTTCAATACTCCGGTTCACTGAGCACGATGGATGCCACCGCGCTGAATTCATTTATCGAACACAGCGACTATCAACGTATCAAATCCGGGATCGTTCAGTCTGCAGCATTTAACGTCAGTGTTACTTCGGGGCACGCACAGGGGACCCTGAAACTCACCTATCAGGATTTGTCCATCTCCATCCTGAACAAAGAGACCGGAAGTGAAAATGGAATATTCAACCGGATCTCCTCTCTCATTGGGAAAATATTTGTTATCCGCGGGAGCAACATGCCGGATAACAAAGGGCAAATGAAAGTCGGGGTTGTATCATACACAAGGAAACCGGGAGATTATTTTTTCCAGTTCTTATGGTTTGCGCTTCGCAACAGCATTGCCGACATCGTCGGATTTCCCCCGATAATCCCTGAATAAGCTCGAAAGGATTTGTCCAGCAAAGACATGCTCGTTGCAATAATTATTGGTGCCGGGAACGAGCGCACACCCAGAGATAGGCATCCCGGCCAGGAATTACATTTTGGTGACAGAATCAATATGCTGAAATTATTAATTCCCTCGCTCGTGGTGCTCGGTATTCTCAGCACCATGGGTACACATGCGCAACAGAGATCAACCACCCTCGTTCAATCCATACTCGATGAAAGCATTCTCATTTCTACCGACAAGCCGGTGTATTTTCCCGAGGATACCCTTCACTTGTCAATTCGACGAGAGGACAGCACAACAACGGAGAGCGTTACTCCGATAGTTGCTATCGAAGGAATGAAGCTCACGCCTGCCGGGCACAATACGTACTCCGCGGTTATTCCTCAAACTGTCACACCGGGATCATACCGTATTCTCCTCAGAATTATCGACGCCAGGGGTCGGCGGTTTATTTATGAGACCGGCCGGGCTGTGGAGGTAGAAGAGTATCAGGCGGTAGAGCAACTCAGCAATTATGCGAGTATACTCCCCTCCGACGGCAGCGGCGATCCCCGCACGGCCGTACCGCTTGACGCCGAACAGATTCGAACTCTTCAAGTAGTTTTCCGGAGAGACAGTATCAGGTCGCGGATGGGACCGCAGTTCGTCACAATCAGGACGACAGTGCAATTGAGGGACGGAACAACGGCGCAGACGATCGAACGGCGGGTGCTGACGTTTCGAAGTCATGGCGACCCGGAGCGGGACCGCGCTGTGTTCATTCAGTACCGCACGGCCTACGGTGCGTATGCGGCAATCAGCACCGAGGAACTCCTGCGCGTTCGCCTGACGCTGGATTCCCTGCCGCCCTGGTCGACGATCAAAGTAAATATCGAACCGGATTATACCATCAGGATCGGTGGGTTCGATCGGTCCAACTCCATCACGCGCTATTTCCGTGTGAGAGGCCCGACGATAGAAATCGGTTTCTCGCTCGGCATCCCCAAAGTGTTATACGATACAAAAGCGGAAGATAGCATTGAATACGGCAACACAAGTGCGATGGTTCGGTTTTACTCTATCAACGGCGAATCAGGAAATCGATTCCCCGTCAGTTTTGGAATGGGAACGTTCGGCGGAAGCTCGCCGATCGACGTGGGAACCGGGCGAGGCGGTTTTGCGGTATCAACATTTCTGGATTTGGTCGAACTGACGAAGGTACGTAATCTCGGATTCCTTAAGAAAGTAATCGCAGGCGTCGAGTTGACCCAATTCTTTCCCATCGGGAGAAAAGCCCGTCTCTTGATCAACGCACAAGTTGGCTTCTCACCTTGAGTTTTCAGAGTCGGATGGAAATTGATCGCGTTTTTATTCTTCAAAGGAATTAGCCCATCTTTCATCCTTCTGGGCGATTGTCTCACATCTCTTATCTCAGTACGTTACATGAAGTAACGTAAGCAAAGTAACATCGAGATATTCAACCAACCAATACCGGAGCACGATCATGAAAAATCGAATCAGCATACTGTTAAGCGCCGCACTTATGATTTCTCTTATTGCATACGGCTGCACAGCCAGCGGAAGTGTAGGGACAAATAAGCAGCAAAACCAAACGTCTGCTGCGCCGCGCAAATAGACCGAACCACCGGATCAATCTGATCGCATATGTCCGTGATTGATCCGGCACGAGGGCAGCCGTACCAGTTTGACTACAATGCGGGATAGACATAATGAGATGTTATTTCGCAATAGTTGCATTCGTCCATTACCATAAACGATTTTTACTAAGGAATACCTATGAAAGGTCAGATGCATAAGCCGCTCAATCACCAGGCGCACGATAATGAAGTTTCCAAGCGCGCTACGTTAAAGAATCTTGCGCAAGCGCGTGTGAGAGGGCCACGTGATAACGGAGATGGGCATACCAATGAACACTCCGGCCACCTTGACCATATGATTGTCGATCTCGACGACTCCCCGGGTGGCAGCCCATACAAGACCAAGAACGATATTCAGGAGTCAAAACGAATGGAGTTGGTTCAGCTCCTTAACCAACGACTCGCCGACGCAGTGGATCTGCAGTTACAAATGAAACAGGCTCACTGGAACGTGAAAGGCCCGAGTTTTATCGCTCTCCATGAGCTCTTCGATAGAATCAGTGAAGACGCCGAATCCTATGTGGACACGCTCGCCGAACGTGTTGTTCAACTAGGCGGGATCGCGCTGGGGACAGTGCGGATATCGGGCGCAGCCTCAAGACTTGAAGAGTATCCACTCAACGTCGCCGAAGGTCCGGCACACATTGGAGCGGTGAGCAGCGCTCTCGCTGATTTTGGAAAAGAGGTTCGACGCTCGATCGCTGAAGCGGATCAACTGGATGACGCGGGAACAGCCGACATCTTCACGGAAATTTCGCGCGGCACCGATAAGTGGCTCTGGTTCGTTGAAGCACATGCGCAGGCGGCGAGATAATTCTGTAGAAGTACTTACTTTATGCGATGCCTCGTTGCTCTACGAACTCTCAAAAATCACGTGCGGGCGTGTGGGAGGAGCAACGGGGCTTTCGCATACTATCGGATGTTTGAATTTCTCATTCGTTGACAGTTTCAGCAATCATACGAAGCTCGCCAAACCGGACCACAGTTTCGTTGGTGTCTAAAGAGTTACGCAATAATCCCATGAATGTGTACCGGAGATTTCTTTTCCCAGTCTGACATCGCTGCCCGGCCTCCGTTCGTCTCCACCAAGTGGTGTAGCCCACTTTTCGTTCCTTTGCACGATTGATTATGCATCCGCGCAGGTTGTATTTTATACTATGGCTCGTAGTGCGGCAGCGAACCCGTAAAACATATCTCCGGGTAATCGCTTTTGATAATGATTCGACAATCAAACAGAGGATTCTTCTATGAACAAAGCACTCTCATTCGCCCTCCTTGCCGCAGGCATCCTTTTGGTAATTCTTGGCATCGTTGCGTACGACTCGACGAGCTCGGATATTTCCCGCATATTTTCCGGCTCAGCCACCGATAAATCTCGATGGCTGTTGGTCAGCGGCATCATCGCGACCATTGTTGGCCTGGTCGGCGTATCGCGCACATTCAAGGTTACGTGAGATCCTTCAGAGTAAGGCTCGCGTGTGCGCGATGGAACAAACCATCAGGAAGCCACTGCCGAAGTCAGAAGGAACTTAACGAGTCATATCATCATCTAAAATAAACTGAACGGAAAACATTATGAAAGCACTCCTCAAGATATTCGCGGTCGTTGTGGTCCTGATTGCCGGAATATGGATACCACCGCAAAAACTATTCGCACAAGAGGCAACCGTGAGCTTCCAGCTATTTTATGATCAATTGAGCCCCTATGGGATGTGGGTAGATTATGAAAATTACGGATACGTCTGGATACCCGATGTCGATCAGGATTTTAGTCCATATGGCACCGACGGTCACTGGGTCTTCACCGTCGACGGTTGGACGTGGGTTTCCGATTATTCCTGGGGATGGGCACCATTTCATTACGGTCGTTGGGCGTATGATGATTCATACGGTTGGCTCTGGGTTCCTAATAATGAGTGGGGGCCTGCCTGGGTGACATGGAGGAGATCCCCGGGATATTATGGGTGGGCACCGATGCGACCAGGGATAAGCGTTGAATTGTCTTTTGGGGGAGGATACCGCGTGCCGAACGAACGCTGGACATTTGTCAGCGACAGGTATATTAGCAGCCCCCAGATTAATCGCTACTATGTAGACCGATCCACCAATGTTTCGATCATCAATAATTCCACTGTCATCAGTAATACGTACGTCGACAATAGCCGGCACACCACCTATGTCGCAGGTCCCGCCAAAGACGACGTGCAGAAGGCAACGGGGGCAGCAATCACACCCCTCACTATTCGGGAAAATAATAAACCTGGTCAGGCGCTGAGCAACGATCAGCTCCGCATCTACAGGCCGCAAGTACAAGCCGGCACTGCCAACGAGCGCAAACCTGCGCCTGCGAAACTGGTGAGCTTGAAAGATGTGAAGCCGGTCTCTGAACGAAAGCAAGGGAATCAGCGACGGAGCGAAACTCCACCGGCGAATGGTGTGGAACAATTATCACAACCACAGAATGCAAAGCGACCAGATGAGAGGTCAAAAGATCAGCAACCGCCAATGATAAATCCATCCGACATGAACAAGAGAAAAGGACAGACACCTCGACCGGAGCCTGCCAGGCCATCCGACGAGAGGAAGATGGGACAACAGCCCCCGATGATGAGCCCTCCCGATATGAACAAGGGGAAGGAACGCTCATCGCAACCGGAGCAGGCCAGGCGGCCGGACGAGAGGAAGATGGGACAACAGCCCCCGATGATGAGCCCCCCCGATATGAACAAGGGCATTGAAAAAACACCACAGCGGCGGGAAGCAGCATCGGAGATCAAAGGAAAAGATAAGCAACCACGGCGGACTCCAACACCAAATAAGAAGGGCAAGACGCAACCCAAACCCAATCCGGATAAAAAAGATGAACAGAAGCCGGTTCAGTGATGCTCGTGCCTTGCGCGTGATATGAAATGTTGTATTTCTTCGGAGATCGGGTTTTCTGAACTTGCAGCAATCTCAATGACATGTACCTCACATTTTTGAAAAGAGAAATAGTATGAACTTCAACAAGAGAATTATCAGCGCTGTTGTCCTAAGTGTGCCGATCGCAATCCTGATGGGGTGCGGAGGCAGCTACATGGGGAGTAGCGGTCCAACCGGCACCAGGGGCCGAGTAATGAACGGCTACGCGACCGGCAATACAGCACAGGGCTCAGTCAGCTTTCAGCTTTTTTACGATGAGCTCAACCCCTACGGGAACTGGGTGGAATACAAAAATTACGGGTACGCCTGGATACCCAACGTGGAGCCGGAATTCAGTCCCTATACTACTGACGGACACTGGGTCTACACCGACGATGGCTGGACGTGGGTTTCCGATTATTCCTGGGGATGGGCACCGTTCCACTATGGCCGCTGGGATTATGATAATTATTACGGTTGGCTGTGGGTCCCCGGAAATGAATGGGGGCCTGCCTGGGTGACATGGAGGAGATCTGAAGGGTATTATGGATGGGCACCGATGGGACCGGGAATCAGCATCGATGTGTCATTTGGCAGCGGGTATCGTGTTCCCGATGAACGCTGGACATTCGTCAGCGATACTTATCTCGGTAGACCCGATATCGATCGTCATTATGTAGACCGGTCGACCAACGTTACAATCGTCAATAATTCTACGGTGATCAATAATACATACATCGATAATAGCCGGCACATCACCTATGTCGCAGGACCCGGCAGAGAGGATGTACAGAAGGTAACGGGTGCGGCAATACGACCTGTCGCAATTCGGGAAAATGACAGGCCGGGCCAAGCGCTGAGCAATGATCAGCTACGAATCTACAGGCCGCAAGTGCAAACCGGCAGTACGAATGATCGCAAACCCGTGCCTGAGAAACTGGTGAACTTGAGAGAAGTGAAGCCGGTCTCTGAACGAAGACAAGGAAATCAACGGCGCGATGAAAATCTACCGGCGAATGTCAACGAACAACCATCTCAACCGCCGAAGGTTAACATACCTGACACTACGCCGCCAGGTGAGCGGCCACCACGGATCAACATACCGCCCGATAGTAAGATGATCATCCCGGAACCATCTCCTCCGCCAAACGTCAATCCTCCCGGCGATACGTCCTCCGGAGTCCAACCCAGGATATTCAATCCTAATCAGAGAACCCGGGACATCGGAAAACCGCCGCAACCTCCAACCGGCAACCCATCTGAAATCAGGGAACGAGGCCAGCAACCCCGGTTCGTACTTCCACCCGACAACAAGAAAATCCTTGAAGGGCCACCGGAGACACAGCCTCTCAACCCAGCCGATGACAAGAGAAAAGGTCAGCGGCCCCCGGTCTTTAATAAACCTGAGAACAACAAGGGCATTCAAGAACCTCCGGAAACGCAGACTCTCAACCCAGCCGATGACAAGAGAAAAGGTCAGCGGCCCCCGGTGTTCAATCAACCGGAAAACAACAAGAACATTCAAGAACCTCCGGAAACGCAACCTCTTGATCCGGCAAATGATAAGAGAAACGGTCAACAGCCTCCGGTCCTGAATTTACCCGAAGAGAAGAACACCCGCGAACAACAGTTGGAGATACAGAACGCGAGGCCAGCCGATGATAAGGGAAGAAGACTGCAGCCCCGAATCGTCGCCCCGCCCGATACGGGTAAGAATATATTTCAACAACCGAGGCTGAACAATGTCCGGCCGCCCACCAAACGGGGGAAGAGCCGGGAGATTCAACCCCAAAAACCTACTAAACAAGAACAAGATAGTGTAAAGAATCATTCACAATTTTATCCGAGGTAATTATGATCAAGAACAATGTCACGTTTGCAGTTATAGGAATTCTAACAGGAATACTGTTCGCCGGCTGTGAGAAAACGCCGGAACAAAAAATTGACGCTGCCAACGAAAAGGTGGGAGAAGCCAAGCAAGAGATGAAGCAAGCTCAAACTGACTATCGCGCTGAATGGGAGGCATTCAAGCGCCAGTCTGAGCAGACAATCGAGGCAAATGAAAAGAGAATTGACGCATTCGAAGAGAAAATGGAAAAAGCTGGCCCCAAGATGAAAGCGAAGTACGGCATGGAAGCGGATGAGTTGAAACAGAAAAACCGAAACCTGAAGAAAAAACTGGATGAGTATAAGGATGAAGGACAAAGCAATTGGGATGAGTTCAAGACAAACTTCAAGCATGATATCGACGCCGTTGGAAAAACAGTTGAGGATTTGTTTAAGGATAACGATTAGCAATGAAACAATTTAAGAAAATGCAGTTATGCAAAGCTCTCATACTCTAGTTATCCTCATCAGCGTATTCTTTGCTGTTCAGGCCTGCCCTGCACAGAGCGGCACCTCCGGACCCGGTACGAACACTGACCGGTCGGCAGCAGCTGTCGCGAATTCGGGGACTCCTGAGCAAAACCAGATTACGCTCGATCTCAGTTGGTCCCGGGGGCCAGACTCTCCCGGAGGAATAATTGCCATGCTGGACTCAGTACCATCGAAGACCGACACAGTACCTTCGAAGACGGACAGCCTTCCACAGCATACAGAGGGAGTCAGCACGAAGACTGTGAAAGTTTCCTACAGAGACTCCACGGTATCCAATATTTACGGTGATTTGCTCGAAGACGATTCGGCAGCCAACCCGAGAACCTCAATCTGGGTTCCGATTCTCGGGATTTTTGAAAGTAATCTTGTTCTTTGGGGGTTTGACAGGTACGGTTCAAAGGCAGATTTTTCGCGGGTAGGTTTTCAATCGTGGAAAAGAAACTTTGAAGTGGGTTTCGAATGGGATTCAGATGGATTCGGCATGAACCATTTCTTTCATCCGTACGGCGGAGCAATGGCGTTCACCGGCGCCCGCGCAAGCGGGTACGGTTACTTCGAATCAGTCCCTTTCGCCTTCGGGAGCAGTTTAATGTGGGAGATGTTTGGGGAAAATACGCTCCCCTCGTATAACGACCTGATCAATACTACTCTCAGCGGCGCCTTCGGCGGCGAAGTGCTCTACCGGCTGAGCTCGAATGTCCTGGATGACCGGACGACAGGTGCAGCAAGGTTCTTCCGCGAGCTGCTTGCCGCAGTGATCAATCCCAAGCGGGGGTTCAGCAGACTTACACAGGGGAGAATGTTCCGACAGAGTTCTGAAGAGGTCTACCAGAAGGAACCGTTGAACGTCTCGTTTTCTCTTGGAGCGCATAACGTCAATGACGGTTCGAAACTCGGAACAGGAACCGCCAGTGTTATGGCAAACGCTCAGTTCGTCTACGGAAACCCATTTGAACACAGATCCCGAAAGCCCTTCGATTTCTTCAACCTTCGTTTTGATATGGATTTCGGCGTAGGGAGCAAAGTGATTGATAACATCGTCGGCTATGGACTTTTATTCGGTTCTGATGGTCAGATGGGAAGTCTCAAAACAATGGTGGGGGGGTTTCAGCACTTTGACTACTGGGACAATGACCTCTACCAGGTAGGCTCCCTCGGCTTCGGCGGGGGAATAGTAACCCAGTTTCCCATACTGAAGAGTTCGACGATCGAATCGGCCGTTCATCTCGCGATTATACCGTTAGCAGGGATCAGCTCTCCGTACGTTTCTATCGAATTTCGACACTATACCTACGGCGGCGGGTTGCAGGCAAAACTTAGTAATATCTTCGATCTCGGGTGGGGGAGTCTTACAACCGACTATTTTCTCTACTGGATTCATACGTATATCGGTCCCGCCGGGAATAATCTTATCGGCATTTTTAAACCCCGGCTCGGAGTTCAACTCTACCGCAATCTCAGCATTGGGTTTGAATATTTAGTCTACCATCGGGCTGCGTCTTTTGAAAACTATCCGAATTTTTATTCGCTGCACACCGAACAGAAGGTGTATGTTATGCTCAACTTGGAAAATTTCGGAATCACACGGCGGTGAGATTTATTTCCCGAATAACGGAAGAACCATGGCGAAGATAGGACTTGTATTTCTTTTTTTGCTCCTTCTGAGTTTCAGTTGTGGAGCTTCCCTCTTCGGACAGAACAAATACAATTTGTCTCAGTTCGGCGAGGAAACGGGAGCGTTTGTGACGCAGCCGCTTCGCTGGGAAGGAAACGATTGGCTCAAATTCGGATTGGTCGGCGC
>Ga0310810_10006124_pt1 | contig 13547 bp, 10 predicted proteins | sample NCmetagenome_FD_207641 | JGI IMG/M metagenome (GOLD analysis project Ga0310810, IMG submission 207641) | Soil microbial communities from experimental microcosm in Duke University, North Carolina, United States - NC | ecosystem: Engineered > Artificial ecosystem > Soil microcosm > Unclassified ... | reverse complement strand
CCGCAAGCAGTGTGACTGATTCTCCGGGCGATGCAAGCGACCCGCTGTCCTGACGCGGGTGAAGCCGGCACAAGACGGGGAACGTTTCTTCGGTCTTTGGCGCTGGGGCCAACGGTGACGTTGCCAACAAATATCCCGCGCGAGGCTGACAATGTGGCGTCGCGCGGCGACGCGGCAACTGAAGGCGAATAAACGTCCGAACCATCGTTGCAGAGATCGGCAATTAACGGCCTGTCGATGATGCAATCGATTGCGCTCACCTTCAACCGCGCGGGTGATATACAACGTCTCGCGCGCGCGGATTGGTGGCCATGGAAGGGGTCTGCAATGAACAAAGTACACGGTGTCTTGTGTATTGCTTTTCTCGCTCTCACGCTCGGAGCTTGTTCATCGGCACGAGATAAAGCGGGGGAATCGACAGAGACAATAAGCGGAGCGCTCACGGGTCCCGTGACCTTCACGATCCCCCTTCCGCCGCGCGTGCCGGTGCAGTCTCTCGCTGCAGGCGCGAATGACACGCTCCTCATCGACGACAGAACGGTGGTGCGTACGCCCGCCGGCACCCCGGCGACGATTGCGAATCTTGGCGCCGCCCAGACGAACCTCGGCACCGACACGCAGGTGGGCAGTGTGTGGAGCGTTGGTCCAGTCGTCCTCCGCGACCGGGCGCACGTCACGGGTTTCATTCGCAGCCAGGGCACGGTTACCGTCGCCCCGACGGCGACGGTCAATCCGGGGCCGACCGTCCAGAACACGCCCTTCACGCCGCTCGATTCGATCAGCTGGACGGTCAAGTTTCCGACCCCGACCGGCGACGTTGTCCTGGAGCCGAATACGAGCCGCACTCTTCAGCCCGGCTCGTACGGCGTGCTGAGGGTCCAGCCCAGCGCGAGGATCACGCTGAAGGCAGGGACCTACTTCTTTCAATCGGTCGATTTCGAGCCCCAGGCCGTCGTCACGCTCGACGACAAGACCGGCCCCATTTCGATTTACGTTGCAAACTCCATCATCTATCGCGCGACCGTATCGGACACCGCGAACAAGCCTGCGAATATCTTGATTGGCTTTGCCGGAACGGCGCCGTTCTCCATCGAATCTTCATTCATCGGAACGCTCGTCGCCCCCGCTGCGCGCGTCACCGTTGGCTCGCTCTCGCATCGTGGGGCGTTCTTTGCCAAAGGACTCGAGCTCTTGCCCGGCGCAACACTTGTCGCGCAGGCATTTACGACCCTGCCCGGTATCACGGTCGAACCGAGCGGACCCGTGAAGGTGGCAGAGCCCGTCTATTTCACGGTTCTCGGGACGCCACTCGGCTTCGCCGTTCCGCTCACCTACCAATGGTCTGTTTCAAGTACGCCGCCGAACCTCCGCTTTCACCTCGAGCAGTTCGGCAACACCGCGAACTTCTACGGCATCGATCCCGGCCATTTCATCGTCAGGCTGACCATTACGGACCCGCAGGGCCGACGGTCGGTCATCGACACGCCGATAGAGGTGCTGGCGGCGCCGCCGCCAGATAGGCCAGACCGGCTGGACTTGAACGCTCTCACGCGCCCGTGCCGGGACGGCGACGAAACGATCGACCAGTTCGCGCTCCGCTGCGACAGGGCGATGGGCGGCGTCACGGTACCTGCGTTCGATTGCGAGGATCCAACCTCCACGGAGCCCCCGCGCCAGGGCACCGGCTCCGGGTCTTGCGAGGCGCCCAACGTATTGAACCAGGAATGTGATCCGGGAAGCCACTTTCACGTGCTTCACCGCAACGAAAACAACGACGGCATCTACATCGTGGCGCATTGCCGTCACCAGGCCGCCCACGGAAATGCCGCCGACCAGTTCGGCGACGTCGCGGTGATCCAGTACAACAGCAATTCAGGCGCGACCTGCTTCTATCAGGCACTCCGGACCGGTCTTCCCCGCAACGCGCCCGCGCCCAGCGCCGGAACAGGCCCGGGCTACTGGGTGAGCCCGCAGCAGACGGCGAGCATCAACTGCGTACGGTGCCACGATACCGGCCCCTTGATTCGTTCGCCCTACCTCGCCCAGCTCGGGCAAGTGTGGCCGTTCCTGGGCGACTTCACCAACGTCAACAACCCCAACCGACCGAACGTTCCTAACGCGGACTCAAACTACCTGCCTGGCACCCTGCAGGCCGATCTCGCAGGCGTTTGGAACAGGACCTTGCCGTATGGCTTCGTGGGGCTGAACTTCCAGTCGTGGGAAGCCTATTCGCTCACCAATACGGCAGATTCGACCTGTATTGGATGTCACCGCATGGGCACCAGCCGGTCGGTCGGAGTCTGGAATCCGGGTGGAACGAGCCAAGACCTTGGCCTCCGCGCGACGGCCGACACTCAAGCGAGCAAGGTGCCGCACGGCAAGCTGAATCCAGGCGTCACCTCGCCGATCTGGATGACGCCCGGTCAGTTCACCGTCACCGACGCGAGCAAGACCCACGCGAACAGCATGAACACCTGCGCGCAGGGCGTCGCCAGCGGCAATCCGCCCGCGGGATGCAGTGCGACCCGGTTCGCCCGCGGCGACACCTGCCCACCGCCGCCCGTCGTCGTCAACGGCGCCACCAGCTCGGATGACCCGACGACCTGGAAAACCAGCGGCAAGACGCCGCTCGGGCAACCGGGAGGGCGAATCGGCTTCTACTTCTTCACCACCGTTCACGGGCCCTTCTATCAAAACTCACCCTGGGACCCGTACATGAACGCGCCGCCTGCGGTCGCGGATCCGGCCTGGGATCCGCCGACGAACGCCCCGTCGTTTCGAGGAACGTACCTGCGCATCTATTCGGAACCGCCTGGACAGTGGATGCTTGCTTGGGGCCTCGACGCAACCGACATCCAGAACAGTAGCAACAATCCTCCTTCGCCCGGTGTGCCGGGCGGCGTGATCGACGGCGTCGCCTTCGATCAGATCGACTCAGTTCCAAACCCGGGCAACTGTGGAAGCGGTTACCACGTCATCACCGACGACACGGGTACGAACGCGCCACTCACCACCACGATCGACACGCCGCCTGGCGGCAGCGCGGCGATTTTGGCCGGCTTCATCGGCAATGTTTCGCGCGGCGATATCAGCAGCATCGAGGGCCTCTTTGCATCGTCGTTCTTGGAGGTCACGGACCGCGGCGGCTCCACCGTCCTGACTCAAGATCACATCAACAATCCCGAGGCGGCTGTGAACCAGTGGTTCACGGGGGAGAGCTGGGCCAACGGTTGCGCGAACTGGCAGGCAAGCGCGCATTACGCGGCTCACGGCGTGGAGTCCTTCGACGGTATCGAGGGCGATTGGTCGAGATCGCAGTCCAATGGGCAAGGAGGTTTGAGCCAACCCTTTGCCCAGATCTACATCGACCCGGCGACCGGCTACCGCTTGAAGGTGTCGCCCGCGGGGGCCACCGATCCGAACGGGATCGGCGCGACCGCGACCTGCCTCTTTCTGAAGAAGTGATCAGAACGCGAAGCGCGTCGCGAACGATCCCGCGGGTACGTTGTCTACCGCGGGGCCGGGATCGAGGTCGGCGGCGAGCTCCTGCCGACCGGTGATCACGAACCCCGTGGCGCCGACGGTGACGGTCGCGGTCGACGTCAGCGACCCGCCCAGGTGGAATGACCACGCGGACGTCTGGTCCGCGTCTAGCTTCCATACCGCCGAAGAAAGGCCGCCGGCGCCGGTGAAGATCGACTCCGTTCCCGCCAGCACCACCCCGCCGTCACTCGTGGCGGCTGCCCAGGCGATCGGTGTCCGCCGAAATTGCTGCACCCACCGAAACGCACCGTCTTCACCCAGCTTCAGGATGAAACCGGCATTGCTGGTCGCCGTACGGTTCGTCGTCCCGGCGCCAAAGTCGAAATCGACCGTGCCTGAAAAGTCTCCACCGACGTACACGCTGCCATCCTTGCTGGCGGCGACGACCGACGCCCCGCTGTAGCTGTCGCTGCGCAGGATCCACGTCGAGAGGACGTTGCCCGTCGTCGTCGCCAGTTTCGCCACGAAAGCGTTCTGATTCCCGGTCGGCCGTTCGATCGTGGTGCCGCCGCTGTCGAAGGCGCAGACGCCCCTGAACCCGCCCGCGTCCCACAGGGTTCCCGCCTCGGATATGGCCAGCGCCCCAGCACCGGTAAAGCAGGACTCCCCCGTGAGCGTCCTGACCCACCCGAAGTCGCCTGCGCTGGTCAGCTTGACCAGGAAGCCGCCTTCCGCGGCCGAGGTGCGTTCGACGACCCCGGAGCCGGGGTCGAAGTCCATCCCGCCCCCGCTGAACTGTCCCGCGACGTACACCGCTCCCGCCTGATCGAGCACCAGCCGGTACCCGGATCCCGCGGTGGTGCCCGTGGTGGTATCGAAGGTGCGCGCCCAAACAAACGCGCCGCTGCTCGTCAGCTTCAACAGGAACGGCGCCGAGTACGGCGCACGCGCGCCGGACGCGAGGCCCGGGCCGGGATCGAAGTCGATCGTGCCCGTGTACGTTCCGCTCGCCACGACGGCTCCGTCCGCGGCCACCGCCAGAGCCGCCACGGCGTCGTAGTCGCTACCCGCCACGGTTTTGGTCCACGCATAGCTGCCGTCCGGGTTCAGCTTGGTGATGAAGCCGTCGACGGACGGACCGCCGTTCGGGAGCGCGGCCGACGTTCGCATGTCCACCCCGGCGGTCGGATCCAGGTCGACGCTGCCCGAGAACACGCCCCCGAGGAACAGCGATCCGTCGGGCGCCATGGCGCTGGGCATGGTGCCACGGTCGGGCAAGAACGCCGCCGTCCCGAGGTACTTCGGCGCGCAGGTCGCTTGCGCCGATCCCCAGGCCGCCTCGCAGTCGCGGGAGGTCCTGTCGCAGTTCGCGTAGCCGGCCTTGCAGATCGGGTCCGTGCAGGCCGGCGCATCGACGATGCACGGCGCCTCGACGTTCGCGAGCGTGCATGTCTTCACGTTTCCACACGCGCCACAGTTCTCTTGCGAGTCGAGAGACGATTCGCAGCCAGGCTGGGTGGTGCAATCGGCATATCCGGGGTAGCAATCGAGCACGCATTTTCCAGCCTGACAGGCGGAGACGCGGTTGTTGGGCAGGCCGACGCACGAGTTGCTGCAGCTCCCGCACTTGTTTACCTGCGTCTTGAGATCGACGCACATCCCGCCGCAGTAGTCGGGCCTCGCCGCGGGGCAGACGATCCCGCAGACGAAGTGGTCATCCTCGCGCACGCAGACGGGCGTGGTGCCGGAACAGCGGTTCGAGCAGCCTCCGCAAGTTTCCGGGCGGCTGAGATCAGTTTCGCATCGGCCCACCGCCCCCGAGCAGTCGGCGAATCCGGACGGACAAGATGGTGGGCCCGTGTCGGGCGTTTGGTCCGCTGGCGAATCCGGAGGCCCGTCAGCGGGCGCGTCCGGCGCGGTGTCGGGCGGAGACGCGCGGTCGACGGCGACATCGGCGCTCGCCATGTCGGCGGGCGTGACGACGTCGACAGCGACGTCAGCAACGGTGACGTCGACCGCGACGTCAGCGACCGTGACGTCGGCGACCGCAACGTCGGCGACATCCGCGGGTGCGAGATCGGCGCGTTGATCGAGCGCGGCGGGGCGGTCGGCGCCGGAATCGACGTCCAACGTGACCGTCCCTGGCCCGCAGGCCGCGGTCAAGGTGCCCAGCACCGAGGCGAGAAACAGGCCGGCCGATCTCATTGAACGATGCACGTCAGTCTATCCGGAGAGGTCGGCGAGGAGGTTCGGAAGCAGGGTCTCGAGGCCCGGTGGGTTTTCGGAGCGGGGCGGGCGCATACCGGATCGGTAGCCCCGGGCGCGAAACGCGTCGACGAGCGTGCGGCTGATGACGTGAACGGGCACCGCATACGAACGGCTTCCGCGCGTCACCTCTGCGACCGGCTGATGGTCCCCGAGCACGATGACGAGCGAATCGTCAGCCACGAACCTGGTGACGTACTGGCTGAGGATCTGCAGATCGTAGGTGATGGCGTGAAGGTATGCGTCCGCCCCGTCGGCGAGGTTGCTCCAGCCGATCGGAAAGTGAGCCGCCGGTCGGCCGTCGAAGACGCGCCCGTCGCCGATCCAGGTCCAGTCGGGAACCACCTGGGGTTGATCGCTCCAGGGAGCGTGGCTGGACACGAGGGCGTACGCGACGAGCAGGGGGCGCGTCGCGCGCGCGACCTCACGGCGGTGCACGAAGTCGATGGTGTACTGATCCGGCATGGGCGCCCATCGGTAGCTGGGGCCGCGGTAGTCGAAGTCCCAGGCCGAGTAGACCTTCTCGAAGTCGTATGTCCAGCGGGGGAGGCCTCTGTGGGTGGTTCCCGGTTGCACGAGGATCGTGCGGTAGCCCGCGTCGCGAAAGATCCGGGCGATGGTCGTCGGTCGCTCCCGCTGCACCACCGCGTCGATCACCGGATCGGCGGCACGGACGCCGGTCGCCAGCGTTTCCTGGGCGAGGTGGGATCGTCCCGCGGTGGTCGGCGACGAAAGCAGGCCCGACGCCACGTCGAAGCCGGCCTCGATCAAAGCGCGGCCGCTCGCCTCGTACACGGGTTCGATGTCGCGCGCGAAGTCAGGGCGTTCGAGCACCGTTTCGCCGTACGATTCGACGAGGAACAGAAACACGTTCGCGCCCTGCAACTTTTCGAGCCCGCGCGCGGTCCGGCGCAGATCCTGATCCGTTCGCTTGATCTCCGCGAGCGCCGCGTCGCGCCGCCGCGCGAGCGACGCGACGCTGCGCACTTGCGCGACAGCGACCGGTACGAGGCTGGGACCGAACGCGCCCGCCCGAAGTCCGCGTGCGTCCGGCGGGAGGAGCGCGGAGATCCCGAGCAATAGAGCGGCCGCCGCGGCGAACGTGATGCGGCCACGCCGGTCGGCGAAGTACGATTCCGATCGGCGGAGGATCGCGGCGACGAGCACGCCGATTCCGACGAGGAGCGCGCACAGCGCCACGCCTCCGGCGATCCAGGTCGGCCGCGGCACGGTCGAGTCGAGCAACCGCACGATCTCGGGCGCCGTCCGCAGATCGGATGCCAGGTCGAGCGACCGATTGAAGTAGCGGCTTGTCACTCCGTCCCCGATCCGGAACAACCTGACGACAACCGCGATGACACCGACAGCGACGGTCAACGCGGTCGGCAGTCGTCGCCCCGCGTAGGCGCAGATCGCGCACGCGGCGAGGAGCAGCGTCGCGTCGAGCGAGGGCAAGAGCGCGGTCCACAACGCGCCTTCCGCCGGGTACCGCAGGTTGAAGACGACGTTGAGCGCCGTCCAGCCCAGCAGGAACGCCATCGTACGCTTGAGCAGGCTCGAGCCCGCCATCGGGCCAGTCTACTCCCGCGCTGGCGTCGGCCTCGCGACACGATAACCTCGAGTCGTGGCGCCCATCGACCGCTCGTGCCGGCGCGTGATCGCCGTCGGGCTGGGGGCCCTGTCCCTGGCGGCCTGGCGCGCGCCCTGGACGTCGGCCGCGTCTCTCGCTCTGTCCCTCGCGAGCTGGCTGATCGTGTCGGGCACGCTCTGGCGGGCACGCCGGCTCGTCGATCCGCACGCGACGCGCCTCGGAGCAGCCACCCATCTCACCTTGCTGCGAGGCCTCCTCGTGAGCGTGGCGGTAGGGTTCGCGCCGGTCGCCGCGGTGGGACCTGTGCGCTGGTTCCCGGCCTTGCTCTACGCGGGCGCGGCGATCTGCGATCGTCTCGACGGAATCGTCGCTCGGCGCCTTGGACAGGTGAGCGCGCTCGGCGCGCACCTCGACGAGGCGATGGACGCGTTGGGTCTGCTCGCCGCGCCGGTGGTCGCGGTGGCGTGGGGGCGCCTGCCGCCCTGGTACCTGCTGCTTGGCGCCGCGTACTACCTGTTCCGCGGCGGCCTGTGGCTGCGCCGTCGCCTCGCGTTGCCCGTGCATCTCGAGTTGGTGACCCGGCGGCAGAGCACGCGGATCTTCGCCGGTCTCCAGATGACGCTGGTGTCGGTGGCGCTGACGCCGCTTCTATCGCTGAAAATCACGACGATCGCTTCCACGCTGCTCATGACGCCGACGTTGATTTTCTTCGCGCGGGACTGGTTCATCGCGACTGCGCGGCGATCGTCTGCACATCCGCGGCCCGCGACGGCGCTGCGATGAACGCAGCCGCGGCTGTGGCCGCTTCGCGCCAGGTGGAGTGGGCGCGGTAGCGCGCCAAGGCCGCGGCCGAGATCGTGCGCAGGGCGCCTCGGTCCTCGCCGAGCGTGCGCAACGCGCGCGCCCAGGCATCGATGTCGTGGGGATCGAGGAGGAAACCCTCGCGGTGCGGCCTGACCATCTCGCTCATGCCGCCCGCTGACGGAGCGAGCACGGGCAACCCAAACCCGAGCGCCTCCAGGCACGAGAGCGAATAGGCCTCGCGGTCGGACGGCAGCGCCAGGACCTGGCTGCGACGGAACAGCGCCCAGAGCTCGGCGCCGGTACGCTCGCCGTGGAATCTGACCTGCCCCTCGAGGCCCAGCGCCGTCACCTGGCGTCGGATCGCGCGCGCATAGCGTGGCGAGGTCACGCGCCCGACGACGTCGAGCGTGAATGCCCGGTCCGGGATTCGCGCCAGCGCATCGAGCAGGCGATGAAGCCCCTTCTGCCGTCGCACCGCTGCCGCGTACAGCACGCGCAAGGGACCCGGCAGGCGACTGCGCTCTTCGATGAGGGCGGCGTCGACGTCCGGTGTGACGTGGTCCCGGCCCGGATGGATCACGACCGCCGGGAGGCGATCCCCGCCGAGGGCACGCGCGTCGGCCAGGGTGCCGGCGCACACGCAGATCAACCCGTCGACGCTGTCGAGGTAACGCCGCTCCACGCGGGCCTTGAACCCGGCCAGCGCCTCGCTCGGCTGCTGGCTGCGAAGGTTGTGCACGAGAGCGATCAGCGATCGGCCGCGCGGTCCGCCGCCGCGCCGGCGGTTGGCGCGGAAGACGGAGGGATGCACGAGCTCGTCCTGAATGACCGCGTCGTAGTTCGCCTCGCCCGACCCGCGCGGGGAGCGGCCGAAACCGAGGCTGCGCGCGACGGCGCGGAAGTACCCCTCCGACGGTAAGCTGATGACGTCCACTTCGTGGCCGCACGTTCGAAGCGCGCTCACCAGCGAACGGTCGTAGATGAAGCCGCCCGAGATCTGGTCCAGACCGCCGTAGATCACGAACGCGATGCGCATCCCGCCTCTCGAAGACTGGGTGCCGGTTAGCCGACGGGACGCCGGCAGGTGGCGTAAGCGGTGTCGCTTTCCCAGACCTTGATGGTCAGCGCCCGCACCGGCGACCGCGCGAGATCCGGAGCCAACCGCTCGGCAAAAATGCTCGCGAACTGCTCGATTCCGGGATTCTTGCCCGCGAACTCGGGCAGATCGTTGAGCATGCTCCCCCGATAGCGCGCGCAGAGCGCATCGAGGCGCGGCTCGATCACCGAGATGTCGATCAGGTATCCGTGCGCGTCCAGCGCGTCACCTTCGAAGACGACCTCGATGCGATAGGGATGCGAATGACGCTCGTTCTCTTTGCCCCAGTCGCCGCCGATGAGGCGATGCTCAGCGACGAAAGCGCGCAGGAGACCGACGGTGTATGCGTGCGCCATCTTCGTTCCTCCTTCTAGTGTCTGTGGTCCAGCAGCACCTGCAACACGTCCCCAGCGTTGCGATCGAGAAGCTCGTACGCGGCCTGCGCCTCCTTGAAGGGGACGCGGTGACTGACGAGGGGCAGCGTGTCGATGTCGGCGAGGGCCCTCCAGGCCGCGTCGAACCGTCGCTGCCGATCCCAGCGGGCGGATAACGCGGCGCCGATGTGGCTGACCTGGCTGCTCAAGATCTTCAGCCGCCGGCGGTGGAAGCGGTCGCCGAGGTCGACGCGGGCGCGCTTGCTCCCGTACCAGGACCCGACAACGAGACGCGCTTCGTGTCCGGCCGCCGCGATCGCGTCGTCCAGCGCTTCGGGGTTCCCCGACAGCTCGTACACGAGGTCGGCCCCCCGCGCGCCGAACGCGCGCCGGATATCGTCGGCGCCCTCTACGATCGGGCGCGCCGCGAGGGCGCGGGCGGCTTGCGTACGCCGCGATTGCGGATCGGAGATCGCCAGCACCGCCAGCGGAAAACGGGACAGGAGCGCGGTCGTGAGCAGACCGACGGTGCCGAGGCCGATCGCCAGCACGTTCTCCCCGTGGAGGGGCGCGCCGTCGAGCACCAGGTTGATCGCCGTTTCCATCTGGGCCAGCAGCACGGCGCGGTCAGCGTCCAGACCGTCGGGCACGGGCAGGAGATCTGCGACCGGTGCGATGAACATCGTCGCGTGCGGTTCGAACGCGAAGACGCGCCGGCCAGCCCAGGTCGGATCCACGCCGCTGCCAAGCGCGGCCACCTCGCCGACGGAGGCGTAGCCATAGGGAAACGGATAGGCGAACGTCGCGCGCCCGAGCGCGCTCAACGTCTCGTCGAGCGGCGTGTCCGACGCCAGTTGACCGCGAAATGCGAGCAGCTCGGAGCCGGCGCTGATGGCGGACGTCAGCGTTCGCACCAGAGCGTGACCCGGCGGCGGCGCCTCGAGCGCGTCTTCGACGAAAGCGATCCGTCCCGGCGCCGTGAACTGCAACTGGATCCGGCGCGTCATCGGGACGTGGACGTGGATGTGGATGTGGCCGGGGACGGGGAGGGCGGCCAGGTGAGCTCGCCGCCGAGCACGAGATCGTCGCCCAGGCGGTAGCTGGCCCAGGTCGTCAGGTTGGCGACCGCGGTGGGGATCCCGGGACGCGCCGTCGGGCCGACCGCGGACAGCCCGCCCAGAAACTGAGGCGCGATGGTGACGAGAGCGTAGTCGACGAGCCGTGCTTCGAGGAAGCTGGTGATGATGCGCGCTCCCCCTTCGACCATGACGTCCTCGACGCCCTCGATCGCGAGGCGTCCCAAGAGCGCGTGCAAGTCGACCCACCCGTTCGGCAGCGGGGCGCACTCGAGAATCCGGCACCCCTGCGCTTCGATACGCGCGCGCCTGTCGTCACTGCCGTCGCGATCGCCGTCGTCGAGGCTGCGAGGCGCGGCCGCGATCCACGCGGGTCGTCCAGGCTGGCCGAGAAGCTTCGCGTGGAGGGGCGTGCGCACGCGGCTGTCCACGACGATCGGCTGCGGGCTCCGCCCGGAGGCGAGGCGCACCCGCAGCTCGGGATCGTCGGCGAGCACTGTCCCGACCCCGACCAGGATGGCGTCGTGCCGCGCGCGCAAGGCGTGGGTGAAGCGAAGCGCGTCCGGTCCGCTCAAACGGTAACGCTCGCCGCGCGCCGTGGTGATGCTGCCGTCCAGGCTCTGCGCGTAGGCGAGGGTCACGAAGGGTCGGTCGCGCGGCCGCGCGGTCGCGCGGGCGCGCGCCGCGGCCAGATTATCCAGCAGCTCCGCGATGGAATCGGACGTCGACGAGGGCCCGGGTAGAAGGTCCTCTCGACCATGCCTCGGGGCGATGGTCACCTGACACCTCCCGCGTGTGCGCCGAGTCTACGGCATCGCGGGCGACAACGCCGCCACCGCGGTTACGGGCCGGTGCAGTCCTCTGCATAGTCGACGGAGGTCACGGACCAGCTTGCGCCGTCGTGCCGGAGCGACACTTCCCAATACGTGAGGAAGTCTCGCTTGTCCTCGAAGGAGACGGTCAGGGGGCCGTCGTCGTCCTCGACGGTGGGAGGGTCGCCGTCGAGGCGACGACGGTGCCGCAATTGGTGGCGGATGTCGCGACACGCGCGCGCTTTCGTGGCCTTCGGGTTTTCGGCGTAGTAGCGCCGTTCGAGTCGGGCGGCGCTCTCGCAGAAGACCTTGACGGCGCGCCGGATCGCGCGGATATCGGCCTTGTCTTCGATCCCGGCGTCGTCGGTCGGCGGAGCGGTTGCCTCGCGCGCCGGCTCGGCGGCCGGGATCGTGACGGGAACGGAAACGGGGACGGGGGAGGGGACGGCGACAGGCGCGGGATCGTTCGCGGCGCCGAAGATGTCAGTCGCCAGCGCGATACCTAACGCCGCCGCGGCCCAGGTCGCGATCATGCCGAGGACGATCGCGGTGCCGCGCCGGGCCGCTCTCGCCAGCTTCGTCTTTTCTTCCACGGCGCGCTCGTGGCTGCACGACCCGTGCCCGCTCTCAACCCGGCGAGCGCCGCGCGTGGATCATCGTCGCCAGGCTCGCGATCTACGATTCGTGGTCGGCGATCTGCAGGTGTCGCGTATCATCGGCCTGGTCTCGAGGTATCCATGAAACGCATCGCTGTGGTGGCCGTCGCCGCGATCGGCCTGCTCGCCTCCACTGCCGAAGCGCGGGCCTGCAACCTGCCGGTGCTCACGCCGCACGTCGTCGATCCGGCGCTGCGGGCCGTCGATCAGGTGCCTCCCGTCCTTCCCACCTTGCCGCCGCCCTTGCTCACGAGGGGAAAGCTTTCGATGGACCACGGCTGCTTGGCGCCGCCGCCAGACCACAGCTGTGATGACATCGCGATGTTCGAGCTCTCCGCCGTCGCGACCGACGATGCAACGCCGCCCGAAAAGGTCGGCTACCGGCTGTCGCTCGAGGCGGGGAAGCTGCCCTCAGGCCTGGTCCTTCCGTCCGACGCCGTCGAATCCGGTCCTGGTCGCAACCTCGCGATCACATGGCCCGATTCGGAGCATGCCGCGACCCAGTTCGACTTGCGGGTGGTGGCCATCGACGCCGCAGGGAACGAGAGCGCGCCACAAGTCGTCCGTGTTCAAGGCGTCGACATCGGATGCGGGGGCGCGGCCGACCCTCGCTCGGGGATCGCGCTGCTGACATTGCTGCTTGCGGCGTACCGGCGGCGGTTGCGCCGAGACCGCGGCGCGTCGGGCGCGCAACGCCGTTAGCGCTTGTTTCGCTGGAGACGCGGGCGCTAATGTCGCGTCGTTCCTTTCGCTTTTGGAGGCGGTCATGCGGTTCCGCGGATCCGGTTCGACGTCGCTTGTGTTGTTGATTGCGGGATCGCTGGCCGCAGGTTGCCAATCCAATAGCAGCGACGCGAAAAGAGAGACGTCTGGGCTGATCACGGACCAGACCCACGGCAGCGGAACGCCGGGCGTCTACTGGGTGCCGCCGATCATCACCGCGGCGGCGCCGTTCACGACGATGGATGCGACCGGGCTGAGCGCCACGCCCGCGGTCACGATGCGCGTCGACCTCGTCCAGTCGAACGGCAACCTCCAGAATCGCGCCACGTTCACCGGCACGAGCAACCCGGCCCTCGTCCTCCACACGACCGCCGACGCGACCAACTTCCCGTCGACGCCGGCGCCGTTTTACGGCGTCGTCTGGCGGCCCGGCACGGGCGTCACCTCCGGGCAGAAGTACCGCATCCGGCTCCAGCTGTCCGCGCGCGACATCGCGATCGCCGAGGTGCAGGTCGTCGCCAACCAGACGCAGGCGAACGCCGTCGACCGCACGGCGTTCGTTCCCCTGATCGCGGCGGGCGCGTCCACGAGCCTCGCCATCCCGTTCCGCCTCGAGAACAGGGACGGCGACCACGACGGCGTCAACGACTGGCGCGACAACTGCCCG
>Ga0310810_10006122_pt1 | contig 13548 bp, 8 predicted proteins | sample NCmetagenome_FD_207641 | JGI IMG/M metagenome (GOLD analysis project Ga0310810, IMG submission 207641) | Soil microbial communities from experimental microcosm in Duke University, North Carolina, United States - NC | ecosystem: Engineered > Artificial ecosystem > Soil microcosm > Unclassified ... | reverse complement strand
TGCTTGCGCTCGAACGGCTCGAACAGTCCGTAGAGATCCGCGCGTCAGCACCCATCATCGACGTGCACACGAGCGCGTCACCCACAGTGATCGATCGTGACCAGCTCGAAACGCTCCCGCTTGCGCGCGGTGCGCTGGGCATCGTCAATCTCGCGCCTGGCGTGACACACGACGTCGGCCTCGGCGGCACGCTTTACGCCAATCCGCTGTTTCTCGACGGCACGAGTGCGAACGAACCCGGGTCCGGCCAGGCCATCCTGTCGCCGAACCTGAACTGGATTGACGAAGTGCAGGTGATTTCGATCGGCGCCGACGCGCGCTACGGCGAGTACACGGGCGCGATGGCGAACGCGATTACGCGCAGCGGGTCGAATCGATTCTCGGGCCGAGGTGAATTCTGGACGACGCGTCCGTCATGGAGCGGAAACAATCGAGGTTCGCTCAGCCCGGCAGTGCAACAACGATTCAGGCCCGTCGACATCAAGCAGAGATATGACACGACGTTTCAGGCTGGAGGGCCGGTCGCGAAGGACCGCGTGTGGTTCTTCGCCGGCGGCGAGCGATATCGCGACAAGTATCGTCCGGCGAGCTTCTACACCGGTCAGAACGGTCCGGGAAACGCCGATTACGATTCCACGGAGTGGAAAGGCATCGGGAAGCTCACCGCGGCGCCATCGGCGCGCCTTCGTGTCGAAGGCTACGTCGAACGGAGCGTGCAAGGAGTGGACGGTGCCAACGCGTCCCCTCTGATATCGAATGACGCGCTGGCAATCAGCGACATCAGGGACGCGATGTGGAACGCGCGCGCGCTCTGGACGGTGAGCGACCGGACCGTCGTCGAGTTCCGGCAGACGGGTCAGCGCTATGACTCGTTCTTTGGACCACCCGGAGGAAAGCGCGACGGCCCGCCCGCCCACGTCGATCTGCTGACAAGCGTGATGTCCGTGAACTACCTCGATTCCTCGACATGGAGCAGCAGCCCTGTGACGGCAAGTGCCGAGGTGACAACGTTCCCGGCGCGCCGCGTGGCGGGGCAACACGAGATCAGGGCCGGGTTCGAATACGAACACGACACGCTCCGCACAGAGGATCACACGACCGGCGGTCTGCTCATCTTCGACACGGATGGCCGCGCCACCAGCGTGCAGATGTGGGCTGGGGCCATCTATCGACCCCGCCAGTCTCGGCAGACGGTCTACGCGCAGGACTCGTGGACGGTCGCGGACCGGCTGACCGTCAACGCCGGCCTGCGCGCAGGCTTCTATAACGGCAGCGTCCCGACCCACCCGCAGGCTTTCGCGGCTCACGCGCTCGCGCCGCGGCTCGGGGCCGCCTGGGACGTGACCGGCGACCACCGCACGGCGGTGCGCGTCCACTATGGACGGTACCAGGACCCGATCGTCACGAGCTTCTACGACTTCCTCGATCCGCTCAGCCAGTCGCCCACGATTCTGGCGGACGTCACAGGCGACGGTTACGTGGAGACCTTCCGGACTCCAGTCGCAACCGCAGGATCGATCGATCCTGATATCCGCTTTCCGTACATGCAGGAGATCGCCGCGGGCGTCGAGCGCCAACTGCCGTGGGCGCTCTCCGCGACCGCGCAGTTCGTCCGCCGGGATTACAGGGACGCGATCGGCTTCACCGACCCCGGCATCGTGTGGCAGCCGGTCATCCGGAGGGATCCGGGACCGGATGGCCGTGCCGGCACTGCAGACGACGGCGGCCCGATCACCGTTTATCTCGACGCGGATCCGACAAAGTCCGCGCCGGTCCTGACGAACCCTGACGCCCACCGACGGTATCGCGCCGCGCAGTTCATCCTGCGGCGCCGCGGCGGCCACTCCGATCTGCAGGCCTCGTATACGTGGTCTCGAACAACCGGGAATTACTACAACGCCGCGGACAGCAACGCCGCGAACGGCGACCTCGGACTGAACGGTACCTTCGTCAACCCGAACAAGCGGATCAATGGCGACGGGCTCACGAACCAGGACTTCACGCACGAGATCAAAGTGCTCGGGTCGATGCGGCTGCAGGTGTGGGGTCCGCTTACCGTCGGCGCCGTCTACCGATATCAGAGCGGCGCGCCGTGGCAACGCGCGGCAAACTTCGGCACCCAGACGGGCGCCAATGCGATCTTCGTCGAGCCCCGCGGCTCGCGCAGGACCGCGGCGCTGAACGCAATCGACGTGCGCGCCGAGAAGACGGTGCATACGGGGGGAGCCGCGTCACTCGGGCTCTTCGTCGACGTCTTCAACGTGACCAACCAGGGTGAGGCGCTCCGCGTCAGCCCGCAGTCGGGTCCCAATCTCGGGCTGCCATTGCTGTGGACCGATCCGCGCAGCGCGCGCGCCGGCGTACATCTGGTGTTCTGAAGGGCGAAGGTCGTCGCACCGGGCGGACTGGTATTGCACAGATCGACCGCCGTCTCCCACCTCTCGCCTCCCGCCTCGCACCTCCCGCCTCCCGCCTCCCGCCTCCCGCCTGCCGCCTCCCGCCTCGCGCCTGCGGCTCACGCCTTGCTTCCTCCATCCCTATGACGGTTGGAGATTTCCTCATTCAGCGGCTGTCGAGCTGGGGCGTCAGCCGCGTGTACGGCTACCCGGGCGACGGCATCAACGGCATTCTCGGCGCATTCGAGCGGGCCCAGGACAAGGTCCGCTTCATCCAGGTCCGCCATGAAGAGATGGCGGCATTCATGGCGTGCGCTCACGCCAAGTTCACCGGCGAGGTTGGCGTGTGCGTGGCGACGTCCGGGCCCGGTGCGATTCACCTGCTCAACGGGCTCTACGACGCGAAGATGGACCACCAGCCCGTCGTCGCGATCGTCGGCCAGTCGGCGCGCGCCGCGATCGGAGGGCATTTCCAGCAGGAAGTGGATCTCATCTCGCTGTTCAAGGACGTGGCGAACGAATACGTCCACATGGCGTCGTCTCCCGTGCAGGTGCGGCACCTCGTCGATCGCGCGATACGGATCGCCAAGGCCGAGCGCACGGTCACGTGCATCATTTTTCCGAACGATGTGCAGGAACTTGATGCAGTGGAAGAGCCGCCGCGCAAGCACAGCACCGTGCATTCCGGGATCGGCTACACCGCGCCGTATGTGGTGCCGTACGACGATGATCTCAAACGCGCGGCCGACATTCTGAACGCGGGCGATAAAATCGCGATGCTCGTCGGTGCCGGCGCGTTGCACGCGACCGATGAGGTCATCGAAGTCGCCGACACGCTCGGCGCCGGTGTCGCGAAGGCGCTCCTCGGCAAGGCGGCAGTTCCCGACGATTACCCGTTCGTCACCGGCGCGATCGGCCTGCTCGGCACGAAGCCGAGCTGGGACATGATGATGGGCTGCGACACGCTGCTGATGGTCGGCAGCAGTTTTCCGTACAGCGAATTCCTCCCGGAGCCGGGCCAGGCGCGCGGCATTCAGATCGACATCGACGGGCGGATGCTCAGCATCCGCTACCCCATGGAGGTGAACCTCGTCGGCGACAGCCGCGAAACGTTGCGGGCGCTGTTGCCGTTGCTGCGCCGCAAAACGCATCGGGCGTGGCGCGAGGACATTGAGGAGGGGGTCGCGGACTGGTGGCAGCTCGTCGAGGCGCGCGCCATGAACAGCGCCGATCCAATCAACCCGCAGCGCGTCTTCTGGGAATTGTCCCCGAGGCTGCCGGACGAATGCATCCTCTCGTGCGATTCAGGATCGTCGGCAAGCTGGTACGCGCGCGCGCTCAAAATGCGCCGCGGCATGATGGCGTCGCTGTCGGGCACGCTTGCGACGATGGGACCCGCGGTCCCGTATGCCGTCGCCGCCAAATTCTGTCATCCGGATCGGGTCGTCATCGCCATCGCGGGCGACGGCGCGATGCAGATGAACGGGCTGAACGAGATCATCACCATCAGCAAGTATTGGCAGGAGTGGTCGGACCCGCGGTTGATCATCCTGGTGCTGAACAACCGCGATTTGAACATGGTGACCTGGGAGGAGCGTGTGCTCGCAGGCGACCCCCGCTTCCCCGCGTCCCAGTCGGTGCCCGACTTCCCGTACGCCGAGTACGCAAAGTCGCTCGGGCTCGACGGCCTCCGCGTCGATCGGGCAGACGACATCGCGGGGGCGTGGGAACGCGCGTTCGCGTCCACGAAACCGTTCGTGTTCGAGGCGGTCACCGACCCGAACGTTCCGCCGCTGCCGCCGCACATCACCCTTGAACAGGCGAAGGCGTTCACCTCGTCGGTGCTCAAGGGGGACGCGGAGCGGCTTGGGTTCCTGAAGCAGACGGTCAAGGAGGTGGCCGACAAGTATCTGCCGAACCGGAAATGACGCCGGCTGCACCTATCGAACAGGTCTCCGCAGAGGCCTACCGCGTCCCGACGGACGCCCCGGAATCCGACGGCACCTTCGAATGGGATTCCACCACGATAGTCGTGTGCCGCGTCAGTGCAGGGGGACGGACCGGGCTCGGTTACTCGTACGCGGGGCGCGCGGCGGCGGCGTTCATCGAAGACGCGCTCGCGGACGCCGTCCGCGGCCTCGACGCATTGGATATCAATCGCGCGTACGTCGCCATGCGCGTCGCCTGCCGGAACAATGGCCGCAGCGGGGTGACCTCGGCGGCTGTCTCGGCTGTCGACAACGCGCTGTGGGATCTCAAAGGCCGGCTGCTCGATGTCCCGGTCGTGTCACTGCTTGGCTCGGCGCGCGACGAGGTGCCGGTGTACGGAAGCGGCGGATTCACGTCCTACACGATTGAGCGTCTTCAGCACCAGCTTTTTGGCTGGATTGCCGACGGCATCACGCGCGTGAAGATGAAGATCGGCCGCAACCCACGCGACGACGTCCACCGCGTGGCCGCTGCGCGCAAAGCCATCGGTCCCGACGCGCAACTCTTCGTCGACGCCAACGGCGCGTACCCGCGCCACCTCGCGCTCGGACAAGCGGCACGGTTTGCGGAACACAACGTGACGTGGTTCGAAGAACCGGTCTCCTCGGACGACCTCGATGGACTGGCGCTGATGGTCGACCGGGCTCCCGCCGGAATGGCCGTCGCGGCCGGCGAGTACGGCTACGTCGTCTACGATTTCCGGCGGCTGCTGGAGCACCGCGCCGTCGACGTGCTGCAGGCCGACGCGACGCGCTGCGGCGGGATTACCGGCTTCCTGAAAGCGGCCGCTTTGGCGGAGGCGTGGAACACGCCGCTCTCCGCACATACGGCTCCGTCCATCCACGTACACGTGTGCGCCGCGATCGCAAACGTCGCACACATCGAATACTTCTACGACCACACCCGAATCGAGCAGATGTTCTTCGACGGCGCCGCGCGCGCCGACCACGGTGCGCTGCGGCCCGATCGCAGTCGTTCCGGACTCGGGCTCGATTTCAAAACGAGCGACGCCGAACCGTTTCGCGTCGCCTGAGGACCCCGCCATGCATCATCCACTTCCCCTCGTGGTGCCGACGTCCGGCAGCCGCCGCATGCGCTTCGGCTCGCACGCGTGGCCCGACGAAGCCCGCGACGCCCTGGCCGCAGACCTCCGATCGCGCATCAGTGGCGAAGTGCGATTCGACGGCGCGTCGCGGGCGCTCTACGCAACCGCCGGGTCGAACTACCGCCAGGTGCCGCTCGGCGTCGTCATCCCGCGTACCGTCAACGACGTCGTGGAAACCGTTGCGGCGTGCCGCGAGCACGGCGCGCCCATGATGAGCCGCGGCGGAGGCACGAGCCTCGCCGGCCAGTGCTGCAATGTCGCGGTGGCCATCGACTTCTCCAAGTATCTGAACAGCATTCTCGAGATTGATGCCTCCCGTAAGCAGGCGCGGGTCCAGCCGGGACTGATCCTCGACCACCTCAGGCACGCGGCCGAACACGACAAGCTGACGTTCGGCCCCGATCCGTCGACGCATGACCACTGCACGCTCGGCGGCATGATCGGCAACAACTCCTGCGGCGTGCACTCGGTGATGGCGGGAAAGACGGACGACAACGTCAATGCACTCGACATCCTCCTCTATGACGGCACGCGCATGCGGGTCGGCGCCACAAGCGACGACGAGCTCGCCGCGATCGTTGCCGCGGGCGGACGCCGGGGGGAGATCTACGGCCGGCTTCAAGCGCTCCGCGACAAGTACGCGGACGCGATCCGCCGCGAGTTCCCGCACATTCCCCGGCGCGTGTCCGGTTACAACCTCCCGTGGCTGCTGCCGGAGAACGGCTTCAACGTCGCACGCGCACTCGTCGGGAGCGAAGGCACGTGCGTGACAGTGCTCGAAGCCACCGTGCGTCTCGTCGACAGCCCTCAGTACCGGACGCTCGTCGTGCTCGGGTATCCGGACATCTACAGCGCGGGGGACGACATCCCGCGAATTCTCAGCTACGGCCCCATCGGGCTGGAGGGAATGGACGACCGCCTGGTCAACGACATCAAACACATCGGCATCCGGCAGGATTCTCTGCGGAAGCTCCCCGAAGGCCGCGGCTGGCTCCTCGTCGAATTCGGCGGCGATTCCCGCGAGGACGCGGACGACCGCGCGAAGCACATGCTCGACGATCTCGGACGGAAGGGAAATCCCCCTTCATCGACAATGTTCGACAACCGGACGGACGAGCAGCAGATCTGGCGCACGCGCGAAGCCGGCCTTGGCGCGACCGCGCACGTAACGAGTGAGCACCCGACGTGGGAAGGCTGGGAGGATTCGTCCGTTCCGCCAGACCGCCTGGGTGATTATCTGCGCGCGTTCCGCACGCTCCTCGACAAGTACGACTACATCGGCGATTTCTACGGCCACTTCGGGCAGGGATGCCTGCACACTCGCATCAATTTCGATCTCTTCACCGCGCCGGGCATCACGAAGTTCCGCCGTTTCATCGGCGAAGCCGCCGAACTGGTCGTTTCGTTCGGCGGGTCGCTGTCGGGCGAGCACGGCGACGGCCAATCCCGGGCGGAGTTCCTGCCGAAGATGTTCGGGCCCGACATCATGGACGCGTTCCACGAGTTCAAGCACATCTGGGACCCGCAGAACCGGATGAACCCCGGCAAGATCGTGGACCCGTATCGCGTCGATGAAAACCTCCGCTACGGAAGCGATTACAACCATCCCGCGCCCCCGACGCACTTCGGGTTTCCGGCGGCAAGCGGCAACTTCGCGCATGCGATGCAGCGATGCGTCGGCGTCGGCGAGTGCCGGCGAACCGATCACGGGACGATGTGCCCGAGCTTTCAGGTCACCCGGGAGGAGAAGCACTCGACGCGCGGGCGCGCGCATCTGCTGTGGGAGATGCTCGAAGGCGATCCGGTCACCGGCATGTGGCAGAACGAGGACGTGAAGGACGCGCTCGATCTCTGCCTCGCCTGCAAGGGGTGTAAAGGCGACTGTCCCGTCCACGTCGACATGGCGACCTACAAGGCGGAGTTCCTCTCGCACTACTACGAAGGACATCTCCGCCCGCGCCACGCCTTTGCGTTCGGGCTGATCACCTGGTGGGCCCGCATCGCGTCTCGCGCGCCCGGCCTCGTCAACCGGCTGACGCACACGCCGGGATTGTCGCAAGTCGCAAAGTTCGCCGCCGGCATGGCGATGCAACGCGACGTGCCCCGGTTTGCAAAGAAGACGTTCAAGGAGATCTTCGCGCGCCGGCCGCGTCCGCGCGCGGACCTCGCGGCGCAGCCGCGCGACAAAGTCATGCTGTGGCCGGATACCTTCAACAACCACTTCCATCCCGATACCGCGATCGCCGCGGCCGACCTGCTGGAAAACGCCGGATTCGAGGTGCTGCTGCCGAAGAGCCACGTCTGCTGCGGACGGCCGCTGTACGACTACGGGTTCCTCGACCTCGCGCGGAAGTTCCTGCTCGACGTCCTGGAAGCCATCCGTCCCGAAATCCGCGAAGGCATCCCCGTTGTCGTGCTCGAACCGAGTTGCGCGGCTGTGTTCCGCGACGAGCTGCCGAACATGCTCCCGCACGACGAAGATGCCAAGCGACTCGCCTCTCAGGTGACGCTGCTCGCGCCCTTCGTGCGGCAGCACCAGGACCGCTTCAATCTCGGTCGCATCGACGCTTCACTCCTCTACCACGGCCACTGTCATCAGAAAGCGATCTTCGGCACGCGCGACGATGTCGAGCTGTTGGGATCGCTGGGCGCGAAGGTCGATGCGCCCGATACGGGCTGCTGCGGGATGGCTGGTTCGTTTGGATTCGAGGCGGAACACTTCGACATATCGCAAGCCGTGGGAGAACGGGTGCTGCTGCCCGCAGCGCGAAAAGCCGGCGGGACCATAGTGGCCGACGGTTTCAGTTGCCGTGAACAGGTGATCCAGCTCGCCGGCCGCCACCCGCAGCATATCGCGCAGGTGTTGAGGAACGCGCAGACGACGACCGCCGAGCGCGATCAGCAGGACGCGAGTAAATCGTGGGTCGATGATTACGCGGGCGCGGCAGCCGCGGCGTGTGTGGCCATCGGAGCCGGTCTTGCGCTCGCGCAGTTGCTCTGGACCGACAGCAACCGGCGGTGATGCGGAACGGCGCGATCGATCAGCGAAGCGTGAAATCCAGCACGACGCTGACGCGGACCGCGACCGGCTGCCCCTGACGCATGCCGGGCATGAACCGCCACTGGCGGACGGCTTCGATGGCCTTCTGGTCGAGGCCGAACGTGCGGTCGAGCGAGCGCGTCACGCGGATGCGATCCACACTGCCATCGGGGTTGACGACAGCTTCGAGCTCGACCTCGCCCTGCACCTTGGCGCGCATCGCGTCTGCGGTGTACTGCGGTTTGACCTCGCGAATCAGCTTCGGCTCGGTCACCCCGTTTCCGACGTCGTAAACGCCTCCGCCGGTGCCACCGCCGGAGCCCGGTCCCAGTCCTGAGCCGCTGCCGGGCCCGATGCCGCTGCCGTTACCTCCGCCCCCACCAGGACCTGTGCCCATCCCCATCGAATTTGGATCGGGAAGCGTGGTCATCGACGGCAGCACGCCGGCAATCTTGTCGATGCCCGACGTCACCTGCTGCACCGGAATGTTGACCTCCTGCGGCGGAGGTGGCGGCGCCTCTTTGGGCTTTTCGATCGGTTTGGGTTCCGGCGGTTTGGTTACGGGAACCGTCGTCTTTTCCTTCCCCGGTAATTCGGCTTTCTTGGGCGGCGCGGGATTGTTATTGCCGCCGCCACCGCCGCCCCCTCCGGGCCCTTTCACGTTGAGAAAGATGAGGTCGTACTTCTGATTGTCCTGCGCAGGCTTAGCGGTGTAGACGCCTGGAGCGCGCGTGGCGATGAAAATGAGAAGGAGCGCGACCGCGACGTGCGCGAGCATAGACGCACCCGCACCCTGTCGCCAGAGAGCCTTCAGCTGGGTTGGAGCGGGCGTCTCGCCGGCGAGGAAGTGCGCGTTCGGGCTCGCGGCCTGACTGGTGCCCTCGGGCATGCGGGTGGTCTCTGTCATTGTGACCGAGCTACAGCCGCCCGGCAAGTCTGCAATACCGGTGCTGGATCGAAACCAGCCAGATTGTTGGTAGTTGAATGCCCCAACGTCCTTCTCTTAGGACGCTGCGCCCCCGAGCATGGTCGCCGTATCAGGCGTGCCAGGTTACAACCTCGACCTCGCGCCCTCCGGCGTCTGCAAGCGCACGGAGGACGGCTGCGTCCTCCCCCGCCTGTTCGCCGAGATGCACCGCCAGCAGAATCATCCCCTGCTCGACTTCGCGCTGCAGCTCTTCCGCCCGGTCGCGATTGACGCCTGCCGAGGTCAGCACCGACGCGATGCCGCCGGCCACGTGACCCGCGGCTTCTCCCAGGCCGGCCGCCAGCGGTCCGGCGGCGACGATGCTGCCGATGCCGGGGAGCACTTCGGCAAACGCCGCAATGACGAATCCGCTCAGTTCCCCGAGCCTGGCGGCAGAGCGAGAGTCTTCGACGTCGGCGCCGGGCGATGCATCCATCTGCTCCGCCAGCGCGCCCTCTTCGTCGTGATTGCGCGCGACGACGGAGATGCGGTCGCGTGCGATGCCAACCGCGTGCAGGGCACGCGCGGCAGCCGCGGCGGTTGCGGCGCTGTCGAAGAGCGCGAGGACCATCGGATGCCGTTCGGCCATGTGAAGGGTATTCTACCTTTGCAATGCTCGATGCCGTCGTCGTCGGTGCGGGGCCGTCGGGCTGCATGGCGGCGCGAGATCTCGCACGGGCCGGCGCGCGCGTCACCATCCTCGATGGCAGCCACCCGCGCGAGAAGCCGTGCGGCGGCGGCGTCACCGGACGGGCGCTGTCCTTCGGAAACACATCCACACTGATATCGCAGGGGTGGACAATCCGGCAGGTCAGGTTCGAAGCCGGCGGACGCGCGGCGACAGTTCGTGTGAACGACCCTGACACGCTGCGGATCTTCGACCGCGGAACCTTCGATACCGCGCTGTTGCGCGACGCCATCAACGCAGGCGCAACACACCTTCGCGAGCGGGTCGTCCGATGCGATCGAGTGACGGACGGATGGGAGGTCGCGAGCAACGGCCGCACGATACGCGCGGCATGGCTGCTCGGCGCGGACGGCGCGTGCGGCATCACGCGCAAGATCATCGCGCAGCCGTTCGAGCGCACGGACATTTCAATCGCATCGGGATCCTTCGTTTACGGCGTCTCGCTCGAAGAGATCGTGATTGGGTTCACGGAGACGCCTCGCGGCTACCTCTGGTCGTTTCCGCGCCGCGATCATCTTGCGGTGGGCACGTGTGCGCAGGCACATGAGACCTCGTCCGCGCGGCTGCACGCGATGACCGACGCCTGGCTCGACGGCTACGCGCCAGCCCGCGCGCACGCAAGACGCCGGTACTCCTGGCCGATTCCTTCGCTGCGCGCCGAAAGCTTCTGCGGGCAGCCGACGAGCGGTGCCCGCTGGATGCTGCTCGGGGACGCCGCAGGTCTCGTCGATCCGATTACGCGTGAAGGGATCTATTTTGCGCTCGCGTCGGGTGTTCATGCCGCGTCGGCGCTGTCTTCGACGGACGCGGCGCGTGCCTACGACACGCGGATCCGCGACGGCATCCATCCAGAACTCCGCGACGCCGCGCGGTTGAAGGAGGGGGTCTTCCGGCCTCGATTCACGCGATTACTGATCGACGCGCTCGAATCGAGTGCGGCGATCCGCGCCGTGATGATCGACCTCATCGCGGGCCGGCAACCTTACGCCACTCTGAAGCGGCGGCTCCTCGGGACGCTGGAATTCGGCCTCATGATGAAGCTGCTGTTCTAAACCGCACCTCCCGCCTCGCGCCTCCCGCCTCCCGCCTCCCGCCTCGCGCCGATCCGCCTTGTCTTGCGATGGGGCCCCCGCTCGGACAGCCCGCTTCGTGCTCGGCGGCCGGAAACACTGTCGACGAGGAGCCGCCTCCGCGCGAAGCGGGCGCCCGTCCTCGCCCCCATCGCTGGTGAGGCGATCGGGCCCGCGCACCTCCCGCCTCGCGCCTCGCGCCTCCCGCCTCCCGCCTCGCGCCTCGCGCCTCCGCCTCTCACTGCACGAAATATCCGTCCCGTGCGCGGACGGTTACGTTCGGGCGATCGACGCGGACAGTGATGGAGCGCCACTGCTGCTCGCCGCGAGACGGAGAACGACCTGGCGTGTAGCCGAGGAGGTACTGGTGCCGCAGCTCGTCGGCGACGGCGCGAGCTCCCTCGGTCGCCTGTTGTGCGTTTCGGGGGAAAAAGGATCGTCCGCCGGTAAGCGCGGCCAGTTCTGCGAACAGCGGCGGACGCGTCGAGCCGAGCGCGAACGGATAAACCATGACATCACTGTGACGCGCGCGCTCGAGGGCGTCCGACGTGCTGGCGGTGCTGTAGCGATCGCTGCCATCCGAGAGAAGCAGCAGCGCGCGGCGCCCCTGCGCCGTCTGGATCGCGTCGATGCTCGCGATGACTGCATCGTGCAGCTCGGTGGTCCCCCACGGCTGCAGGGCATCGACCGCCTGCTGCTGCGCGAGACGGTCCGCCGAAAGCGGCGCCACCGTCTCGACCCTGGATCCAATCGCGATCACCGTTGCCTGATCGTCCGGACGTAACGCCGACACGAACGCCTGCGCAGCCGCTTTCGCGGCCGCCAGCTCGGCGCCGGTCATGCTGAAGCTCCGATCGACGGCGATGGCCACCGACAGCGGAAACTCCCCTTCCGTGAACGTGCTGATGGTCTGCGGCTGGCCATCTTCCAGCACGGTGAACGCGTCACGCGGCAGGCCTGTGACGGGCCGGCCGTCGCGGTCGACAGCGGCGGCATAGACCTCGACCACGTTCACGCCGGAGGTGAATTGGACGTCGGAGGCACGCGGCGCCACGGTCAAGAGGGGGAGCAGGGCGAAGATGATAGAATTCAGCTGTCCCCGACACCCGAAAGGACGCGTCATGCTGGGTAGGCTTGGACTGCCGGAACTCCTGATCATTCTGGTCATCATCATCCTGATTTTCGGCGCCAACCGGCTGCCGGAGATCGGCCGAGGCATCGGCAAGGGCATCCGCAACTTCAAGGATGCGACAAAGGAAGGCCCCGACCGCTCATAACACCACCCTCGCGTCCCCGACCCGACGGGTCACGCGCTCCCGATCGAGCCACTCGAGCAGCGGGATCGCGTATTTCCTCGACAACCCGAATCGAACCTTGAACGCGGCGACGTCGACGCGCGGCGCGGCCTCCGCGCGCTTCATGCCTTCGATCTCGCGGCGGAGCTCCGCCAGCGCATCGGCGTGGAAAAACAAGGTGTCGAGTTTCATCAGCATCTTCTGTCGCACGAGCAATTTCGCCATCCGCTCGGCGATGCCGGGGGGAATACCCGCCGTGGCCGCCGCCGCCGCGAGATCGGGCGGAGCCAGGCGCGCCTCACGGTAAATGCGTGCAAGTGCTTCCTGCGCGCGCGCTTCCTCGGCGGAGAGCGACAGGCCGGCTCCGGGCAGCGCGAGCGATTCGCGGCCCGTAATGCGTCCGCTCGTCGTCAGCGAGTCGATCACGCGTTCGAAAAGCTCAGGCGCCGCGCGTGCGAAGAGGCGTTCACGAATTTCCTGCCGCGGGACCCCTTCCGATAGTGGATGCGCGGCGTGATGTGCCGCGACGAGGTCGAGCAGCCGTTTCTCCAGCCCGGCGACCACCGCTGTCTCGAACAGGCGGTCCGCGATCACGCGAGCGGCTCCGCGCGCTTCCAACTGGCGCGCCAACGCAGCCGCCGCGGCCTCGCTGACGCCCGCGCGTCTCGCCATGTCGCGGAAGGTCAACCCTGAGGCGCCGCGTTCGTGCGCGAAGGCGCCGATGGCATCGGCCGGGTTCGCATCCAGCCGCGCGAAGCGGGCGGCACCGGCCGCTGTTCGGAGCGGGGTCCGCGCGGGAGCGGGATCCAGCACTACGCCTCCGCCAATCGTGTTCGGCGGCGAGTATGAGCGCAGCACGAAGCGGTCCCCTCGGGTGAGCACCGCCGGACCTTCGAGACGGATTCGGGCGAAACGATCCGGGCCCAGCGCGACGCGGCCGAGCACCTCGGTTGTCCCATGATGAAACCGCACACGTGCACCGTGCTTCAGTTCAGGCG
>Ga0310810_10006121_pt1 | contig 13549 bp, 15 predicted proteins | sample NCmetagenome_FD_207641 | JGI IMG/M metagenome (GOLD analysis project Ga0310810, IMG submission 207641) | Soil microbial communities from experimental microcosm in Duke University, North Carolina, United States - NC | ecosystem: Engineered > Artificial ecosystem > Soil microcosm > Unclassified ... | reverse complement strand
TGCGGAGGCGTGGTGTATTACGCGAACTATCTCAAATATTTCGAGCGTGCGAGAACACAGTATCTGGAAGATCGGGGTCTCTCGGTAGCGAACTTGATGCGGGCAGGCAGACTCTTCGTTGTGGTCCATGCCGAAGTGGAGTATCGTGCGCCGGCGTACTACGGCGAGACGTTAGATATTGAAACCACCATTCCCGAGATGAGCCCCGCAACGATCAGGTTTGCTCATGTGGTGCGCGAACGCCAAAGCCGCCGTCTTGTGGTCGAAGGGTCGGCGAGACTGGCGGTCACGGACGGCAACGGCAAGGTGAAGCGCCTCGACAAGACTACAGTCGCCGCGCTACAGTCCGATCCAGAATGTTGAAAAAGGCACTCATCGCACCCGCCCGCCCCCCGCACGCCGAGACGTGCGCCTTACCCAGGCTCACCCGCCCAACCCCGGCGCGCCGAGACTCGCCGTTTACCCGATCTCACCCGCCCAATCCCAGCGTGCAGCCTGCACGTCTTTCCCAAGCTGCGTTCTCGCATTGCTTAGAAGGTGTTCATGGATAAGATCGGAACCTGGTTGGCCATCGTCGGCGTCGTTATCGGATTTGCCGTGCTGGCGTGGCTGCTGTTTGCGGAAAATCCTCGCGATAAGCACAAAAAGTAACAGGTAGGCCCCCGTTCATCGTTCCGATACCTCCTCTTGATTCTCTTCGAGCTTGCGACGGGGTAGTTGGCTTTTGAAGCTCCGCTTGCGGGAGCGGCTAATGCCCGGTGTCTTTTTGTGTGAATGCAGGTCGTGGTCTCGCCGCAGGCGGTGACGCTGAAGATTGCTTCCCGGGCGTCCCTCTAGCGGCCGGCAGAGGTCGCATGAGCCGATTCCTGTTGGATCAAAGGAAGGTGAGAGGGGAACCACCGGCAGGGAGGAAGGTGTAGCGCTGGAGGGCTGCGCATGCGCCGTAAACGAATCGAGTGACACGAATATGCAAAGCACCATGACGATGACAATATGCACGACAGTACTCCGTCCTCATCGCTCACGCAGGCTTCGTGCCACGACGACTCTCAAGTTGACATTCAAGAAAACCGCGTGCTGGAATAGCAGTTCAGATTTACGGAGGGTGTCACCATGGAAATGTTTGGCCGGGTCGGCTTGGTGGAAATTCCGGTGTTGATCGCTCCGGATCAAAAGGTCTGGATGGACAAGATGATCAAGGAAGGAAAAATTGCGATACCTCCCGGTGGTACGTTGGAAAAAGGCTCGCTCTACTCGATGTTTATCCGCATGCTCCTGCATAATGCGATGGAGGAGCAGAAGAGGCAGGAGGCTCTGGAAGCAGACGACGAGGACGACGAGTAGGTAAGGATGCTGAAAACGATTTTGATCTCACCCACCCGACCCTGGCGCGCCAAGACGCGCCTTTGCCCAGGTACCGTTCTCACATCACTCAAGTCCTCGAGGTATTGTTAAGAACTCGCCTCTTCGCTCGCTATGGCCTTCGGTGAACAGCGCGTCTCGGCGCGCTGGGTGGGCGGGTGAGAATGTACATTTTGAGCATCATCCTGTTGGTCGGATCGTATCCCATCCGATTCCAGGAATATCCCTCTCGATACAGCGACTGAGCCAATCTCAGCAGAGTGACTTAAACGCGGTGCGGGCGGCTTTGATGGTTCGCTCGATGTCGGCCGATGTGTGGGAAGTAGAAAGAAACGCCGCTTCGAATTGTGAAGGGGCAAGATAGACGCCCTGTTCCAACATCCGCTGGAAGAAGTGACCGTAGCGTTTGGTGTCCGACCGCTTGGCACTGTTCCAATCGACGACTGGATCGGCAGTAAAGAAAGCGGTCAACATCGAGCCGACTCTGTGCTGGATGACCGGAATGCCCGCCCGTTTCGCTTCCCTTCCGATACCCTCGGCCAAGGCGGCTGAGCGTTCATCGAGCTTCTTGTACACACTCCGTGCGCGCAATTGCTTCAGAGTGGCCAACCCGGCCGTCACGGCCAGTGGATTTCCGGAGAGGGTTCCCGCCTGGTAGACCGGTCCTGCGGGCGCGATCAGATCCATAATCTCTTTGCGGCCCCCGTACGCGCCGACCGGCAACCCTCCGCCGATGATTTTCCCCAGGACGGTCAGGTCGGGCGTGATTCCGTAGAGAGCCTGCGCTCCTCCGTACCCGACGCGAAAGCCGGAAATGACTTCATCGAAAATCAGCAGGCTCTCGTACTCGAGCGTCATCTGGCGAAGGGCGGGGAGGAAATCAGGAGCAGGAGGCACCACGCCCATATTGCCGGCAATCGGCTCCACAATGATGCAGGCAATTTGATGTCCCCGCTCGCGCATGATCTGCTGAACGGTGCGGATGTCGTTGTATGGAGCGGTAAAGGTGTGTTTTGTAAAGTCGGCCGGCACTCCGAGCGAATCAGGAATACCGAGCGTCATCATTCCTGACCCGGCCTTGGCCAGAAGGTAATCGCTATGGCCGTGATAGCAGCCTTCGAATTTGAGAATCCCGTCCCGCCTGGTAAATCCACGAGCGACCCTGATCGCACTCATGGCGGCTTCGGTGCCGGAACTGACAAGGCGGATCTTCTCCATCGAGGGGACGGCCGCACGGATTTCCCGCGCCAATTCGACCTCGAGCTCTGTAGGGGCTCCGTAACTGGTGCCTTGCCCCGCCGCTTTCTTGATCGCCCCGATGATGGGAGGCGAGGCGTGACCAAGGATCATCGGTCCCCAGGACAATACGTAGTCAATGTACGCATTTCCATCCAGGTCGTAGAGCCTGGAGCCCTTCGCTCGATGAATAAACCGAGGGTGACCACCGACCGACCGAAAGGCACGGACTGGACTGTTGACTCCCCCCGGGATAAGTTGCTGCGCTTCTTCGAAGAGCTTGATAGATCGTGTGATTTTCATAACGGCGGCGCACCCTATCACGCGTCAGGTGAGTGGTCAAGGAAGCGACTTGACCTGAGAACTAGCCGCGAATTGCCTCAACTGAGGTCAAAAAGTGTTTAAATTGATACGCTGTTTCACCGATTTGATACAGTTGCGAAGCTCTGAGCAAAACGAACCTTTGATTTATCAGACATTCACGCGCCCATGCACTTTCCTCTGTGCGGCCCGACACTTGCGTGCAGTGATTCCTGTTTCATGGCGACGGCTATTATCCACAGTTCGAGGAATGGGCATGAAAGTCGTATGTTCGTGGTGCCGAAAAGAGGGTAGGGACGAATTCGTACGGGAAAAGGCTCCGTTAGAGGATAGGCGGGAGACCCATGGTATCTGCATCCTGCATCGTGACCAAATTCGTAAGCACTGGCAAGAGTCGTTGCAGAGCAGACGCGCCATCAGCTTTCTCGGAGCTGCCTCGACGTTTGCGTTCGTGCCCTGGAGTAGACTGCTAAATTTGACCAGGAAAATCCGTTTCTGATTCTCGGCATACCCACCTCAGTTTCTTTAAACTCTAGCCTTTGTGGCGTGATGGCCGGACAGGGAACGCAGCGACTTGCGGCAATCCCCAGTGTTGCCGTTTGGACTTATTGCGTTCCGACACTGCCAGCACACTATGGAAGGATCTGGCTCGCGCGCCCGCCTTCCCTCCTGCCCAGGTTTCCCCCGCATCGTTCAGGACTTCCAAACATGTCGCGAATTCCTCTTCATCATCGGGAAGGATCAGTTCAGAGTCCGTGAAGACGAGCACGTAGCCTTTTGCGGGCAGCCATTCCAGATCGGCGAGGCATTCTTCAAGCGCATCCCAGTTGTGACCGAAGTAATCCGGCAATTCCAACACTTCAGCGAGCTCGGCAAACAGTCCCGTGGTGGTTCGGCACTTTTTACCCCGGATGACCTTGAAGAGAAATCCCTCGGGGATCTTGACCATCGACTCGGCGCGCTGTCCCGCCTTGAGGACGAGCAGTACAGTCCATGGAGGCTTGATCGATTGAAGATGAGCCGTCAGGGAGAGGTCTGAGGTGCGACCGGTCATGGCAGTTCAATTCAACGGAAGGAAGGTGCGGTAATGGTCTTTGGTGTAATAGGCCTTGCCGGTGTCTTGCTCGATGACGAGTCGTTCTGCGTCGCGCCAGCGGCCGGGAATCCTTCTGTTGACGTCGTACTCTTTATAGCGTCCGCGCGGCAGCCGGCGTTCCCGATTTTGAAAGACCCTGCCACCGACGTAGCCGGGAAGCGTCTCGCCGTTCCGCCGCTTGAGCGCCTCCAACAGTGCGTAAGCCTTGTCCGGCGCCGCACGTTCAATCCGCGTCGGCGGCGTGGAAATTTCCCGGTCCGACAGGGCAGGAACGGACGACTCTATCTCTGCCGCTGCCGACTCGACGGCGTGCGGCCGAGTCTCCGAGGCACCGGCGACCGATGTGATGGCCCAAAAAGCGCAGCCCGTCGTGAGAATAGCCAGGCGGGTCAATCCACGACGTGATAGGTCCATCCACATGGTGGCTGACATGCGGGAGAGTCAGCAGTGGCAGAAGGCGCGGAAGAACCGTAGCATGCGTTCTCAGAAGAGGTCAACGCGGCGTCTGCCGACGTCGTGCGACATGCTTTCGCCGAAAGCCTTTGGTAGAATGAGCTGCCGTGCCACGATGTGTTTTGTCCGCACGCGTTGTAAAAAACCGTCACACCCCCGAATGATGACCACGATGATGAGCTGTGGGTCCTGGATGATCGCGGCGACTTCTCCGCTTCTTGTCGCAACGACCCTCCTGGCGTTGTTGGTGGGGATCGAGGATGCGGCCTGGGCCCAAACGGGCGCATTGAGCCATTCGCCGGCTGAGATAGTGAAGAAATATTTTGAGCTCGATCAAAAGGGCGCTAAGCTCGATTCGATGTCCTTTGAATCGCTCGCGCCCTACCGGAGCTGGGACACGGAGCCGGTGTGGGGGAAGGTCATCGTCATTCGTGATTTTTCCGTCTCCGAACACTATCGGGACTGGGAGGTGGTGGATCGCTTGGAGGTCGTGATTCCCGTCACGTTCCAGGTGATCGGCTCAGTCTATCTGGAAACCGCCGGGTTTTTTCCTGAGACCGCCGTCGAGGAGATCCACGTCCGCGTGAAGTCGATCAAGAATCGGTGGCGGATCATCGAGCCGGTGTTGCCTCCGCACGTCGGTCAGAAGCGCATGCTCAATTTCGTCAAGGAAGCCTGGGTGAAGGAAACCGAGCCGGCCAAACGGGAGAGCCTCGCCGCGTTGCAAAGCGAGTTACGGAAGGCGAAGTAAGGAACGGAGATGGGAAAGACGCCGGTCGACTTGTTGATTTTCGATTTGGACGGCACGTTGATCGAATCCAAATGGGACATCGCCGCATCGGTCAATCTGGCTCTGGAAGAGCTGGGATTGCCCCAGCGGCCCGTGGAAGAGATTTTCGGATTTGTCGGCGATGGCGTGAAGAAGTTGCTCCGACTTGCGGTCGGGGAACAGAACCGGGTCAGCTTCGAGGAGGCGCTCAGCATCTTTCGCCGGCACTATCTCGCCCATTGTTTGGACCGGACCGTTTTCTATCCCGGCGTGGAGAAAACGCTCGGGCATTTTGCCGACAAGCGGAAGGCCGTCGCCACGAACAAGTCGATCGAATACACCCACGTTATTCTCGACGGACTGGGTCCCCAGCATTTTCAGCTCGTCGTCGGCGGCGACAACGGCTTCGGGTTGAAGCCTGAGCCCGGCATGCTGCTGCACATCATGGATCGTCTCAACGGCTCGAGAGACCGGACGGTATTGGTCGGTGACAGTACCAACGACATCAACGGCGGCCATAATGCCGGCATCCGGGTGTGCGCCGTCGGCTACGGCATGGGTAATCGTGAAAAAATGGCCGCCTGCCAGCCGGATTGGTTTATTGAACGACCGGAAGAACTCATGGAGATTTTCGAATGAACTTCACAGGAAGACACTGGCACACGGGTCAAAGGATGCTCGCCGCGCGTCGGATTCCGGCATTCATCAGCGTGATCGTCGTCAGCATCGGACTGACCATCAGCCCAGGTTCCGCGGCGCCGTCCGGTCTCGCGGAGCGTGTGATCGAGCACAAGCTGGCGAACGGCCTGACTATCTTAATGGTGGAGCGGCACCAGGCTCCCATCGTCTCCCTCAACATGACCTTCGGAGTCGGTGGGGTGAATGAACAGGTGGGTCAAACCGGCTTGGCGCATCTTTACGAGCACATGGCGTTCAAAGGCACGACGACTGTCGGAACGAAGGATTACGAAAAGGAAAAACCGATCTTGGACGAACTGCATCGGGTGGGGACCGAGCTCGAGCAGCGCCAGCGGGAGCTCGCACGGCGCGGCGCGGACATGCCGGCCGAGGCGGGTGAAAAGACCGCCATCGACGGACTGCAGAAGCGGTTCAAGGAGTTGCAAGAGCAGGCGGCTCAATATGTCGCAGGCAATGAAATGGCGCTCCTGTACCAACGCCATGGCGGCGTGGGACTCAATGCCGCAACAGGAAAGGACCTCACCCGCTATGTCATCAGTTTGCCTTCCAACCGGTTGCCGCTTTGGGCAGCGATTGAATCAGACCGTATGGCCAGTCCGGTCCTTCGTGAGTTCTACAAAGAGCGCGGCGTCGTCATGGAGGAGCGCCGGTTACGGAATGACGACAGTCCCAGCGGATCCCTGTATGAAGCATTCACGTCGGCCGCTTTTCGCGCTCATCAATACGGCGTGCCGACGATCGGCTGGGAATCCGACATCCTCTCGCTGACGCCCGCGGCCACCGAAGCCTTTTTCAAGACCTATTACGGCCCGGGCCGGGCCACCATAGGCATCGTGGGTGATATTGATCCGAAGGAGGTCATCACGTTGATCGAAAATACGTTTGGCAAGATTCCCGCCGCGCCGCCGCCGCCCCAGCTGGTCACGATTGAGCCGCCACAGCGCGGAGAGCGTCGCGTCGAAGTCGAATTCGACGCCGAGCCCTCCTTGGCGATCGGCTTTCACAAGCCCGGTCTCGGCCATCCCGATGACTACGTGTTCGATGTCATCGATGAATTGTTGACGGACGGGCCGACCTCGCGGTTATACAGCAAGTTGGTGCGGGATAGCCGGCTGGCCGCTTCCGTCAATTCCGACGCGAATTATCCGGGCGTTCGCTCCGCCAACCTGTTCGTGCTCAGCGCAACTCCGTTGGCGCCTCACACGGTCACGGAGGTCGAAGCCGCCATTCTGACCGAACTCGAACGGCTCAAGAGCGAACCGGTCTCGGCCAAGGAGCTGGAACGGATCATCAACAATCTGGATGCGGACATGGTCCGCGCCTTGCGGTCCAATAGCGGCCTGGCTTCTCAGCTGGCGCTCTATCAGACCGTTGCCGGAGATTGGCGCTATGTGCTCAGATCACGCGACAAAATTGCCGGGGTCACGCCGGCCGACATCCAGCGCGTGGCCGCTCAATACTTCACGAAGTCGAACCGCACGGTCGCTACGCTGGTCAAGAAGCCGGCTCCGAAGCCGCTGAGCACAGCGGTGTCGAGCAAGGAGGGCCGGTCATGATCATGAACGGTCTTTGTAAGCGCATGAAGCCACGGGTGAAACTGGCGATGCTCTTCCTGGCCCTGCTGTCGGCAACCATGGCGTGGGCTGGAAGCCAGACGATCAATGATCCACGGACGATGTCTTTTCCGCCGGTCGAGTTCTCGCCGCCCGAACCCGCGCGCGTCGTCCTCGACAATGGGATGGTCATCTATCTACTGGAAGACCATGAATTGCCGCTCGTGAGCCTGTCGGCTGTGATCCGCACCGGTGGATGGCTCGAACCGGCGGACAAGGTCGGCCTTGCCGCCTTGACCGGGTCTGCGATGCGAACCGGCGGAGGCGGGGGCAGGACCTCAGAGCAGATCGACGAAGAGCTCGAGCGATTTGCCATCGACATCAACATGTTGATGTCACGACAGTCGGGTTCCGCCTCCCTCGATGCCCTCGGCAAAGACTTTGATCGGGGGTTGAAGATCTTCGCCGGGCTGTTGCGGCAGCCTGCGTTTGAGGCTCCTCGCGTCGAACTGGCCAGGCTGCAAACGGTCGAGGGAATACGGCGTCGCCAGGACAGCCCAGGCTCGATTGTTGGACGGGAATTCCTCAAACAGCTCTATGGGTCCGAGCATCCCAGCGCCCGTGAAAGCACGATCGACTCGATCAAGAAAATCAGCCGAGAGGACCTCGTCGAATTTCACCGTCGGACCGTCCATCCCAACGGTATCATTCTGGGCGTCACGGGCGATTTTAAACGGGATGAAATGATCGCATTGTTGCGCGACACGTTCGGCGACTGGAAGAAAGGCGCCGTCGCGGAATTGAAAATCGCCGACGCGCGCGATCCCGGGGGATCGTCGATCGTTCGGTTCGTCAATAAAGACACGTCCCAGACGCACCTGCGTATCGGACATTTGACCATCAAGGAGGATGATCCTGACTATGTCCCGCTTGCGATTGCCAACGACATTCTGGGGGGAAGCTCGTTCCGTAGCCGGTTATTCAACGACGTGAGGACGAAACGGGGCTTGGCTTATTCCGTCGGCAGCCGCTTGAACATTGGCATGCACGATCAAGGCGTGTGGCTCATGCGGGCAGAAACGAAATTGCCGTCCACCCAGGAGGTGATTAGCCGGTTTGTCGCCAACATGGAGCGAATGCGTACGGAACTGGTCACCGACACGGAGTTGGCCGAGGCGAAAGAGGCGTATGTCAATTCGTTCGTGTTTTCGTTTGCCAGCCCGTCGGCCATCGTCGGCCGGTTCGTCGAGCTGGAATATGACGGACTGCCCAAGGATTTTCTCCAACAGCTGCGCTCTCGCGTGATTGCGCTCAAGAAGGAGGATGTGCTCAGGGCGGCCAAGAAACATTTCCATCCGGATCGCCTCACGATCGTGGCAGTGGGGCCCGGCGAAACTCTCCCCAAGCTGCTGTCGAGCTTTGGAGAAGTAAAAGAAATAAAGTTGGCTCCTGAAGGGTGAAGCGACGGGTACTGTCGCCGACTCGGGAGTCTGTCCGCCCTCGCACCCCGCCCGTTGTGGGGACCCCGCTGCGGCGTTCAGACTCCCGAGTCGGCGCCACCCGTCCCAAAACAAATACAAGATCCTCATTCGCCGTGGGGCGAGTAGGCTGGAAGAAAAACATATGCCGTTGGAAGATGATTTTTGCGACATTATTAAGAAGGCACGCACGGGGCTCAAGCTCTCGGTAGGAGAGGTCGCTCGGCTAACGGGATTGCCAGGGGCGGACATCACGGCGTTGGAACGCGGTGACCAACTGCACGACCGCTCGGAACTCCGCGCCTTCGCCGGTGCGCTTGGACTGCGTCTGGACTGCCTGGAAGACATTGTGGTGAACAAATGGCTCCCCCGGGCGCTGCCGCAGATGCCCGGGATTGAGACCGTACAGGGGGAGATCAGCGGCTACGCGGTGAAGGGCTATATTGTCTATGATGCCGGCGAAGCCGTGTTCGTCGATACGGCCTACAATGCGGAGCGGATGCTCGACATTCTGGATGCTCGCCGCTTGCGCCTTGTTGCCATCTGTCTCACCCACGGCCATGCGGACCACGCGGAAGGTATACAACAAATCTTGAAGCGATGGCCCGTGCCTGTCTACCTCGGTCCTGAAGATCTCACGCTGCTTCATTGGAAACCTTCCGAGCAACACCTTGCACGGCCTACTCATGGACGAAAGATCCGAGTCGGCGGCCTGGACATCCGTTGCTCAGCCACCCCGGGACATACGCCGGGGGGGATTTGTTATCATGTGGACATGCCATGGGGACCTGCGTCGTTCGTCGGCGATACGCTGTTTGCCGGGTCCATCGGCAGGTCCAATCCGGCGCAGCTCTATCATACTCATCTCGAGTCGGTCCGTCGGGAGGTTATGACATTGCCGTCGGGATGTGTGCTGCTCCCAGGACATGGTCCGGGCACGACGGTGCAGGAAGAACTGGAGCATAACCCCTTTTACACCACGCAGTAGAGCCGAACGCTACAGGCAGGCCCAATGAATCCGATGGGCGAGCGAACACTTTCCGGTCGAACGGACGGCAGCCAGATCCCGCCGGAAGAAGTCGAATCGGAGAAGCCCGCTGAGGAAGTAGAGGAGGAAGAAGAATCAACCTTCTCGCGATGGACCTTGCCGCTCTTGTTGTTTGCGCTCACCGTCTTCACCACCTTATGGGCCGGCGCCTATCAAGCTTACAACGGGACCATCCGAGGGCCCGTGACCTTTCTTCGGGAGCATCCCGAGATGCTGCCGAAGGGCATTCCGTTCGCCGGTACGTTGCTCTTCATCCTCCTCACGCATGAATTCGGCCACTTTCTCCTTTCGAAGATCCACCGGGTGCCGGCGTCTCTGCCGCTCTTCATTCCTGGACCTCCTCATTTTATTGGGACGTTTGGCGCCATCATCCGGATGCGGGGGCCTATTCTGAACAGGCGGGCACTCTTCGACATTGGGGTGGCCGGTCCGCTGGCCGGGTTTGCGGTCGCCGTTCTGGCGTTGATCGTCGGACTCTATCTGTCCACCGTCGTGGACCGAACGTCGACCTTCGGTTTACAGCTGGGCGAGCCGCTGCTGCTCAAGTTTATGGCGTGGATGATCATCGGACCCTTGCCGGCCCAAGCGGACGTGCTGCTGCATCCCATTGCGTTCGCGGCCTGGTTTGGACTCTTCGTCACATCCTTGAACCTGATTCCCATCGGCCAACTCGATGGAGGACACGTGGCCTATGCCTTGTGGGGAAATCGGCAGCGGACGATGGCCTTTGCCGTCATTCCGATGTTGATCCTCTTGGGATTCGTCGGGTGGCCCGGATGGTTCATTTGGGCGTTCATGGCCGGTGTATGGGGTCTCGCCCATCCGCCCGTCGTCGATCCGCACATCCCGCTTGGACGAGGCAGAATCCTGGTCGGCTGGATCGCATTCGCCGTGTTTGTGCTGACCTTTGCGCCGGTGCCTTTCTCCTTTCACTAGATTGATCATCAGCGCGGCTGCCGCTCTTGAAATGTCATCGCTTCTGGTGCAGACTCCGTTCTCTCGTTCGTAGCTGCGAAACAAGGCCCATCGATGTTGGCGCTTGCCCACTTGCGTTCCCCCGTCTTGATCATTGGGCTTCTCTGCTTTTTCGTTATCCCCATCGACGCTCTCGGCGCTCAAAGCGACGGACGCTTCACGCTCGTCATGAACGGGGCGGCTGTGAAAGACAATCAGACCGGATTGATCTGGGAACAGGAACCGGACAGGGAGCATGACGTCTGGAGCCGGTCTAACGAACGATGTGCGGCGAAAGACGTCGGCGGAGAAAAGGGATGGCGTGGCCCCTCGGTTGAAGAGCTCAAGACCTTGATCGATCCTGCGCAGCGCGATCCGGCGCTTCCGCCCGGCCACCCCTTTTCGAACATCAAATCGGAAATCTATTGGACGAGTACGCCTGATCCTAAAGACGATATCGTCGCCTGGCAGGTGAGCTTCTTCAGCGGTGAGCCGGTGACGGATCAAAAATCGGGCACGCGCCGGATGTGGTGCGTGTTGAGCGCTCCGGCGAAGTAAGTCTCGAAAACAATGCGCCCCTGACCTCAGTCAGGCCTCTCCCGAGCAGCCTTCCGTTTCCATATATTCGCTAACGCTCCGAGCTTCGCGCGCCCGGAAAGTTGCTCATCAGCAAGTGTTTCAAAAAAGTCGGAGAGCCGCCGCGACTTCAACACGGTGTAGAACGTCAGGCCCATGGCGAGCATCAAGATGATTGAGAAATAGAGTAACCGTGTCATGGGGGTCTCGTCGGTCACCAGAAACAAGTTCATGCCCCAGAACCCGGTCGTCGCTACGCCGATCAATCCCATTGTCGCCACAACGGTGAGTCTCACCATGGTTTCGCCCTGCCGGCGAAGTGCCTCGCTGTCGAGATACTGGCTCATGTCTTCCAATTCCGATCTCAGTTCGGCATGTAGGCGATCCGTGCCCAGATGGTCGCTGATCATTCGATACAGCTCCTTCACCTGGCTATGATCCGAGACTTGATGCGACCAATAGCGATGGCTAAAGCGCAGAAAGACACCCAAGGTATGACGGATGACCGCGCGGAACTGCCGCACAGAGTCGCGCTTGGTCACATCCAAGGTGTTCATCGCATCGACAAGACGGTCGGCGAGCATCAAGAGGGCCGCCTTATGGAAATGAGGAATGAGGAAGAGGAGAAAATATTCGTGCCGGAATTGTTCGAGGTCGGTTTTCCGGTCTACGAAGACCCTGTCGCCACAATCGCCCACCATGGTAAAGACGCGTCCCGTGCACATGAAGCGTGTTCCTGGCTGCTCACGCGCGGCCGCATTCCAATAGCGGTCATAGCAGTAGCGTTCTTCAAAGTCGGCCAAGTAATGCTCCGAGTAGGGCAGTGAACCCGGCACGCCGGGCGCCGTCGCCAGTCCGAGCCGCACGAATTCCTCTCGGGTCAACATTCCGGGATGATCCATCACGAGATAGGCCATCACCGGCATGAGATGGTATTCGATCTGTCGGTAACGCAGGAGACCTTTCTTGCCGGAGTAATGAAGCACGAGCGGTTCGAGCAAGAATTCCCAATGAGAAGCGAGGCTCGGGGCTCGATAGCGGCAGGTGAACGACAGATACTTTTCACGGTTCTCATAGTCTGAAACGGCGAGCACCTTGTCCTCGGCGGATAGCCATTCCACCTGCCTGGGACAGTTGCCGCCATGTCCATCCGATTCCCAATAGGTCGGATAGCATCGGCCGAAACGCAATAATGCGTTCTCCGCTTGCGAGAGCGGCAGATCATCCGCGTACACCTCGACAACCAGAATCGCCACATCGATGTCATAGAAAAAGTACAGATCAACATGCGCCACTGAAAACGTGACCGATTCGGCATGCGGCCGGGGAAAAGTCATCCGCACCTTGGCCACATCGCATCGGCGAAATACCCGGATCGATGATTCCTGAAGAACGGCCGACCCAGTGCCTTTTCCTTCTCCATAGAGAAACCGCTGGACATACGGCAGGAACGTAACGAATTCACTGTAGTGGCGCTCTTGGAAAAGACGCGGATCACCGGTGAACTCATCCTCCAACTCTTTCCAAGGATTATCAGTCTCGAGAGTTCGCAGGAGCTCCCAGTGTTTCTGAATTGGAGCGTCTTTGCGGATGGGCATCAGTTGGATGGGCCAAAGCAGAATCTGGCGGAAGTGACGGATTGTCCTATCGTCTTCAGGCGCTGGTGAGAGAGACACAGTTAGCTCCATCCACGCTCTCGTATTGTAAACCTCTCGGCAATAATTATCGCCTGCCTTTGATGGTCTGCACGACCTTTTTACAGCGTCTTGATACTCGCGCGACCGATTTAATGGGACCGATGCAGTTTTTACGCAATATTGATATCTGGTTCTATACAGTACGCAGCCAACGGGACGATTATGTTTAAACGTTGGCTGCTAGGCGATCCCCTCAAAACCGCACAGGCCGTCCATGAACGCCTCTCGAAGCGTATTGCTTTGGCCGTTTTTTCGTCTGATGCGCTGTCTTCCGTGGCGTATGCCACCGAGGAAATTCTTCTCGTTT
>Ga0310810_10006120_pt1 | contig 13553 bp, 14 predicted proteins | sample NCmetagenome_FD_207641 | JGI IMG/M metagenome (GOLD analysis project Ga0310810, IMG submission 207641) | Soil microbial communities from experimental microcosm in Duke University, North Carolina, United States - NC | ecosystem: Engineered > Artificial ecosystem > Soil microcosm > Unclassified ... | reverse complement strand
TGGCCGGCACCACGATCGGCATGCTGATCGCCGACGTGCCGGCGGTGTTCGTGGGCGACCGCCTCGCCGCGAAGATCCCGATGAAACTGGTGCACTCGATCGCCGCCGCGATCTTCGCCGCGCTGGGCATTGCCACGCTGCTGGGCGCCGGTGCCAGGCTCGGGTTCTGAGCCACCGGTGCCAGGTCGGGCCGGCGGCAGCCGGCTCGACCTTGGTCGCAGCGTGAGCGTGGCGCGGCCTCGATACACTGGCAGACCCATCTCCCCGAGGGCCTGCCGCATGCTGACGTTCTACTACCACCCCACCCCGAACCCGGCCAAGGTCGCGCTGTTCCTGGAGGAAGCCGGTCTGCCCTATGAGCTGGTGCCGGTGGACACGCGCAAGGGCGAGCAGCACGCGCCGGCGTATACCGCGATCAACCCGAATGCCAAGGTGCCGGCGCTGGTCGACGGCGAGGTGACCGTGTTCGACTCCAACGCGATCCTGCTCTACCTGGCCGAAAAGACGGGCCGCTTCCTGCCGCCGGACACGCCGGCCGAGCGCGCGCAGATGCTGTCGTGGCTGATGTTCGTGGCCACCGGCATCGGCCCCTACTCCGGCCAGTGCGTGCACTTTCGCCACTACGCGCCGGAGCCGAAGCAGTACGCGCTCAACCGCTACGACTTCGAGGCGTGGCGGCACTGGAAGATCCTCGACGCGCACCTGGCCGATCGCCGCTACATGCTCGGCGATCAGTACACGCTGGTCGACATGGCCGTGTGGGGCTGGGCGCGGATGGTGCCGTACATCCTCGGCGGCGAGGCAGCGTGGGAGCAGCTGCCGCACGTGAAGCGCCTGCTGGACGAGATCAATGTGCGGCCGGCGGCACAGCGGGCCGAGGCGCTGAAAGAGCGCCACGCATTCAAGTCGGTGGTGGACGAGGATGCGCGCAAGGCGCTGTTTCCCCAGAACGCGCGGCTGGACAGCTGAGGCGCCGCCAGCGTCGCGACCAGCCGGCCCGGCGGCTCGTTGGAGCAGTCGTGTGCCGCGGCCGGCAGGGCTTCGACGCAAGGCGCCTGATGTGTGGATGCGGCGCCCGCCGCGTCGGGTGGGGCTCGCGGCGGGAGCAGGATTTACCGCAGGGTCCGCTGCGCCGTTGAGCCGTTAGCCGCTGTGCCGTTGAGCCGGCGGATCACGACGACGCGCTGCCGCAGATCCCCGATGCGGCAGGCCGTAAGGCTGAGCGACCGCGGATCGATGCGCTACCCATGCGGAGCGGGCCGCGTCGATCCGTCCATTGCGGCAGCCGCACCGCGGCGCTTCTTTCGCCGGCTATTCAGGCCTTGCGCGACGCCTTCAGCCGCCGTGCGCTGTCGCGCACGTCGACGTCGAAAAGCACGGCAAGCGTGCCGGCCGCCGAGGTGCCCGCGATCGCAAACCGGAGGCCCTCGCGGGTGGGCAGCCGACCGGCCAACTCGCGCACGGGCGCCTCCGGCAGGTGCAGTTGGCAGCGCGCCGCAGGGCCCTCCAGGTGCGCCTCGTCGAACGGGTGCAGCTGTAGTGCGAGACGCAACGCGAACGTTTCGCCAGCTTGCGTCGCGGCGTCAACCGGCTGGCCTCGCAGCAGCGCGGCCAGCTCGTCCTCGTCGATGCGCACGCGCAGTTGCTGGGCGTCGAACTGCAGTTTCATGGCGGTCTCCCGAAGCTCAGGCGAGCGGATGCAACGGCAGCGCCGTGCCGGCATCGAGGCTGGCAACTTCGACCAGACGGCCGGCGGCACAGTCGCCGGCGTCCTCGTCGAGCACCACCCAGCCGTCCGACTGGGCGAACGGCAGAATGCGGAACGGCTGCTGCTGCGGCATCACGCGGGCGCGCAGATGGCCTTCGGCATCCACGAAGAACGTGGCGCGAAGAAAATGGCGTAGCCCCGCCTTGGGCTGCTGCGGCGTGTCGAGCAGCGCGTGCACCACCGGCTCGTCGCCCTGCCCCAGCAGGGTGCGCAGCACGGGCGCCACGAAGAAACGCATGCCCGCGGCGACCGCCATCGGCGTGCCGGGCAGTGCCATCACCAGCGGGCCATCCGGCAGCGTGGCCGCCAGCAGCGGCTTGCCCGGACGCATTGCCACCTTGTGGAATAGCTCGCTGGCGCCGAGCTGGCGCAGCGCCTCGGGGACGAAGTCGTAGCGGCCCATCGATACGGCACCGGTGCTCACCACCAGGTCCGCACCTGCACGCTGCGCGCGGCGCAGCGCATCGGCATAGGTCACGGCGGTGTCGTCCACCACCTCGCACGACAGCACCTGCGCGCCCGCGAGAGCGAGCGCTGCCGCCAGGTACGGGCCGTTCGACGCATAGATCTGCCCGTCCACCAGCGGCTGGCGCGGGTCGACCACCAGCTCCTTTCCGGTACCGATCACCACCACCCGCGGGCGGCGCTGCACCTGCACCTCGGGCACGCCGATCGCGGCCAGCAGCATCAGCTGCGCCGGTTGCAGGCGGGTGCCCGCGGTCAGCACGATCGCACCGGACGCCACGTCCACGCCGGCATGGCGCACGTTCTGGCCCTCGCCGAGTTCGTCGCGCAGACGAATGCGCCGCGGCGTGCCGTCCGGCGCGGCGTCCAGCAGCTCGGTACGTTCCACCGCCACCACGGCATCCAGCCCGTCCGGCAGGCGCGCGCCGGTCATGATTTCCCAGGCGCCGCCCTCGGCACGGCGGGCCGCGTCCCCGGCGGCCTGCGACCCGTGCACCACGTGTTCGCTGCCGGCCTCCAGCGGTTCGGGCGCGGCCAGCGCGTAGCCGTCCATCGCGGCGTGGTCGAACGACGGCAGCGCAATCAGGCTGGTCACCGGCGCGGCAAGCACGCGGCCCAGCGCGTCACCGACGGCGCAGCGCTCGGAGGGCAGCCGTGCGGCAACTGCGCGCAGGCGGGCGATGGCGTCGTGGTAAAGGATCATCGGCGTGCCGGGTGCCGCGGCATCAGGACGACGCGCCCGGCGCGAGCGCCGCCACGCCACCGGCCAGCGACCATGCGTCGACACCGCGCTGGCGCAGCGTGCGTGCCGCGTGCGTGCTGCGCTTGCCGCTGGCGCATACCAGTAACGCGGGGCCGTCGATTCCGGCCAGCGAGCAGGCGGCAATCTCGCCGGACGGAATGCGCAGCGAGGTGACGTGCAGCGGCGCGGCAGTGATCTCGTCTGCCTCGCGCACGTCGACCACCGCATAACCGGCAGCGATGGCATCGTCCAGGTAATGGAATTGCCGCTCGATGTCGCCGTCGGCTTGCGCCTGCTCCAGCGCGGCCCGGGCAACCGCCACGCAACCACCATGCAGCGCGCAGCCGGACGCGGCGTCGATCGGCAGGCGCTGGCTGGTGCCGTCGAGCAGATTCACCAGTTGCAGCGCGTGATCCGCCGGGCGCGGCAGGCCGAGCAGCAGCTTCAGCGCTTCCATCGCCTGCATGGTGCCGAGCACGCCGGGCACCGGGCCAAGCACGCCCGACTCCACGCAGCTGCCGGCCAGGCCGGGCGCCGGCATGTCGGGCCACAGGCAGCGCAGGCACGGTTCGCCGGGCACGGCCGTGACCACCTGCAGCTGCCCTTCGTACTGGTAGACGCTGGCCAGCACCAGCGGCGTGCCGGTGAGCACGGCCGCGTCACTGGCGAGATAGCGGCTGGCGAGGTCGTCGGTACATTCGACTACCAGGTCGTACTGGGCGAACACGTCGAGCGCGGTCTGTGCGGTCAGCGGCTCGGCGTAGGTCTGCACCTGCACCGAGGGGTTGAGCGCGGCGACGCGGCGCGCGGCGAGGTCGACCTTGCGCTGTCCGACGTCGCGCGCGTCGTACATCACCTGACGATGCAGGTTGCTGGCGTCGAGCACGTCGTGGTCGACGATGCCCAGCGTGCCTACACCCGCACCGGCGAGGTAGCTGATCACCGGCACGCCGAGGCCGCCGGCGCCGATCACCAGCACGCGGGACGCGGCGAGTTTGGCCTGGCCGGATGCGCCCACGTCGCGCAGGCGGGTCTGGCGGGAGTAGTCGGGCGTGAACTCCTTGGCCGTCACCTCGTGATGATGCTCATGCGTATGCGTATGACCGTGGTGATGGCCGTGCAGGTGCGGCGCTTCCATCTCGTGCGCGCGCTCGGTGTGCGAGCAGGCGACCCAGGCCGTATCGCCTTCCAGGTAGTGCTCTTTCTTCCAGATCGGCAGGCGGTGCTTGATCTCGTCAATGATGTAGCGGCAGGCGCGGAACGCCTCGTCGCGGTGCGGGGCGGAGGCGCCGATCCACACGGCGAGGTCGCCGATCTTCAGGTCACCCACGCGATGCACGGCGCTGGCCGCCAGCACGCCGTAGCGTTCGGCGGCTTCGGCCAGGATGCGCTCGCCCTCGGCGATGGCCAGCTCGGTGTAGGCCTCGTATTCCAGGCCGCTCACCTCGCGGCCCTCGTTGTTGTTGCGCACCCAGCCCTCGAACGCGCAGAAACCGCCACTGCCGGGATGCTGCAGCTCCTCGCGTAGCTTGGCGAGATCGGCCGGGGCCGCGGTGAGATCGAAGCGCATCATCCGCCGGCCACCGGGGGGATGAACACGACCGTGTCGCCGTCGGCGAGCGCGCGATTCCAGTCGCTGAACTGGGTGTTGACCGCCACCTTGAGCGCGTCGACGGGCAGCGTGAAACCGTGGCGCGCGCGCAGCTCGTCGTACAGGTCGCGCAGGGTGACTGCAGCGGTGCTCACCTGCTCGGTGCTGGCACCGGCCTGTTCGCGCAGCTGCGCGTAGTACTGCAGGTTCACGCGGGTCATGGTTGCGACTCCAGCTGGCGCTGCATCTGTGCGAATTCCTCCGGGGTGTTGATGTTGTCCAGCGCGTCGCCGGGGGCGGGCAGCAGGACGATGTCGGACTGGATCAGCGCCTTGCGCGGGCAGTAGCTGCCGGCATCAAAGCGGGCCTTCAGCCGTGCATGGCTGGACGGCTCCCACAGCGCGCACAGCGGCTCGGGCAGCTCGTCGAAGCGGCTGGTGAAGACGGTGGCGTCCTTCGCCGGATCGCGCGCGGCGATCAGGGCGCGCAGCGTGGCCTCGTCCAGTCGTGGCAGGTCGCAGGCGATGACCAGCCAGGCGGCCTCCGGATGGGCATCCTGCGCTGACAGGATGCCCGCGGCCGGCCCCACCGCATCGTAGGTGTCGACCAGCTGCGGCAGCTGCCCGCGCAGCGGATCGTCGCGCTGCGTCTCGCGCACCGAGACGAAGGCGCGTTCGGTGACGGCCGACAGCACGCGCCAGGCGCGCAGAAGCTGCGGCTCGCCGGCGTAGCTGAGCTGCGCCTTGTCGCGCTGCATGCGCTGGCTGGCGCCGCCGGAAAGCAGCAGGCCGTAGATGGGCGCGGCGCTCATGCGCCCGCCTGCCGGTAGTCGAGGTCGCTCTTGCCGCCGGTCTTGCCCAGCAGGCGCACTTCGGCGATGACGATGTCGTGCGACATCGCCTTGCACATGTCGTACAGGGTGAGCGCGGCGACGCTGGCACCGGTGAGCGCCTCCATCTCCACGCCGGTGCGGCCTTCGCAGGACACCGTGCAGACGATGCGCGCCTCGACTCCCTCCATCGCGATGTCGATGTGGCACTTGTCCAGCGCCAGCGGGTGGCACAGCGGAATGAGCTGCGAGGTGGCCTTGGCGCCCATCACGCCGGCGAGGTTGGCCACCGTGAGCACCGCGCCCTTGGGTGTGACGTAGCTGGCGCCGTGCAGCTGCGCGGCGACCTCGGCGGGAAACACCACGCGCGCCTGCGCCTGCGCCGTGCGCCGCGTGACGGCCTTGCCGCCGACGTCGACCATCTGCGGCTGGTGCGCGTCGTCGAGGTGGGTGAGCTTGCTGGGAGTACTGGCCATGGAATTCCGTCGGGCGACTCAGCCGCCGATGTAGTGCATCTCGATCTTCGGGCGCGAGCGCTGTCGGCGCTCTTCGCGTTCCTCGCTGTAGCGGTCCGCGCGGTTGAGCCAAACCTGGCGCAGGCGTTGGCGCACGGCCTCGTCGCTGCTGCCGTCGCGCAAGGAGGTGCGCAGGTCGGTGCCCTGCACGGCGAACAGGCAGGTGTAGAGCGTGCCTTCGGACGACAGGCGGGCTCGCGAGCAGTCGCCGCAGAACGGCTGGCTCACCGAGGAGATCACGCCGATCTCGCCCTGCCCGTCGCGGAAGCGGAAGCGCGTGGCGACCTCGCCCTCGTACTTGGGCGGCAAGGCGTCCAGCGGCCAGCGCGCGTCGATTGCCGCGATCATTTCGGCCGAGGGCACTACGGCGGCGCGGTTCCAGTCGTTGCGATTGCCCACGTCCATGTATTCGATCAGCCGCGGGATGATGCCGCTGCCGCGGAAGCGCTCGATCAGCTCGAGCACGCCGTGCTCGTTCACCCCGCGCTGCACGACCGTATTGAGCTTGATGCCCTGCGGGAAGCCGACCGCCTGCGCCGCTTCGATGCCGCCGAGCACGTCATCCAGCGCGCCGCGGCCGCCGCTCATGCGGTGGAACAGCGCGGGGTCGAGCGTGTCCAGGCTGACGGTGACGCGATCGAGGCCCGCGTCGCGCAGGTCCTGCGCGTGGCGCCCCAGCAGCACGCCGTTGGTGGTCATGGCCAGGTCGGTAATGCCGGGGATGCGCCGCAGCCGCGCCACCAGTTCGGCCAACCTGGGCCGCAGCAGCGGCTCGCCGCCGGTGAGGCGCAGCTTGCTCACGCCGAGCGAGGCGGCGATGCGGCTGATGCGCTCGATCTCGTCGAAGCTCAGCCGCTCGTCGTTGCGCAGAAAGGTGAAGTGCTCGCCGTAGGTGGACTCCGGCATGCAGTACGGGCAACGGAAATTGCAGCGGTCCATCACCGAGATGCGCAGGTCGTGCATCGGGCGGCCGCGCTGGTCCAGCGGCGCGTCCAGCGACGGCACTTCGGCGGCGATCTCGGTGATGGCGTGCGGATCGGTCATGTCACCAGCGATAAAGGGCGGCTACGGTGCCGGCGGGCGCCGGTTCCGCGGACGGCGCCAGTTCCACCACGCCGTCGGTACCCGGCAGCGCAGAAAAGTCGCCCGAGGTGGGCGCCGGCACCGGCGTGGCCACGGCGCGACCGGCATCGTCATGATGCACCCGCACCGGTACAAAACAGGTCAAGGCGGGACTGGTGACGGCCGGGGCGGCCAGCACCACCCGCTCCGGCGGCCGCGGCGCCAGGCCCATGGCCTGCTCCAGTGCCGGCAGCAGGTGGCGCACCGCACACACCAGGGCCGATACCGGGTTGCCCGGCAATGCGAACGCCACCTGCCCCTGCGGGCCGATGCCGAACCACATCGGCTTGCCTGGACGCTGGGCCAGCCGGTGCAGCACCTTGTCCACCCCCAGCGCGCGCAGCGCCTCGGGCACGAAATCGCGCTGCCCAACCGACACGCCGCCAGACAGCACCAGCACCCCGCAGGTGGCGAGCAGTTCGCCAAGCCGTGCGGTAGTGGCGGCCAGGTCGTCGGGCACGCGGGTCAGCTGCACATCCACAAAACCGCGGTCGCGCAGCGCGGCGGCCAACGCGCGATCGTTGGAGCGGCGGATCTGCCCGTCGGCCAGCGGCTGCTGGGACACCTCCGCCAGTTCGTCGCCGGTGGCAATAATCGCGACCTTCGGCACCGCCGCCACCTCGACCTCGGTCACGCCGTTGGCGGCGAGCACGGCCAGTTCAGGCGCGCGCAGGCGCACCCCCGGGGCGAGCAGCGCATCGCCCTGGTGACAGTCCGAGCCACGCGGGTGGATGAATTGCCGTGCGGTCGGCTCCCAGCCCTCGAGCAGGGTCACGCGATCGCCCTCGTGCACCACCTGCTCGATCGGCACCACGCAATTGCAGCCAGCCGGCAGCATGGCGCCGGTGGTCACCTCGATGCAGCCAGCCGGATCGGCCAGCACCGCGCCAGCCATGCCGGCCATCTGCCGGCCGTTGACGGTGAACTCGCGCCGGCCGGCGTCAGCCAGCGAGATCGCGATGCCGTCCATCATCACCCGGTCGAACGGCGGCTGGTCGCGCTCGGCCCTTACCTGCTGGCGCAGCACGCGACCGGACGCCGCATCCAGCGGCACGCGCTCGGCCGGAAAAAGCGGCACGCTGGCGCGAATGCGCTCATCGGCTTCGGTGACGCTGGGGAGCTCGCTCATGGGCTGGGGGAACCGTCCGTGCGCGGAAACGGCACGAGACCGCGCCGGGATGGGAAAGCATGGGGCCGGGGATGGGCTTTGACAACCGCGGCCAAAGTCGAAAACACACCGCTCAAAGCACTGCCCACAGCCGCCGCCCGGCCATTCGGCGGCGCCGCTGCCACGGTTACCCGCGTGGGCCAAGCTGATGCCGCAGGCACGTGGCGGCATGCCGCGGCTGGTTATGATGCGCCGATGACACAGCCTCCTGCTTCCGCCGGGCGCGCGCCGGGCCAAGACGCCTCCGGCTACGTGCAGCGCCGTATCACCCGCTGGCGGCACGGCGCGGCCGAAGCCACCGACGACTGGGTGGCCGAGGAGCAGCCGATCGCGATGACCTACAACGGCCATTCCTTCGCCGTGATGATGGCCACGCCGCACGATCTGGAGGATTTCGCGCTGGGCTTCTCGCTCAGCGAAGGCCTGCTGCGCACGCCCGGCGACCTGCTCGCGTTGACGGTACGCCCGCTGCTGGAGGGCACCGAACTGGCCATGACCGTGGCCGCGGACGCCCACGGCGCGCATCTGGATACCGAAGGCCAGCGCCTGCTGCCGGGGCGCAGCGGCTGCGGCATCTGCGGCACGCGTCAACTGGAAAACGCGGTGCGCCAGCCGGCGCCGGTGCACGGCGATGTCGGCCTCACCCACGCCGGACTGGAGCGCGCCCTGGCCAGCCTGCAGCAGCGCCAGCCGATGAATGCCGCCACCGGCGCCGTGCACGCCGCCGCCTGGGCCACCGGCGCGGGCGAGATCGTGCTGGTACGCGAGGACGTCGGCCGGCACAACGCGCTGGACAAGCTGGTCGGTGCGCTGCATCGCGGCGGCATCGATCCGGCGAGCGGCTTTGCCCTGGTCACCAGTCGCGCCAGCTACGAGATGGTGACCAAGGCCGCCAGCGCCGGCGTCACCGTGCTGGCCGCCATTTCCGCCCCGACCGCGCTGGCGATCGAGCTGGCGCGCAGCGCGGGACTCACTCTGGTCGGCTTCGCGCGGCCGGGCAGCCACAACGTCTACACCCATGCCGAACGCCTGCACGCGGGGGAGCCGCGATGAACGCCTTGACACAACGTGTTGCCGACACGCGGCTGCGCGCGTTCGTGGACGGCCATCGGCGCCTGTTCGTGCTGACCGGTGCCGGCATCAGCACCGACTCGGGCATCCCGGACTATCGCGATCGCGCCGGCCAGTGGAAGCGCACGCCGCCGGTGACCTACCAGGCCTTCATGCACGAACTGGCCACGCGCCAGCGGTACTGGGCGCGCAGCCTGGTCGGCTGGCGCCGTTTCGGCCGGGCCGAGCCGAACACGACCCACCGGGCCCTGCGCACGCTGGAACAGCGCGGTCAGGTGGAACTGCTGGTTACCCAGAACGTGGATCGCCTGCACCAGCGTGCGGGTAGCAAGCGCGTGGTCGACCTGCACGGACGGCTGGACGAGGTTCGCTGCATGGTCTGCGACTGGCGCCAGGGACGGCATGATTTCCAGCGCACGCTGGTGGCGCGCAATGCCGCCTGGGCCCATCTGGATGCCGCCGACGCACCCGACGGCGACGCCGACCTGGAGGGCTACGACTTCAGCCGCTTCGACGTGCCCGCCTGCCCCGCCTGCGGCGGCATCGTCAAGCCGGACGTGGTGTTCTTCGGCGAGAACGTGCCGCGCGAGCGCGTGGAGGCGGCCACCCGCGCATGGTCCGACGCCGACGCGGTGCTGGTGGTCGGCTCTTCGCTGATGGTGTTCTCCGGCTACCGGTTCGTTGCCGCGGCCGCCAAGGCCGGCAAGCCGGTGGCGACCGTGAATCTGGGCGTGACGCGGGCCGATCCGCTGGTCAGCCTGAAGATCGATGCGCCCTGCGCCGAGGCACTGGCGTTCCTGCTCGAGTGAACGCCGACGCGCCGGGCTGCGCGTTCAGAACACGTCGTTGACCAGCCGCCCGATGCCTTCGATCTCGATTACCACCTCGTTGCCGCGCTCGAGAAAGCGCGGCGGATTGAAACCCGCGCCCACGCCCTCCGGCGTGCCGGTGGCGATGACATCGCCGGGCTGCAGCGTGATGCCGGCGGAGATGGTGGCGATAAGGGTGGGAATGTCGAAGATCAGGTCGCGCGTGTTGGCTTCCTGACGCAGCTCGTCGTTGACCCAGCAGCGGATGTCCAGCGCCGAAGGATCCAGCTCGTCCGCCGTCACCAGCACCGGCCCCATCGGGCAGAAGGTGTCGAACGACTTGCCGAGAAACCACTGGTGATGGCGCTGCTGCCAGTCGCGGGCAGTCACGTCGTTGACGATGGTGTAGCCGAAGACGTAATCCATCGCCTCGTCGCGGGCGATGCCATGGCCGCTGCGGCCAATCACCACGGCAAGCTCCGCCTCGTAGTCGAGCGCGTTGCTGAGGCCGGCCGGATAGCGAATGGTCTCGCGGTCGCCGATCACCGACTCGGGCACCTTGGTGAAGATCACCGGATGCTCCGGCACCGCGCTGGACGAGCTGCTGTCGAAGCCGCTCTGCGCGAACTCCTCCGCATGCCGCCGGTAGTTCTTGCCGACGCAGAAGACGTTGCGCGCGGGGCGGTGGATCGGCGCCAGCAGATCCACCTCAATCAACGGCAGCGCGGCACGCATGACGCTGGGCACCACGGCGTCGAGCCCCTCGCGGATGAGCGTCAGCATGTCCGGAATGTGGCGGCCGTCGCCCAGGTCCAGCGGTTTGATCCGCGCCGTGTCCGGATCGAACACGCCCACGCCGGTCATGCCGTGGTGCAGATAGGTAACAAGTCGCATGGCGCTCCCGGGGCCGCGTGGGCAAAAGCCAAAGCTGCCGGAGACTGCGGCAGCGTGAAGAATGTGAAGTGCATCACACTCCGCCCCGCCTGGCGAGTGGCGTCTCAGCGGCGCGCGCGAAAGAACGTCCGCAGCATGGTCGCGGCCTCGTCGGCGAGCAGGCCGCCCTGCACCGCGATGCGATGGTTGTGGCGCGGGTCCACCAGGGTGTCGAACACGCTGCCGGCGGCACCGGTCTTGGGATCGGTGGCGGCGTAGACCACCCGGGCAATCCGCGCGTGCACCAGCGCCATGGCGCACATGGCGCACGGCTCCAGCGTCACGTACAGGGTCGCCCCGGGCATCCGGTAGTTGCCGAGCCGCTCGCCGGCGGCGCGCATGGCCATGATTTCGGCATGGGCGGTGGGATCGTGCAGGGTGATGTTGCGGTTCCAGCCGAGCCCGATGATCTCGTCATCGAGCGCCAGCACTGCCCCTACCGGCACCTCGCCTTCGGCATCGCGGGCGTGCTCGGCCAACTGCAGGGCGCGGCGCATGCAGGCCACGTCCGCGACGCTGAACCCGCCCGCTTCTCCAGCGCCCGTCATAGCATTGGTATCAATGAGTTGCATGATGTTCTTCAGTCGCCGCGCCGGCCCGGGAAGGAGCACGCGAGCCGCAAGTTGCTGATTCTGCTCATTCCCACTCAATGGTCGCGGGCGGTTTGCCGCTGATGTCATAAACCACGCGAGAAACACCACGCAACTCATTGATGATGCGGTTGGATACCTTGCCGAGGAACGCGTATGGCAGGTGCGCCCAGTGCGCCGTCATGAAGTCGATGGTTTCGACCGCGCGCAGCGCGATCACCCATTCGTAGGCCCGGGCGTCGCCCACCACGCCCACCGATTTCACCGGCAGGAACACCGCGAACGCTTGGCTGGTGGTGTCGTACAGATCCCACGCCCGCAGCTCTTCGATGAAGATCGCGTCGGCGCGGGCGAGCAGTTCGGCGGACTCACGACGCACCTCGCCGAGGATTCGCACGCCCAGCCCGGGGCCGGGGAACGGATGCCGGTAGACCATGGCACGCGGCAGGCCCAGCTCCACGCCGATGCGGCGCACCTCGTCCTTGAACAGCTCGCGCAGCGGCTCGACCAGCTTGAGCTTCATGTGCGCCGGCAGGCCGCCCACGTTGTGGTGGCTCTTGATCACGTGCGCCTTGCCGGTCTTGCTGCCGGCGGACTCGATCACGTCCGGGTAGATCGTGCCCTGCGCCAGCCACTTCACATTGCCGCCGCTGGCGATGATCTTTTCCGACTCCTCGTCGAAGATCTCCACGAACAGGCCGCCGATGATCTTGCGCTTGGCCTCCGGGTCCGCCACCCCTTCCAGCGCGGCGAAGTAGCGGTCGGCCGCATCGACCCGGATCACCTTGATGCCCATGCCGCCGGCCTCGGCCTCGGCAGCGAACATCGCCATCACCTGGTCGCCTTCCTGCCAGCGCAGCAGGCCGGTGTCGACGAACACGCAGGTCAGGCGATCGCCGATCGCCCGATGCAGCAGCGCCGCTACCACCGACGAATCGACGCCGCCGGACAGGCCCAGCAGCACATGATCGTCGCCGACCTGCTCGCGCACGCGGGCGATCTGGTCCTCGATGATGTTCGCCGCGGTCCACAGCGTGTCGCAGCCGCAAATCTCGGTGATGAAGCGCTTGAGCAGCGCCCCGCCCTGCCGGGTGTGGGTGACTTCCGGGTGGAACTGCACGCCGTACCAGCGCTTTTCCTCGTTCTCCATCACCGCGACCGGGATGCGATCGGTGGTGCCGGTCACGGCGAAGCCGGGCGGCGCCTTGGCGACGTGGTCGCCGTGGCTCATCCATACGTCAAGACGATGGCCGTCGGTGTGATCGCTCAGTCCGGCAAACAGACGACTCTGCAGGGTGATGTCCACTTCGGCGTGGCCGAACTCGCGCGCATCGGCGGCCTCGGTGGCCCCGCCCAGCTGCGCAGCCATGGTCTGCATGCCGTAGCAGATGCCCAGGATCGGCAACCCCGCATCGAACACCTCCTGCGGCGCGGTGGGCGCGCCTTCCAGCGTGGTCGATTCCGGACCGCCGGACAGGATGATGCCCTTGGGCGCGAACGCGGCGATCTCCGCCGGATCGTGGTCCCACGCCCAGATCTCGCAGTACACGCCCAGCTCCCGTACGCGCCGGGCGATCAGCTGCGTGTACTGCGCGCCGAAATCGAGGATGAGGATCTTGTCGCTGTGGATGTTTTGCATCGTTCAAACCCTTGGAAGGCGCGAATACAACCGCGGCGTCATTCCCGCAAACGCGGGAATCCGATTGGCCTCTGCGGCATGATCACGATGGATTCCCGCAGTCGCGGGAATGACGTCACGAAGGCTTGGAGAACCGGGCACGGACACGTGGCCCGGCTCCCTCGGTCACGAGTTGAGCCGGTAGTTCGGCGCTTCCTTGGTGATCTGGATGTCGTGCGGGTGCGCCTCGGTGACGCCCGCCGAAGTGACCTTCACGAACTGCGCCTTGTTGCGCACGTCGTCGACATTGGCCGCGCCCAGATAGCCCATCG
>Ga0310810_10006119_pt1 | contig 13554 bp, 9 predicted proteins | sample NCmetagenome_FD_207641 | JGI IMG/M metagenome (GOLD analysis project Ga0310810, IMG submission 207641) | Soil microbial communities from experimental microcosm in Duke University, North Carolina, United States - NC | ecosystem: Engineered > Artificial ecosystem > Soil microcosm > Unclassified ... | reverse complement strand
CCACGATCTGCTTCACGCTGACGCCCAGGCCGCTTCCGAGGTTGAGCGGCTGGCCGCCTCCTTTTTCGAGCGCGAGCATCATGCCGCGGGCCACGTCGCGCGCGTGGATGAAATCGCGCACCGCGGAGCCGTCGCCCCACACCGTCAATGGATTCTCGCCGTCCATGGCGCGGCGGATGAGCGACGGGATCACCATGGCGTTCTGCGGGTCGAAATTGTCGAAGGGGCCATACACGTTTGCCGGCCGCACGATCGCGATGTCTTTCCAGCCGTATTCGATCTGGTAAGCCTCGGCCTGCAGTTCGCCCATGCGCTTGGCCCAGCCCGCGAAGCGGTCGTTCGGCGAAGGAAAAGTTTTCCAGACATCATCTTCGTGAAAAACTTCGGCCGGAGCATACACGCCGATGGAGCTGGTATAAAGGAAGCGCTTCACGCCGGCCTGGCGCGCGGCCTCCATCATGTTGGTGTTGAAAGTCACCATGGGCACGAAAAAGCTCGCGGGTTTCTTCGCGGTCATGGCGGGCGAGCCCTTGACGCCGGCCAGATGAAACACGTCGTCCATACCCTGGCAGGCCTTGGCGCAATTCTCGAAATGCATGAGGTTCGCCTGGACGAATTCGGCCTTGGGATGCGCGCGCGACGGATCGTCGAGCGATGCGATCCTCACGTGCGCGCCTTCCTGGATCAGCATTTCCACCAGCGGCCGGCCGATCAGCCCCGTGCCTCCGGTGACGAGAATTTTTCTGCCCTTAAACATGCGGCTCCGTCAGAAAGGCCCTTTGAACCGCTCTTCCCAGGAATAAAACTTTTCTCCGGAGAGATCGGTTTCCGAAAGGCCCATCATTTTTTCGATGGTTCTGATGAGGGTGATCGCGGAGGGATAAAAAAGATTTTCGAGCGGACGTGTCGTCGGGCAGGGCGTGGGTGCAAAACCGATCCTTTCGACGGGCAGCTTCAATTTTCCGAAGCAGCGCTTCGAGACTTCCGCCGCGACTTCGGCGCTGAAACCGCAGGGCACCCAGTCGTAGTCGGCCACGATGCAGCGGCCGGTCTTGGCCGCGGACGCGGCGATGGTGTCCATGTCCGCGGGCGCAATCGTGCGCACGTCCACAATTTCGACGGACACGTTGCGGCGCATCAGGATCTCGCGCGCCTTCAGGGCCTCGACCATCATCCAGGACGTCGTCACGACCGTGATGTCCGTGCCGTCACGCTTGACCAGCGCCTTGCCGATCGGGATCTTGAATTCCTTGTCCACGTCGCCGAACGCGTCGTAGAGCCAGCGGTGCTCGAGAAAAATGACCGGGTCCTCGTCCTGGATCGAAGTCCGGAGAAGGCTGTACGCGTCCTGCGGGTTCGTGGGCATCACGACTTTGAGTCCGGGGATATGCGCGAAAATGCTCTGCAGCGTCTTGCTGTGCTGCGCGCCCTGGCCCCACCCGCGGCCGATCACGGCGCGGATGACAAGCGGCACCTTGACCTTGCCGCCGGTCATGTAGCGCGCGCAGGAAATCATGTTCGCGATCTGGTTCATGGCAAGCAGCATGAAGTCCACGCGGATATGAACGTGCACGGGCCTGAGCCCGCTGAGGGCCGCGCCAAGCGCAACGCCCGTCATGCCGTCTTCGGAAAGCGGCGTGGCAAAGCAGCGCTCCGGCCCGAATTTTTCGACGAGGTTCGCGGTACTGCCGAAGATGCGCTTGTGGTCGGGCACATCCAGGCCGAAGACGAACACGCGGTCGTCGGCCGTCATTTCGTCCATCAAGGCTTCGTTGATCGCGTCGCGGTAAGTGATGTGTTTTTTCATGGCCTCAATCGATCGAGTTGAGCATGGCGCAGAGTTTTTTGATCAAGCCCTTGTCCAGGCCGGGATAATTTCCGATGTAATACGCGTAAAAGTGCACGTGCTCGACTTCGGGATAGTTTTTGTACGCGTCCCCGAAAAGTCTTTTCAGGTACGGCTGGCGGAGCTGGTTGCCGCCGCCGGAAGTGCCGCGCCGGTATTCGACGTTGGCTTCGACCAGCATCTTCGTGACCTTCTCCGCCCTGTCCGTGAAATTTTTCTGGAGCACCAGCGTTAACGCGTAATTGCTCACGCCCTCCAATTCGAAATCCGTGCGGTACTTTGCCGGATCGAGCCCGCCCAGAAACACTTTGAGGTTTTCATTGCGCTCGTCGATCTCGTCCTGCAGCCGCTTCAGCTGGTTGCGCCCGAATACCGCGTTGATCTCCGTGCTGCGCACGTTGTAGGCCGGGAATGCAAAAATAAACTGCGTGTCGAGGTCCGGATACTTTTCGTGATAGCGCTTCTTGAGGCTTTCGTCGTCCATCTCGCGCACCAGACCGTGCGATCGGAACATGCGCATCATCTGGTACAGTTCGTCGTCGTTCGTGCACACCATGCCGCCTTCCACGGTGCTGAGGTGATGCGCGTAATAAAAGGAAAAGTTGGAGGCCCAGCCGAACGAGCCGATCCTCTTGCCCTTGAAGCGCGCGCCGTGCGACTCGCAGCCGTCTTCAATGAGCGGGATATTCTTTTCTTTCAGGGTCTTCATCAGTCCGTCCGTCAGCGCGTTGTAGCCGAGGATATGCGTGAGGAAAACCGCCTTGGTCTTCGGCGTAATCTTTTTGGCGACCTCGTCTTCGGCCATGCCGAGATGCCGCGGGTTGATGTCCACGAATACCGGCGTGAAACCGTTCTGCAGCACCGACGCGATGTCCGACACCCAGGTCAGCGTCGGCACGATGACTTCGCCCGGCCCGGCGATTTCTTTCAGCGCGGCCAGCGTGATCAGGTTCGCGGACGCGCCGGAATTGACGAACACGCTGTGCTTCACGCCGATCCACTCGGACCATTCCTTTTCGAACGCGCGCACTTCTTTCCACTGCGTGAGCCGGTCGTTGTGCTTCAGGAACTCGATCACGGCCTGCCGGTCTTCGGGCAAAATATTGTCTGCCATGAGCGGCCAGTTCAATTTTTCAACCGGCTGGGAGGCTTTCATCAGCTCATGACTCCGCGTCCGAATTCCTGTTCGTCGGGAAAGGGGTCGGTCTTGGCCTTGGCCACGCTCTCCTCGATAAGTGCGTCCACTTCCTGGTTGATCTTCTGGATGTCGGAATCCGAAAGGCCGTGATTGGCGGCCATGCGCTCGGCAGCTTTCAGAGGATCATACTTTTGCAGCGCGGGCTCGTCCGGCTTGGGGCGATAGCCGAATTTGAAATCCTCGCCCACGCCTACGTGCTCGAGATAACGGAAATATTTGAAATGCAGCAAGCAGGGCTTGGGTTCGGCTTCCATTCTCTGAAGAAGTCCGGAAGCCGCGGCGTAAACTGTTTCCGGATCCCATCCGTCCGCGGTGGCCATGTGGCAGCGGAAGCCCGCGGCCGCTTCGGGAATGGACTTGAAGCCCTGGCGATGCGCGGTCGGCGTGTGGATGGCCAGGTCGTTGTCCTCGCAGACAAAGAAGACGCGAAGTTGTTTCAGGCAGGCAAAATTCAGACTTTCCCAGAACGCACCTTCTTCCACGGCGCCGTCGCCGAAGAAAACGGCCACTACGTTTTTTTCTTTGCGGTACTGATGCGCGAGAGCGGCGCCGACGGCCACCGGAATCGTCGTGGCCACGACCGCGGACGTGAGAAAAAGCCCGTGCTCGGGCGCGGTGAGATGCATGGAACCGGCCTTGCCCTGGGCGCAGCCTGTCGCCTTGCCGTACAGCTCCGCGAAAAACGATTTCGGGTCCTGCGTGAGCGGCAGGTAGAGCCCGTGATTGCGGTAAGTCCCGAAAACCTTGAGGCCTTTGGGAAGCGCGGCCAGGACGCCCGCGCAGATGGCTTCGGCGCCCACGTGCAGATGCACGGGCGTTTTCATCGCGTCCGAGGCGTATTCGTCGCGGATTTTTTCTTCGCAGCGGCGGACCAGGTAAACATCGTGGTAAATCTGTTTGGCTTTTTCTTTATTCATGTCTAGAAGTTGTAGGGTTCGTAAATCACGATTTTGCTTCCGGAAAATTCGAAACGGAAGCCCACATGGACGAGTTTTTTGAGCCTTTCCCGGATCTTTTGCTGCGCTTCCGGCTTGGCGAAAAACAGCATGAATCCGCCGCCTCCCGCGCCGAGCAGCTTGCCGCCCAGGGCTCCGGCCTCGAGCGCGGCGGTGTAAATTTCGTCCACCTCGGGAGTCGTCACTTTGTCCGAGAGGCTTTTTTTGTAGTTCCAGTATTCGTGGAGAAGCTTGCCGAATTCGTCGATCTGGCTGGAGCTTTGCAGGATGCTGATGGCCTCGTGGGTCATCTGCTGCATCATCTGGATTTCGCGCTTCCTTTTTTCCAGGTTGTCGATGTGCGCCTTGGCAATGGTCGAGGCGATGCGTGTTATGCCTGTGAAGCAGAGCATCAGGTTCTGCTGGAATTCCGTGAGGCGTTCTTTGGGCAGGATCACAGGCTGGACATCGTACGTGCCGCCCTGGTGGAACTCGATCATGTTGAAGCCTCCGTAAGCCGCGAGGATCTGGTCCTGCGAGCCCACGTTTTCTTTGAGCACTTCCTGCTCGATGTGCACGGCCTCGTTGGCGAGATCGCGTTTGGAAATAAATTTGCCATGCAGCGCGTGAAGGGCATGCAGCAGGCCCACGGTAAAAGACGAACTCGAACCCAGCCCGGAACGCGCCGGCAGGTCGCCGTCATGATGGATTTCCATGCCGCGGTCGACCTTGAGGGTTTCCAGGATTCCTTTGACGGCCGGATGCTTAATCTCGGAAAGGTCGTTCACGTATTCCATGTTGGAATACACGATCCGGTGTTTATAGGTAAAAAACGGAGGGAGATAACGGCAGCTGATATAACAGTACTTGTCGATGGTCGTGCCAATGACCTTGCCGCCGTACTTGGAGTACCAGGCCGGATAGTCGCTGCCGCCGCCGAAGAAAGAAATCCTGAAGGGGGTCCTGCTGATGATCATGAAACCCTCGAGGAGGTGGATAACCGGTTAAGCGATGACGCGTCCCTATTAGTGTACCCGCCAAAACTCACAAAAGCGACCCTCACGCTTGAATGTTCTGGGAAACGCAGCTTTTTTTAAAATCGCGAATAAAAAATTCCTTAAAAATCACGGCCAGCACGCGCAGCCCGTCGATCAAGGGGTTCATCTTGGGGTGGCCTCCGATGCGGGGAGGCTCGTCCCCGGGCACGTCCGCGGTCCTGGCCTTGATTTTCGCCGCCCGGATGCAGGTCAGGACGGTCACGCATTGCGGCAGGCTGCAGTTGACGACCCCCGCTTTTTCGAGAAACGGGCGGGTGAAGGCGCGGTAAATGACCAGCGAATCCGTATACCGGCAGCCGAAAAGCAAGTTCACCAGAAATGTAAAAAGACTGTTGCCGAAGCCCGTCACCGCGGTGTCGTCGTCGCTTTTGGCGCCTCCGGTATAACGCGACGCAATGACCATGTCGTATCCCTCTTTGATCTTGGCCACGAGCTGCGGGATGAGTTCCGGCACGGAATTCCCATCCGGGGAAAAATCGATCACGATGTCGCCCGCGGCCCGGCTGTAAGCCTCCCGGTGCGCGCCGCCCCACCGCGGCTCTTTCTGCCGGTAAACGGCATAGCCCTGCTCCCTGGCGTACTCGACCGTCCCGTCCGTGGACCCGCCGTCGATCACGATGATTTCGTCGCACCACTCTTTGCGGACTTTGGGCATGACCGCGCGCATCCCGTCAATTTCATTGAGGGTATAGACGGCCAGCGTGACTTTGGGGTCACGATTTTGCGCGTTCATGTCCTTCCTTTCCGACGGCCAAAAGGCCGGTTCAGGAAACAATATTATCGGCTCGAACGCTTAAAAGATTAAAATTCAGTAAGTTCCGAAAAATGTCGTAGTAAATTTTGTCCCGGCAAGCGGGGCAGCCGGGTTCCTGGATTCCACCCGGCTAAAACCCGACTTCATGAAGACAACCCTCAGCTTCGACAAAAAAGCCCTTTTCCGGGCGCCCGAAGTTTTATTCCTGCTGCTGGCCTGGGCCCTCTTCCGCTTCCCGGTCTGGGACCGCCATGTCTGGTACCAGGGCGATACCATCTACGTTTTCCAGCGCTTTTACACCTATTACACCAACTTTTTCTTCCATCATGAGCTGGCCCAGTGGTTCCCGTACGGCGTTTATGGGATATCGATGGACTACGCGCAGCTCGACACCTTCACCCCGGCCCAATACTTCGCGGGCCTCGCGGGCGGCCTTCTGCGCATCCGGGACGTTAATTTCCTTTTTAAATTTTCCATCCTGCTGGAAGAAGGCATGCTCGTTCTCGGCACTTCCCTTCTGGGCGGCGAACTTTTCAAAAAACGCGCCTCCGTCCTTTTCTGCTCCGTCGCGATGGTGGGAAGCACGATCTGGCTGACGAACGTCTACTGGAATTTCCGGATCTTCTACCTGCTGCCGCTCATCCTTTACTTCCTGGTCCTTTTCTATAAAAGAGAAAAAGCGGTTTACCTCTGGCTTGCGGGCCTCGTGTCGGTCACCGTGCAATTCGGGATTCCGCCTTATTTCGCGGCGCTCAACATGCTAATCGTCTCCGTCTTTCTCGTTTTCATGATCTTCCGCAAAAGGACGCTCTTCAAAACACTCTTCGCGCCGGAAGGGCCTAATGCCGCGGGCGCCGCGGCCTTTCTCGCCGTGGCCGGCCTGTTTGTCCTTTTCGCGCTTCACATGTACGACCACATCGACAGCATGCAGCAAGGAAGAAGCTCCGATTTCACGGTGCCGCTGCAGCTTTTCCTCCAGCACGGCGGCTATACCGGGCCGGAAAAATTCCTGACGGCCCTTTACCCGTCCTATGTGCCGCTGAAGATGAGCGTTTTCGTCGGCGGGCTCACGCTTGCCTTTCTCCTGACCGGCCTCGTTTGTGTAAGGAATCTTTTTCATGCGGCGCTCGCCGCGTCGCTCTTTCTGATCGGCGCGCTCTCTCTCGGCGCAAACACGCCCATCGCGGAATTCATCTACGAAATTTTTCCGCCCATCCGCCTTTTCCGTTACGTGGGCATTCTCGGCGGCCTGATGCGGCCGTTTCTTATTTTGCTTGCGGGTTTCGGCCTCGATCATTTCCTGGCGCATGCGGCGGAGGCCGGTTCCTCCGCGCGCCGGCGCGTGCTCCTCGCTTTTCCGGCCAGCCTTGCCGTCGTCCTCGGGTTCATGGTCTGGATGCGCCTGCCGTTCGACGCCATGCAGGCGGACAACTGGGTGTTGTGGCCGCAGGTTTTTTCGCAGGGCCTCGTGATCACGGCCGCCGGCGGCCTCGCGGTTCTCCTGGCCTTCCGTTTTCCCCGCTTGAGCGGACTGATTGCCGTGGCCGCCCTTACGGCAAACCTTTATCTTTTCCAGGCCGCTTTTTTCAAGACCTGGCCCATGCGCATCGCCAGCCTGAGCCGCGAACTTCTCGAGGTTTTCCCGTTTCAATATCAGGAGGCGCGGGGCCTGAAGGGAACCCAGCCCCGCATGGTCGAGGCCGAAGAGCTTTTGAACCGCAGCCCGGCGCGGTTCCAGAAGGAAATCTACAACTTCCTTTTCTTTGACACTTATCACGCCGAGGAGTACACCAACTTCGAATGGAATGAATGGTTCGGAAAGTTTTTCATGATCGCGCGCAGCTCGTGCTTCGGCACCGTGGGCTGCGAAGGGCCGAAGCTGCGGCTTGTCACCGACGTCGAGTTTTCGCCCAGCACCGAGTCGGCCGGACAAAGCCTTTTCCGGCTGAATCGCGAGCCGGAAAAAGTTTTCCTTGAAGGCATCCCCGCGGAAATCCAGGCATCCTGGACTCCCGCGCCGAATGCGGAAGCGGGCCGCGTCAAGGTCACGGACTTTTCTTTCAACCGCCTGGAGGCGGAGGCGGACGTCACTTATCCGAAAGGCGCCTGGCTTTATTACGTGGATGCCTGGCATCCGGGCTGGCATGCGTCCGTCGACGGAAAACAAACGGCGGTCAACCACGCGAACGTCGGCTTCAAGGCTGTTTTTGTTCCGCACGGCAGGCATCGCGTGAAATTATATTATTGGAATGACGGCGAAAGTTTCCGCAGCGTTACCGTGGCCGCGTATGGTATCTTTTTCACGCTGGCACTCTTTGTTTTCGCCGCGGACGCCTTGATGCCGCTGAGACGCGCGCCCTAACCTTCGGAAAAACAGGATTTTCAAAATCATGAACAAGCCGACGGTCCAAAATACGGCAAGATATCCCGCGCTCGCGGAATGGCTCGCGCTCGCCGCGCTCCTGCTCGTGAATTTCGCGCTGCTCAAGAAGGCGATGCTGTACGGGTTCGATCCCGAAGATTACGGCGGCTTTTTGAACACGGCCTGGCGCATCACGATGGGCCAGCGCCTTTACGTGGATTTTCATTTCCACGCCGTGCCCCTTTACGTGGACACACTCGCCCTGCTTTTCAAGATCCTGGGATTCGGCAAGGCCGCGATCCTGACGCTGCTCGTCGTGACCAGCTCGCTCGCGACTCTGGTGGTGTATGCCGCCGCGAAGAAATGGATTCCCTGGCCGTTCGCCTTTCTCGCAGCGCTCATGACCGCGTGCGGCTTCAACTGGTTTTACGCCTTTCCCACGTACGACACTTACGTCAGCTTCTGGGGCATCGTCGGGACCTGCCTGCTTCTGGCGCGCATGCCTTTCACGAGCCGCGAGGCTGCGTTCTGGACCGGCTTCGCCACCGGATTTCTTGCGCTGAGCGCGGTACTGACGAAGCTCAATGACGGACTCCTGTTCGGCTTCGTCTTCCTGGTCTTTTTTCTGGTCAACCGCGAGTTCCGGGCCTGGGGATTTTTCGGCTACGCCGCCGGCTGCTGGGCCACGGCGCTCCTCGGCCTGCATCTGATCGGCGACATTCCGGCCTTTCTCGTCAACAACTTCGATTACTACAATAACAATATGGGCAGCCGCTTCCAGCGCATGACTTCGCCGGGCGAATGGCTGAATCACGGCTACTGGCTGCCGCTTCTGGCCGGAACCTGGCTCGCGCGGCGCAGCCTCTGGAAACTCCGCGAATTCTACGTGCTGCTGGCGGGCGTGGCCATGACCGCGATTTTCTCGCACATTACCGGCTCGCACCGCCATCCCGGCCACATGCCGCTTCTGGGCATGATCGTCGCGCTCGGCTTCTGCGTAATCTTCCAAAGCGATGCCGCCGAAGGCGGAAGGAAATCCCCTCTTTTCAAGGCTGGGGCCGCGCTGCTTTCTTTTCTCGTGCTGTTCCAGACCGCGCGCTGCGTGGGCTACGCCTGCGAATCGATCAGCGGCCGGAAGACGCATTCGATATACGGGCGCTGCTGCGATTACACGATGCAGGAAGGGCCGCTGCAGGGCTGGCACGTTTACGAGATCTGGGGCCGGAACCTGGAGGCCATCGCGCCGTATGTCCGCGACCACATTCCCCAGAAAGATTCCTTTCTCGTGCTCACGAACCTGCACGTCCTGTACGCGCTGACCGGCCGCGTGCCGTATCCCGGCGTCAGCTTCCAGTTCAAATTCCAGGACCAGCCGCAGCCCGGCAAACAGCAGGAAGCGGTTTCGCACAACATCCAGAACAATCCGCCCGACTGGATCCTGACTTACAAGGACAATGGCCCCTTCAAGTTGAACATTATGCTAGTCTATTTAGGATTGGAAGAATTCCTGTTTTCGCACTACCAGCCCGTGCAGTCCTGGGGCCCGTACATCCTGTTCAAAAGGAAATAACCATGGAAATCTCCGAATACCGCCTCATGAAAGACGTTCAGGACAAACACTGGCTCTGGCAGGGGCGCAAAAAAATCGTGCAGACCGTCATCGAAAAGCACCTGGCCCCGGCGCGCCCTCTCAGCATCGCGGACGTCGGCTGCGGCTACGGCTGCAACATTCCCACGCTGCAGCAATACGGCAAGGTGACAGGGCTCGAGCTCAATGAGGACGCGGTGGCGTATGTCGCGGAAAAATTCCGGGGGTCGGCGGAGGTGCGCCAATGGAAACTGCCGCAGAAACTCGAACGCCGTTTTGATTTGATCGTCCTGATCGAAGTCTTCGAGCACATCGAAAACGACGCCGAGGCCGTGGAATGGTTTGACCAGCATCTCGAAAAAGGCGGCCACGTCCTGATCACGACGCCGGCCCATCAGTGGCTTTGGACGCAAATGGACGAGGTCGTCCATCATTACCGGCGCTACAACCGCGTCATGATGGACAAATTGTTCCGGGAAAAATTCGAGATCGTTTATTTCACTTACTACAATCTTCTTCTTTTTCCGCTGAAGCTGGGGCTGGTGATTTTCGACAGGCTGGATCGGCTGCTGCGGCGCGGCGAGAAGAAATCCTTCAACGAAATCCCGCCCGGGCCGGTCAATGACCTTTGCCGCTGGGCCGTTTACCAGGAAGCCGCGTGGATGGCGCGCGGGCTTTCGCTTCCCTTCGGCTCCAGCATCGTGATGCTCGCGAAAAAGCGGGCCTGATCCCTTCTCAAGACGCGCGCCGAAGCGCGAGCCCCAAAATTCCCAGCGATAAAATCGCGCAAAGCAAAACCTGTCCCAGGCTGAACGGTTCGTAATCGAAAGAGGCGGCATGATTGCCGGGCCCGACCTTCACGCGGAGAAGCGGCGCTTCCCCGGCCGCAGAGTCCAGGGCCCGAAGGTTTCCATCGACACGCGCTTTCCATCCGGGCCTTGCCGCAAAAGCCGCCACGAGTTCTTCTTCCCTCTCCAGCGCCGGCAGCGCGGCTTCCAGGCCGTTGCGGCGGAACCGGATCGCTTCCTGCGGCAGCGCCGTCCTCGAGCTTCCCTCTTCGAGATACGCCAGGCTGACGGGCCGCGGATTTTCATAAAGGGAAAGCACGGCGTAATTCGTCACGTTTTTCCAGCCCTCGCTTTCGGCCTGCGGGTTACGTCCGCCCTGCACCACGTAGCGGATGCCGAGATCGCGGAGAGCGTCCGCCCTCCACGGCTGGATGAAATGGTACTGGCCGAGCCCGTACGTGTCCGTTTCTTTCTGTACGAGCCCCCGGCCGATGAGATATTCGTCAAAAGGGCGGTAATGCAGCGGCGTCACGGGCTGCGCGCCGAAAAGGCCGTCGGCATTCACCTTCGCGTCGTGGCGGTAAACCATGTGCGCTTCGTGCGTGATGCGCGAACCCGGCTGGAGAAACGGCACGAGCGGCTGCAGCGCGTAATCCTGGTCCGCGGCGTCGGAAAACCAATGCGAGACGCGGCATTTTTTCAGATCCTCGAAGCCCAGGGTATGGCGGACCACCGGGTACAGCGCGGCAAGCACCGTCAGCGCCATGAGCGCGGAAAAGATTTTGGAAACGGCCGCGGCCTTCGCTTCTCCGCCCAGCGCGAGAAAAGCGGCATACGCCATCGCCAGCACCGTGAAAATAAAAACCGGTTCGCGAACGAAACGGTCGAGCGTCCGGTAATCGACGGCGAGCTGCGAAAGCAGAAAGCCCGCGAAGACGGCGGAAGCAAAAAGGGCGGCCTGCCGCACCGTCCTTTCCTTCAGGCCGGCAAAAAAAGCGCCCGGCGCCGCCATCAGGAAAATATTGGAGACCCACCAGAACCGCGTGATGTCCGTCGATTTCAAATACGGGATCGCCCAATAAAGGCGCTGGCACATGAGCAGCACCGTAACGCCGAAAAGCGGCAGGACGCCAAGGGTCAGAATTTTCACGGCGCCTCGGCCCGTCTTTTTCCATCCCGCGGCCACCGCGGCCATGAGCGGCAGCGGAAAATAAATCCAGGCTTCGTGGAGATGCCGGAAATCCGTGAGGCCGCCCAGGATGCCTGCCAGCATCCGGCGCGGCGGGATTTCGATGCCGAACCCCGAAGACGCGCGCAGGCTTCCCGCGGCCTGCGCCAGGAAGGACAGGACTTCCGGAATCTGGAAAACAAAGGCCGCGGCAAGAAGCGCGGCGATGCGCAGCGCGCGGGGCCTTCTTTCCTTTCCGGCTTCGAAAAAGGCGTTCGCCGCCGAGAAAAAAACGGCGATCAGCACGATCATCATGCTGAGGCTCTGGATCATCAGCACCGCGGCCGCGTAAAAGAAAACCGCGTCGCGCTTTTTCCCGTTTTCGATGAAGCGCTCCTCGAAAAGCAAAAGCGCCGCGGAGAAAAGAAGCGCGGTCTGATAGTGATGGTGCGCGAAATTCCACAGCGCGCCCGGGGTGAGAAACGCGAGCACCGCGCAGAACGAGGCCCAGGGATGCGGCAGGCGCCGGCGGTAATAGAGCGTCAGGACGGCCACGGTAATCCAGGCCAGCACGAAACGGTTCACGGTCATCGCGTACTTGCCGGGCAGGAACGCATACGTGACGGCCTGCGGGGCAAACGGAAACGTGAGGCAGTCGCCCGGGATCGGCGTCCCGAAAGCATGATAGAGATTCAGAAGCGGCAACGCGCCCTGCCGGAGCACATGGCGCGCGGCGGCAAGGCTCAGGAACGTGTAGCCCGCGTCGTCATTCGCGTCGAAGGCAAAGCATCCGGAGATCAGGAACACCTTGAGGATGAGAAGAAACGCAAGGGCCGCGGGAACGGCGATGTAAGCGAAAACTTTCCAGGAGCTCGAACCGTTGGGATTGGATTGGGAGCTCGAAGTCACTCAGCCCGCCACGGTTGAAATCGGGTTGTCAGGAGGCTAGCCGTTTCCGGCCGCGTCGGCCGGATGCGCGATCTCGTAGCCGCGCAAAAAGCCCGCGGCCATCCACTGCGCGAACCACTCGGACACGGGCAGAGGTTCGTCCCCGCCCTGCAGCAGGATTTCGCACGCCTCGCCCAGGGTTTTTCCGGAAAGCAGGAGTTCCAGGAGCAGGACCTGGCGGCCGTCGAGGACCTGGCAATGGACTTTCAGGTCCCGGCGGCCGACGAGCACGTTCTGGGGCCGGCCTTCGAATGGGACGTTAAGTTTTCCCGCGGGCGCATTCCTTGCTTCCCACAAATCGCAAACCGGCCACGCGGACTTCATGACGGCCACCGAAGGCTGGAAGAAAATGCGGATCCTCTCGAAATCGTCCGGCGAAAGCCCGGCAAGGTCCGACGGCGCAAGCGGCTTTTCGTCGAACGCATGGAACGACGCGGCCACAAGCCTTTCCAGCGCGGCGAGGTCCGGCAGGAACGGGAACTTTGCCGTGATCGGATTTTGCTTTTGGAGAAATTCCGGCAAATGCCGGCCGGCGAGGCTCAGGTTATATTCCTGCGACGGGTATTCCGCGGCGTAAGCCTGCGCCATCTCCCAGAAAAGTTTTTCGCCCAGGATGCGGTTGAGCGCTTCGTAAACATCGTCCAGCGCGTCGCGCATGCGCGCGGCATAACCGCCCGCGTAAACATCCATGCGTTCTTCCCCGCTCGCCCGGCCCTGGCGATTAAGTAACGATCCTTCCTGATGAGGTTCCTGGGAGCCGTGCGGCTGGATGTAGCTTTTCATCCAGCGCTGCGATTCCAGAAGCGAGGGCCCAGCCTCAGGCGCTTTATCGAGCGATACGCGGACCGGCGCCTTCTGCCGCGCGGTGCCGGCACGGTCGTAAAGCGCGCGCGCCATTTCCGCCTGCCT
>Ga0310810_10006117_pt1 | contig 13555 bp, 14 predicted proteins | sample NCmetagenome_FD_207641 | JGI IMG/M metagenome (GOLD analysis project Ga0310810, IMG submission 207641) | Soil microbial communities from experimental microcosm in Duke University, North Carolina, United States - NC | ecosystem: Engineered > Artificial ecosystem > Soil microcosm > Unclassified ... | reverse complement strand
ACCTCGCCGACGCGTACCGCTACGAGGTGCACGATGACGGATCCGACCCAACGCTTCTCGAGCCGCGTCGACGCGTACGCGCGCTACCGCCCCGGCTACCCACCGACGCTCGTGCCCGCGCTCGAGAAGGAGGCCGCGCTCCAGCCCGGCTCGACGATCGCGGACCTCGGCGCGGGCACCGGAAAGTCGTGCGAGCCGTTTCTCCTCGCGGGGTACTCGGTCATCGCCGTCGAGCCGAACGCGGCGATGCGCCAGGCACTCGACGACTCGCTGGCGGATTTCGCGAGCTGGCGGAGCGTCGACGGGCGCGCCGAGGCGACGGGGCTCGACGACGCGAGCGTGGACGTCGTCTTCGCGGGACAAGCGTTCCACTGGTTCGATCAGGCAGCGACGAAGCGCGAGGTGAGCCGGATTTTGAAACCGGGTGGACTCTGCATCCTCGCCTGGTACGAGCGCGACCTCGACGCGTCGGTCTTCGAGCGCGAGTACGAAGCGGTGCTCGTGCGCCGCTGCCCGGAGTACTCGGCGGTGCGGAAGATGCGCGACTTCGACGTCGGCACGCTCGCCGAGTTCTACGCGCCCGCCGAGGTGCGTCGGCTCGTGCTCCCGCAAATCCAGACGCTCGACGAGCAGGCGCTGATCGGCCGGGTGATGTCCGGCTCCTACGCGCCGCAGACCGGGCTCGAGCACGACGCCCTGATCGCCGACGTCGTCGATCTCTTCGGGAAGCACCAGTCGGGTGGTGCGGTCGAGCTCCACTACGAAACGCGTGTGCACTACGGCCACTGGGTCACGAGGTAGTCGGCGGTTCCCGAATTGTTCTTGCAGGACCGCCGTTCTTCGCAAACACTGGGCAGGAGTCGAGCGGAGAATCTCATGGGACGGTGGGATCTCGTGTGCGCGCTGCTGCTGATGAGTTGCCGTCACGACGGCGGCGACGGCGACGACAACGAAGGGTGCGCCCTGCCCGACCAGGTGACGGTGTTCACCGACGCCGACGGGGACGGCTACGGGGCCGGGCAGCCCGCCCGAGTGTGCGAAGCCGAGGAAGGTCAGGTCGAGGTCGGCGGCGACTGCGACGACGGAGCCCCGCAAGTCCATCCGGGCGCGCCCGAGATCTGTAACGGCGGCATCGACGACGATTGCGACGGGCCCGCGGACGACGACGACGACGCGACAGGCGGGTCCGATTTCTACGAGGACGCCGACGGCGACGGCTACGGCGCGGGCGCGCCGGTGCAGGCCTGCGAGATCGGTATCGGCCTGGTCGACAACGCAGGAGACTGCGACGACACGGACCATACGGTGAACCCGGATGCGATCGAGACCTGCGATGGCGCCGACAACGATTGCGACAGCGGCACCGGCGAGGACGGGACCATCACGATGGGTTCGATGAACTACGCGTCGATCCAGGCGGCCATCGACGCCGCGTCGGACGGGGACGTCGTGCACATCTGCGAGGGGACCTTCGACGAGAACCTCTCGATCACCAAGGCGATCGAGCTCGAGGGTGTCGGCGCCAGCGTCGCCATCATCGACGGCAACGCCGATGGCCCGGTCGTCGCCGTAAAGACGCACGTCGACGTCGCGATCCGCGGCCTGACTTTGCGCGACGGCTTCGCGACGCTGGTGTCGGACATCGGCGCCAGAGCCGGGGGCGGCATCGAGGCATGGAATGCGGCCTCGCTCGAAGTCGAGGACTGCATCGTCGAGATCAACTTTGCGGACTTCGGGGGCGGGATCCTCGGCCCCGAGTCTGGGAACGTGTCCCTCCGCGATACGACCGTGACGAACAACCTGGCGACGGCCGGCTCCGGCGGCGGTGCGTTCCTGCAGACCACTCCGGAAGGGACGATCGACATCGACGGGTGCGAGTTCAGCGACAACGGCGCGAAGGTCTCCGGCGGCGGCATCGCGTTCGACAACTTCACGGAGACAGCCGGAGCGGCGTCCATCACGGACACGCTGGTCGACGCGAACTCGGCCGGGTCTGCCGAGGGACTCGGTGGTGGAATCATGAGCGTGGCGGAGCTCTCGCTGTCCAATGTGACGATCTCGAGCAACGAGGCCGAAGCCGGCGGTGGCGTCTACGCGTTCGCGGACGTCGAGGCCGACGACGCGACCGACATCATCGGCAATCACGCGGACGGCGTCGGCGATGGCGGAGGCATCTCCTTCGTCCACGGCGGTGGAGGAGGCATCTACGTCGACGCGTGCGACTGGCGGTACGGCAACATCGAGGGCAACACCGCGCTCTACGGCGCCGGCGCGTTCGTGTACCAGGGCTCGCTGCTCGAGGTCACCCTCGACGGCAACGCGGCCAGCGCGTTCGGTGGCGGCGTCGCTTTGTACAACCAGTCGGTGCTGCGGGACAGCGCCGTGGTCGCGAACACGGCCGACTATTGGGGCGGCGGCGGCTTGCTCGTCTATGGCGACAACCGCAACGCGCGCGCGACCGTGGACACCTGCTCGGTCACCGACAACGTGGCCAAGAACGGCGCATCGGGTGCCTATGTGGAGTGGCAGGAGTTCGAGAGCATCGACACGGACTGGGGCAAGCTCGACGATCTCCTTTTCGCTACCGACGACGGCGACTATTTTTTCTATGGGGGCTTCGGCGCCAGCGCGGACTTCGTCTGCGACCTCACCTCCGACGACTGCGGCTGACGACCGTTAGCCGTCCGTCACGTCGATCCGGACACCGTGCGCGCGAAGACGCTCGACGAGGCGATCGCCGAACGCGATTGCGGGCGTGAGGATCCCGCCGCCGCTCGGGCCGTCGAGCAAGCACAGCGCCGCGCAGCAAAGCATCCGGACCGTGCTGCGGTTGCCGGGATCGCCCGGGCTGTCCATCGATGCATGCACCCGCGCGCCGCCTTCGCCCGTGCCGTGGAAGTCCGTGCGGAACCAGCCCGCTTCCATCTGCTCCTCGGAAGGTCCGCCGCCCGGCGCAGGCCCCATGAGGCGCGTCGCGACGTCGAGCGCCGCCGCGGGCAGCGCGGCGCCGATCGCCGTACCGATCGCGACAGTCCGCGCCCGCAATGCGCTCGAAACGAGAAGGCGCTCGTCGTACGTGAACGACGCGCCGTAGGGCGCCCCGCGCTCCGCAGCGAGCGCGGCACTTCGGAATACCACCGTGCGGTTTGTCGCGGCCATCACGAAGGCCGTCTTCCACGCGCCGGACGCGTCGCGTTCCACGGTCGTGCTCGCCGGCTCCGCGGCGCGCGCTTTCCGCTCGGGCTCGAGCACGTGCGGATCCGACGTCCACGAGCGATCTTCCTGACGCGCGAGCAGACGCGCGGTCGCGAGTGTGCCGCCATTCCACCCCGCACCTCTTGCGCGAAACAGCCCCTCGACCGTGCGCGTGCCTTCGCCGTGCGCGCGCAGCTGTCGCACGACGAGCCACGCGCCGAGGTCGCTCGGCACCGAGTCGAAGCCGCAGCTCGGGACGATCGCCGTCCCCGACGCGGACGCCGCCGCGTGGAAGCGATCGATGATCGAGCGCGTCCAGGGCGGCTCTCCGGAGATGTCCGCGTAGTGTGTGCCGTGACGCACGCACGCGTCGACGACCGACATGCCGAGCTCGAGGAACGGACCCGCGGTGCTGGCGACGACCTTCGTAGCTCCCACCATCCGGTCCACCGACGGCGCATCGGTGGTGTCCACGACGAGCGACTCGACGCCCAGCGCGTCGAGCTTCGCCCTGTTGCGCCCCGCAACGGCCCAGCGCACGCCGGCGCCGTTCTCCTTCATCCACCCCACGGCCTGCCGACCGGCGAAACCGGTGGCGCCGAGGATCACGACGTCGAAAGGGCGGTCGGCCACGCCTCCGAATAACGGAAGCGGGAACCCGGGCTACGATGGCCCGCCACGAGGACTCCCATGCTCTTTCTGCTCGCGCTCGCCGGATGCGACGGTGGGTCCGACTCCTCAGCCGACCGCCAGTCGGAAGCGGATGCCGACACCGATTCCGATTCCGACACGGACACCGACGTCGGGTGCACGAAGATGGTCGAAGGCGTCTGGTCGATTTGGGGCAGCTGCTACGGCCACGACATGTCGGCCACGCTGACGCTCGACGCGAAGGACGCGTGCACGTTCACCTTCTCGGACTGGAACATGGCGATGGAGTCGCCCGGCGGGGGCAGCGTGTCCGGGACGACGATCCACTTGAGCGGCAAGGACGGCTGGGACACGTGCGCAGGAAAGACGGATGGAAAGACTGCGGCGGGCGCGTGTCCGGATCGCGCGCAGTGCGTGTTCGAGATGGCGCTGTGATCCTCCTGCTCGTCTGGGCGTGCCACGGGCCACCCGATGGCGCGGACGCGCCTCGCGATCCGTGGCTCGATCCCGAGCCGCCCGCGCTCGCGGACGAGAACGACGATCCATCCGTGTTCGAGGCAACGATCACCGCATCCGCGACGACCTGGCCGCTCTCGCCCGAGCTCGACGTCGCGGGCCTCGCGTACAACGGGTCCGTTCCGGGCCCGCTGATCCGGGTTCAGCTCGGCACCGAGGTGATCGTCCACTTCGAGAACGATCTCCCCGCGGGCTTCGACACCGCGATCCACTGGCACGGCATCGAAGGGAACAACGCGTCCGACGGAACGCCCGTGACGCAGGACGCGGTGATGCCGGGGGACTCGTTCACGTACGACTTCGTCGTCACGCGAGCGGGCCTCTTCTGGTACCACCCGCACGTACGCGGCGCGCAGGGCGTGTTCGAGGGCCTGTACGCTCCGCTCGTCGTCGACGATCCCGACGAGCCCGCGCTCCGCGATCTCGGCGTGCTGCCAAAGGACGAGCGCGTGCTCGTGCTCTCGGATCTGTCGGAGCTCGCCGGTACGCCGTGGTCGGTCGAGGTCGACAACCCGATGGAGATCATGAACGGCACGGAGGGCGAGCACCTGCTCGTGAACGGTCGCGAAGACCCGGTGTTCGAGGTCGCGGCGGGCGAACCGGTCCGGCTTCGGATCGTGAACAGCTCGATCACGCGCTTCTGGCGGCTCGCCGTTCCCGGCCACACGCTCTACCGGATCGGTGGCCAGGGCGGGCTTCTCGATCGCGTGCGCGTCGAGGGCGGAACCGTCGGCGCGACGAGTGGCGCCGACGCTACGCAGGTCGATCTCGGCTACGAGCGCGGCGAGATCCTGCTCGTGCCCGGAGAGCGCGCCGACGTCGTGCTCGTGCCGAACGGCGACGTGGGCGACGCGCTCGAGCTCGTGTGGAAGGACTTCGCGCGCGGCCGTCACGGGATGTGGATGGAAGGCGACACGATGGTCATGGGCGACGTCGCCGACGACGGCACGCGCCCGAGCGAAACCGCGGCGACGTTCCGTCTCGTCGCGGGCGATCGTGCCGGATGGGCGCTCGCGGAAGGCGATCCAGTGCTCGGCGCGGTCGGACGATCGGTGGGCGCCGTGTCGACGGCAGGCGCGCTCGACTGGTCGGGGGATCGCGCCATGACCTTCGACGAGAACATGGACATGTGGCAGGACGCGGACGGCATCTGGCAGATGTCGACCGAGCTCCACGTCGACGGCGCCGCCTGGATGGAAGACATGATGGGCGGCCCGTCGCAGCCCGAGGCGCCGACAGCCGTGCATGCGCAAATCGGCGACGTCATCGAGTGGGAGCTTCGGAACACGAGCCACATGGCGCACCCCCTCCACATCCATGGTTTCTCGTTCCAGCCGATCTCCTACGAGCACGTCGACGAGGAGTCCGGCAGCATCACCACCTGGGACGTCGGCTACGACGAGTACATCGATACCATCCTCCTCCCCGGCGACACGTCGGTGTTCGTGCGCATGCCGCTCGCCGATCCCGTGGGCGGGGGCGCGGCTGCCGGGCGATGGATGCGGCATTGCCACATCTTCCAGCACGGCGAGAACGGCATGATGTCGGAGCTCGTCGTCGACCCCTGAGCGCATCCTCGAGGGGGTCTCGATCGTCTTCTCTTGAGGAAGGCCCATGCCAGAGGTTCCCGCCGAGCTCCCCCTCGCCCACGACCGCTTCGCGGCGCTCGTGGCCGACCTGCGTCCCGAGCTCCATCGCTACTGCTCGCGGCTCGTGGGATCGGCGATCGACGGCGAGGATGTCGTCCAGGAATCGCTCGCCAAGGCGTTCTACGCGCTGTCGCTCTCGCCCGAGGTTCCGCCGCTGAAGCCCTGGCTCCTGCGCATCGCGCACAACACGGCGATCGACTTCCTGCGGCGCTACGAGCGCCGGTTCGTGGAGCCCGTCGCCGAACCACCGGAGCTCGGCACTCCGGATCCGGAGGTCGAGCTCCCCGGCGCGCGCGTCGCGGCACTCTCGAGCTTCCTCGCGCTGCCGGTGCTCCAGCGCAGCGCCGTGATCCTGAAGGACGTGCTCGACTGCTCGCTCGAAGACATCGCGGGCACGCTCGGCACGACCGTCCCCGCGGTGAAAGCCGCGCTCGTGCGCGGTCGCCGCACGCTCGAGGCGCAGCCCGCGCCCGACGTCGTCCCGTGGCGCGATCGCGCCGAGACCACGCCCGCGGAGCGTGCGCTGCTCGAGCGCTACGTCGCGCTGTTCAACGCGAAGGACTGGACTGCGGTCGAAGCGCTCCTCGCAGAGGAGTGCCGGCTCGATCTGCTCTCGCGCTCGCAGCGCCGCGGCAAGGAACAGGTGCGCCTCTACTTCACGAACTACGCGAAGGCGCCGGTCCGGCTCGCGCTGGGGACTGCGGAGGGCCGCACGGTCATCGGCGTCTATGGGCCAGGCGCGACGCCCGAGTACGTCATCTCGCTCGACTGGGACGGCGACCGCGTCGCGCTCATCCGCGACTACCGGTACGTCCCGTACCTGATGGATCAGCTCGACTTCGAACCCGGAGCACCGCCATGAGTGGAACGAAGGACAAGCCCTGGAAGCTCGAGACCCCGCCCGGCACGTCGGACTACGAGGCCTACGTCGACGGCGCTGAGCTCGTCTGCGTGGTCGGAAAGACGAAGCTCGCGTACCAGGCGCGCTGCATCGACGACCTCGCGAAGATGCTGAAGAAGCACGGCGACTGGATGCCGCTCGGAAGCGCCGACGAGCAGAAGCCCGCCGCCCCGGGAACGGTCGAGGCCTGGGCCCGCGACGCGAAGAACCCCGTCGGCGGGTTCTACGGGACGAAGAAGGGCCTGCGCGGTCGATTCGGCATGTACGTGCCGCCCGTGCTCGAGGCGATGGGCGTCGCCGAGGTCGAGCACAACGCGAAGAACAACCGCATGCGGAGCAAAGCATGAAGACCATCGTCATCGAGTACACCCTCTCCCCCGAGGCCGACGTCGCGGACGTCGAACGCCACATCACGGACTTCGTCGCGGGCATCGCGTCGCTCGGCCGCGGCATCCAGTACACGTCGCACCGGCGCCGCGGAACGGACCGCGCGTACCTCCACGTCGGCTACCTCCCGGACGACGAAGCCTCCGCGGCCATCCAGGCGGCGCCGTTCTTCCGTCCGTTCGGCGACTACATGAAGACCGTCTGCACGGTGCCGCCGAAGAGCACGTGGCTCGATCGCGTGAGCAGCACGGAGGATCTCCACCCGGCGAGATAGCGGAGAGCGGTGACCGGCCGGATCCTCGTCTGGTGGCTCGAGCCGTGGTTCCGCGTCGGGACGCGGATCCAGGAACGGGCCCTCCGCATCGTGCTCCTCTCGGGCACGCTGTCGCTCACGGTCCTGCCCGCGATGATGGCCTGGTACGGCATCGACGGGTGGCTCTGGCCCCTCACCTTCGCCGTCGTAGCGTGCGCGCCGCTGGGCATCGTGCTCGTCGATCAGCTGGCCGAGCTCGGCGATCGCGTACCGCGCGATCCGCTCGCGGTGAACGCGCCGGAGCGCGCGCGGAGACTGAGCCCCGGCATCCGGCTCCTCGTGCTGCTCGTCGGCCTGACGCTCGGGATCGCTCTCGCGTACGCGCTCATGTTCGCCGTGCCCGTGCTGCCGGCGAGCGACACCGCGCTGCTGGCGAAGGACTTCCGTCGCAGCATGACGATCGTCGCCGGCGTGGCGAGCCTCCTGGCGATCGGCGGCTCGCTGCTCTGGTACCGCACGGAGGCGTATCGGCTCCAGTCCTCGGTGGACCGCGCGCGCTTCGCCGTGCTGCAGCAACAGATGCAGCCGCACTTCCTGTTCAACGCGCTCGGCTCGCTCAAGGAGCTCATCGCGCTGGACCCGGCGCGCGCCGAGGAGGCGACGCAGCGCATCGCCGACATGTACCGACTCCTGCTCCTGATCTCGAAGCGGGCGACGACGCCGCTCGAAGAAGAGCTCGAGCTCGTCGAGAACTACCTCGAGATCGAGCGCATCCGGTTCGGCGACCGCCTCACGTTTCGGATCGACGCCGCACCGGACGTCGTCCCGCTGCGCGTGCCCAGCCTGATGCTCCAGACGCTCGTCGAGAACGCCGTGAAGCACGGCATCGCGAAGGCGCGAACCGGAGGGACGATCGCCGTCACGGCAGCGCGGCGCGCGGACGGCTGGCTCGAGCTCGTCGTCACGAACACCGGCGCGCCGTTCGCGCGGAAGGCCTCGCGCACCGCAACCGGGCTCGCCAACACGTCCGAACGCCTCGCGCTCATGTACGGACCCGCGAGCGGGTTCGCGATCTCGACCGATCCCGTCGCCGGCACGACCGTGCGGTTCTCCGTCTCCGGACTCGAGGTCGAGCCATGATCGAGATCCTCGTGGTCGACGACGAGGCGCTCGCCCGGAGCGCCGTGCTCCGGCAGCTCGGAACGCTCCTTCCCGAGGCGCACGTTCGCGAGGCGCGCGACGGGTTCGACGCGCTCGAACGGATCGCGGAGACGCGCCCCGATCTCCTGTTCCTCGACGTCGAGATGCCGGAGCTCTCCGGCCTCGACCTGCTCCGCCAGATCGCCGAGCCCCGGCCGCGCGTGATCTTCGTGACGGCGCACGATCACTTCGCGGTGCGTGCGTTCGAGGACCAGGCGCTCGACTACCTCGTCAAGCCGTTCACGCCGGAGCGGTTCGCGCGCGCGGTCGACCGGGCGATGGCGGCGATCGACGGCGATGCGAGGCTGCGGGCCGTCGAGCAGAGGATCGATCGATTGGCGCTCCGCCGCGGCTCGACGCTCGAGATCGTTCCGAGCGACGCGATCGTCTCTCTGGTCAGCGAGGACCACTACACGCACGTCCACGCGAACGGGCACGTGTACGTGACCGAGCTCTCGCTCCAGCACTTCGAAGTGCGCCTCGATCCGGCGCGGTTCGTGCGTGCTCACCGGAACGCGATCGTCAACGTCGGGCACGTGTCCCGGCTCACGATGGACGAGGTAGTGATGGACGACGGCACGACGATCCCCGTGTCCCGGCGGTGCCGCCCGGCGCTCACGGCCGCCCTCGGCTGAGCTTTCCGACCAGGCGGTCGTACGCGCCGACCAGGCGGTGCGACCCGCGGAGCGCGTCGCTGTACTTTGGCGCCCGTTCGGAGGTGCTTCATGATTCTCTTCGGTCTGCTCGCGACGGCCTCCGCCGCCCAGAGCGTCGCCCTCATGGGCGAGTTCCTCACCCACCCCGGGGTCGTCGTCGGCCTCGAGCATCCGGTCTCGGACCACGCGGTACTCGCGTGGAACATCGGAACTTACGTGCACGTGCGCAACACGGTCGGCGCATTCACCGACCTCGAGCTGGGCGCGCGCCACGAGTTCCCGTCTCGCTTCGTGCTCGAGGGCTTCGCCGGCGTCGGCTACCTGCACACGTTCGTGCAAGGACCCGTCTACGAGGTCGAGGACGGCGCGGTGGACCATGTCACCGATCCGGGGCGGCCGTCGTTCATGCCGACGCTGCGCTTCGGTGTCGCGGCGGCGCGCGAGAAGGTGACGCCGTTCGTGAACGTCCAGGGGTTCGGGCAGTACCCGTTCAACACGCAACTCCTTCCGCACGTCGCGCTCGTGGTGGGGGTGCGGTCGTGATCGCCCTCCTCCTGGTCGGATGCTCTGCGATGCAGACCGAAGGCGACTGGTTCGTGGTGCGGAACGACGGCGCGGATCTTCCCGTGACGGTGCGCGGCGACCTCGGCGCCGACACGTTCGTGGTGTGGCTTGCCGGCGGACCCGGCGATCCGTCCGTGATCGACCGCGGCGAGGCGACGGACCGCCTCGAGGAAGATCTCGGGATGGTCTACTGGGACCAACGCGGCGCGGGCAGCGCTGGCGGCAACGCGAAGCCGGAGTCGTTCACGATCGAGCAGTACGTCGACGACACGGAAGCGGTCGTCGACGTGATCGAGGAGCTCTACGCGCCCGAGCGCCTGTTCCTCCTCGGGCACAGCTGGGGCGGCACGCTCGGGACCGCCTACCTCCTCGACGCGGATCGCCAGGCCGGGATCGCGGGCTGGATCGACGTCGACGGCAACCATGACAACCCGCTCATCTTCCCGATGAAGATCGCGTGGCTCGGGTCGTACGCGGAGGGTCAGATCGCGGAGGGCATCGACATCGCCCACTGGACCGAGGTCCGCGACTGGTGCGCGTCCGAGCCGCCGCTGACGGTCGACAACTGGCACGAATGGAACGAGGTCGTGGAGGATACGAACGCGATCTTTCATGACGCGGACGTCGGTTTCGACATCGGCTTCGACCTGCTTTTCCTTTCGCCCGACTCTCCGTTGGCGTACCTTGCGGTGAACGACGGCTACGCCGACGCCTCGATGCACACGGACGCGAGCTCGTTCGAGGAGCTCTCGTTCTCCGACGAGATGGACGCGATCACCGTTCCGTCGCTCCTCGTGTGGGGACGCCACGACGGCATCGTACCGATCGACGCGATGGACGCCGCGCGGACCTCGCTCTCCAATGCCGACGTCACATCGGTCGTGCTCGAGAATTCCGCGCACGAAGGTTTCCTCGAGGAGCCGCAGCCGTTCGCCGAGGCGGTGCTCGACTTCGTGCAGCAGTGAGTCGCGCGCTCATCTGGGCGCGCGTGCTGCGCGCTCGTCAGCCGAACCACCCGCTCAGCGCGAGCCCGGAAACCAGCGCCGCCATCGCGAGCCGCCAGCCGGCGAACAGCGCCATCCCGTGGTTCGTGAGCCAGCTCACGAGGAAGCGCACCGCAAGCACGGCGGAGACGAACGCCGTGACGAGCCCGATCGCGATCGGCGCCGCACCATAGGACGCGAGCATCAAGCTCCCGTGCTTCAGAGCGCTGTACGCCGTCGCGGCGCCCAGCGTCAGCAGGCCGAGCAGGAACGAGAACTCGATCGCCGCGGGCACGCTGAGCCCGACGAGGATCCCGCCGAGGATCGTCACGAGGCTCCGGCTCGTGCCCGGCCAGAGCGAGAGGCACTGGAAGAGACCGATCGCGAATGCCATGCGCAGATCGAGCTCGGTCACGATGCGACCGGCGGGCGGACGCAACCGGTTCCCCAGCGCGAGGATCGCGATGGCGCCGACCGTCCACGCGAACACGACCGGCCACACGCCGAACAGGACGCGTTCGATCGCGTGATGGAAGAGGAAGCCGAGCGCGCCGGCAGGGAGGAACGCGACGACGAGGGCCGTGCCGAGCCTCAGGCCCGCCGCATCGCGGCCGACGGCGCCACGCGCGATCTGCACGAGCCGCCGCCAGTAGAGGACGAGCACCGCGAGGATGGCACCGGCCTGGATCGCGATCGCGTACGAGTCGGCGGCCTCGCTCTCCGGGATGCCGAGCGCGCGCTGCGCGACGATGAGGTGCCCGGTCGAGCTCACGGGAAGGTACTCGGTCACGCCCTCCACCAGGCCGAGGATCGCTGCGTCGATCGCGTCCATCGGGGCCAGCTAACAAACTCGTACCGAGAGAGATCGGTCGCGTGACGAAGCAGCTCCCGGGCGGACCAACGGTTCGACCACTCGGAGAAGCTCATGTTCGCCTTCCTCCTCTCGACGCTCGTGCGTGCGGCCGACGGCTCGCCCGTCTGGGACTGGTCGACGCCCCACCGGTACCGACTGACCGCGGACGAACTCCAGACGCCGGCAATCAGCGTGGGCGTGGCGAACAACATCATGGCCCAGATGAGCCGCTACACGGTGACCCTCGACGTGACGTGCGCCCAATCGAACGAATCCGCTGCTGGCGGGGGCACGACGGTCGCTTGCTCGGTCGACGACGCGGCCGTGACCGGCTTCCCGACGTACGAATCGGATCGGGCACAACTCGACGAGTCCATGCGTCAGCTCGAAAGCTGGCTGCGCGGCGGGACCCTCGACTTCGTGCAGCGCGACGACGGCGTGATCAAGCGCGTCGGCGAGGTCAAGCCCGGCCCGGCCGCCGCCCCAACGCGGTGGGATCGAACGGAGTGGCTGAACGACGCGCTGAAAGGTTGCCTCGAGTCGCTGAGCGTCGCGATCGCGCCGGATGCGGCGGAGTGGCGGACGCCCATGCCCGCTGGCCGGCCGATGCCTGGTGCCCCGCAAATCCCCATGGGGTCGCAAATGCCCAGTGGGTCGCTCAAGCTGCACGTCACGGAGCGCACGCCCCAGCGGCTGACCTTCGAAGGCGAGCATGGCGAGATCGCGAGCATCTCGGTGGAGTTCGATCGCCAGTCGGGGGCGATCACCCAGAGCCACGCGTCCTACGCAATGGTCGGCAACACCGCGAACTACTACTGGTCGCGCGAGTTCACGAGCGAGCTTCTGGATGCGCCCGAGGTCGCAGACGATCCCTGAGCCGGCCCCGTACTATTCTTCGACGGCGCGGAACCGGTCCCACTGGATGCCGAGCTTCCGCATCCGCGAACGGAGCGTGTGCGGATTGACGCCCAGCGCCTTGGCTGCGCCGAACGGGCCCTCGATCCGACCGCGCGACGTCTTGAGCGCCTGCTCGATGCGCCCGCGATCGGCGCCGGGCTCACCGGCCGGCGCTTCCTGCTCCGGACTCGGCATCGTCCCGCCGAGCGCGGTCTCGATGTCGAGCGTCCGGCCGGCGCCGAGGATCGCCGCGCGCTCGATGACCGCCATCAGCTCCCGGACGTTTCCGGGCCAGTCGTAGGAGACGAGCAGGCCGAGCTCGGTTGCCGTCGGAACCAGAGGACGCCCGAAGAGTCGCGAGCCCGCGCGCTCCGCGAAGTGCGTCGCCAGCGGCTCGATGTCGTCGACGCGATCGCGCAACGCGGGAAGCGTGATCGGGAACACGCTGATCCGGTACCAGAGGTCCTGGCGGAAGCGACCGTCGACCATCATCTGCCGCATGTCGCGGTGCGTCGCGGCGACGATCCGCACGTCGACGCTGTGGCTCTGCTGGCCACCGACGCGCTGCACCGTCCCGTCCTGCAACACGCGCAGGAGCCGGACCTGGGCGGCGGCCGGGAGCTCGGCGACCTCGTCCAGGAAGAGCGTGCCGCCGTCCGCGCGCTCGAACCAACCCTTGCGCTGCGCGATGGCGCCCGTGAAGCTCCCTTTCTCGTGCCCGAAGAGCTCGGAGTCGACGAGCTCGGACGGAATCGCGCCGCAGTTCACGCGCAGGAAGGGACCCTTGGCTCGCCGCGACCGCGCATGGATCGCTCGCGCCACGACCTCCTTGCCCGAACCCGTCTCGCCG
>Ga0310810_10006116_pt1 | contig 13555 bp, 23 predicted proteins | sample NCmetagenome_FD_207641 | JGI IMG/M metagenome (GOLD analysis project Ga0310810, IMG submission 207641) | Soil microbial communities from experimental microcosm in Duke University, North Carolina, United States - NC | ecosystem: Engineered > Artificial ecosystem > Soil microcosm > Unclassified ... | reverse complement strand
ACCGGAAGCCTGGATCATGATCCCTGCGTCCGAGGCACTTGAGCGGCTTTGCCAAGGCAACCGCAGGTTTGTCACGAACGAGCGGAACTCCGACGTCGGTCACGAGAGACGGGCCCAGCTGACGGATTCCCAGCAACCGTTCGCGATCATCCTCGGCTGTGCCGACTCTCGCGTGCCCGCGGAAATCGTGTTCGACCAAGGGTTGGGCGACCTCTTTGTCATTCGAGTGGCCGGCAACATCGTAGCTCCGTCGCTGGTGGGCAGCGTGGAGTTTGCGGCGGCGCGTTTCGAGACGCGCCTGGTGGTGGTGCTGGGCCACTCCCAGTGCGGCGTGATCCTCGCAACGCTGGAGGAGCTCAGGCGACCGAGCGAGATCCGATCCCGTAACTTGCGCGCTATCGTGGACCGAGTGCGGCCGGCTGTTGCGGCGCTGCTGGAAACCGATACCGGCGACAGCCCGGATGCTCTGGTCGAGCGGGCTATTCGCGCCAACATCCGTGCATCCGCGGACCACTTGCGGCACGGGTCCGAAATCCTGGAGCAACTGATAGAGAAGGAAGGCCTGCGCGTCGTCGGAGCGGAGTACTCGCTGGAAACCGGAGCGGTCGACTTCTTCGACGGGGTGTAGCAGCAATCGGGCAGCGACTGGACAGGAGGCAGTGTGCGAGGTCAGGTCGTACAGGTTCATCGCAAGGCGAAGCAGGGCCGAGCCCGTGGCGTCCCCAAGCGGGCGGTCGCCCAAATCACGATCACCGCTGAGGGCGTGGAGGGCGACTTCAACCGCTGGCGGACCGAGAAAGCGAACGGCGATCCGGACCAGGCAGTCCTACTCCTCAGCGACGAGATACTCGCCGACCTGAGAACGGAAGGCTGGCCGGTTCAGCGTGGTGAGTTAGGCGAAAACGTTACCATGGCGGGCATCCCGCCCACGGCGCTCGGGCCCGGGGTGCGGGTCCACTTGGGTGAGGTCGTGCTCGAGGTGAGCAAGCCGTGCGACCCGTGCACCGTGCTCTACTCGCTCCCGTACGTAGGCCTGGAGCGGGGGCCCGGCTTCATCCGGACCCTGCAAGGGCGTCGAGGGTGGTTCGCCCGTGTGGTAAGGGGTGGCACCATCCAACCCGAGATGCCGATCGAGGTCGAGACCGCCGGACTTCCGCTCCCCGTCGTCTGATTCGCCCGTGCCGCTCTCCGCCCGAATCGTCGACATCACGACGCTCGCAGTGGATGCGATCGTCAACGCCGCCAACGAGCAGCTCGCCCCGGGCGGGGGCGTATGCGGCGCCATCCACCGAGCCGCCGGACCTGAGCTCGCGCGGGCCTGCGCAGAGCTTGGGCCCTGCCCCACCGGCGATGCACGCATCACTCCCGGCTTCCGTCTTCCCGCCAAGTTCGTGATCCATGCAGTCGGCCCGGTGTGGCAAGGTGGAAGTGCCGGAGAGCCGGAACGTCTGGCGGGCGCCTATCGCGCGTCGTTGACGCTTGCTCGGGACCACAGCCTTCGAAGCATCGCGTTTCCGGCGATCAGCACCGGGATCTTTGGCTATCCTCTAGAACGCGCCACTGATGTGGCGGTCGGCACGGTCGAAAGCGAGATCCGCGACGGCACGACAATCGAGGAGGTCGTCTTTGCCTGCTTCAGCCCGGAGGTCTTGGCGGCGTACCGGAGTGCCGGCGTGAAGGACTGACCGGAACGCGCACGTTTGTGGTCAGCTTGGTCGGTGCGGACGGAACACGATATCAAACAGCGGGGTCCAGGTCTTCCCCCCGTCCGTTGACCGATCGGCCTTCTCCCGCACGTCCCGGCCTTCCGCCCACCAAATCCCTCGAATAAGCGCCGGCCGGCCATCGGGCACCTTGTCGGGGCCGGTCAGCACCATGCGGTCTCCGTCGAGTTGGCCATCCAGGAGGAGCAGCGTCCCCCGGTTGGTGACCCAGCTCTGGTGCCATACTCCGCGCGCGGCATCCCACAGGCTGTAGCTCTCTCCGACCATGCCGTTGTTCTGCTGGTAGAGCTCACGGAGGACGCATCCGTCGAGGATGCGGGTGACCCGATTTCGCGCCACGATCTGCGTGCTGTCGGTGACCTCGTACACGTCCCAGTCGCCCAGCCAGAAGTCAAGCTGCCGATACTCGGCGCCGGTGCAGGATGCTGGGGGCCGGCCGACGGCGGTGTTTTGTACCTGGTCGCTTCCGACAACGAGCGCCGCCAACACTCCCACCATCACCACTTTGGTCATCGGAAGCCTCCCTCGTTCGAGAAGGTCCGGACTCAGGCCAAGTCACCACACGAGCGCATGATAGGGACCGGGGATGCGCCGGGCTCGCCGGAATCGGACCTCGAAACTGTGAGCCCTGTCGATTCCCCCGGCGCCCATACGACGTAGGAATAGAGCCGGACAACACCAGCTGGTTCTGCCGGTGCACGACTTGAAACCCGAAACACATGGGGGAGACGACGATGCGATTTATGGTGCTGGTCAAAGCCAACAAGGATTCGGAAGCCGGAGTGCTGCCCGATGCCACCCTGCTGAGCGAGATGGGCAAGTACAACGAAGCCCTGGTCAAGGCGGGCGTCATGCTCGCGGGCGAGGGGCTCCAGGCCAGCTCGAAAGGGGCACGGGTCAGGTTTTCGGGAGCGAAGCGCACAGTGATCGACGGGCCTTTTACCGAGGCGAAGGAGCTGATCGCTGGCTTCTGGCTGATTCAGGTCAAGTCGAGGGATGAAGCGATCGAATGGGTCAAGCGTATCCCCAACCCCCACAACGAGGATTTCGAGATCGAGGTGCGGCAGGTATTCGAGCCGGAGGACTTCGGCTCCGATCTGAACGCCCAGGTTCCGGAAGTCTTCGAAGCCGAGCGCCGGTTCAGAGAGGCGGGCAAGACAAAGCAGACAGCGCAGCCGAAGAAGCCGGCGAAGTAAGTCGGTTGGTCGGCCGGTGATCAGCTTGCGCCGGCCGACAGGAGTGGTTTAGTCGTTCGCGGTGACCACGTCGGACACGCACCGCGCCATCGACGCCGTCTGGAGGATCGAATCGGCCAGGCTCATAGCCGGCCTAGCGCGAATCGTGCGCGATGTCGGCCTGGCCGAGGATCTTGCGCAGGACGCGCTGGTCGCTGCGCTGGAGCGGTGGCCCGAGTCCGGTATTCCGGATAAGCCGGGCGCGTGGCTCATGGCCACCGCAAAGCATCGGGCGTTCGACCTGCTTCGTCGCAACAAGCTGCTCGACCGGAAGCACGAGGAGCTGGGTCGCGAGCTCGAAACGAAACAGGAAATGGCCGCGCCCGATCTCGAGGCCGCTATCGACGATCCGGTCGGCGACGACCTGCTCCGGCTGATCTTCACCGCCTGCCACCCCGTGCTTCCCACCGACGCTCGCGTCGCCCTTACGCTCCGCATGGTGGGTGGTCTCACCACCGAGGAGATCGCGCGCGCCTTTCTGGTTCCGGTACCAACTATCGCCCAACGAATCGTGCGGGCCAAGCGAACCCTGAGCGAAGCCAAGGTCCCCTTCGAAGTGCCGCGCGGAGAGCAGCTCGCGGCGCGACTCTCGTCGGTGCTCGGAGTCATCTATCTGATCTTCAACGAGGGGTACGCGGCGACCGCCGGTGACGACTGGACCCGCCCTGCCCTTTGCGAAGACGCGCTCCGCCTGGGTCGGATTCTGGCCGAGCTGGCGCAGGAAGAGCCTGAGGTACACGGACTCGTCTCGCTCATGGAGATCCAGGCGTCCCGCCTTCGGGCCCGGGTCGGGCCGATGGGAGAGCCGATTCTGCTGCTCGACCAGGACCGCGGGCGCTGGGATCAGTTGCTGGTTCGGCGTGGTCTCGCGGCCCTCGACCGGGCCGAAGCGCTTGGTGGTGCGCCGGCTCCATACACCTTGCAGGCCGCGATCGCCGCCTGCCACGCCAGGGCTCGTACGGCCGCGGAGACCGACTGGCCCCGCATCGCGGCGCTCTACGAGACACTCGGCCGGATCGCCCCGTCCCCGGTGGTAGAGCTGAATCGGGCGGTGGCGGTCGGCATGGCGTTCGGACCGGCCGCGGGCCTCGAAATCGTCGACGAGCTGACCTCGCACCGGTCGCTCGAGAACTACCATCTTCTCCCCGCCGTCCGCGCCGACTTCCTGATCAAGCTTGGCCGCTTCGAAGAGGCCCGCTCGGAGTTGGAGCGAGCGGCCACCCTCACCCAGAACACTCGCGAACGCAGGCTCATGCTCGAGCGGGCTGCCGCGTGTCCCCCCGAGGCTGCCGAGCAGCAACGCTGACCAAGTAGAACAGTGGCCGTTCCACCCCCATTGTCGATTTCGACACTGGTGGTTCGACGTGTACGTAGGAGCCTGGGCCCGCCTGGTCGGCGAGCACCTGGAAGGCCCGGCTCGGAACCTCGAACCCATTAGGAGACAGCGATGCGATTCATGATTCTGCGCAAGGCCGATCAGAACACCGAGGCCGGCGCACTGCCCAGCGAGAAGCTACTTGCCGCCATGGGCCAGTACATGGAGGAGATGGTCAAGGCTGGGATCCTGTTGGCAGGCGAGGGACTCCGCCCGACCTCGGAGGGTGTGCGCGTCAAATTCTCCCGCGGGAAGCCCAGCGTGACCGACGGCCCCTTCGCCGAGGCGAAAGAGTTGGTCGCGGGCTGGAGCCTCATCCAGGTGGACTCGCTGGAGGAGGCGATCAAATGGGTCAAGCGGTGGCCCGCGGAGGATGGGGACGGGGAAGTGGAGATCGAGATCCGACGGCTGTATGAGGCAGAAGACTTCGGGCCCGAGTTTACCCCGGCCCTCCGGGAACAGGAGGAACGTCTTCGCGCTCAGGTATCCAGCTCACAGCAGCGCTGATGGGACACATCACCTACAACTCTGAAGGAGAAATCCCGATGCGGTTCATGCTGATTGCCAAGGCAACCAAGGATTCTGAAGCGGGCCTCCCCCCGGATCCGAAGCTCATGGTAGCGATCGAGAAGCTTTCGGAGGATATGACCAAGGCGGGCGTGCTGGTGGATGTCGGCGGGCTGCTCCCCAGCTCCCGGGGCGCACGGATCAAACTGTCAGGCGGGAAGGTGACCGTGACCGACGGGCCGTTCGCCGAGGCGAGGGAGTTGGTCGGCGGATACGCGATCGTGCAGACCAAGTCGAAGGCCGAGGCGATCGAGCTGTCCAAGCGCTTCTGGAAGATCCACGCGGACGTGATGGGGCCGTCGTACGAGGGCGAAGGCGAGATCCGCCAGTTGTTCGACCCGGCAGACTTTGCTGCTTCCTGAGAGGTGCTATGTTGATCGCGTCACCAGGAGACAGGGCAGCATGAACGGCTCGGGAAGCATCCTCGTATTTCGGCTCATTCACATCGTGTCTGGTGTGTTCTGGGTCGGCGGTGCGATCTTCATCGCCATGTTTCTCCTCCCCACGCTTCGCAGCGTGGGGCCGGCGGGCGGTCCGGTCATGTCGTACCTGGTGCAGGTACGTAAGCTCCCGCTCTACATGATGGGAGCAGCGATTCTAACCGTCCTGTCGGGGCTCGGCCTGTACCGGCGGGACTCGGCCGGGTTCGTAGGTACCTGGGTACGGTCGGGGACTGGGCTGGTTTTTAGTCTCGGTGCTTTGCTCGGACTGGGCGCCGTTGGCCTCGGAATGGGGGTCGCCGCTCCGGTTGGCAACCGTCTGGGTGGGCTTGCGGCCGCGGCGCAAGCGAGGGGCAGCCCCACGGCCGATGAGGCCGCAGAGATGCAACGCCTGCAACCTCGACTCGCCTCAGCGTCCACGTGGGTCGCCATATTGCTGGTGCTTGCAACAGCGGCGATAGCGGTGGCCCGGTACGTTCCATAATGCGAATCTGGACCGTGCATCCCAAGTATCTCGATGGCCGCGGCCTCGTCGCCGTGTGGCGCGAGGCCCTGCTGGCACGCGCCGTTCTCCGGGGCAACACCCGGGGATATCGACGGCATCCTCAGCTGGCGCGCTTCCGCTCGGAACCACGGCCGGTCGCCTGCTTGAATGCCTACCTCCGCGCGATCTACGATGAGGCCGGCCGGCGCGGGTACCGGTTCGATCGGGGCAAACTGGGTCCAGCACCTGGGCGCCATCGGATAGCGGCCACAACGGGGCAGTTGGCTTTCGAGTGGCGTCACCTCAAGCGAAAGCTGCGCGCACGGAGCCCGGCGTCCTATCGCGCGCTTCGGAGCGAGCGTGGGCCCGCTGCGCACCCGCTCTTCATCGTTGCCGACGGGCCGGTCTCCGCCTGGGAGCGTCCGGCCGGCCGCAAGCGGCAACCGTCCGACTAAGAACAGGAAAAGAGAACGCGCTCATGTGCCGAAACATCAAACGACTCCGCCGCCCTAACGAGCAGCCCACCGACCAGGAGCTCCACGACGCGGCGTTGCAATTCATCCGCAAGATCAGCGGATTCAATGCGCCATCCAAAGCCAACGAGATGGCGTTCAATCAGGCGGTCGAGGAGGTGACGGCTGCCGGGCGGGAGCTGTTCCAGAACCTGCGGACCCGCGCGATAGCAGAGGCGGCGCATTAGACCGGAATCTCATGATCATCGGCGCTCACCTTCTCCTGTACAGCAGCAACCCCGAGGCCGATCGGGCATTCTTTCGTGACGCACTCGGGTTTTCCGCAGTCGATGCGGGCGGTGGATGGCTGATCTTTGGGCTCCCCCCGGCCGAGCTGGGCGTTCACCCCGCCCCGAGTCCGTTCCTCCAACGCCACGCAGATCACGACATCCTCGGCGCGGTCCTCTATCTCATGTGCGACGATCTGGAATCCACCGTGAGATCGCTGGCCGCCAAGGGCGTCGCCTCCACCGAGGTCGAGAAAGCCGAGTGGGGCATCAAGACGACCATTCGGCTGCCCAGCGGGGGCGAGATCGGCCTCTACCAGCCGAGCCACCCAACAGCCCTGGCCACGCGAGGCTGACCACCGAAAGAGATCAGGACGACGCGCCGGGCCGAGGTCGCTCGTCCGGGTGCGCGGCCAGCCATCGCTGAGCAAACGGACAGGTCGCCATGACGTTCAGGCGCCGCTCGCGCGCGAATGCCAAAGCCGCGCGAATCAGGGCATCGGACACACCATGACCGCGCGCTTCGGGCGGGACCTCGGTGTGCTCGAGGTTGAGCACGGTATCCGCGAAATAGCTGTACATGAGTTGCGCCTCGCCACCGGGCCCCTGAGCCACGAAGCGGTGGTGCTCGGCATCATGCTGAACGGTCACGAAGGCTCCAATCGGTACGGTCAGCACATGTAACCCGCGCGAACGCCCACGGGTTTCTGGCAAGGCTTGGGCGGCGATGAGAGTCCGAGGACGGTCTTGTGAGCACTGACGGCCCCGCTGACTGGTTCCCCTCCACCCAAAGCCGCTCGAGCGGAGTGATGCTTGCCATCACCCTCGTGATCGGACGACCCCAATTTACTGTTCTCCTTTCGTAGCCCCGTGACTGTCCGGAGCGTATTGGGTCTGCGGAAAGTCCGCCGTTTGGGCGTTCGCGTGGCAAGGGCCGAGCAGGTGGTCGAGCGCTGGGAGAAATGGCGACATCTATCGAGCAGCTTGGACGTGAGCCATTTTGGCGCTGAGCCCGGCACGAAACCCGATAGTGACGGCGGTTCGAGCGGGGTAGCGAACCAGCATTTATGATTGACCTCGCTGCGGCCTTTGTGTGCTACGCCACCTTGAGCGAGCAACGCCGGTATTTCGGCGAGGAGGGCATTTGAGCGCACCGTTGGATCTCGACGCAAAGCATCTCGTGCTCGTGGTGGACGATGAGCCTGTGGTCCGCCGGTATGCGGCGAGAGTTCTCCTTTCGGCGGGTTATGAAGTGCACGAGGCCGGCGATGGCCAGCAGGCTTTGGATTTCCTCGAGGGTCGTGCCGGCGCAGTGGATGTGGTCGTCTCGGACATTGTCATGCCGCGGCTGAACGGCGTGGAGTTGCTCGAGACACTCTCCCGAGCTCACCCGGACCTGCCGGTCATTCTCATGTCGGGATACGGACCCGCCGAGTTGGCGCAGCGCGGCATCGCGGCTCCGTGCGCACTGTTGGGGAAGCCATTTCCGCCCGAGAAATTGGTGGCCGAAGTCCAGCGCTGCATCCGGGAAAACGCGACGTAACCCCATGATACTGCTGCTCGCCCTTCTAGCCGTGACGGCCGGGGCCTTGATCCCGGTACAGGCCGCCGCGAATGCCGCGCTCAGCAAGTCCCTTCCGGGCGGTGTCGTCGTGTCAGCTCTAGCGCTCTTCGTCGTCGCCGGGGCGGCGACGGTTGCAGCAGTCGCGCTTACGCGAACTCCCCTGCCCTCGTGGGACGAGCTCCGGGCCGCTCCGGCGTGGAGCTACGTCGGAGGGCTGATCGTGGCTACGTATGTTCTCACGATCACTTTCCTTGCCCCGCGCCTGGGCGTGGGAACGGCGATAGCCTTCATCGTGACCGGACAGATCCTGGCGGCGCTCACGATCGACCACTTCGGGCTGATGCGGTCGCTCCAGTTCCCCCTCACGCCGGGGCGGGCATTGGGTAGCGTGCTGATGATCGTGGGCGCATTTCTCGCCCTGCGGCGCTAGCCCGAAACCCTTCCCCGAGTCGGCCTGTGCCGGTTCACATCGCCCTGCTTCGCGCAGTCAACCTTCCCAAGCATGGCCAAGTCTCTATGGCCGATCTGCGGGACCTGCTGGTTCGGCTCACCTTTACCGAGCCGCGCTCCTTGCTCCAGAGCGGTAATCTCGTATTTCGTAGCGGGCCGATCTCCCGCGCGCAACTCGAGGGCGTGCTCGAAGCCGCGGCCAAGAAGAGTCTCGGCCTGGAGACCGACTTCATCGTCCGAACCGCCGCGGAATGGAATGAGGTGGTCGCCGCGAACCCCTTCCGGCATGAGGCAGAGAGCGACCCGAGCCATCTGGTCGTCATGGCCTTGAGGGCGAAGGCTGATCCCGCCCGGGTGGAGGCGTTACGCGCGGCCATCCGCGGCCGGGAGGTCGTCGGCGCTCATGGCAAGCAGCTGTATATCGTCTATCCCGATGGGATCGGCCGCTCCCGGTTGACGGTCGCGCTGATCGAGAAGAAACTGGGGACCCGGGGCACCGGCAGAAACTGGAATACGGCGCTCAAGCTGAGCGCCGCCGCCGCCGAACTGTCGCGCTGAGGCTTGACGAGGAGCGTCCGTTGCTCGCCGATTCGAACGAAATCGAGCAAACCCTCACGTTTCTGCGATCCGCCGAGCGACTGAAGACGATTCTCCGGAGTGGCTGGACCTCTAAGGGCCAGCGAGAGAGCGTCGCCGAGCATACCTGGCGGCTCTGCCTTATGGCTCTCGTCTTCGCCGAGCGCTATCCCGACGTCGATTTCGCCAAGCTGATCCGGATCTGCATCATTCACGATCTGGGCGAAGCCCTGCGCGGTGACGTCCCTGCTCCCGCGCAGACCACGAGAGGAGACAAGTCGCGGGAGGAGCGAGCCGGCCTGGTCGAGCTGGTGGCCTCGCTCCCACCGCGCGTGCGCCAGGAGATTGTGGATCTCTGGGACGAGTACGAAGCAGCCGCATCTCAGGAGGCCAAGCTCGCCAAGGCGCTCGACAAGCTGGAAACGATCATGCAGCACAACCAGGGGCAGAACCCCGCCGATTTCGACTACCAGTTCAATCTGGAATACGGCAAGCAGTTCACCGAGGCCGACCCTTTTCTGGCGGCGGTGCGGGCGCGGCTCGACCGGGACACGGCGGAACGGGTTAACCCTTCGGACCGGGCGTCCACCGCCTAGCCGACTCAGCGACTCCGGCACATGTTACCGATGCCACCAACGGCACCGGAGCTGTTCATGTCCACGCCTACTTCGGCGGCAGAGGCTGGAGCGCGCCACGAGCGGCGCCAGCATCTCCGCATCTCTTTTTCGTCCGTTCGCCGCCCCCACCTGCACCTCGCGGGCGGGGTCCACGATGTCCTCGACGCATCGCTTGGCGGGCTTCGCATCCGGCACGCAGAGTCGGCTCGTCCGCAGATGGGACAACGCCTCATCGGCCTCCTGGAATGGCCCGGCGAGGAGGTCCCCGCGGCATTCGGCGGGCCGGTGGTCCGGGTTCAGCCAACCGACGTCGCGATCGCGTGCGATCTGGGAGACCTTTCCCTGGCCTATCTCCTCGCCGAGTCGGCTCGGCGAAGGGAGTCCTTCGAAGGTCGCCCGGCAGAGCCGGGGGACGCCGAGGACGCCGAGCACTAGTGTCCGATGAGAAGATGGTTCACTTGCTGGAGGAGTTACGCGACCTCGCGCGGGAGCAGGCCGCGCGGCACCAGCGGGTTTTGACCATTCAGGAACAGATGGTCGCCAACCAGAGTCAGGCGATCGCCCATCAACGCGACGTGGTCGAGAACCAGCGGAAGGCGTTCAGACGGTTCCGGCCAGTGATCGCCGGGATCCTGGGACTCATCATCATCATCCTGCTGATTCTGCTCTGGTTGGTCATCCGCATCGCCACTCCCTACCTGCGCTCGTGACTGCGGCCAGTCCCTCGTAATGGCGGCTCCTTACGATCTGATCGCCGACCGCTGGGCGCGGGACCGGGCGGACGGCAGCTTTCGCGAGCGGGCGTACGTGGACCGCTTCGCCGCGCTGCTTTCACCGCGGGCTCATGTCCTCGAGCTCGGCTTCGGTGCGGGACGCCCCATCGGCCGCTACTTGCTCGACCAGGGGTTTCGCGTCACCGGAATTGATGCGTCCCGGGAGATGTTGCGCCTCGGGGCGGCAAACTGCCCCGAAGCCGAGCTGATCGCCGCGGACATGCTCGAGTTCAACCCCGCGCGACGCTTCGACGGCATCATCGCTTGGGACTCCGTGTTTCACATCCCCAAGGATCGCCACCGGAATCTCTTCCATTCGATGCGCGAATGGCTCGAGCCAGGCGGTCCCCTCCTGATGTCGCTCGGCGGCAGCGACGACGAGTTTACCGACTCGATGTACGGTGAGGAGTTTTTCTACAGCGCGCACGCGCCCGCCGTCAGCATCGCGTTGCTTGGGGATGCAGGGTTCGAGATCGTCGTGGCTGAAGTGGACGACCCGACCTCCCGGGGACACATGGCCATCATCTGCCAGACGCCGGGCTCCAGAACTTGAGCGCACCGGGGCCCGTCGCGGTGGTCACGGCAGCGAGCCGCGGAATCGGCGCTGCTTGCGCCAGGGAATTCTCCCGGCGCGGGTATCGATTGGTCCTGCTGGCCCGCTCGGCGGACGTCGACGGCCTGGCGGCAGAGCTCGGGGCAGCTGCCGTCCGCGGATCGGTGGAAGTGCCGGCGGATCTCGACCGACTGGTCGAAACCGCCAAGTCCCGATTTGGGCGACTCGACGCCGTCGTCACCAACACGGGACACGTGGCCAAAGGTGAGCTGCTGGATCTCACCGACGACCAATGGCGGAACGGCCTGGATCTGTTGCTGCTGAACGTGATCCGGATCGCGCGCGCGGCAACGCCGCTTATGCTGGCAGGCGGAGGGGGAGCGTTCGTCAACATCTCGAGCTTCGCCGCCGCCGAGCCCAGCCTTCGGCACCCCATCTCCGCCACGCTGCGGGCGGCGCTCGGCAACTTCGCCAAGGTGTACAGCCAGCGATATGCGGCTCTCGGCCTGCGGATGAACAACCTCCTGCCCGGTTGGATCGATACTTATCCGGTGGATGCAGAGGCGATCGCGCGCATACCGGCGGGCCGTCCCGGGACTCCCGAAGACGTGGCGCGCGCCGCTGCTTTCCTGGCCTCCGCCGATGCCAATTACATCACGGGCGAAAGCCTGCTGGTGGATGGCGGGCTGGTGCGAGGGGTGTGAAAACGGGCCATCGGCGCCTAAGCCCGGTGGCCCGTTTGCCAGGTGAAAACGCCGATCAATCGGATTCTTCCGACTCGTCGGACTCGGAGGCAGGAACGTTGTAGTAGAATTGTTCCTTCGTGATCTTGCCGTCCTTCACAGTGTACAGCGCCATCTCGCTCATCGTGACCCGCTGACCCGACGGCTTGAAGGTAGTCTCGTAGGTGTAGTGCACCGCGAACTGACCCTCACCCACAAACGGCCCGTTCACTTCGGCTTTGTGGACTTCGTTGTTTTCAAACCACCACTGATTCTTGCCCCGTACGGCGTCGAGGCCGGTCATCTCCGCCGGCATGCTTTCGCTGCCCATCGGCTCGATGCTGACGATCTTGGGCGAATAGAGCTTGTTGACCGCGTCCAGGTTGCGTCCGGCCCGGCAAAGCGCGACCAGCTCTTGGGCCACGGATGCGGTCGTGGCAGGTGCTGCTGCAGTCATGCGATCTCCCAGTTTGGCGTCCGCGCCCATATTACGCGAAAATGGCCGGGCCGCCAGGCACAATTCGGTAACGGGCCGGCGCCCGGGTCGCGGGTTAGCCGGTTCAAACTTGGACAGGGGAGCGCCGACAAAATGAGCAGTCGCCCAGTCGATACCGAAACCCAGGCCACTTGCGACACGGTCACCCGCTTCAACGACGCGTTCAACCGTCATGACGTCGATGCGGTAATGGCGCTCATGACGACCGATTGTGTGTTCGACAGTACCCGCCCTCCGCCGGACGGCGAACGACTGGTGGGACAATCCAACGTTCGGGCCTTCTGGGAAGAGTTCTTCCGTCGCTCGCCCCAGGCGCGATTCGAGGCGGAGGAAATCTTTGCTGCCGGGGACCGATGTGTGGTGCGCTGGATTTACCACTGGATCAGAGACGGCAAGCCTGGGCACGTGCGTGGCGTGGATCTGTTCCGGGTACGCGACGGGCGTGTGGCCGAGAAGTTCTCGTACGTGAAGGGGTGAGTAGCTCAATGCCCTCGCGCACACAATCGACGTCCGACTACCCGATCCTCCTGTTCAAGACCCCCGGGGACTGGGAGCGCTGGCTTCGGCAACATTGCGAGGGCGCTCCAGGCGTGTGGCTACGCCTGGCGAAGAAGGATTCCAGCCTGGCGTCGGTATCTTACGCCGAGGCCGTCGAGCTGGCCCTCTGCTACGGGTGGATCGACGGACAGAAGCGGACTCACGACCAGTTCTCCTGGATCCAGAAGTTCACACCACGGGGCCGTCGGAGCGGATGGTCGAAGATCAACCGGGAAAAGGCGGAGGCGCTGATTCGAAGCGGCAGGATGCAACCGAGCGGACTGGCCGCGGTCACGCTCGCAAGACAGGACGGACGCTGGGACGCAGCGTACGATTCGCCGAGCCGTGCGGCCGTCCCGCCCGATTTCCAGGCCGCCCTCGACCGACACACGAAGGCCAAGGCGTTCTTCACTACGCTGAGCGGCGCCAACCGCTACGCTCTGCTCTACCGACTTCAGACCGCAAGAAAGGCCGAGACTCGCGCCCGACGGATCGAGCAGTTCATTGACATGCTCGAGCGCGGGAAGACCATACACCCCTGACACTGGCATCCGGCTCCTGGCGGCTCCAATATTGCTCAACTGCTGACCGAAGCTGCCGACTGGAGAATGTGATGCGCCTCACACAGGTGCTGGGCTTGGCATGTGTGGTAGTCGTTGTAAGCGTGGCGGCCGTGGACTCATCGACGGCAATCCAGGACTCG
>Ga0310810_10006115_pt1 | contig 13556 bp, 6 predicted proteins | sample NCmetagenome_FD_207641 | JGI IMG/M metagenome (GOLD analysis project Ga0310810, IMG submission 207641) | Soil microbial communities from experimental microcosm in Duke University, North Carolina, United States - NC | ecosystem: Engineered > Artificial ecosystem > Soil microcosm > Unclassified ... | reverse complement strand
CACTTCTGGCGGTTTTCACTTTGGCGGCGACAATTTCAGCGCAGGATTGGGCGAAGGCGCGTCTCGAAAAATCACCGCGCCACATCGAATGGGTGAATGTCAAAAACGGGGAGCGCACGATTAAGTCTTCAATTGCCTTTCCGGAGGTGAAAGATAAAGCGACGGCGGTCGTGGTCATTCATGAGATTTTTGGGCTGACCGATTGGGTGCGCGGTGTGGCGGACCAATTGGCGGAGGCCGGCTATATCGCTATAGCTCCGGATTTGTTGTCAGGTGCCGCGCCCGGAGGGGGTGGAACGGCGGAGCTCGGAGGCAATGACGCTGTGCGCAAGGCAATATCTTCTCTTCCCAGTGCCCAAGTTACCGCCGATTTGAATGCCGTAACGGAGTACGTGACCCACTTGCCGGCCTGCAACGGCAAGGCAACAGTCGGAGGGTTCTGCTGGGGCGGCGGCCAGGCATTTCGCTTCGCGACGAACAACAAGGACCTGAAAGCAGCTTTTGTTTTTTACGGAACCGGTCCCGAAAGCAGTGAGGATATCGCGCGTATTTCCTGCCCGATCTATGGTTTCTACGGAGGAAGCGACGCTCGCGTTTCGGCAACGGTCCCCAAATCGACAGAGCTTTTGAAGGCTGCCAGCAAAACCTATCAACCGGTGGTTTACAAGGATGCCGGTCACGGCTTCATGCGCGCCGGGGAAGCACCGGACGCCAATGCGGCAAACAAAGATGCGCGTGAAGAGGCATGGAAGAGGTGGAAGGAGATTTTGAAAGGAATTTGAATGACGAATGAACGGTTCGTCATTTGTTTCTTCGTCATCATGCAATCGAGGTACGAAAACGCTCTGGTAGTTGTGGGCGCGGATCATCTTAGGGGAAATGGGGTTTGGTTTCACTGCTGAGAGAAGGGGATGGACGCTTACTCAGGAGCAAGTGACACCACCGAAAATACGGCCAGCCTTGATTTTGATGCTTTGGCCAACCTTGTTGTACCGGGCAAGTTCTAACCATGTAGGGGTTTGACCCCATAAACTTTTCAACCGGCTTAGCTCAAATTCAGGACTTGCGGACCCAATAACACCGAGCGATGGGTTAAGTAACCGATTACAGCCCTCTCTGCACCGACGTAGAGCGAAGATACGCGACTCATGAGTATCAGCGAGAAGAGCAGTAGCAATGCATCTCCCCGAATCTTAGGCCGGCCGTTGCGAGTGCTCTTAGTCGAAGACTCGGAGCCGGATGCATTGTTGTTGAGGCGCGCGCTTGAGCGTGGTGGTTTTGCACCAACGACCAAACGCGTTTATACGGCTGAAGCTTTGGACCAGGCCTTACGGGAACAGGTGTGGGACATCATCCTCTGCGATCACGCCATGCCGTATTTCAGCGCTCCCGAGGCCCTGGAGACCGTCCAGAAGCATGGCCTGGATGTACCATTCATTATAGTCTCAGGTTATATCGAGGAAGAGACCGCCATTGCCGCCATGAAGGCGGGAGCGCATGATTACATAATGAAAGACCGGCTGGCCCGACTAATGCCGGTGGTCGAACGGGAATTGCGTGAAGCGGAGGTCCGCCGCGCGCGACGTAAATCGGAAGCTGACCTTTTGCGAGCTCATGAGGAGCTCGAAATGCGCGTGGAACAGCGCACAGCGGATTTGCGCGCCGCCAATCTCAAGCTGGAAAATGTCATCGACGAACGCAAGCGGCTCGAAAACGAACTGCTCGAGATTGCTGAAAATGAGAGGCGGCGTATCGGGTTCGATCTGCATGATGATTTGGGGCAGAAACTCACCGGTGTGTCCATGATGATGAAAGGCCTGGAGCAACGCTTGGCGGACGACCGGCACGCTTGCCGCAACGAGGCGCGTAAAATTCAGGCGTTAATGGAAGACATCATCAACCATACCCACAATTTGGCCCATCAATTCAGCTCGCTGGATGTAAAGGGCGATGACCTTGCGACGGTGTTGAAGGGATTGGCGGAGAACGTCAAAAAGATGTTCGAGATCCACTGCTCGTTCAGTGTCAAAAGCACACTGCCGGAACTGCCCAAGCACACGACCGTGCAACTTTACAAGATTGCGCAAGAGGCCGTCAGCAACGCGATTAAGCACGGAAAGGCAACCCAGGTTTCCCTCAGCATCGTCCGGCACGATGACCAGCTTTTCCTCACGATAAAGAACAACGGCTTGCCATTTTCCCCGCCGGTCGCTGCCAAGAACCGCATGGGTTTACGAATAATGAATTATCGTGCCAACACGATCGGGGCGCGTTTAGAAATCCAGCCGCTGGAGAAGAGTGGCACCCTCGTCACCTGTGCTCTGCCGTGCAAATCCAACTTGCGGCCGAACCGTTCGTTTTCAGTTCGAGAGGGCGAGCCGTCAGTCGACTCTTGTCATAAGGAATCCGAGCCCGTTCACGAAGCAAAGCCGTAGACTCGCGGCTACTGTGATCACAGGCCGTCCCTGCGCCTTTGAATTGTAAATGCACTAAGCTCGTCCGGGATTTGGTCGGCTTGGACCTCGTTTGCTTCCGGCGCGCTTTTTAGCTCGCGGCCCTAGGTTTTTTTCGCACCATAGGAAGACCAGCATGGCCACGTCGGAAATGCAATCCCCAGGCGTCGTCTCGCAGCCGGGCGGGTTGCGGCAGGTCTCGGCGCAACAATGGAGGTCAGGTGTGGCGGCATGGCTGGGGTGGACGTTCGACGGGCTGGATATGCATCTCTATACGCTCGTGGCGGCCCCTTTTGTGGCACAACTGCTAGCCGCACCGGGCACTACTGACGCACGCGTCGGCAGATACGGCTCGATCATCCAGGCCGCGTTCCTATTCGGCTGGGCCTTGGGCGGCGGGTTCTTTGGGCGTGTTGGTGACCGCCTCGGCCGCGCCCGCGCGTTGAGCTTAACGATTCTCACCTATGCGGCTTTTACCGGCCTTTCCTTTTTTGCTCAGTCGTGGTGGCATCTGATGATTTTCCGGTTTCTGGCCGCGCTCGGGATTGGCGGCGAGTGGGCCGTCGGGGCTTCGCTCTTGTCAGAGACTTGGCCGCATCGCTGGCGTCCATGGATTGCAGCAGTGCTGCAAAGCGGCGTGAATGTGGGTGTTCTGGGCGCGGGTTTGGCAAATTATCTACTGGCATCTGCACCGCCGCGTTGTTTGTTTCTGGTGGGCGTGCTTCCAGCGCTGCTGGTGCTCTGGATACGACGCGCTGTGCCGGAACCGGAGGAATGGCTCTCCGCCAAACAGAAAGCGCATCACCAGGAACCGACGATTCGCGACCTGTTTCGTGGCGAGACTCGCCGCATCACGATTTGGGTCGTTTTAGTCTGTGGTATTTCGCTGACGGCACATTGGGCCTTCATGTTCTGGCATCAGCAACACCTGCGAAATCTTCCCGAAGTGCTGAGCTGGTCAGACGTTAAAAAGAACCAGCTGGCTAGCGGCGCGATGTATGTTGTGATGATTTTTTCGATTACTGGAAATTTTTTCGCCGCGTGGTTGGCTCGCTGGCTAGGTTACCGAATGGCCATTGTGATGCTGTTCCTTGGCTATTTTTTTGCCATGTTCGGCGCTTATTGTTTGGCGCGCGACCATGTCGCGCTTTTTTTCTGGTTCCCCTTAATCGGCTTCTGCCAGGGCGCTTTTGCTCTCTTCACCATGTATTTGCCACCTTTATTCCCGACGCTTTTGCGCACGACCGGTGCGGGTTTTTCCTACAATATCGGCCGGATCACCGCGGCCTTGGGCACCGTCTTTTTCGGCCTGTTTTCTAAAGTTGGCGATCACCGCGCGGTGCTCTTTTATGCCGGTTTTCTTTTCTTGCCTGCCGCCGTGCTTGCCTGTTTCCTCCCGCGACTGCGGGACTAGCCACCAGGATAATTCTGCATGCCCTCATCCCGCCGCGGTGCTCCTCCGGTGCTGATCGCCATCGTCGGTGGCAGCGGGTCCGGCAAGACCTGGCTCGCTAAGAAACTGGAAAGAGCCTTGGCACCCGATGCGATGCGCCTGTGTTTGGACAGTTTTTATCACGATCGCTCTCACTTGCCTCCGACCCGCCGCGCACGGATTAATTTCGACCAACCCGGTGCGATTGATTGGGCGTTGGCGGAGGCGGCGGTGCGCTCTCTGATGAAAGGTGGTGTCGCACGCATCCCTTCCTATGATTTCAAGACGCACAGCCGCTTCAAAGCGACACAGCTCTTGCAGCCCAAGCGTTTCATCATTCTTGATGGTTTATGGCTTCTCCGCCGACGCGCGTTGCGACCTTTCTTCCGCTGGCGGATCTATGTTGATTGTCCGATGCGAGTGCGCTTGCAGCGGCGATTGGACCGGGATACACGGCTTCGGGGCCGGTCGAAAGAATCGGTGAAGCGCCAGTTCCGGCAGATGGTGCAACCGATGCACCGGCGCTATGTTGCCCCCCAGGCCCGCTGGGCCGACCTGGTCCTGCCGGGCGATTGCCGTCCCCGCGATGTGGACCGCCTAGTCGCCCGGATCCGCGCAGGTGTTTGCCCCAATTGACCCTGGCCTGATTCTCCGCGATTTTGGCGCACCGTCGACCTGCCTGATGCGGCCGGTTCCCGGCGGGTTGTTCCACACTTATGGAAAAATACATCTGCGTGCACGGCCATTTTTACCAGCCGCCGCGTGAAAATCCCTGGCTCGAAACAGTTGAGCTGCAGGATTCTGCGGCGCCGTACCACGATTGGAATGAACGTATCGCGGCGGAGTGTTACGCGCCCAACGCGACGGCACGCATACTGGATGGCGAGGGCCGGATTGCTGAAATCACCAACAATTACTCCAAAATCAGTTTTAATTTCGGCGCGACACTGTTGGCCTGGATGAAGGACAAAATGCCTGAGATGCACGAAGCGATTGTCGCGGCCGATCGTTTAAGCCAGGAACGTTACTCCGGTCACGGCTCCGCCCTGGCGCAAGTTTACAACCATATGATCCTGCCGCTGGCCAATACCCGCGACAAATACACGCAGGTGCTTTGGGGCATTCGTGATTTTGAATCTCGCTTCGGGCGGACACCGGAAGGCATGTGGTTGTCGGAAACGGCCGCCGATGCGCCGACACTCGAGGTGTTGGCGGAACTCGGAATCAAGTTCACGGTGCTTTCCCCCTTTCAGGCCAGCCGCGTCCGCGAGATTGGAAAACGCAATTCCCGCGATGTGAATGGCGGGCAAATTGATCCTACTCGCCCTTATCGGATGAAACTGCCATCGGGCCGGACTATTGCGTTGTTTTTTTACGACGGACCGGTTTCGCAGGCGGTTGCGTTCGAAGGGCTGCTGACGAGCGGCGAACGCCTGGCGCACCGCCTGATGAGCGCTTTTAACGATCGGCGGCCTTGGGATCAACTCGTGAATGTCGCGACCGACGGGGAATCGTACGGGCATCATCATCGCCATGGGGAGATGGCGCTGGCATACGCGCTGCAATACGTCGAGAGTCAAAAACTCGCGCGGTTGACCAATTACGGGGAGTACTTGGAAAAGCATCCGCCGACGCACGATGCGCAGATCCATGAGAAGAGTTCGTGGAGTTGCGTGCATGGCGTCGGCCGCTGGATGACCGACTGTGGCTGCAACAGCGGCGGACATCCAGGCTGGAACCAGGGCTGGCGGGCGCCCTTGCGTCAATCGTTGGACTGGTTACGCGACGAGTTGTCGCCGTTGTATGAGGCGAAGGCCCAGGAGTTCCTGCGGGACCCGTGGAAAGCGCGAAATGATTATATCTCGGTCATCCTGGATCGTTCGCCTGAAACCCAGGATCGATTTTTCGCGGAGAATGCCTCGCGGGAGTTGAATGAACAGGAGAAGGTGACCGTGCGCAAACTGCTCGAGTTGCAGCGACACGCGATGCTGATGTATACAAGCTGTGGCTGGTTCTTTGATGAAGTCTCGGGGATCGAAAGCGTTCAGGTCGTGCAGTATGCGGCGCGCGCGCTGCAACTAGCGCAGGAGATCTTTGGCAAAGACCTCGAGCCAGGTTTTCTCGAGCGCTATCAAACCGCCAAAAGCAACATCGCAGAGACCGGTGATGGCCGGAAGATTTTCAGCCGCTTTGTCAAACCGGCGATGATCGATTGGCCCAAAACAGCCGCGCATTACGCCATTAGTTCCATGTTCCACCAGTACAACACTCCGACCAGAATCTTTTCCTATCGTTTCGAGGATGAAGATCGGCATGTGCTCAGCTCGGGCAAGACCCACCTGTCGGTCGGCCGAACTAAAGTCACCTCAGAGATCACGCACGAATCACGGGTCCTGGTTTACGGCATTTTCTATATGGGCGAGCACAACCTGACCGGTGCGGTGCGGGAGTTTGAGTCCGAGGTGGCTTACCAGACGATCGTCACGGATTTGAAAGCGGCGTACGAACGCGTCGATTTTCCCGAAATGATACGGGCGATCGATCGTCATTTCGGCAGCGTCACCTATTCGCTTCAGTCGCTTTTCAAGGATGAACAGCGTCGTATTTTAAATGAAATCCTCGCGTCAACGCGAGAAGATCTGGAAAGCCGTTTCCGGTTGATTGCCGAGCGCTACGCCCCGTTGATGAAATTCCTGCAGAGCGCCGGTGCGCCGTTGCCCGCCGGCCTGGAAACCGTGTCGGATTTTGTTCTGCACAGCGATATCGTGCGGCAAGTGGAAGCCGAGCCGGTGGACTTGGACCGCTTGCGCTCGCTGATCGAGGAAGCCCAATCGCGCCAAGCGCATGCCCTTGACGCGCAGGTCAGTTTCGTCGTTACCAAAAAGTTGGAGCAGATGATCCAGGCACTGGCCGACGACCCTGCTGGAGAAGCAGGTCGGATGGGCGCGCTTCGAAGTTTCGCCCACCTGATGATGCCGCTCCCGTTGGGCCTTAACCTGTGGAAGGTGCAAAACACCTACTGGGAGATGTGCCAAAGAACTCTGCCGGAATTCCATCAACGCGCCGCCGGCGGCGATGAGCAGGCGCAGGCCTGGCTCGAGAATTTTTTCCGTTTGGGCGAAACGCTCGGATTTGCGGTGAACCATTTAAAAACTGCGCCGGCGGGGGTGAAACTGGCGGCGTGAGATGAGCAATTTGGGCAGTTCGGCAGGGCGCACGCCATGGGCGACGTACCGCTTGCAGTTCAACCGGCAGTTTACTTTCGCGCAGGCCGCCGAACTTGTGCCGTATTTGCACGAACTTGGCATCTCCGATGCCTATGCTTCTCCCCTATTTCAAGCCCGCCCGGAAAGTCTCCACGGCTACGATGTGTGCGATTTTACCAGGTTGAATCCGGCGCTCGGATTGCGCGCTCAGTTCGAACAATTCACGACTGGTTTGCAGCAATTGGGAATGGGCCTGCTGCTCGATATTGTGCCCAACCACATGGGCGCTGATCTATCTAATGAATGGTGGCTCGACGTGCTCCGCAGCGGACTGGCATCCCCCTATGCACATTGGTTTGATATCGATTGGCAAGCGCCGGGATGCGAAGGAAAAGTAACACTCCCGTTGTTGGAAGACGACTATGGAACCGTTCTGGCTACCGGAAAGCTTCGACTGGGGTTTGATGGAGAATTTTCCCTAGCGTATTACGAACGCAAGTTTCCTGTTTCGTCGCGATCATACTTCGAGATTCTGCAAGCACTTTTGGCATGGGGCTCGAATCATCGTCGATCCCACAAGTTCCTGGGCGAACTGGAGCAGTTGGTTCGTGATTTCCATGATTTTCAGGAAAGAGGTGGCTTTGATGGTGTTGTTTTCCGCAAACTAAGACTGCATACTCAGGGACTTATTCGGCACTCGGTAGAGCTGGGCGAGGACCTGGCCGATTTGCTCGAGACACTGAACGGGGAAACCAATACTCCCGCTTCCTTCGATCGCCTGCACAGCATTCTCCAGCAACAGCATTATCGCCTCGCCGATTGGCGAATTGGCCCTGAGGAGATCAATTATCGACGATTTTTCGATATTACAGATTTAGTGTCTCTGCGCATGGAGCGGCGGGAGGTATTTGAGGCGACGCATCGCTTGATTTTGGAGCTCATTCGAGAACGCAGGGTCACTGGTTTGCGCATCGATCATCCTGACGGCTTGTGGAATCCTAGACAATATTTCGAACGACTCCAAGCTGCCGTCGGGATGTCACACACTCCGCTCTATGTCGTTATAGAAAAGATCCTTACCGGCGACGAGGTTTTGCGTGTGGATTGGCCTGTAGCGGGAACTACTGGTTACGATTTTCTCAACCGCGTCAACGGCCTGTTTGTAGATAGTGACCAGGCTCAAGACTTTGATGCGCTCTACCGTGACTTCACTGGATGCCAGATTGATTGCGCCGACTTGGTATACACCTGCAAAAAGCAAGTCTTGTTCAGTTCTTTTATCGGTGAATTAGGGTCTTTGGCGCGCCGACTCCAGCGATTAGCCGGTGCGACGCTGCTCGGTCAGGATTTTAGCCTCAAACAATTGGAGACAGTGCTGGTCGAGGTAATCGCGTGTTTCCCCGTGTATCGAACCTATCTTGACGAAAAGACCGATAAGATAACGGCAATGGATCGGGATCACTGCGTTGCGGCGATTGATGCAGCACTTGCCAGAGCGCCTGGATTGGATCATCCGATCGCACAGTTCCTCAAACAGGTCCTCCTGTTGGAGCCATTCCCGGATTTTGGCAGCGCGGAGATTCAGGCCGCACGGGAATTTGTGATGCGGTTTCAGCAGCTCACTAGCCCTTTAATGGCGAAGGGGTTGGAGGATACCGCGTTTTACAATTTCAACCGACTCATTTCTTTAAATGAGGTCGGCGGCAACCCAGACCAATTTGGGACCGATGTTCAGGTGTTCCACGCGTATAACGCCGCGCAATTTCCGCGCTGGCCCGGGTCGCTTCTTGCGACCGCCACGCACGATACTAAACGCGGCGAAGATGCGCGGGCGCGCATCAATGTGTTTTCGGAAATGCCTCAGCAATGGGCAGAGGCGCTGGCACTTTGGAGCCGCATTAATAGGGAAAAGAAACAAATGGTGGACAGCCGTGCCGCACCGCACCCCAACGATGAATATCTCTTTTATCAGGCACTTCTGGGCGCCTGGACAACGGGGGCTGAAACGGCTGACGGTCTGCGGCAACTCCGCGAACGCCTGAGTGATTACATGCTCAAAGCCGTTCGTGAGGCGAAAACCCACTCCAGCTGGACCCGCCCTAATAGTCCTTACGAGGACGCGGTGCATGATTTTGTTGAACAACTCCTCGATTCTCGGCCCGACAATCGCTTCTTGCATCATTTCAAGCCATTTCAACGGAGGATCGCATTTTATGGGCAGTTCAATTCCCTTTCGCAAACGTTGCTCAAAATGACGTCCCCTGGCGTGCCTGACTTCTATCAAGGCGCAGAACTCTGGGATTTTAACCTGGTTGATCCCGACAATCGGCGTCCGGTGGATTACTCGCGGCGGCGGCGATTGCTCGTCGATCTCAAGGCGCGGTTCAGCGGGGGCGGGCCAGAAGCTTCCGGATCATTGATAGACCTGTTGGATCCTAACAATTCCGGTGAAGCGAAACTCTTTCTGATCTGGCGAACGCTGCAATTTCGGCGCAATCACGCCGCGCTATTCCAGCAAGGCAACTATCTGCCGCTCTCCGCGGTTGGTTCAAAACAGAAGCACGTCTGCGCGTTTGCGCGGGTAATGGGCAAGCAAGCATTTGTGACTGTGGCCCCGCGATTGGTGGTCGGGTTGGTGGATGGGGCCGAGCGCTCTCCGATGGGCAAGGAGGTGTGGCACGAAACCAAACTGCAACTACCAGTCCTAATCCACGGCAAACAGTATCAGAATGTGCTAACGGGCGAGTTACACATCATCGCCGAACCGAACACCGGCTTGCTGGTGGGCGACGTGCTGGCACATTTCCCTGTCGCATTACTCCAAAGGATTTAAGCCATTTGCTTTCCGGAGGTCTTCGCCCAAGCCCGCAGCACCTCTGCGACGCTCCAAGCCTGAGCAATACATCCACGCGGCGTGAAAGGCGGATCAGCATCAAAGATTTCATTGATCGATCCAATACAGCCTTCATCCAGGTGCGGCACCAGCCCCTCCAGAAACTTCCTCGCGCCATGGCGATCGTCCGGGTGGACCTTAAGCCATGCGTCAATAAACGGTCCGAGCAACCAGGGCCAGACCGTTCCCTGGTGATACGCTGCATCACGGGCGCGGAGATCACCAAAGTAATTGGCTTTATAATCTGGGTGATCTGGGCTCAACGTGCGGAGTCCGTGTGGCGTCAGTAGTTTCTTCTGAATCACGTCGAGCACGGGTTGCCAATATGATTGTTGCAAGATTGGGTGTTTGAGCGAGAAGGCAAGTAATTGGTTGGGGCGGCAGGCGTCATCATCGCCGTTCTCGCCATCAATCACGTCGTAGAGGTAATTGCCTTTGGAATACCAGAACCGGTGATTAAACGACTGCCCCGCGCGTTTGGCGTGCGCGCCGATAGCGTTAGCGGCCGGTTCATCATGTTCTTCCCGCAACCACCCTTCCAAAAGCCTGAGCGCATTATACCAAAGGGCGTTAATCTCGACTGCTTTGCCCCGCCGCGGTGTTACCACCCAATCGTCGACTTTGGCATCCATCCAGGTCAACGCGTATCCGGGCGCGCCCTGGCGGAGCAACCCGTCCTTGGGATCAACCCCGATACCAAACAGAGTGCCGCGCAAGTGGTGGTCGATGATATCTCGAAGCTTTGGAAGAATGAGGCGAAGCGTGGCGCGGTCCTGGGTATATTCGAAGTAACGGTCGAGGGCATGAAAGAACCAGAGCGAGGCATCCGCGGTGTGATAGAGTCCTTCATTTTTACCTTCCGGGAAGAGATTCGGTATGAGTCCGTGAAGGATGTAATGGGCGAATGTCCGTAGTATCCAGCCCGCCTCCGTATACCGGCGAGTGACCAGCGTTAAGCCTTCCAGACTGATCATCGTATCCCGGCCCCAATCGGTAAACCAATGGTAACCAGCAATGACCGTGCGGATCTCGTCCCCGGCTGCGTGCGCCCGCGCGGTGTCTTGAGTGCGTCCTACGGGCACAATGATGAATTGGTCGGCCGCCAACACGAGATCCGCCGCGGGCCATTCATGTGCATGGGGATCCGCTGTCGAGATGAGCCGCCGATGGCGCGAGTGATCGAACCCGACTGCCTCTTCCGGAGTTAACGCGAGCATGGTATTCCACCATTCGGTAGAAGCGATCAGAGTCGCATTGCGTCGTGCGTGCAGAGAAACACTGAAATAGCCAGGACTCCAAAGCGAGCCACGAGCCGGGTAACCCCGCTCGGCTTCCTTGTGGTAATGAATTTCCCGCCGCGATCCGCCGTCGTAAGTAAAGCTTGAATGCTCGCCGTGGAGGACCATGCGCAACCTGGGGAGGAAGCCATCCAAATGGACTTCATACTGAGGGCCAACCGCAGTTAACCGGTAACCTTCATGCGAGTCGTCGTTAACGGGATGCTCGTGGCTTCGAAAATGGATCGAGGGCCTAAGTTCGATCACAACTGACTCCTGGCTCGAAAGCAGCCGGTAAGTGATCTGTACCGTGTTTTGGCCATAAAGGAAAACGATGTGTTTTTCGAGGCTGACACCCTCGGCTTCGTAGCGCCAGATCGGGAGACCATTTTCCAGCCGAAACTCTGTGATATAATGAGGACGCACGGCGGTTTCGTCCGGGGCGCTGAGATCGTCGCCGCCGATTTGGAGAGGAGCGCCGTTAGGCAGGCGGATAGTTTCGGCAAGGTGGTTGAGCATCACCATGCGTCCAAATGGCGCTGGTAAGGCCGCCACCAGGAGCCCGTGATAGCGCCAGGTGACGAATCCCGCAATGGTGCCCGACGCGTAGCCGCCGACACCGTTGGTCGCCAGCCATTCTTGGCGTAACAACCGCCAGGCGTCTTCAGGTCGTACTCGTCTCAGATCGATTCGACGGATCAGTTTCTCCTCCATCGACCCTCCCCTTGTCCTGCAGCGGTACCGGTTGCAGCACCACCGACGCATGCCCTGGTATATGCCAACAACGCTCCGCTGTTACCTCAGGCGTACCCAGCCCGCCAAATCGTGGTTCTTCACTCGACCAAAGCAAGTTCCACCAACAACCTTCGAAGGGAGCCAGCAACGGTTCAGCTATCGACTCGAGCTCCAACTCCAATCCCAGGTTCACGATCAACAAGCGATCCTGCGCTATGCCCCCGAAGAAACGCAGTACGAAAGCTTCCGGTCCGAGCACCGCACCATCCACCTTGACATGGTCCCCGAGCGAAAAAACCGGATCTTCACGACGCAACCTCAAAAGTTCCCGGTGAAGCTCATAAAAGTGCCGATGCTTTTGGCGCTCGGTCAGATCGAGCTTGCATCGAAGAAAGGTCTCGGGCGAACCGGGATCGGCCAACACCGACTCGGATTCGGGTCGCGCGATGCTTCGAAATTGGTGAAGGAAATCTCTTCGGCCATTTGCGACCAGCCGTGAGAGGTTGGGATTGTGATCGGCGAAATAGAGGAAGGGTGCTGAGGAGGCAAACTCTTGCCCTTGAAAGAGCATCGGCGTAGCGGGCGCCAACAGCAAGAGGCCTGTCAGTGAGCGCAATCGACCTGGGTCGGTCAATTGATGCAGGCGCGCGCCGTATAGCGAATTAGCGACTTGATCGTGATTTTCGAGGAAGGTGACAAACCGATCTGGTGTGATATCCCAGGCCGGGGTGCCGCGGCGCTGCCGTTGCCAGGCATACCATTGGCCTTGATAAAGGTAGCCCCATTTTATTGCCGAGATGAACTCCTGCGGGCACCCGCGGTATCCGGAATAATAGGCTTCACTGCGCCCAGTCAACGCCACGCACGCACTATGATGGAAATCATCGTTCCAAAGCGCGTTCAGTCCGAACCCTCCGTCTTCGGGGGCTCGCACCAGGCGAGTGTGTTGAGGTTCATTTTCAGCGGCGATAAAGGTTGCTCGCCCTCTCGCCGCCGAGCGCACCGCCTGGCTGATCTCCGCCAGGATGTGAACGGTCGATGCGTCGAAAATCTGTTGCGTCGCGTCCAATCGCAACCCATCAAAATGAAACTCGTCAGTCCAGTAACTTGCGTTAGTGGTGAAAAATTCTCTCACTGGGCCTGAATTGTTCCCGTCAAAATTTAGCGCGTCACCCCATTCATTTGCGTAGCGATCCGTGAAATAGTCCGGTGAGAATTCTTTCAAGTAGTTGCCGTCGGGCCCAAGATGGTTATACACGACGTCAAGGATCACACCGAGGCCAAGCTCGTGCGCTCGATTGATAAAGGCGCGCAATTCGTCAGGGGATCCATAGAGCCGGCTCGGCGCGAACAGGTTCACGCCATCATAACCCCAGCCGAATCGCCCGACAAAATCGGCCACCGGCATTAATTCGATCACCGTAATACCGAGGTTCTTCAGTTCGGCCAATTCTGCCGTCGCCGCGCCCAACGTGCCTTCGCGTGTAAAGGTCCCCAGGTGCATTTCGTACAACACCTGACCGTTGCGGGGAACTCCCTGCCACCCCTGATCGGTCCAGA
>Ga0310810_10006114_pt1 | contig 13556 bp, 14 predicted proteins | sample NCmetagenome_FD_207641 | JGI IMG/M metagenome (GOLD analysis project Ga0310810, IMG submission 207641) | Soil microbial communities from experimental microcosm in Duke University, North Carolina, United States - NC | ecosystem: Engineered > Artificial ecosystem > Soil microcosm > Unclassified ... | reverse complement strand
TGGCGGCGCGGGACAATTTGCCGCACACAATTGGAGCCGCGCTACATCAACATGCTCCAAGTGAGTAGTCCGATAGCGGCTATGCTCGCCATCGCCGCCACCGGGCTGGTCACGACCTGCCATGCGAGAATCAGCGGCACGGAGCGTTTGATCGTCGAAAATGGCAGCAGCTTTTCCATTCCCCAGCGAGCGATCATGTAGCGCTCGTCGCCGATCACGCCCACAGCGATGGGATCTTTTTCGATCTCGTGCTTGCGCCAGACTTCGACCCGGTCGAAAAACCGATTCGCCTTGTGCATTTCGTCGGTCACGGAATAGGGAACGCCATAGAGCGAATACATCATCCCGTGCCGCGCCCTGGCCACAGCGCTCTGATCGAGGTCGAGTGAGCGGATCGGCAGAAACAAATTCCAGACCCGCCAATCCTCATCGGAAATTTTTGGATAGGGGATCGGATTCGTTACCGATGCGCCTCCGCCCATGATCGACTCCGTGTTCTCCTGACGATAATTCTCCACAAACATGATGCGCCCTCCTTGTGTTTGGTTTTGCTTCCGCGGGTTAGATCCTCGGATGAGTCGTCACGAAACAGAAAAAATGCGCGCACAAAGCTGGAGAAGTCAGGGTTGCAAAGAGGCGAGTAGGCAAAAACAAGGCCGAAAAACACTTCCCGCCTAGGCTCGGAATTTCTACGAATTTCGAGACGTCAAATAACGTCTCGTACGGTTTTCAGGACAAACGGCGGGCCAAGTAGGAAAATCGCTACGACAGCAGTAGCGCGCGGGCGGCGCCGTTAAACGAGGAGGCACTGCCGTAGACTTCGAGAAAAACTTCCTTGGGAAAGGCGAGTTCGAGTCGATCGCGAAGCCGAGCCGCGAACGCCGCATCGCGGCGGCGGTAGCTGATGAAGATACTCATGATCGGCGGGCGACCTTTATGTCCACATGGGCAGTTGTTTTACGACGCGTGGCGGAGCGCGCGGCTTGTCGTTTGGGCGATCTAAAGAAGCGTTGAACTGTTGCCAAGCATTTTTTCCGGTCGCCGTCTCGGGCCAGACATTGCATTGCAATCCGGCGCCGTGTTATCGAGAAATTTCTTTGCGCGCATGGATGCAAAACAACGCGCGAGATTTTCCGTGCAGGAGGCCCGAGGATGAGGACCCGATTATGGCTGATAGTTTTTTTGTGCGCCGTCCTCCAGTTCGTCGCTGTCGATAGAAGCCGAGGCGCGACCGTCGCGGAGGTGCTCAAGAAAATTCAGAATCTCGCCCCGGCGCAGCGGCGCGCCGCGCTGGAAGAAGGCGCCAAGAGCGAAGGCCAGGTGGTGTTTTATACTTCGGTCAGCTTGACCGATTATCCAAAAATCCTCGGTGCCTTCGAGCAGGCGTTTCCTTACGTCAAGACCAATGCGTTTCGCGCTACGCCGTCGGGTGTGGTTCGGCGCGCCGACACCGAAGCCAAAGCCGGCCGGCATGCGGTGGACGTGATTGGCTCGGCGCCGGTGGAAACTTATCAGCTGCGGCAACTTCAGCTCTCGACGCCTTACTTTTCTCCCGAGCGAAATGCGCTGTTCAAAGGCGCTTTCGATCCGGAAGGCTACTGGACCGCGCTCGACGTGACGCCGATCGTGCTGGCGTTCAACACCAAGCTGGTCTCGCAGCAGGAGGCGCCGAGAAATTATCAGGATCTTCTCCAGCCCAAGTGGAAAGGCAAAATGAGTCTCGGCACCGAGGACTACGAGTGGTTCGGCGCGGTGCTCGAACACATGGGCAAAGAAAAAGGGCTCGAATACATGAAGGCGCTAGCGAAGCAGGACCTGCATATGCCGGGTTCGAGCAGCGTCATGCGCGTGCAGCTTCTACTGGGCGGTGAATCGGCCATTGCCATTGCAGCGCGCGGCCGACGAGTGGCGGAGTTCAAGTCGAAGGGCGCACCGATCGATTTTCGCCTGTTCGATCCCTATTCGGCGGAGCCCGACATGTTGTCGCTAATGCAGCATGCGGCCCATCCCTATGCGGCGATTCTTTTTTACGACTGGCTTCTGTCTCAGGAAGGTCAGACAAAAATGTCGGATCTCACCGGGCGAATCGCGGTGCGTAAAGGCGTGAAGCATTTGCCCTGGCTGCAGGAGCTGCTACAAAAGGATTTTATCTTCCTGACTCCTGGAACGAAAACCATGAATACCAAGGAACTCACGAGTCTCTACTATCAGGTGTTCGGGTTGTACGGCGGCGGCAAGTAAACGCGCTGAAGCTTCGTGGCCGATTTATAACGAGGGAGCTTTTAGAGGGGAGATATCTGCCAAGGTGCCAAGTTTGGATGTAGGAAATGAATGACACGGGAAATGATGGTTATTGCTTTTCTCCGAACTTTGCGGCCTTGGCGTCTTTGCGCGAGATCTTCCGAGCTCGACAACTACAGCGGTGTAAGACACTAGCCTAGAATATTTTCGTTTCTTCGACCTGGGTTTCCAACGAAGCGAGAGCCTTCTCCACCAGCGCTACGCGCCAGCGCAATTCTTCCGGCGCAGGCAACTCCGGCCTTCCTGTGGGATAATGAAATTTGCCGCCGCTCATGATTCGCCCGGCGCCGACCTGCGCGGCGACATTCGAAAGGCAAGTGACCACCACCACGGGAATGCCTTTTTTTTCGATTTCCTTGGCGATCGTAGCGCCGCTACGAGTGCCGGTCCCTCAGGTCGCGGTCAAGATCACCGCATGGACGCCGGCGTCGGCAACCTCCGTCGCGATGCCCGCGCCGAGCTCCGCCATTTTGCTCGGCATCGCACCGGTGCCGGTGGTGACGAAATAATGATCGTGCAGTTTGCCGATGCGCCGACTGTTTTCCAGAACGCGCATGGCGTCGAGCGGAACTAAACGATCGGGATCGCGATCCACGGTCGACGTGTCGTAGCCGGTGTGCATCGCCTGAAATTCGCCTTGCTTGAGATCGTCGCGTCCGGCCACCGAATATTTGAAGTAGCGCGAGCCACGGGAGCTTTCCAGCCGATCGGGATTGCCTTTGGGCACCAGACCGCCTTCGGTGACGAGCGCCACCCGAGCGTCCGCCAGCGCGATTGTGAGGTTTGGAATCGCGTGGCTGGGAGCTTCGATCTGGGGAATTTCGCTTTCGTAGGTTTGACCGCCGAGCCGCGCCAGCAAAAGGTCCGTAGCGCGGACGTAGTCCGGTTTATCGGTCCGCACGGTGAAGCGGCGCGGAACCGCCAGGCAGAATTCAGCGCGCAGGGCTTCGAGGCCGCGTTCGTCGCCGTCGAGCAATTTTTGGATGAACTGCAAGTAGCGCTTCAGAGTCTCCGGCATGGACGCCGTGGAGGCGCCGGTTTGAAGCACGAAGACGCCGCGGCCGATTTCTCTCGTGCCCGGATTGTCCTCGTGCATGGCGGTGATTGCGGGGATGCGCCAAAGGTCGCGGACCCAGCTGCAAACCTTGGCGCAGGCGATGCCGTAGCGGCCGGCATTGAAAGCCGGGCCGGCAAGGAGAATGTCGGGTTGAAATTCCTCGATCGCCGCGCGCAGCGCCGCCAGCGCCGCTTCCTCGGCTTCGTGAAAATAGTTATCGCCGCAGACCAGGGTCGCGTATTCGACCCCGCGCTCTTTGAGAGAGTTCTCGACGGTGCCGCCGACGCCCACCGCCTGGCGCAGAAATAGAACTTCATGGCCGGCTTTATCCTCGCCGCCGATGCCGGCGAAAAACTGGTTCAAGTAATGAATCACCTTCACCATGGCGCCTCCGTCAGGACTCGTACTGGGCGCGAAAACCGCTGATGCCCATTTTGCTGTAGGAGCCGAAAAAAATCGTCGGATCGAAGAGAAACGGCAAGCGCGGATCGTGGGTCGCCTTCAAATGCAGATCGATCTCGTAGCCGCCGATGACCGCCTCGAGCGGCGGGATGTGAATCTTTTCGGAAACGTTGCCGCGGCTAATCATGCCGCGCGCCTCCCGCGGATGATCGACCAGCGGGCGCTCATAACCCTTGGGGCCGTTCGATTCGTGCAGCACGGCGGTGGTGGGGATGCCTTCGTCTTCGCAGGCCTTGACGGTCTGCATGAAATCCACCGTGCCGTTACCTGTGCCTTCCATCAGCGCGACGGCGCCTTGGGCGCCGAGGTTGCGCGCCAGCCGCGCCACCCAGAGACCCATTTTCTTCTTCTGCTCGAAGCTGTCGTTGTAACCGCGCGAGAGAATCACGCCGAGAAAGTTGATCGTCCGGCCGTGGCGCGCGAGCAGCTCGGTGATGAATGGATGATCGCAGTGCTCCGCCGTGGGAATTTTGCGCTCGCTTTTATAATTGCCGCTGACAACCGCGCCGTCGAAGAATTCCGCCGGGTGAACGAAGGTCGGCAAAGTCCGCGACACTTCTTCGCCGTAATAAAAAGTTCGCGCGCACATCAACTGGCTTTGTACCTGGTAGACGAGCGCCACTTTTGGCAACCGCGGATCTACCGGCGGCAAGGCGATGCGTCGGCGCTCGGCTTCGACGCCGCTGGGTTTGATCTGCACGAGGAAGCGAGCGCAGCGAAGAGCCATGCTGCGCAGGATTTGATCGAAGGCGGTATTGGAAACGGACGGCTCGGGGGTGAGCGAAAGCACGAGATGAAACCGGTCCGAACCGTACGAATACGCGGCGCCGACGCCGCTCATGTCGACGATGCCTTCGCGCGGCTTTTCGATGGGGCTCAGCGCTGTCAAATCTGGAAAGCGACCCGTGACAGTGACCAAGAGGTTGCAGAGTCGAGCCGTCTTTCCCGTGCCGACTAGTTCCGTCGCTCCATCGAACCCGGGAAAAGTGATGCCGGATCCGTCGAGTTTGGCCAGCGGTACCACCGTGTCCAAAACGTGGACGATGCGTTTGGACTCGCCGGGCCGGACAATCTCAAAATCGACGCGGATGCCTGGGCTCAGGTCCTCGACCAAGTTCTGCAGATCACGCGGTCGGAGGAGCAATGTCCTGCCTTCGATGCGAGTCGCTTCTCCCCAGTCAACCTGATCTAGTGAATAATCGAGGATCTCAAGTTCCATCGGATTTCTACCTGATAGCCCGGTTTAGCCCGCCGCAAGTTTCGCCGTCAAGCAATGAACTCAACGACAAGGGGACACGGCGAGCGATCCCCGGGTTGGTGACAGTTCTGACACCCTTGTCATGATCTGGCGCGTGTCAGTGGTTAAAGAATATCCCGGTAAGTTGCAGATTTTAACAAATGTAATTTTGGCACTGGAGTTGCGCTATGACTTCGCCCAACGAGGTAGAGACAGCATGAACGACATCCTCACATTGGCTCTGATAGTGGTCGCGGTTCCGATCATTGCGCTGATCATTTTTCTCAATTTCGCCAAACCGAAAAGGCGGCGGAGGCCGGTCAGCAATTTCCGATAGATCAGGCCTGATACGCTCGCACGATTCCTGGCGAAATCGCCAGCGAATTTGTAATTCCTGCGCCGATGGTTTAGCAATTTGATTCATGCCTGTCTTGTGGAAGACCTAGTCTCTATGTGTGTTTTGATATCCCGTCTTGGACGCCGCTTCCTGACCCTTGCCGTCATAGCTTCACTCTGCAACTCATGTGCTCCGCTGGTGGCGCGTATTCCGACTGTGTCGGATGAGAAGGTGGCGCAGTTCGTTCGCGCCACGGGGCTTGGGATCGTCGACGTCTCAGAGCAGCGCAACCATGGGACGGCGTATCAGTTTTACCTCGCTGGCTTTACCCGGCCTGATATTCTCGGTCTGAGCACCGGCAACCATCAGATCTACATCAGCTATGAGTTGGCCCGACGGGCGTATCGCGACGACTCCTACCGATGGCTCCTGCGCCAAACCCTGGCGCACGAGATCGCCCACGACGTGCTCGGCCGCTCCGGCGGGCCGGAGAAGGGCGAAGGCCATAGCGGTCTCGCCAATCGGATCACCGGTAGTGATCTGGGCCTTTCTGGTTGGTTTTCCTTGCGTCTTTATTCTCGTTCTGCCGAGTTGGCGGCTGATCGAAAGGCCATGGAGTACTGGAGCAAGCTCGGCTGGGATTGCTCCCACTGGGTTGCTCTGTTTGCCGATTTCCTGGCCCAGGGCTATGAGGGTGATGTTGATCATCCGACTAAGGAGCGCCTCGAGCAGGCCCGGAAAATTTGTGCCGCGCCCGCGGCTTAGTTTCATCCCACCCACCGTTTCTGCATTTAGTTTTCCAGCAGTCGCCGCAGCGCGCGAAGTTCCTTGCGCTGCGTGTCGTCGATCTCGGGATATTTCATTTTCAGCCCGCGCAGGGTGTCGAGAATAATTTGCGAAATGATCAGCCGCGCATTGCCTTTGTCGTCAGCCGGCACGACGTACCACGGCGCATCCCTCGTGCTGGTCGCGCCGAGGCAGGCTTCGTAGGCCTCGCGATATGTTCCCCAGTATTTTCGCTCTTCGACGTCGCCGCGGCTGAATTTCCAGTTCTTATCCGGTTCTTCGAGACGTGAAAGAAAGCGTTTGCGCTGCTCGGATTTGGACAGGTGGAGAAAAAATTTGACGATACGCGTGCCGTTGCGCGACAGGTGCGCCTCAAAATGGCGGATCGAGCGGTAGCGATCGCGCCAGATGGTCTTTTCGTCAAGACTCTCGTCCGGTAGATTCTGCGCCCGCAGCAGCTCGGGATGAACTCGGACGACCAGCACCTCTTCGTAATGCGAGCGATTGAAGATGCCGATGCGCCCACGTTCCGGCAATGCGCGGGCAGTGCGCCATAAAAAGTCGTGATCCAATTCCTCATGGCTCGGCTGCTTGAAACTGAAAACCTGGCAGCCCTGCGGATTGACCCCGGACATGACGTGTTTGATCGCGCTGTCCTTGCCGGCCGCATCCATCGCCTGGAAGATCAGGAGAACAGCGTAGCGGTCCGACGCGTAGAGTAAATTCTGCAGTTCGCTCATCTCCTCCACGTGCGCGCGGAGCAAGTTTTTCAGTTCCTTCTTTGAGTCATAGTACGGCTTGATCTCTGTCGGCCATTTCTTGAGATTGATCTTGTCGCCTTCACCGACCCGAAAGTCCTTGGAATCGATCTTCATCAGGTGCCTTCCTCCATGCTGGGTTTCGCCCGCGGTCACTTGTCTAAGTAGAAAGTAACTGGTTTTAGGGGGCAAACAAAAGCGTCCAAACTATTCACCCGCTCGTATTCTAGACGTTTAGCTCACGCACCGAAAACGGTGCATCGATTGACTTGCTGCCCGGGTTGGACGAAGATAGCCAAAAACAAGATGGCGATGGGGTTCGCCAGCAAACCATTCGCAGTCGCGAATTAATGACCCCTACTTCGGTGCAAGAAGTAGGGGTCTTTTTTTGGACGGGAAGGGGGGGCGTTTATGATCGGCGTGGTTCTGGTCGGCGTGGGCAGCCTGATCGGCGGCGTGCTTCGCTACGGTCTCAGCACCTGGGTGTACAAAGCACTCGGCAATACCTGGTTTCCTTACGGCACCCTGGCCGTCAATCTTTCGGGTTGTCTCGTCATTGGATTTTTATCCGGTCTCGCCGAAATGGGTGCCGCGATCACGCCGGAAGCTCGGCTGTTCTTGTTCGTCGGGGTGCTCGGCGGATTCACCACCTTCTCGTCCTTCGCGCTGGAGACATTTGCTCTGGCCCGCGAGGGCCAAAGTCTGGCTGTGCTGGCCAATATCGGCTCGCAGGTGGGTTTGGGCTTGTTCGCGGTTTGGCTCGGGGGCGCGGCTGCCCATGCCTTTGGAGGTTGAGTATAAGCTTGCCGGATGAAGGCTCCTTGCTGAGAATTTTTTTCGGAAAGCGATCGGCACGACGGCATGCCGTTTTATGAATGGATCGCGCGCGCGGCGTGTCAGCGCCCTATGGCAGGCGCGACGGTGCTGCGTGGCATCGAAGAGTTCGGCGTGCGGAGCCGCGTGCGCACGGCGAAAATTCTCGACCTCTCCACCGATCTGCCGGTGATCGTCGAAACGTCGACAGCTCCAAAAAGAACGAAGCGTTCCTGGCAGCGATCGACCGCGCCATCGCCGATGGGCTGGCGACGGTGGAAAAGGCGCAGATCCGTTTCTATCGAAGCGGCACCGACTGCGCTTGACGGAAACCTGATTCGCTGCCCGGCAAAATTAACAACCCTAGGTTGGTTGTTTCCAACCGCCTATGCTATGCAATGGTGAAGGAGGAAAGTGATGGATGAAGCGCCCAAGCGGTTGTTCGTGGGCATCAAAATAACCAAATCGCTTCAGGATGATTTGGCGAATCCGGCCCCGGGCACCCGGCAATATTTCGAAGGAACCAATGACGAATATCTGCAGATCGTCACCATGAACGAGGAAAGGTTCATCGGCCGCTACCTGAAGGACGGCTTTCCGTTAGCGAACATTGGCGATGTCAGCCGAAACGTCTGTAGCCTGGTCAAGTTAATCACTCGCGGCCGGCGCATTGAGGACAACGAAGTTCACATTTACGCCTGTTGAGCGGTTCTACTTCTTCTTCGTGCCCACCTTTCGCCGGAATCAGGGAAAATCAGAACCCGGCACCGCCGATTTTTTCGCTGGCAGTCGCTGCATCAAGTGGTTGCATCTGCTATAGCTAGGCGATGCAAATTATCCAGGCGACGCTCTGGCTCTACGCGACCGCATTCAAGCGGGCGCTGGAATGCGTCGCCAAGAATTGGGTAGTGAGTTTTGCGCCGGCGGCCTACAGCGTTGGCCTGACGGTGGTTTTGTCGCTGGTAGCGCCCCTGGGGAGCATCGTGGGCGGGATCCTGTTTTCTCTCGCCAGCCAGGCGTGCGTCAGCTCGGGACTGTATCTGGTCAAAAACATGATTGAGACCGGCAAGGCCAACTTCAATGACTTTTTGAACGGCTTTACGGTCTATATCCTCGAGTTGATAACGATCGCCTTCATTCTCTGGATTCCGCTGCGTGTTCTGGAGTCGGCACTGGCGGGCCAGCCCAATGGCGCGCTCATTGTTCGGTTGATCCAGCTCGCTCTCTATATCCTGCTCAATGCGGTGCCGGAATTGATTTACCAGACCCGCACCAGCGGCATCGAGCTGATCAGCGCCAGCTACAATTTTATCGTTGAGAACTGGATCGAATGGTTGATTCCAAATCTGTTACTAATCGTGGGTGGTTATTTCCTATTGCATCTCATTTCGCCGCTGTTGTTCGCCCTGCCGGGTTTCGTCCAGCTATTTCTCTATGCCTTCATCGCCGGTCTGCTGCTGACTTACGTAATGACCTTTCGCGGCTTTCTCTTCGCCGGGCTCCACGGCACCACGCGGCGGAGCCGCATTTACCGTTACAAAGCTCGGGCGGATTGAGGCCGAGGGCGGACACATGGGTTCGCCCCTACCTTGACCTGTGGGATTTCTTGTGGTGTCTTGATAAACTCACTCGACAATCCATGAAAGTAGCCAGCATCAAAGGATTTTCGGACATCCTGCCCGACGAGGTAGGGGTCTGGCAGCGAGTCGAAGCCGCGGCGCGGGAGATCTGTAGGGCTTATAATTTTACCGAGATCCGTATCCCGATCGTCGAGAAAACCGAGCTCTTCAGCCGCTCCATCGGTGAAGCAACGGACATTGTCGAGAAGGAAATGTACACCTTCGACGATAGAGACCGGACGCAAATCACCTTGCGCCCCGAGGGCACGGCGGGGGTGGTGCGCGCATACGTTCAATCGGAGATGTACAAGAGCGAGCCGGTGAGAAAGCTTTATTACCTGGGTCCGATGTTTCGCCGCGAACGGCCGCAAAAAGGAAGGCTCCGTCAGTTCCATCAGATCGGCGCTGAAGCTCTCGGTCGCAGTGATCCGTTTATCGATGCGGAGATTCTGCTTCTGCTGCGCGATTTTTTTGCGGTGGTTGGTTTGACCGAACCAGCTTTGCAGCTCAATTCCCTGGGCGACGCGGCGTGCCGGCCGCAGTATCGCGAGAGGCTGCTCGCGTTTTTGAAAGCACACGAACAAGACTTGTGCGGTGATTGCCGTCGTCGCATCGATCGCAATCCGTTGCGCGTGTTGGATTGCAAGGAACCAGGCTGCATCGCTGCGACCCGCGACGCGCCATCGATTCTCGACTCGCTGTGCGCGCCATGTCAGGAGCATTTCGCCGTAGTGCAGCGGCTGCTGCGCGATACCGACGTGAATTTTATCCTCAATCCGCGCATGGTACGCGGTCTCGATTATTATTGCCGGACCACGTTCGAATGGACCACGACCCAGTTGGGCTCGCAAAGCGCCGTGGCCGCGGGCGGACGTTACGACGGTTTGGTCGAGCAATTGGGCGGACCGCCGATCGCCGGCGTTGGCTTTGCGCTGGGTGTCGAGCGGCTCACGATGCTCGTCAAAATGCACGAGAATCTTCCGAGTGAAGGTCCGGATCTTTACATTGTCTGGGTCGGCGCCCCGGCGCGCGACTGGGGTTTTCCATTGGCGCATCGGCTGCGGCAAAAAAATATTGCGGTGGAAATGGAAGGCGAGGCGCGCAGCTTGAAGAGCCAGATGCGCCGGGCCGATAAATTCAAAGCGCGTTCGGTTCTGATCGTCGGTGATGATGAGCTGGCGAAGGGGCGTGCGGTGCTGCGCGACATGGCAAGCAAGCAGCAGGAAGAGATCGAGTTGAACGGGATCGAAGCGGAGTTGACGGCGAGGAAGGCGAGTTGATGGCGAGCGAAAGAGTATTCAGCGATCAGTGGGGCGATTGGAAGCGCAGTTGCTATTGCGGCGAGCCACGCGCAGCAGCGGTGGGCGCCGAAATGACCTTGTGCGGCTGGGTGCACAGCCGGCGCGATCACGGCGGAGTTATTTTCGTCGACCTGCGAGACCGAAGCGGTATCTGCCAGGTGGTGTTTCGCCCGGAAGTGGATTCTGCTGCCCACGAAAAGGCCAAACAGATTCGCTCCGAGGACGTGATCGCGGTGCGCGGGCAACTGGCCAAGCGCTCGCCCGAGACCATCAATCCGGAGCTGTCCACCGGCGAAGTGGAAGTCGTTTGCAATGAACTGCGGCTGCTCAATGCCTCGGCCGTGCCGCCCTTCATCATCGAGGACGAGACCGACGCCAATGAGAATACCCGATTGAAATATCGCTATCTCGATCTGCGCCGGCCGCGGAGCCTGGGCCATCTGCTGCTGCGCTATCGCATGACCAAGCTGATCCGCGATTATCTCGACGGCCTGGACTTCATCGACGTGGAAACGCCGGTGCTGACCAAGAGCACGCCGGAAGGCGCGCGCGACTATTTGGTACCGAGCCGGATTTATCATGGCAAGTTTTATGCGCTGCCGCAGTCGCCGCAGCTCTTCAAGCAGATTCTCATGGTCGGCGGCCTGGACCGCTATTTTCAGATCGTCAAATGCTTCCGCGACGAGGATCTGCGCGCCGACCGGCAGCCGGAGTTCACTCAGCTCGATATGGAGATGTCGTTCGTGCAGCCGGATGACGTCATGCGTGTCGTGGAAGGCATGATCTCGCTTCTGTTCAAGGAGTTGAAAGGCATCGAGCTGAAGCCGCCATTCGCGCGCCTCACTTATGAGGAAGCCATGAATCGCTTCGGCTCGGACAAGCCCGACATGCGCTTCGGTTTGGAGATCAAGGATTTCACCGACGTGCTGCGCGATTGTAAGGCGCGGGTTTTCGCCGCGGCAATCGCGAGCGGTGGCGTGGTGAAGGGGATTCGCATTCCCAAGGGCGGGGAGCTTTCGCGCAAGGATCTGGACGACATGACGCCGTTTGTTTCGACCTTCGGCGCCAAGGGCATCGCCTGGACGAAGATCACGCCGGAAGGCTGGCAATCGCCCATCGCCAAATTTCTTTCCGAAGGCGAGCAGAAAGCGGTAGAGCAAACTGCCGGCGCCGAGATCGGCGACGTGGTGCTTTTCTCCGCCGATCGCGCCAAGGTCGTGCATGACGCGCTCGGCAACCTGCGGCTTTTTCTCGGCGAGAAGCTCAATTTGATTCCGGAAAAAGAGTACGCGCTGGTCTGGGTGGTCGATTTTCCTTTGATGGAATTCGATGCCGAAGAAAAGCGTTATGTGGCGCTGCATCATCCGTTCACCGCGCCGCATGACGAAGATTTGCCTTTGCTCGATGGTGAGCCGGCCAAAAGCCGCTCCAAGGCCTACGACCTGGCGCTCAATGGCATCGAAATCGGCGGCGGCAGTATCCGTATTCATCAAGTCGAGCTACAGAAAAAAATCCTCGGCCTGATGGGCATCGGCGCGGAAGAGGCCGAAGCGAAGTTCGGATTTTTCCTCGAAGCGCTGAGCTTCGGGGCACCGCCCCACGGCGGCATCGCCTTCGGCATCGATCGGATGGCGATGCTCCTCAGCGGCGCCAAATCGCTGCGCGATGTGATCGCGTTTCCCAAAAGCCAGCGCGCCGTGGACATGCTCACCGACGCGCCGTCCGCGGTCGAGCCCCGCCAACTGCGCGAGCTGGGCATTCGGATCAGCGCCGCAGAAAAATAAACGCCCAACACGCGTGAGATTTTATTGCGCGTCAGCATCCTTCGCGGCGCCAATTCATCTTGAGGGGCACGGCTCGATCTGGTATGCCTGGTGGAAATTTCATGCTGAAACTGATTCCAGTTTTTTTGTTGTTGCTCGCGAGTTGCAGCGCGGGCAACCTGGAAAGCCGACACTCGAGCGATTTGGAATCGCGCCGCATCCGGCGCATTGCGGTCTTGCTGCCGGCGGACAGCGGCCCGCGGCCGCGGGTCGGCACGCCGCCGGGTGAGCCGAGGCCGCCGGACCGCGACCCCGACGAAATTTTGGCGCGTCTTCTTTATCCGGCGCTGAGCGCGCTACCCAACTGGCAGATTGTTTCCGAGAGTGAGGTGCGTGAAGCGAGTCAGGGCATCAGCGATGCGGACGAAGCGACGCGGTTGCGGCGCCTTGGCGAGGCGGTTTACGCGGACGCAGTTCTGGTCGGGCGCATGAGCCGCTACCGCGAGCGGGTAGGTGATGAGTGGGGCGCCAAGAGCCCCGCCTCGGTGTCCTTCGTACTGAGGCTGGTCGACGTGCGCCGCGGCGATGTGATCTGGTCGGCAAACTTCGACGAGACGCAGAAGTCTTTGAGTGAGAATATTTTTGTCATCGGTAGTATCGGCGAGCGCGGCGTGCGTTGGCTCAGCGCCGATCAACTCGCCAATGACGGCCTCAAACGTGCCGTTGGCCAGTTGCACCAGCTGATCGCCCGCGTTTCCTAACGCGGCGTCTCAAATCTCTTTCGCTTGCCTGTCACCTGCTCCCAGAATAACAGTTATTGCGGCGCGCGAGGGCCGAGAGAAAAGCGTTGAGCATTGAGATTGAGGTTCGGAATCGGGTCTCAATGCTTTTCTCTGAAAGCTCGAACCTGGGCGGGCGAGAGGAAGACGAGGGGTGAGGGGTGCCCGCGATTGGGGCGAGGGCCTGCTATAGCGCTTGCGCACGCGGAGCTGAGACGTCGTGCTTTGCCGCCGCCAATTCCGGATCGATCGCCAAGGGTCTGGCGATTGCCGCGCTGATTGTTCTTCCCAGCCCTGTCAATTTTCCAGTGCTGCCGCGATCCAACAAGACACTCTCGCCAGT
>Ga0310810_10006113_pt1 | contig 13557 bp, 11 predicted proteins | sample NCmetagenome_FD_207641 | JGI IMG/M metagenome (GOLD analysis project Ga0310810, IMG submission 207641) | Soil microbial communities from experimental microcosm in Duke University, North Carolina, United States - NC | ecosystem: Engineered > Artificial ecosystem > Soil microcosm > Unclassified ... | reverse complement strand
TGCAGGCGCAGGGTGGTGACCAGCCTGGCATGGATGCCGATGCCAACGATCAGTCGGATGTGTCCGGCATGCCCGACGACGAGCCGCGGAACGCCGGCCTGATGCGGCAGGAACCTGTTGCCAGCCTGCAGAAGTTCGAACCCACCATGGACAGCATCCTGTCCGGTCGGGTGGCGGTGCATCCGACCGTTGCCGATGCGCTCGAGGAAGGCATCACTCTGCGCAAGCGCAACGACGACATGACCAAGCAGCTGACCGACACGCAGGCGCAACTCGCCACCCTGCAGGCCACCGTCGATCGGTTGTCGCGTCAGCCCGAGCCCCCGAAGGGCGCGCTGTTCACCGTGAACAAGTCGGCCGAGACGGTGTTGCCAGGGGTCGCGAACAGCGCGGCTGAGGCAGAGCGGATTGCGCAGATGGCGCAGACCGATCCGGAGCTCGCGTCCAAGCAACTGCTGAAGGGCATCCACGCGGGCGGTGGCGTGCCGTTGATCCCTGCTGGCTGAATTCTGGGGTGGCTGGGTCATCGTGGCGGCCGTGTGCTGCGGCCCCACGCATGACGTCATCACCTATCAACCAGCGACCGAACTCGATCTGATTGCCTGCCAGAAAACGGCGAAGCAACTCAACCATGACTGGTTGAAACAGGGAGTGATTGGTTTCGCTACGTGTAAGTTGACCCCTGAATACGAGCCTCCGTAGCGCAAGTCTTGCGGAACTCCCCCGGTTTGTGAAATGACTCGGATGTTTCACCTGTACTTGGAGCCTGCGGCTTCCCTTCCGGTGCTGCAGGCTCCCTTCCCTCACGACGCTGGTTGAGCGCCAGCCTGCTCGCAATCGCCGTCTGAGCAGCGGCCATCGGTAGCTCCCTCGGAGCTGCATCTCAGCCGCGCTGCTGCGCTGGCTGTCTGCCCATCACACCGCATTCGGGCGCGGCGGCGAAGAGACCGTCTTCACATGAATCCCACACTGGAATCGATGCGGCTCGTGCAAGACACGCTGTCCGCGAACGCGCTGCAAAAATACTGGACGCAGCCGAATTCAGCCGCAACAGGGCTCCAGGTCTACGATCTCGAAGCCCCGGCCAAGCTGCTCTATCCGGTACTGACTCCGCTCCGGAACAAGATCCCCCGCGTCGGTGGTGGAAGGTCCATCCAGGCCAACTGGCGCGCGATTACTGGGATCAACACCAGTAAGCTCAGTGGTGGTCTTGGCCAGGGTAATCGCGCAGGGGTCATCGAACAGACGACCCAGGATTACTATGCCGCGTTCCGTGGCATCGGTTTCGACAACTACGTCACGTTCGAAGCCGACATGTCCGCCGAAGGCTTCCAAGACCTCAAGGCCACCGCCGTGCAGTCGCTGTTGCGCGCGCTGATGATCGAAGAGGAGTTCCTCATCATCGGTGGCAACGGCATCACCGGCCTCGGTGTCACCCCGACGCCGACGGTGACCGCCATCGCCTCTGGCGGCTCCATCGCTGACAGCACCACGGTGCATGTCGGCTGCGTCGCGCTGACCCTCGAAGGCCTGCGCAATGTCACCGTCTCCGGTGGCGTTCCTGGCGGCACGGTTGGCGTGCTGACCCGCACCAACGCCGACGGCTCGACCGAAAGCTATGGCTGCGGCGCGGCAGCTCCGTCGGCTTCGACCGGCACCGCGACCACCGGCACGCCTGGCAACGTCAGCTCGATCAGCGCGCATGTCGCGCCCGTGGTCGGCGCGTTCGGCTATGCTTGGTATGTCGGCACCGGCGGCGCCGCGACGGCCTACTACATCGCCGCAGTGACCAACCTGAACTCGGTGCTGATCACCGCGCTGCCGGTTTCCGGGCAGGCGTTCTCCGCGCTGTCGGGCGACCACAGCGTCAACAGCCTGGTGTTCAACGGCTTCTCGGCGATCGCCGCGGCCTCCGGCTCCGGCGCCTACTGGGCAGCGATGCCCACCGGCACCGATGGCACCGGCACGCCGCTGACCTCGGACGGCTCGGGTGGCGTGGTCGAAATCGACGTCATGCTGCAGAGCTTCTGGGACAACTATCGTCTGCAACCGACGGAGTTCTGGGTCGACAGCCAGACGCAGAATTACTTGCGGAAAAAGGTGCTCACTGCACCCAGCGGTACTGTACCGCTGTCGCGGTTCACCTACACGCAAGGCCAGGACATGGTACGCGGTGGCACCGCGGTGCGTGGCTACATCTCGCCGTTCGGGCTGGGCTCCGCGCAGGAAATCCCGATCCGCCTGCATCCCAACCTGCCGCCCGGCACGATCATGGCCCTGACGGACAGTCTGCCCTACGCGCTGAACGACGTTCAGAACGTGTACCAGATCAAAACCCGTAAGGAGTATCACCAGATCGAGTGGCCGCTGAGGACACGCAAATACGAGTATGGCGTGTATTCAGACGAGGTTCTGCAACACTACTTCCCGCCGAGCCTAGGCTTCATCGTCAATATCGGCGCTGGTTAATCGCGGCATTCTACTGGACCGGGAGGGGGCACCGTGCCTCCTCCCGCAATAGAGGAATGACCACATGCCGCGTTACTTCAGGTTGCAGAGCACCGACATCACGTCGCTGTCGGTGGACGGGATCGAGCATCAGATCAACGAGTGGGGCCTGCTCGAGGTCGACCATGTCACCCCGAACCTCATTCGTGAGCTGACCACCCATTTCGGCGCCGTCGAATGGGACGAGGAACTCGAACGACAGAACGAAACCGCCCGCGCCCAGGCCATCAAGGACGAGGCCGAGCGGCAGGAACTGTTCGTCAAGCTCGACACCCATTTCGGCCGGGCGCTCGACCGGCGACGCTCGCTCAAGCAGCTGCGCAAGATGTGGGCGGACGTCGAGGCCAAACAGCGCAGCCCGCAGCTCGCGGTGGTGAGCACGGGCTGACATGGCGTGGATCTCAGCCGATGACGTGAAGAGCTACATCGGCGGGGACGTCCTCGACGATGCGGCTGCCACGTTCCTGGCTGAGGTCGCCACCGACGCACTGCAGGCAGTGCTCAACCGGGACATCAGCCTGGTCACCAACCTGCAGGAGTACTACGACACCAACGGCACCAGCTACATCCTGCTGAACCATTGGCCAGTACGATCAATCAGCACCGTTTCATTGAACGGAGTGACGATCAACCCGGCAATTCCCAACCAGCCGGGCTATCGCCTCGATAGCTTCAACAGTCGCAAGCTGGAACTCGGTCAGGGCAAGCTGCTGCGCGGCGGCGCCATGGCGATCGCGGTCACCTATACCGCCGGCTACGATCCCGACCAGCCGGCCGGGGTCGATCCCGGCATTCCCGGCACCATCCATCGTGCCCTTCTGCTGACCGCAGCGGCGATCTTCAACGCCTCGGCCGCCGATCCGAACCTGACGTCGGAAAACACCGGCGGGGTGTTCAGCGGCACGTTCACCCAACGCGGCGCCGGCGCCGTGCCGCAGGCGGCGCGTGACCTGGTCGCCAACGAAATCCGGGTGGCGGTCTGATGGCCCTCTCGGTCAACGCGGTCGCCACGCTCTCGCGCGAGGTCTACGTGCAGCGCCGTATCGCGGCGCGCTACCAGGAGCGCGGCGATCCGATCACCTTGCGCCGGGTCACGCTGGTGACTGTCGGCAACCCGTCGTCACCGGTGCCCTACCAGAACCCACCGGATTATTCCGCCGACCTGGTGGTGACCACCGGCATCAGCGTGACCGGGCAGGCCTATCTCGGCATGAGCGGCACCTCGGCGATCGGCCGGCTGGTGCCCAACGACGTCATCGTCTGCAGCGACAATTCAGGCGTCGTCGCGACGTGGCAGGTGCAGACCATGCCGACCGCCATCGCCACCGACAGCGATGGCATTCCGAAAGCGGCGACCAATGGCACGCCGATCCTCGGCACGGCCACGCCCTACTGTCCGGACAGCCTGGCGGCCGACAACAAGTGGACCGTCATCCCGGTGCTCAACGTCTCGGGTGACAGCAATCCAGCACACAGCGTCAGCAAGTCAGTGCGCTTGCAGTTCCGGGCCGACGTCCTGGTCTACGGCGTCGTCCTGTCGCTCACCGAAATGACCTTCAACGGCTGGACCGAGGTCGATGCGATCGGGCTGAACCTGTCTGCCTACAACGGTGGCGAAATCACCCCACCGCCGAAGGTGGACGACTGGCTGATCGTCAACGGCCAACTCCGGGCGATCATCACTGCAAACCAACTATTCCGGCGCGGCACCCAACTCGTCTACCCGGTGCAAGCGAAATGACCGATTTCTCCTCCGATGTGAGCCAGTGGTGCGATCAGGCGACTGACCGCGCCAGCGCCTTGTTCCGCACCATCGCCGCCGATGCGGTGGCGCGCGTGCAGGAACTGACCCCGGTCGATACCGGCTTCCTGCGCTCGAACTGGACGGTGGTGAAGCCGGGCGATGCCGAACCGGTGGCCGGCCGGGTGCCCAATCCGCAGAACGCGATCATCCAGTCCGAGGTCGGCGACGTGCTGATGATCGTCAATCCGACTGTGTATGCCCGCCGCATCGAGTTTGGTTACACCGGCGAGGACAGCCTCGGCCGCTACTTCAATCAGCCCGGCCGTCACATGATGCAGCAGACGATCAGCGAAATGCCGCAGATCGCTCAGCGGGCGCTGGCGCGCGTCTCCACCGGAGGCACACGCTGATGGCCGAGATCCGCTTTCGCGACATCACCGATGTGCTGCACGCCCAACTGCAGTCGGCGAACATCACCGCGCAGATCGCCTGGCCGAACGTCACCTTCGTTCCCACCAAGGGCACGCCGTATCTCAAGCCGGAGATCTCCGGTCGCAACCGCTCGCCGCTCGGCTTCGGCGCCGACGCGGTGCAGCAGTGGGATGGGATTTACCAGGTCAGCATCTTCGTGCCGCGCGACACCGGTGAGCGCGTGCAGGACGGCCTGGCCCAGAAGGTCATCGAGGCGTTTCCGCGCGGCTTGAACCTGACGACCTCGCAGGGCGCCAACCTCATCGTTTCGCACTCGACCGCCACTGCCCCAGTGCCGTTCGGCGACTGGGCCAACCTGCCAGTGGCGATCCACTGGTTTCTCACGCAACCACCGCCGTAGGAGGCTTTAGCGATGGCTTTCGCAACTGGCGTAGCCAAAAGAGTAGCGATTGTCGAAGAAGTCACCTTCGGCACCAGCCCGGTCACTGGCAGCACATACCTGCGGCGTGTCAGCAGCGACCTGACGCTGAACAAGGAAAGCTATGAGAGCCAGGAAATCCTGGTCTCGCAGCAGATCCGTGACGCGCGCCACGGCGTGCGCCGGCCGCAGGGCACCTTTGCCGGCCAACTCAGTCCGGGGTCGTTCAATGACTTCTGGCAGGGTCTGCTGCGCAATGACTGGGCCGCCGGTGCGACCATGGCCGGCGTCAGCCTGACCCTGGCACACGTGGCCGGCACACTGACTGGCACCGGCTTTAATGCCGCCGGTCTCAAGCGTGGCGATGTGATCCGTCTCTCCGGCATCACCACGGCCAACACGCAGTTGAACAATGCCAACCTACGGATCACCAGCCTGTCCGATACGGTGATCACCTCGCCGGACATCCCGGCGCTGGGTGGCTCGTTCACCGACGGTTCGCTGTCCGGCACGGTGAACCTGGAGGTGGTCGGCTCGAAGGTCCTGATCCCGGCCACCGGGCAGGTCTACAAGAGCTACTCGATGGAGCACTTCTTCTCCGACATCAACGTGTCGGAACTGTTCGTCGGCTGCCGCTTTGGCAACACCTCGATCGCGATGCCGGCCACCGGCCTGGTCACCTTCAACAGCCAGGTCATGGGTCAGAATATGATCCAGAACAGCTCGCAGCAGCTGACCTCGCCGGCGGACCCTGGCAGTTCCTCAGCGCTCGCCGCGGTAAACGGCTCGTTGCGCTACAACGGCACCGATCTGGCCATCATCACCGGTCTGAACCTGCAGATCGCGCCCTCGCTCGAGGCGCCTGCGGTGGTCGGCTCGAACTTCGTGCCGTGGATCTTCACCGGACGTCTGCGGGTGACCGGCAGCTTCACCGCATTGTTTACCGATGAAACCATCGCCAACACCTTCATCAACGAAAACGAGGTCGAGTTGCTGGTGATGCTAACCACCGGCACTGCGGTCAACGCTGACTTCATGTGCTTCCACCTGCCGCGGGTGAAGGCGATGTCGAGCCAGAAGAGCGACGGTGACATGAGCCTCATTCAGTCGTTCACCTTCAGTGCGCTGGAGAACGTGACCGACACGGAGACCGACAAGAGCACCATTATCGTGCAGGACAGTCTGGTCGTTTAATGCCCGCTATCAGGTTGGACTGATTTTGCTTCGGTCCAACCTGATATGCCGGTTAGTCAGTCAGCGGCCATGCGGGGTTCCTGCGGAACGGCCTGCCAGACCATAGACAGCAGTTTAGGCAGCCGGAACGGTTTCGCCAGAAATAGCCAGCGATCCTCCGGTGCCGGCGTGTAGGAACCCGAGATCAGAATCACCGGCAGGCTGGGACACATCGAGGCGGCCTTCAACGCCATCTCGGTGCCCGGCATGTCAGGCATCACCACGTCACTGATCAGTAGATGCACCGGTTCGGTTAGCAGAATTCGCAGGCCATCGATGCCATTGGCCGCATCGAGCGTGCGATAGCCACAGCCATCCAAGTACTCAACCATGACCTCGCGGATCAGCGGATCATCGTCCACCACCAGTATGGTCTTCAACACACGAACCCTTCCCCCAAAGCGTTTCGTGTGAAAAACCATAGAACAGAAATCAGCTTGGCTTTGATCAACAAATAAATTCGGTAAAGCAATGTATCGCGCGTGGAATTGTGCGCAGACGTACTTGCCTGCCATGGCCGTATCGCCCAGTCTATCTTTGTAGGCTCAGGGAGGCTTACGTTGGAGTGTGGGCGTGGCGCGATCGAGAGAGCGTAGCCACGTCCCGTCAGGGCCTATGAAGAACGCGCTGCGGATTATGATCCTGGCTACGCTGGTTCTCGGCGATCTGCTCCTGTTGGGCGTCTGGTTGCTCCATTCCGACCCATTTTACTACTGGGTGGCGGCCTGCGGCGTATTGGCGGCACTCGTGGTCTATGCGTATGACCTCTATCGGTTTGCGAAATGGACCCCCCATGACCGAGAAATTCGACCTCGCGGCCCTGGATACGAAGACGCTGTCCGAGCAGGGCATGCCGATGCCGATCATCCACCCCCGTACTCGGGCACCGATCATGAACGAGGACGGCACTCCTCTCACCATTACCTTGCTGGGCCGCCACTCGGAGGCGTTCCGCGAAACCCTCCGCGCCAGCCAGCAGGGCCGCGCTGACCTCACCGCCCGCGGCATCGCCATCTCCGACGAACACCGTGAGCGCGAGGACATCAACACGCTGGTGGCCTGCACCCGTGACTGGACCTTCCAGGTGCTCGACGGCAAGGAGTTCCCCTGCACCCCGCAGAACGTCCGCAAGCTCTGGAATGACACCCGGTTCCGCGGCCTGCGCGAGACGGCGATCGGCTTCATCCTGTCGGATGGGAACTTCCTCCGGGACTTACCCGGCAGCTCCGCCGATATGCCCGATACCAGTTCGTCCTCAGCCGTAGCCTTCCCGAGGGCGGTTCCCTCCGAGATGTCTTCCGGAACTACCGGCTAGGCAACGGCCGGCCGCATCCGCTCGAGCAGAACGCGCCGGAGATCCCGCTCGGCCTAGTGCACGTCTGGGACTGGTTCCAGCAGGTCGGCCGCGCCCGTCCGATCAGCCAGGTCGGCTTCCTGCCGATCACCTGGGAAAGTATCCGCGCATGGGCAGACTTGATGCGAATCCGACCGAAGCCGTGGGAATTGGAGATCTTGTTGCGGTTGGATGACCTTTGGCTGTCGATTCAGTCCCGCAAAGGCGTCACGATGGATGATCTGAAAGGCGCGGATGATGGTCTGGACTAGAGGCTAAGGGCAGTGCCCGACGTCGCCTCCCTCAGTTTCAACATCGATTCAAGCCAGGCGCGCCAGGCGATCGCCGCGCTGGAGGCGCTCAAGGCGACCTCCGTCCAGGTCGTTCAAACCCAGCAGCAATGGACCACCGCCAACACGGCGGCTACCGCTGCCTATGGCCAGCAGCGCGATCAGATCGATCGGCTGGCGCAGTCCACCAAGGCCTATGACGGCACGCTGACCGGTCTGATCAGCCGGCTGAACTCGCTGCGCGAGACGATGAATCAGACGCAGGCGAGCTTCAACGCCTACCAGCAAATGATCACCCAGGCGCAAGGCGTGGCAGTCACGTTAAACGCCTCGGTAGATGCGCTCGACCGCTATGTGCAGAAGTCCCGCGAACTGCGGGTTCAGCAAAACGACCTGGCGACTGGCCTCGCCAACATCACCGCCGCGCTGAAGAACCAGACCGATCAGGGCCACGCCGCACGGCTTGCCATCGAGCAATTGGGTGTGTCGCTGCAAGGCATCGGCGCCAACCGCCCCGAGGAGGTGGTGCAGCGGATTGCTGACCGGCTGCGCAACTTCGCCCCCACACAGGGCACCCTGCAGGCCGCGCAGCAGGTGTTCGGCCAGGGCTTCGGTGCCAATGACCTGCTGAACCTGCAGTCCCAGCCTTACATCGGCTACCGCCAGCAGGAGACCAACCGGCTTCAGCGTGACCTGCAGGCGCAGATCGATCAGATCAACACCAACAATCTGCGGCGTGATGCGGCGACGCAGCGAGAGATCGATGAACGACGCGACCTATCCAGTCGCTACAGCCAATCAAACACGCTCGCCGGCCGTCTTGGGCTCGACTTTGGCAGGCAGCTACGCACGCTCTTTGGCCAGAGCGGCAGTGAAGAGTTGGCCGAACTCCGCCGGATTTCGCAACTGCCGGAAGATCAGCGGCGTGGCTATCAGGGTATTGGCAGCCAGATCGGTGATTTCTTCCAGACTGGCTACGGCGGGGAAACCTGGCGCAATCTGTTCTCGGGGCAGTATGGCGCCAATCGCGCCGACATCATGTCGCGCCAGCGCGAAGAGCAACAAACGCTCGGTTATTTTCCCGCGCTGCTTAATCGTTTTGGTCGTGACCTGCAGGCCCTGCCGGGGATCAACGCCTACACCGCAAGGACCGCTGATCCACGCGGTATCACCCCGTTTGAAGATCTGACGCAACGCCGCGCCGCAGGCACCCAACTCGCTGATCTCGGTGACGCCGACTACCAAAGGATCGTCGAACTGCAGGAACGCCAGCGGCGCTTCACCGCCGGGGGCGATACCCGTCAGACCTATTTGCGAGCCTTCGGTGCGCAGGAAGGCGAACGCCGCTACGCCAACCAGCTCGCACGCATTCAACAGGATCGGCTTTACGCGCAGACGCCCGAACAACGGCTGATCGATGACACGACCAGCGAGGGGTTGATCAACGCCCTCCCATTCGAACAGCGCGCTCAGGCACGGTTCCGCCAACAGGCTACTGAGCAACTCACTGGCACCCGGGGCGGCGCGCTGTCGCTTGCACAGCAGCGCGCGGTCGAAGGGCGATTCCAATCGCAAATCGGCACCCAACTGCAGGAAAGCAGCGAAGCCACCCAGCGACAGATCGATCTCCAGCGTGCGCTGTCAGAGGAGGTCACCAAAGGCCGCGGTGCGGCAGAAGACTATGTCCGCGCCTACACGGCCTACATCCAGGCCCTGCAAGCCGGTGCTGGACCGGAAAGGTCAGCGCAGCAGGCCTTGGAATCACTGAATCTAGCCCAGCAACAGCGGGTCACCATGGGCCGCCAGGTGACCCAGCAACTGCGCGAAGAGAACGACCAGCGCCAGCAGCAGATTAACGTCGCCCAGCGCAACGCCAACGCCGATCCGATTACCCGGCGGATCCAGGAATTGCAGCTCGGCATCACCCAGAACATCAACCAGCAGATTGCCGCGGGTCAGTTGCCCAATCCAGCTGGGGGCCAGTTTCGCGATCCAACCACTGGACAACTGCGCACGGTGGCAGGCGCCACTGAGGCGCAGAGCGTCATCGATGAGCGACGTGCCGAACTCCAGCGTCAGCTCGCTGGCGAAGGTGTGCAAGGCGCGCAAGGGATCCGCCAGGGTGTGCAGGACCAGGCGCGCGACCAGCAGGCGGTCCTCGACATCATGCGCCAGCAAGGTGTCACCCTGCAGCGCGCCAGTGAGATCTACGAAACCCAAAAGCAGTTCAATGAGGACATCGCCAAGGCGCAGGCCGATCGCTCCGGCAAAGCGCAAGAGGAAGTTGCCAATCAAGAGCGGCTAACCCAGGAGTATCAACGCCAAGTCGACATCACCAAGAACATCGTCGAAAACCTGGAGAAAGCCCGCCAGGCGTCCGAGGGGGCTACCACCGAACAAGCCCTGCAGGGCGTTCCCGCCTACCTCCGACCATTCATTCGCGAAACCGCGCCGAGCATCTTCAACGCCGGTCAGGTCGGCGGTGGTGGTTCCGGTCGCAACAACATCATGGGCATCCGGAACCCGGGTCAGACCACCGGCTTCCGTGATTTCAATTCACCGGAAGAGAGTTTCGCCGCCGGCATCAACCAGCTGCAGTACTACAAGACCCGCTATGGCCTGACGACGCTGCGGCAATGGATCATGCGCTACGCGCCGCCCAAGGAGAACGACACCGAAGGCTATATCCGGCGGGTTGCGAGCAAGGTCGGCATCGCCCCCGACGCTGAGATCGACATCAACGACCAGGGCTTGATGAGCCGTATCGCCACGGAGATGAGCCGTGTCGAGACCGGCCACATGCCCGATCCTGGTGTCGTGCAGCGCGGCACAGCCATCGCGTTTCACGCAACGCCACCGCCGGCGCCCGCAACGCCAGCCACTCCTGCTGCAACAACGACGACAGCAGCACCGGCAGGCACGCCTCCTGCCGGCTCGGCGGGCCAGACCCCGCAAGGTGTCCTGCAGAGCCTGCCGGATCCGGTGACCTTCCTGCGCAGGGCCTACACCGACATCGCCGCCGGCCGGGATCCCGACCTCAGCGCGCTGGGGATGCCGAAGGACCAGGAGGACTCACTCAAGGAGTACCTGAAGCAGCGCTATCGGCAGACGGTCGAAGCCCAGAAGACCTCGATCCAGGAAGCCGCCGACCAGCAGGCCGCCGAAATTGCCCGGCTACGCGCGCAGCGCGGCTTGGCCGGTCGTCCGGCCGAACAGGCGCGGGTCGTAGCGCCTAACCAGAACATCGCTCCCGAACTGCGCGAGCAAGAAGCCGCGGGGCGCCGGCAGGTCATTGTCGAACAGCAGAGCCTGCAAGGCGCCAACCTGATCGCCGGTGGCCGGCAGCAATTGGAGGATCAGCGTCGCCTGCTGGAGGCGATGAACGGTCCGTTGCAGGGCTACGCCACCCGGTTGCGCGAAGTGCAGGCTGCGTTGCAGGCCGAGGCCGAGCAGCGGCAATACGGCCTCACCGACATGCAGAAGGAGGAGCGCCAGCGGCAATTGCTGGCGACGGCGATCGACAAGCAGCGCGAGAGCCTGGCGCAGCAGAACAAGACGCTGGAAGACCAGAACGAGCTGCAGGCGAACCTCAACGCCGCAGGCCCGTTCGCCAGCCCCGGGCAACTGCGTCGGGTGCAGACCGAAACCCAGATCCGGCAGTTCCAGCGCGACAATCCCGACCTGGCGGCTACGCCGCAGGGTCAGCAGCACATCGATGACCTTCGGGCGTCGAACGCGATCGCCGACCAGACCGAGCGAATGAACGAGCTGCGTGACGCCGCGCACGGCGCGTATGGCGCACTCGAGAATGCCTTCAGCGCCATCGTGGTGCACGGTGCCAAGGGCAAGGACGTGCTCAAGTCGCTGGGCGAGACGTTCCAGGAGATCTTCCTACGCACGGCGATCTACAAGCCGGCGGAGCGGCTGATGGATCAGTTGCTCGGGTCGATCTTCGGCGGTGGCGACAACGACAATGCCCCGAGCGGCGGCCGCGGCGGCCGTCAGGCGGCTAACGACAACAGTCCGAGCATCGTTGATCGAGCGGTCGGCATGCTCGGCTTCAGCGGCACCACCAGCAGCAAAAGCAGCCTGCCGATCGACAACAACCACAATGCCATGCGCGTCGTCGTGGTGGGCGGCCGCGGCACCGCTGATGGCGGCGGTGGCGGCAACCTGCTGGACAGCCTAACGGACGCTGTCAGCGGCAAGGACAGCAAGAGTGGCCGTGGCAGCGGTGGCTCCGGTGGTGATAGCGGCGGCGGCGGGCTGTTCGGCTCGCTCTTCTCAGGTATCGGCAAGCTGTTCAGCGGCAGCAGCAGCAACAGCAGCGACAGTGCGGTCGACACCGCAATCGCCCGCTCAAAAGGCGAAGCCCCACCGCTTCAAGGCAGCGGTGGGGGGCTGTTCGACAACTTCTTCAGCAGCATCGGCAAGCTGTTCGGCGGCGGCGGGTCCGCCGGTGGCAGCGGCACGCCAAACACCGGAGCCGGTGGCAGCGGTGGTGGCGGTGGCCTCGGTGGCATCCTCAGTAACTATCCGCAGGGCCTGCTCGATAGCATGTTCGGCCAAGGCTTCTACCAAGGCGGCGGCTTGATCGGTCAGCTGTTTGGCGGCGGTGGTGGAGACCCCGGCGGCGGCAGCGGCATGGGTATCTTCGGCTCCCTCCTGGGGATGTTCGGTGGCGGTGGCGGCGGCGCCGATCTGTCCGGCGGTGCGATGAGTGCCGGCCTGTATGCCAAAGGTGGCGTGTTTCCCGGCCGCGTCCTGGCGGACTACCACAACCAGGTCGTCGATCGGCCAACCGTCTTCGCCTTTGCCCGTGGTGTCGGGATGATGGGTGAGGCGGGCCCGGAAGCCATCATGCCGCTGCGGCGTGGCGCCGACGGCAGGCTTGGCGTCAGTGCGCCCACCGATGGTGGCTCAACACACATCCACTTCAACATCAGCACACCGGATGCCGACAGCTTCCGGCGCGCCCAGCCACAGATCCAAACCAAGGCGGTATCAGCGCTCAATCGCACCGCACTGCGCAACTCGACGGCGAGCTGACCATGGCTTTTCACGAAGTGCAGTTTCCACCCAGCGTTTCGCAAGGCGCCGTCGGTGGCCCACGGTTCAGCACCACCGTGCTGCAGCTGACCTCCGGCTACGAACAGCGCAATCGCAACTGGGGTCGCTCGCGCGGCGAGTGGGATGTCAGCCACGGTCTCAAGACGCAGAGCGACATCGAAGCGCTGATTGATTTCTTCGTTGCGCGCAACGGAAAGGCGTTTCCATTCCGGTTCAAAGACTGGGGCGATTACCGTGTGCCACGCTGGCGCAGCACGCCGGGCGATCTATTCGCGTTGCCAGTGTTCTTCACCACCGATGGCAGCACGAGCACCTTCCAATTGACCAAAGTCTACAGCGACAGCGCAGGCAGCTACACGCGACTGATCCAGAAGCCGGTGAGCGGCACACTGCAACTGCTGAACAATGGCGTGAATATCTTCTCACCGACCGACTGGACCTGCGATTACACCACCGGAATTGTCACCCTCAGCGGGGCGATTGCCGGCACCACCGGCCACACCATCGCTGGCTGCTGCGAGTTCGACGT
>Ga0310810_10006112_pt1 | contig 13557 bp, 12 predicted proteins | sample NCmetagenome_FD_207641 | JGI IMG/M metagenome (GOLD analysis project Ga0310810, IMG submission 207641) | Soil microbial communities from experimental microcosm in Duke University, North Carolina, United States - NC | ecosystem: Engineered > Artificial ecosystem > Soil microcosm > Unclassified ... | reverse complement strand
AAAATACCGGAATCAAGGTTCGACTTCACCTTGCCGAGCCGGCGCAGCACTTCCGCATTGCCGACGGCAAAGCCCACGCGCCAGCCGGTCATGTTGAATGTCTTCGACAGCGAGTGCAATTCGATCGCGACGTCTTTCGCGCCTTCGACTTCCAGGATGCTCGGCGCCTTGTAGCCGTCAAAGCCTACTTCCGTGTACGCCGCGTCCTGCGCGATGATGATTTCGTGCTCGTACGCGAACTCGACGACTTCCTTGAAAAACGCTTTCGACGCCACGGCGGACGTCGGGTTGTTCGGATAATTGATGAACATGAGCTTGGCCTTTTTCAGCACCAAGGGATCGATCGCCTTCAGGTCCGGAAGGTACTCGTTGGATTCCAGAAGCGGCATCACGTGCGGTACGCCGCCCACGAAAAGCGTCGAAGAGTTGTAAACCGGATACCCCGGGTCGGGAATCAGCACCACGTCGCCGGGATTGACGAGCGCAAGCGGCAGATGCCCGATGCCTTCTTTCGAGCCGATGAGCGGCAGGATTTCCGTCGCCGGGTCGAGCTTGATACCGAAACGGCCCTGGCAAAATTTGGCGATAGATTCGCGGAAGGACGGCATGCCCGCGTCCAGCGCGTAACGGTGGTTCTTCGGATCGCGCGCGCCCGCGATCAGGGCTTCGATGATGAAATCCGGCGTCGGAAGGTCCGGATCCCCCACGCCCAGGTCCACGATGTCCTTGCCCTTGGCGATCTGCTCGCGCTTGCGGCGGTCGATTTCGGCAAAGAGATAAGGGGGAAGCTTTTCGAGGCGTTCCGTGGGAGGAAGGGAAAAGGTCTTCTTGATCATAAAAAGGGTAACTCCGTTACGGGTTCTAGGGGACCGGTAAAGGCGGGATTATAACAGAGATCAGTTTATTTGGAAAGTGAAGGCTGGGTCCAGGAGATGGAGCTCGTAGGCCTTGAGTTTCACTTCGTCGCGGACCCAGGAGATGCTGGTCCGGAGGTACAGCGAATAAACGTCGAGGAATTCATCGGTCTTGCGGCGGATCTCGTCCTGAAGCTCTGTTTCGTCATCGATGCGCAAGATCATGTAAGGCATTTTCATAATCCCTCAAAAGGCGGCTTGGAATTCGCGCCGCAGGCTGAAGCCGGGTTCCACTTCCAGGATTTCGCCCAGAAGCCCCATGCATTTATGTTGAAGGTCTTCGCGGCGCGTTTCCTGCCACAAAGAGTAGAGCTGCAACAGCCGTTTTGCCTTGGCCTTGAACTTACGCGCACTTCTTCTCATCGGAGTTCCCCCCAAATCCACCCAGTTCCTTGTCGTTGAACTTGAACTCAGGATCGAGCGACTTCAAGTCCCGGACCAGATCGCACAGCTCCTTCGTGTGAGCGGGATCTTTGGTTTCGAGCCATCTGCCGTAGAGCTCGAGGAACCGGTCCATCTTCGACTTTCTCTGGAAATCGGTCTCGTACCGGGTCACTTCGCCCATGAACTGGTTGAAGGCCTGGTCGCGGAAGCTGTTCACGAAATGGAAGTATTGACGGCGCACGTGCTGCAGCACGTTCTGGTACGAATCAAAATAGTGGGACAACTTGATCAGCACTTCCCCCACGCCGGTTTTCTTGCGGTAGATCCTTTTATGGTACGCGGCCGCCTGCTCGTAATAGAGCTTGGCCACTTCCTGGTAATGCTTGTCTGTCCGCTGGAAAATTTTCTTCAGGTTCTTGCGGCCGTTCAGGTCTTCGAACACCGCGGTGTGCATGAGGAGATGGTCGGCGTTCACCTTGAAGATGAAATAGCGGATGGTCCTGTCTTCGGTAGCGCGGACCCAGCGGAGAATGTCGCTCGTATCCATGGAAAGATACGGCTCGGCCATTTCGTGATACTCGGGAAGCGAGATCGCGAAAAGAAGATGCGCGAGGTAGACATTGACGTCTTCATCATAAGTGTAATAGTTCGAGGGAAAATCAGTTTCTTCGCGGCTCTTGATGATGGTTTCGAGGAGGTAGCGGATGGCGGAATCCCGCTCCTGTTTGGTAATGTCGAAGTAGAGGCAGTTCTCGCCTTTTTCTTCTTTCTTTTTCATAGGCCCCCGCTTGGTTGGCGGTTAAAACAAGACTTTTAAAACACCTTTATTTATCCTTTTTTCCGGGAAGTTACATCTAGAAAAGTAACACGCACCCCCAGGGGTGTCAAATCTAAATCGCGAATTTATGCTAGTTTATGATCGTTAATTTTATTCAGTGTTATCTTTAACGATTTTTTTACCAAGAAAGGAAGCATCTCGATTTCAAAGCCCGAGAAAAAGGCGCTGCGAGGGGGAAAAAGCGCTTAATTCAGGACAGGTTTGACGGAGTCGAGGAAATGGCGGGTTTTGAGCGGTGCTATGAGGCGGTAATGCAGGAAATCTTCCATGAGTTTCCGGAGTTCTTCCTGCGCGGAAGGCGCGGGGCGCAGCTTGATCCCCTCTTCCAGGTCCCGCCCCACGTACTGGCGCAGGAGCGAAAGCGTTTCCGGTGTGATGGGCCGCGCGTCTTTTTGAGAACGCGCGCAGGAACCGCACAGCAGCGCGCCCTGAGACACGGAAAAAAACCACGGAGACGCGGGCACGACATGGCATTGCAGGCATCCCTGCAAGTACGGCGACCATCCAGTCTCCGTGAGCAGCTTGATCTCGAAAAGCCGCGCGATGCGTTCCGGACTGATGGCGGGAAGATACCGGAACGCGACTTCGAGCAGGGAAAAAACCGGTTCATGCGGGTCCTGGATTTCGGTCAGCGAATCCACCAGCTCCGTAAGGTAGCTGGCGTAGGCGATCGTATCCAGGCGGGAGCGCAAGACGTCGAAGCTCTCGATGATCGAGGCTTCGGAAATGAGATGCAGGTCCGTGCGCGTCTTTTCATAAAAGACCACGTCCACGTGCGTGAACAGCTCGTACACGGCGCCGCGCATTTCGCGCTCCTTGCGCACGCCCTTGGCAATGCCCTTCATCTTGCCGAAGTGGCGGCTGTACAGCGTCACGATGAGTGAGCTGGAACGGAACGGCTGGGTCTTCAGGATCAAGGCTTCGGTTTTTTGAATGGCCATAGTCAACTCAACCCGATCTGTTTCAGGATGCTCGCCTGGATGCGGTGCATGCGGCCGCGCTGTTTCGGGGTCGCGTCGTCAAATCCGATCAAATGCAAAATGCCGTGGCAGATGTAAAAATAAATTTCGTATTTGGTCGAATGTCCGAAGGCGCGCGCCTGGCGCCGCGCCGTGTCCACGGAAACGGCGATATCGCCGAGAAAAGGCTTGTCGTCCCAGAATGCCTGGGGCCCCGGCGCGCCTTCCTGCCCGAAAGTGATGACGTCTGTCGGGGTATCGTCGCCGCAATAATCCCGGTGCAAGGCCTTGATCTCCGGGTCGCCGACAAGGGCCAGGCTGAGCGCGGCCTTGTCCCATCCGAGGAGCCACAGCATCCGCGCGGTCTTGCGCTTTACTTCCGCGGCATTCAAGCCGTGCCGCACACGGGCCGCGATGCGCACGTCAAAGCTGCCCGCGGAAAATTTTGCCGGCATCAGCTGTTGGGATGAGGAAGGCGGTATTTCTGGAACTCGCCCTCTTTGAAGATGTCGGGGCTGTCCTGCGCCTTGGGTTTGTCCGGATAAGCGACGCGGGTATGGAAGATCGCCATGAGGTTGCGGACAAAGCTTTCCTGGATTTTGTGCAGGTCTTTGAGCGTGAGATCGCATTCGTCGAGCTGCCCGTCAATGAATTTGTCGTTGATGATTTTCCGGACAAGCGACCGGATGCTTTCGGCCGACGGCTCCTTCAGCGAGCGGGACGCGGCTTCCGTGGAATCGGCCAGCAGCGTGACTGCGGTCTCGCGGCTCTGCGGCTTGGGCCCCGGATAGCGGAAATCGTCGGGGTTCACTTTTTCTCCAGGCGCGGCCTGTTCCGTGGCCTTGCGGTAGAAATAGTAAACAACGCCCGTGCCCTGGTGCTCCGGAATAAATTTCAGCACGCTTTCCTTTAATTTGTATTTGCGGCCGAGCTCCAGCCCGTCTTTGACGTGATTGATGATGACTAAGGAACTCATGGTCGGCGTCAGCTTCTCGTGCCGGCTGGGAAATTTCGAAGCCTGGTTCTCGGTAAAAAATTCCGAGCGCGCAATCTTGCCGATGTCGTGGAAGTACGCGCCCACGCGGGCCAGCAGCGCGTTCGCGCCGATTTCCTCGCACGCGCCTTCGGCCAGACGGCTGACGACCAGGCTGTGATGATAAGTTCCCGGCGCCTCGATAATCATGCGCTTCAGGATCGGATGGTTCAGGTCCGAGAGCTCGAGCAGCGTGATGTCGGTCGCGAGGTTAAACATGTATTCGAAAATCGCCAGCGACAAAAACAAAAACGGCATGGTGATGAGCAGGCCGTTCACGAAGCCCTGGGCGCTGATCTGGAACGCCTCCATGGCCGTGTATTCCTGGAAAAGGCGGATCGCGAACAGGACCGCGAACACCGCGAGGCCGGTCACGCATCCCACGCGCAGGAACTCGACCCGCTTGCGGACTTTGAGCGCGGAGAATGTGCCCGCCACACCGGAAAGGAAAACACTCATGATCACGTCCGGGCTGAAATTGACGAGCGGCGCGAGCAAGGAAGCCATGATGAGCGAACCCAGCACGCCATAGCGCGGGTTGACCAGCAGGACGAGCGTGAGCGGAGCGAGGGCTCCGGGCAAGAGGTACGGCGAAGCGTCGAAACCGGTTTTCATGATCTTGCACAGGAGCACGCTGACGAAGAAGACCGTCTCGAAAAGCGTCAGCATGCGCAGCGAACGGAACATCTTGCGGTCAAAGCAAAAGAGCGCCACCCACAAAATCAGATGCGCGATGAAAACAATGATCGCGGTGCCGGAAATCTTGTTCACGATTTCCTTCTCCGTGCGCTTTTTCTGGATCTGGTCGACCTTCCTTTTGTCCTCGGCCGTGACGAGCATGCCGCGCTGCACGATCAGCTCGTCTTTTTTGATGCTCTCCTCGACGGGCTTCACGCCCGCAAGCGCCGCGGTCCGGCGCGCCTGCGTCTCGGTTTCGTTGTAGACGAGGTTCGGAACGGCCAGGCGGTTGAAGATGTCGAGCACTGCGGCCTTCTGCTCGCGCTTTTTAGCCAGGGTATCCGGAAGGATTTTCGTCGCGCGGTCGCGCGCTTCGTCGACAGAAAGCAGGTCGGCCGGCGGCTTCGGCGTTCCGCTGGGCGCTCCGGCGCTCTGGACCAGAATCTCTTTTTTCCCGGAAGCCGTCAGCTGCTGTTTGCGCTGCGTCTCGAGGATGCCGGGAGTAAAAAGCTGGCTGATCAGAAGCTCGAGGTTCTTACGCACGTCTTCCAGCTCCGGCTCGTCCACGAGGTATTTGACCGTGGCCGGTGAAAGCCCCAGAGGAAGCCCGGTATCCCCCTCTTTGATTTCCTGGCCCAGTGCTCTTGCCGTCTGGACGCGGTTCAACACCTGGAAGAGCTGGTCCGCCCGCTCGCCCGCCTGTTTTTCCACTGCAGGATCCAGCGTGAACACTTCCGAAACGGACTGGATGCTCTGTTTTTTCAAAGCCTGCGTGGCTTCTTCATTCACGTAAGCGATGGAGAACGGAGAAAAAAGCGTGCGAGGGGCCGGCTCGCCCACGAAAAAGCCGTGGGTGCGGATCGCGGAATCAAATTCGAAGACAAGCACCGCTGTCGTCAGCGCGAAAAAAAGCGTGAAGAGCGCGCCGCGCCAGAACGCATCGGCCCAGGCGGGCCTTTTTTGTCCGGGCTCCGGCTTTCTCTTTAAGAGAAGCATGTTTTTAATCATCGCTCATCCTAGGCGTGCGTTTTTTCGTACTTCTCGTAAGCCGTGATGATTTCCTGCACAAGCTGATGCCTCACCACGTCGATCTGGTTCAGGTAAACGAAACTGATGCCCTTGATTCCGGCAAGCACGTCCTGGATTTCCACCAGGCCCGAGCGCTTGCCGCCGGGCAAATCGATCTGCGTGACATCGCCTGTCACCACGGTCTTGGAAAATTGCCCCAGGCGCGTGAGGAACATTTTCATCTGCGGATGCGTGCAGTTCTGGCCTTCATCGAGAATCACGAAGGCATCGTTCAGCGTGCGGCCGCGCATGTAAGCGAGCGGCGCCACTTCGATGATGCCGCGCTCCAGGCAGCGGGAGGCCTCTTCGTATTCCATCATGTCGTACAGCGCGTCATAGAGCGGGCGAAGGTACGGATTGACCTTGGCGAACAAATCGCCGGGAAGAAACCCGAGACTTTCGCCGGCCTCGACCGCGGGACGCGTCAGCACGATGCGCGCGACCTGCTTTTTCTTCAGCGCGTCCAGCGCCGCGGCCATGGCGAGATACGTTTTGCCCGTGCCGGCCGGGCCGATGCAGATCACGATGTCTTTGGACATCATTTCCTGCAGGTATTTTTCCTGGTTGTGCGAGCGCGCGTGGATGAGTTTCCCGCGGTGGAGAAACGTCGTGGCGCCCGCCCGGGGACCGGAGCTGCCGGAAGCGTCGTGCGGCTTTTCACGCGCCGTTTTCACGGGAGCTTCCCCTTCGCCTTTACGGATGCCGTCGAGCTGCTGGAGAAAAAACTTGTACGCGGCGTCGATGTCTTTCTTCGTGCCGATAATCTTCAGCCGGTGGTTGCGCGCGGAAACGCGGACATGGAATTCTTTTTCCGCGAAGCGCAGGTTTTCGTCCAGCGTGCCGTACAGGGCGATGGCTTCTTCGTTGGATTTGAGCTTTAATATTCGTTCCAAGTTTTTTCCTCTCTTTTGCCGGCAACGGCCCTCGTGCTATTAACGGGCCTCGTGCATTCAACGCTATGAGGACAGGTCTAAAGACCTGTCCCCGTCCATGCTAAACCTTCGTGACTTTTGGTGCGGGAGCATCCAGCTTGATGCCCAACTCCTTAAGTTGCTTGGCCGCGACCTCGTTGGGAGCTTCGGTCATGAGACAGGTGCCTTTCTGCGTTTTCGGAAACGCGATGACTTCGCGGATGGATTCCCGCTTAAGCAGCAGCGTTACGAACCGGTCCAGGCCGATGGCCAGGCCGCCGTGCGGAGGCGCGCCATACGAGAGCGCTTTCAGCAGGAACCCGAACTTATTTTCGGCTTCTTCCGGCCCGATGCTGAGCACGCGGAAGACCTTGTCCTGGATGTCCTTGCGGTGGATACGGATGCTGCCGCCGCCGATTTCCGTGCCGTTCATGACGAGGTCATAGGCGCGCGCGCGGACTTTCGCGGGATCGGTATCGAGCAGCGCCACGTCCTGCAGCTGCGGCGACGTGAACGGATGATGCAGCGCCTGAAAACGTTTTTCTTCCTCGTTCCATTCGAGCAGCGGGAAATTTTTCACCCACAGGAGCTCGAACTTTTCGTTGTCGATCATCTTGTACTGCGCGGCCAGATGGCAGCGCAGCGCGCCGAGCGCGACCGCCGAAACCGTAGGGTCGCTCGCCACCATGAAAATGATGTCGCCCGTCGAAGCCTTGAGCGCGCCGAAGATCTTTTTCAGCCGGTCCGCATCAAAAAATTTCGCGATCGGCGATTCCGCCTGCCCGTCCCCGGTAACTTTCAGCCATGCGAGACCTTTAGCGCCAAAATTCTTGATCCATTCGGTGAGATCGTCGAATGTCTTGCGCGAAAATTCCGAGCCGGCGGGCGGCTTGAAGCAAAGCCCGCGGATCTTGCCCTTGGACTCGATCACGCTGTCGAAGACCTTGAAGCCGCTGCCCTGGAAAAGCGCCGTGAGGTCCTGCAGTTCCATGCCGAAACGCAGGTCCGGCTTGTCCGAGCCGTAACGGTCCATGGCTTCGAAGTAATCCATCGTACGAAACGGTCGCTGCAGCTTGAGGTTCATCGTCTTCTCGAACACGTCCGCGACCATACCTTCGACCAGCTGCATGACGTCGTCTTCTTCCACGAACGACATTTCGATGTCGATCTGCGTGTGCTCAGGCTGACGGTCCGAACGCAGGTCCTCGTCACGGAAGCAGCGCGCGAGCTGGAAATAACGGTCGTAGCCGGCCACCATCATGAGCTGCTTGAAAAGCTGCGGCGACTGAGGCAGCGCGTAGAACGTGCCCTGGTGCAGACGCGACGGCACCAGAAAGTCGCGCGCGCCTTCGGGCGTGCTGCGCGTCAGGTACGGCGTCTCGATTTCAAGAAATTCCTGCTTGTCCAGATAATCGCGCGCGATCTTGCTGACGCGGTAGCGGAACGAAAGCGCCTCGACCATTTCCTTGCGCCGCAGGTCGAGAAAGCGCCATTTGAGACGCAGCTCTTCGTTCACGGTCGGTTCGTCGCGCTCGAACGGCGGCGTGGGACAAGAGTTCAGGATTTCCAGGTGTTCCACGGCCACTTCGATTTCGCCGGTTGGGATCTTCTTGTTTTCCGTGCCGGCCGGGCGCTTGGCGACCTTGCCTTTGACCTGGATGACGTATTCGTTGCGGAGGCCTTCGGCTTTTTTGTGGAGCTCGGCATTTCTTTCCGGATTGAACACGATCTGGGTGATGCCCCAGCGGTCGCGCAGGTCGATGAAGATCAGGTTGCCGTGGTCGCGCCGCGTTTCGACCCAGCCCACGAGAGTCGCTTCCCTGTCCAGGGAACGGAGGTTCAGTTGCCCGCAATTCGAAGTCCGCATCATACGCTTTTGATTCCTTTTTGCTCTAAAAAATGGTTAAGAAGACGTTCCCACTTCACGGGCTTTTGATCGCCCTGACGCATGTCTTTCACGCCCCATTCGCGGTCCTGCAGCTCCTTCGAGCCGAGGATCACGACGTAGCGCGCTCCGATCTGGTTGGCCTTTTTCAAATGGTCCGGAAGTTTTTTCAGCACCGGGCCGCGCTCGGCGCGAAAGCCGTGCCTGCGGCATTCGATCACGGCGCTCACGACCTGCTCATTGATGGCCCACGCGTCGTTCGAAGCCGCGTCCGCGAAAGGCGCGAAATAAATAAAATCCTCGCGGATTTTCTCGCTCAAAGAAGGCGATGACTGTTCCAGGGTCATGATCAGCCGCTCGAAACCGATGCTGAAGCCCGTGCACGGCGTCTTCGCGCCGCCGATTTCTTCGTACAGGCCGTCGTAGCGTCCGCCGCCGGCCACCGCGTTCTGCGAGCCGAGCCCTCCGGCCGTCACTTCGAAAACGATACCGGTATAGTAGTCGAGCCCTCGTACCAGGCGCCGGTCGATCGCGGCCGGAATTTTGTAGCGTTCTTCCAGCTGTTTCTGAAATGCCAAAAACTCCGGCGAAAAAGGCGCGAGCTTGTCCCATGGCGCCGCATTGATGACGGGCTGGCAGGCCGCGTTTTTGCAGTCCAGCACGCGCAGCACGTTCTTTTCGAGCCGGTACAGGCAGTCCTTGCAAAGCTTCCCGGACTGTTCCCGAAAATAATCCGCCAGGCTTTTACGCAGCGCCTCGCCCTGCTCGCCGTTCATGGCCGTCAGGTCGTTCAGCTTCAGGCGCACGTCCGTCGCGCCCACGTAGCGCAGGAATTGAAAAAGGCTGACGATCAATTCGGCGTCGGCTTCGATGTTGCCTTCGTTGACGATCTCCGCGCCGATCTGATGGAACTGCCGCTTGCGGCCCGCTTGAGGGCGCTCGGCCCGGAACATGGGGCCCATGTAATAAAGACGGACGGACTTGGCCGTTTTCAAAAGACCGTGCTGGACTACGGAACGGGCCACGGAAGCCGTCATTTCGGGCCGCATCGTGTTGCTGCGCTCGCCCCGGTCTTGGAACGTATACATTTCTTTATGGACGATGTCCGTGGATTCGCCGATGGAGCGCGTAAAAAGTTCGGTGGGTTCGAGAATGGGAGTGCGGATTTCGCGGTAACCGCGCGCCTCAAAAAAAGTCCGGGCCTTTTCTTCCACCCACTGCCATTTTTCGACTTCCCCCGGCAGAATATCGTCCATGCCCGGAAAAGACTGGTATTTTGCTGCCACTAAGTCTCCTGGTCTTCCTTAATAGGAAGCCGTCATCATAGCACAGCGGCCAAGGTGCCGCAAGCTAAGCCCGGATCGGGTTTTAGACACAGATTCAGGCGCCGGGAGACGCCTTTCCCGAGAATTTCTGGACTTCATAGAGGTAAATCTCCGCCTGCGCGCATTCCATGGGGGTAAGCCCGGCTTTTTCCCGGGCGCAGCACATGACGAACTGTTCCCGCGTCATCTTATGCTCGACCGCGACTTCCGGCAAAAGCGTCCCGTTTTTCGGCCCGAGCGAAATGTAAATGCCGTGCCGGCCCAGCTCGATCTCGTCCATGCTGCCGGCCTTGGTCATTTCGCTGAGAATGGAAATGTCCAGAGAGAGGGAGGCGAGCTCGGTCTTGGCCAGCGGCGGAAAGCGCGGGTCCTGAAAAGCCGCGGCGCGCGCCATGCGCTGCACTTTTTCGTAAAGAGGGCCTTGGCGCTCGAACGTGCCGATGCAGCCGCGAAGTTGTCCGTCTTTGTGCAGCGTGACGAAGCATCCGGTTTGCTGGACGAGCTCGGGGCCGGCGAGCGCGGGAGGTTCAGGCCTTTCGCCCCGAAAATAGCTGCGGAGGGAATCGAAGGCGAGGTCCAGCAATTGCTGCCGGCTACTCGAGGATAAAACCAGCATAGCCAACCACCCGGTCGTAGTCCCCTGTGGCGTCGGCGCTCGTGCAGTAATCGACGAGCGTCGCCTTGGTGATACCAAGAAACGTTTTCATGACGAGCAGCATGTAGACCGGAACAAAGCCGCACATGGTGATGCGGTAGTCTTTGACCGCTTTCGCCAGCGCGTCTTCATCCAGATTGCGGATAGCTTCGAGTGCGAACTTGTCTTTTTGCCGCGTCCTGACGTCGGATTCGTAATGGCTCATGTCCGTCGAAACCACGACCAGCGGCGGCTCCGCGAGGGTGGACAAAAAACGTCCGCACGCCAGCGCCGCCTGTTTGGCGGCAAGAAGATCGAGCGAGCCGACGATAAGCGGCAGAATTTTAAGCGAAGGATTTCGCACCTGGAGAAAAGGGATCTCGACTTCGAGCGAATGCTCGAAAAGATGCGCCTCGGCGTCGGGCTGGAGGTCGTCGCAGGCTTTCAAAAGCCCCTGAGCCATGGGCTCATCGATGGGCACTTCGCCCAAAGGCGTGTGCCAGGCTCCCTGCGAAGCCAGCGCGAAAAGCGCACCTTGCCCGAAATGGTTCGGGCCGATCAAAAAAACACGATTGGGAATAGAGACGTGGCTCAGGACTTTGGCCGCGGTTTTTCCGGAGTAAATATAGCCTGCGTGAGGAAGCACGACGGCCTTGGCGGCAACGGAAGGAAGCGGGGTCTTCAGGTGAGTATCGCAAAACTGGCGCAGCTCGCCAGGATCGGACGGATAAAAGGTGCCGGCGACGTGAGGTTGACGGATCAGCATGAGCGGATCCTGCCTTGAAGTTGGGCGGCTTCTAGAACTTGCGCTTCTTTGAAGTCCGCTGCTTGCGGCGTCTTTTCTCGCTGGGCTTTTCGTAATGCTTGCGGGCCTTTAAGACCTTCAAAATGCCTTCGCGCTCGATTTTTTTCTTTAACTTTTTGAGCGCCTTTTCCAGAGGCTCGTTATCAGTAATTTGAACTCGCAACACGCTTGATCAACGCCTTTCTAGTTGTAAGTTTTTGACTGTCGAGGATTTGGGCTATTATACTGGTTTCTTTTCACAGGTCAAGGAGCGCTTGGTAAAAGTTTCGAGTTGCCCTGCCCGGGCAAATCGCTACAATAGACCGACTATGACGCCTTACCTTGAAGCATTCCTGCGCTTTTTCTATCCTGCCTCCTGCGGCATCTGCTCTATCCTTTTGGAAATCGAGGAACGCGGCCTCTGCGCGGCGTGCCTCGAGCAGGTTCTGGCGACGCGGCTCCCTTACGGCGAGTCCCTGGACGTTTCCGCGGGCGAAAGCGTGGATCAGGCCTGGGCCCTTTTCCCTTATGAGTCCCCGGTGCGTGAGCTGGTCATGGCCGTGAAGTTCAACCGCAAGCCCTGGCTGCTAGATGTTTTTACCGAAGAGCTCCGCGATTTGGCGCTCGTGCTGAAAGCCGAAGGCCATTATGACCTCGTGGTGCCCGTGCCTCTCAGCCGGAAGCGCCTGCTCGAGCGGCATTTTAATCCTTCCGCGCGGCTGGCCCGGATTTTGGGCGCGGCCTTGAACGTACCGGTTTTTGAAGACGTGCTCGTCAAAAAAAGCGGCGTCCCCCCGCAAAGCCTGCTCACCCGCGAGGAAAGGCTTGCGAATCTTTATGGCGCCTTCCGGACGCGGACGAAAGCCCTTCAAGGAAAGTCTGTTCTCCTGGTCGACGACGTCCTGACGACGGGCGCGACGGCCGAAGAAGCGGCACGCGTGCTGAAAGAAAACGGCGCTGCCCGCGTGGAGCTTGCCGTGCTCGCGCGTTCGCCCGAGCCCGCGACGGCGGAAAGGGTGCGCGCGTGAAAGTCCTCGACCGTTATCTGATCCGCGAACTCCTGATGCCCATCATCGCCACGGCGCTGACGCTCGTCTTTCTCGTCCTGATCGCGGACCTTTTCGACAATCTCGACGATTTGCTCACGAACAAAACCCCCATCCTGACCATCGTCAAATATTACTGCACGATGGCGCCTTACGCCTTCAGCCAGACCATTGCCTGGGCCACGTGGATGGGCACGCTCTTCCTGCTGGTTAATTTCGGGCTGAACAACGAAACGATTGCCATGAAGGCCGCGGGCCTGAAAATGTCGACGATCATCCGGCCTGTCCTTTTCGTCGGGTTCTTGATCGGGATCCTCGTGTTCCTCGTGAACGACCGCGTGGTCCCCGTCACCTACGGCATCGCCAACCAGCTGCGCGAAATCTACATCGAAAAAAGAAAAACCAAGGAAGACACGCAAGTCATCCCGAACGTAACTTTCTTTTCCGAGGGGAAACAAATTTATTACTTCCGCAAGTTCATGCCTGAGGTGCCCCGCGTCGATGACGTCATCGTCCTCTGGCTGCAGGAGGGCGAAACCAACGCCCGTCAGAAAACCATGGCGCAAAGCGGCACGTGGGACGGCGAGAAATGGACTTTCCAGGGCGTTACCGAATATCAGATGGACTCCCAGGGCAAGATCCTCGGCGAGCCCCGCAAATTCCCCGCGAAGACTTATCCGGACCTGAAAGTAACGCCGCGGGACCTGACGAGCTCTTCGAGCGAAAGCACGTTCCTCTCCTACCGCGAGCTCAAGCACAGCGTGCAGAAGCTCAAAGAAAACGGGATCAACGTGGATTCCGAAAAAGTGGAGCTGCACTACCGGCTGGCCGCCCCCTGGCAGGGGCTGGTCATGATGCTTGTGGCCGTGCCGATCCTGGCGCCCACGCGCAACCGCAAGGCCATCGCGGGAAGCATCCTACTCTGCATCGGCCTCGTCTTCATCTACCACGTGATGGGCGCCATCAGTCTCGCGCTCGGCAAAGCAGGCAAGATTTTTCCCTTCCTCAGCGCCTGGGCCGGCAATATCGTCTTTGCCATCGGCGCGCTCTTCATGCTGGACCGCGCCAACCACTAAGATTTCTCCAAAAAATTATTCG
>Ga0310810_10006110_pt1 | contig 13558 bp, 11 predicted proteins | sample NCmetagenome_FD_207641 | JGI IMG/M metagenome (GOLD analysis project Ga0310810, IMG submission 207641) | Soil microbial communities from experimental microcosm in Duke University, North Carolina, United States - NC | ecosystem: Engineered > Artificial ecosystem > Soil microcosm > Unclassified ... | reverse complement strand
TGGCGGTCACTGGGAATCCCCAGCCGGTGATGGTGGCAGCGGCGGCGGCGGGCGTCGCTCCCACAACACCGGCGGGGGAATTCACCGCGAAGAACACTCCCGGCTGAAGCGACGCCGCGGCGATCAATGCCATGACGGCCACGAAGCTTTCGAGCAGCATCGAGCCGTATCCCACCGCCAGTGCGTGGCGTTCACGCGCGAGCAATTTAGGCGTCGTGCCGGAGGAGATCAGCGAGTGAAATCCGGAAACAGCCCCGCAGGCGATGGTGATGAAGCAGAACGGAAAAATCTTGCCGGCAAATATCGGCCCGGTGCCGTCGACGAAACGAGTGAATGCCGGCAGCTTCAGGTCGGGGCGCAGGAATAGAATCCCCACTGCGAGGAGCACCACGACGCCCAGTTTGACAAAGGTGCTCAGATAGCCGCGTGGAGCCAGCAACATCCATACGGGCAGGGCACTCGAAAAAAATCCATAGACGATTAGCGCGCCGGCCAAGGCCACACCTGAGTACGTGAACCAGGGAGCCAGCGTCGCGGATTGCGCCACCGCCTGGCCGCCGAAGACGCTGGCCATCACCAGCACGAAGCCGATGAGCGAGGTTTCGACCACTTTTCCCGGCCGCCAGTATCGAAGATATAGTCCCATGAACACCGCGATGGGCATGGTGGCGACGATGGTAAACGTACCCCACGGGCTGCCTTTGAGTGCGTTGACGACCACCAGTCCGATCACTGCCAGAAGGATGATCATGATCAGCAGCACAGTGACCAGTGCGGTGAAGCCGCCCACTTTGCCGACCTCCTCGCGAGCAATCTGCCCCAGCGATTTCCCGTCGCGCCGAATCGAACCGAAGAGAATCACGAAATCCTGGACGGCTCCGCCCAGGGTAGCTCCGATTACGATCCACAGGAAACCGGGAAGGTAGCCAAACTGGGCGGCGAGCGTGGGCCCTACCAGCGGACCCGGTCCGGCGATGGCCGCGAAATGATGGCCGAAGACGATCCACTTGTTGGTGGGCTCGAAATCATGGCCGTCGCGCAGGCGTTCGGCGGGGGTGGCGCGCCTGTCGTCGAGAGCCATGACGCGCGCCGCGACAAAGCGCGCATAGAAGCGGTATCCCACCAGGTAGGTGCACACGGAGGCGACTACCAGCCATGTGCTGTTGACGGGTTCGCCGCGGTTTGAAGCGACTGCCCCGAGAGACAGGGCCGCCGCCAGAGATATCGCTGCCCACAGGATCCGCCCGACAATTTTGCCCATAGTACTTGTCAAGAATAACCGAGTCGACACCCCGCCTGCGCCGTCCCGCTGATCGACGTTAATCTAGGGCCTACTCAAAAGCTAACCGTCATCCGATAGACATACATGCGGACGGGTTTTTACCTAGGGGAAACACCCGAGGCCGGGTTAAGCGAAATCTCTCGGAGTATAGGGAGATCTCCAGCGGAAATTGGGGCGAAGAACGATTTGTCGGGACCCGATAAGTCACGTACGCTCAAAGGTGAGGGCAAGTCTAGATGCTGAGAACGATCATCATCGGTCCAGACGCCAAGCAGGCGCAACAACTTGAAAGAGCAGTCGGCGCACTGGCCAACGAAGTGACCGTGAGCCGGGTTCTGCCCGACTATCCCGACGAAAGCGAGCTGATCCGCACGCTCCGTTCCTACGCTCCGGACGTGATCTTTATCAGCTTTGAAAAAGGCGATTCCGCCCACAAAGTCGTGCAACGGGTGATGCAGGAAGTGGAAGGCATTCAGTTCGTGGCTTTCCACAAGGTCTGCGACGCCATGACCCTCCGCGAGATCATGCGTGCGGGAGTACGTGAACTGGTCGCCGAGCCTTTCGAGCTCAGCGCGCTGGTCGAGTCCCTGCGGAACGTTAAAACACTGGTTGAGCAGAAGCCTCCCATCTATACGGCCAAGGGCAGGATCTATTCCTTCCTGCCAGCTAAGGCCGGTTCCGGCGCCACCACCATGGCCCTCAATCTGAGCGGAGCCCTGGCACGAGTGGGCAGCACTCGGGTGCTGCTGTCCGATCTCGACCTGAGCTCGGGCATTCTGCGCTTCCTGCTGAAGATCCGGAATGAGCACGCCATCATGGAAGCCGTCGAGCATTTGTCCGAGCTGGACGAGAATCTGTGGCAGCAGCTGGTCACGCAGATCGGCAAAGTGGACGTCCTGCACTCCGGACCCATGAATCCGAATGTGCGCGTGGATCCGCAGCAGGTTCACGATCTGGGGCAGTTCTGGCTGCGCAACTACGACGTCGTGTGTGTGGATCTCTCAGGCAACCTGGAGCGTTATTCACTGGAGATCATTCGTGACTCCCAACAGGTGTTCCTGGTGTGCACACCCGAGGTGCCTTCGTTGCATCTGACCCGCGAGAAGCTCGCGTTTCTCAAGACCATGGATCTGGACACCCGCGTCTCCGTGGTGCTGAATCGGGTCTCCAAACAATCCTTACTCACGCCCCAGCAGGTGCAAGACGTACTGGGCGTGCCGGTGATGCACAACTTCATCAACGATTACGTGGTGGTCAATCGCGCTACCACCGCGGGCGAATTCGTCGATCCGAAATCGAAGCTGGGCCGTCAATTCGAGGACCTGGCATCCAGTCTGCTCAACAAACCGGCGGTGGCGGAAGCGTCGAAGCGCAAGTTCATGGAATTCCTCTCGGCTCCTGCCCAGGCATTGGCCGGCAGCCGCGGCGTTCCTTCATCGCGCTGAATAGTCCTGAGATCGAATCTCAACGCACCTAAGGTGCCCCTTATGAGTAGGTAGGGTGTGTCCCTGAAGGGCATTTAAACCAACTCCGTGTAAATTGGATTCATGTTCCACTGGATCTGCCCGGAGTGCGGTCAGGAAATCGCCCCGGGAGTCAAGGAATGCCCCGTTTGCGAGCCCGCTAGCGAGCATCAGTTAAGCCCCGCAGCCGCGTCCGATGCGTCCCCCGTCACCCCACTAATTACCCCAGCAGCAGAACCGGTAGCCGAGCCGGAAGTGATCCTGCAACCTGAGGTTGTGGAGCCGCTTGTGACGCCTGAGGTGCTCACGGAGAGCGAGGTCCAGCCCGAGCCGGACACGTTCGCCGGCCGCTTGGCGGACCTGGCAGAGCGCCTCCATGGCGAACGCATTCCCTACGCCGCGGAGCGGACCATTCAGGGGACGGCAATCCCTATCGCACCAGAGCGCGCGCCAGTGATTATCGACGTGACGCCGGCCCAGCCTTTGCTGGCCCCGCTGCCGAGCATGCTGTTGCTGGCGGAGCCGCAGCCTCCCTCAGTTGCCGCAGAGTTGCCAGCTCGCGAAGTATTCCATCCGCGCCCCGCTGCGCAATCGGCACGATCCTCTGTGCCCGTGGAGGCGGAGCCCTCCATCGCATCGCCGCCGGGCTCGGTTCAACTTCCGGATCGGCCAGGACGCACGGCAGCGCCGGCGCTCGCGCCGTTCCAGGACTACTACAAGGCCGCCGACCGCCAGATGCGTCCAGCGGAATATACGGCGAATGCCGTCGCCTCGGCTACCGAACCCAAGATCACTTTGCCGGGACCGGCTCTTCCGCGGGAGCTGATGTCGCTGCAGGCCGCGGGCCTGGTTCCTCTCGCAAGCTCCCGGCGAGGGATGGCAGCATCGCAGACTCTCTATGGATGGAGAACGAGAATGGTGGTGCTGGCGATCCTGCTGACCGCGGGCGTCGCCTACTGGGCGAGGCCCGGCACGTCCGCCAGTGTGCCGGCCAAGCCGGCTCCAGATCCCGCTCCCCAGCCGCTGGTTGTGGCCCGACCCGACAATTCCAACTCCCTGGCTCGCTTTATTGAGGTGACCGGCGTTCGCTTCGTGGAGTTGAATAAGAAGCCGCAGATTCACTACCTGGTGGTGAACCATTCGAGTGCGCCGCTGAGTGGAGTTACGGTCTACGTGACCCTGCGTGCAACGAGTTCTAAGCCGGGCCAGCCCCCGCTGTCACGGTTCAGCTTCCGCTCGCCCGACCTGATGGCATTTGAAGCGAAGGAAATGGCCAGCCCCATCGAACGGGTGGTCGGCCCGCTGGATCTGCCGGATTGGCAGGATCTGCACGCAGACGTGGAAGTGCAGTAAGTCGCCTCGCCTCAGGTCTAAAGCCCAGGTCTATAATTGTTAGCTGATGAGCGACCAGTACTTTCGCGAAAATGAGTGGTGGGTCAGCCCCTATAACTTCGTCCCTGAGGTCCGAAACACCTACCAACTTCCCAAGAGCGTCAGTATCCACGATGCGACGTTGCGCGATGGCGAGCAGACGCCCGGCGTGGTGATGAGCATCAAGGAGAAAGTCGCGATCGCCGAGAAGCTCGACGAAATCGGCGTCGACCGGATCGAAGCCGGGATGCCGGCCGTCTCGGAACAGGATTTTGAGGCCATCAAGCAGATCTCGAAGCTGGGGCTCAAGTCGAAGATCTACACCTTCGCGCGCGCCATCAACGCCGATATCGATAAGGCGCTCGAATGCGGCTGCCATGGCGTCATCATCGAGGTCCCCATCGGCTATCCCAAGCTCAAGTACCAGTTCAAGTGGACCTGGGAAGATGTGCTGCGCAAGAGCGTTCCGGTGATCAATTACGCCAAATCGCGCGGCATGCACGTGGTCTATTTCCCCTACGACACCACGCGGGCTCGCGAGGAGGATCTATCCAACGTCCTCACGCGCATCATGCAGGAAGCGCCGCCGGATTCGGTGGGTGTGGTCGATACCATGGGCTGCATTCTTCCCGAAGCCATGAAGTTCATGGTCCGCATGGTGAAGAAGCTGACCAACAATCTGCCCGTCGAGGTGCACACGCACAACGATTTCGGCATGGCCGTGGCTACCGAACTGGCGGGCGTCGAAGCGGGCGCCGAGTGCGTCCACAGTTGCGCCAACGGGTTAGGCGAGCGGACCGGCAACGCCGCGCTCGAGGAGTTGATCGTCGCGCTGCACGTGCTGTACGGCTACGATACCAAGTACAACCTGGCCAAGCTGCCCGAGCTGGGCGAACTGGTCAGCCGCATCAGCCGGTTCCCCATCGCGGCGAACAAGCCGATTTTGGGCGACCGCAACTTCACCCGCGAGTCCGGCATCGGCGTCGATCTGGTGGTGAAAGAGCCGCTGGCGATGTTCGGAACGCATCCGGCTCTGACTGGGCGCACGGGCGAAGTGGTGTTGGGCAAAAAGAGTGGCAAGCTCTCGATCACCTACAACCTGGAGAAACTGGGCATCACCGATGCCGGCGATGAAGCCATCGCCGAGATGCTGAAGCGCGTCAAGGATAAGGGCATCGAGAAGCGCGGCCTGCTGACGGACGAAGAGTTCCGTGAGATCGTCGATAGCGTCTTAGTCGCCAAGCGTTAGGTGGCGAAAGTCACCATTACTTTCGACAACGGTCCGGACCCGCAAGCGACTCCGCATGTCTTGGATTGCCTCGGGCATCACGGCATCAAATCCACCTTCTTTGTGTTGGGGCGGAAGCTGCGCACCCCCGCTGGCCTAGACTTGGCGCATCGCGCGAGCCGGGAAGGGCACTGGATCGGCAACCACACTTGGTCGCACGGGGCTCGTCTGGGAGACTTGACCCCTGAGGCTGCGTTACTGGAATTCGATCGCGCCCAAGAGTCCCTGTCGTGGGTTCAGCGGCCCGTGCCGTTGTTTCGTCCGCATGGAGGCGCGGGACGGCTTGGCAAAGGCTTGCTGCATCCCGCGGTGGTCGAGCGACTCACGCTCGGCGGGTTCACCTGCGTGCTGTGGAATTCCGTCCCGGGGGATTTTCGCGATCCGGACGGCTGGATGGAGCGAGCGCTGGCCGACTGCCGGACACGCGAATGGAGTCTGGTGGTCCTGCACGATCTTCCCAACGGCGCGATGCGTCACTTGGACAGCTTCCTGCGGAAGCTACGGGATGAGGGGCATACTTTCATGCAGGACTTCCCACCAGAGTGTACGCCGATCGTGCGCGGCGAAGTGATGCAATCGCTCGACGAGTTTTGTTAGCATCACGACGTAACGCCCACTTTAGAAATGATTATCGACTGTCACGGACACTACACCACCGCACCCAAGGCGCTTCAGGATTATCGCGATGCGCAGATAGCGGCATTGAAAGACAAGGCGCAGCCGCCCTACAACAGCAGGATCGACATTAGCGACGACCAGATCCGGGAAAGCCTGGAAGGCGCGCAGCTTAAGTTACAGCGCGAGCGCGGCACCGATGTAACCATCTTCTCCCCGCGCGCGTCGGCGATGGCCCATCACATTGGCACCGCGACCACCAGTGCCGATTGGTCGCGGCAGTGCAACGACCTGATTCATCGCGTTTGCACGCTCTATCCCAGTAATTTCGTCGGCGTGTGCCAATTGCCGCAGTCGCCCGGCGTGCCGCCTGAGAATGTCATAGAAGAATTGGTCCGGTGCGTGAACGAGCTGGGCTTCATCGGCTGCAACTTGAATCCCGATCCCTCGGGCGGCCACTGGACCGCGCCCCCGCTCATCGACAAGTACTGGTATCCGGTGTACGAAAAGATGGTGGAGCTCGATGTGCCTGCAATGGTGCACGTCAGCTCGTCCTGCAACCCTGCCTTTCACGCCACGGGAGCGCACTACATCAACGCGGACACCACGGCGTTCATGCAGTTCATCCAGGGCGACCTATTCAAGGACTTCCCGACGCTGCGGTTCATCATCCCGCACGGCGGCGGGGCAGTGCCTTTCCACTGGGGAAGATACCGGGGGCTTGCACAAGACATGAAGCGCCCGACGCTAGAGGAGCACCTGCTGAAGAACGTCTTCTTCGATACGTGCGTGTATCACTTGCCCGGGATCGAGCTCCTGCTCAAGGTTGTGCCGGTCGATAACATTCTGTTCGGATCGGAGATGGTGGGTGCCGTGCGCGGCATCGATCCGCGGACCCGGCAGTACTACGACGACACCAAGAAGTATCTGGACGCGCTTCCGTTGAGCGAGAGCGATCGCTACAAGCTGTTCGAAGGCAACGCGCGCCGAGTCTATCCGCGGATCGTCAAGAAGCTGAAGGTCTAGCGGAACAGCAACGGGGCAAATTCACGCAGGTACGCCCGCCACTCGATCCAGGTATGGGCGCCCTCGGTCTCGTGAAACACGTGCTTGATGCCTCGCCGCTTCAGCAACTCCGAGAGCCGCCTGTCTCCATCGCCAATCAGGGCGTCTTTCTTTCCGCAGCCGATCCAGAATAACTTGACCAGCTTGTTGGTCTGCTCCGGATGGGCGAAGAATTTCTGCTCATTCCGGGTTTCGAAGTCAGGATTAATGTGGTCGTGCCAACCCATGCTGAAGACGCCGATGTGGGCGAAAGTATCGATGTTTTGAGGGGCGACGCGAAGCGTCTCACCGCCGCCCATGGAGAGCCCCGCGATCGCCCGGCTGGGCTGCGTCGCCACCACCCGGTAGCGGCCCTCCACAAAGGGGATCACGCTGTGCAACAGGTCCTCGCCAAACGCGTCGTATTGCACGTTGAGCGACGCTGACTGGTCAGGCCGCCCGCTGGGCGTCGTGCCCCGACTTTGCGGCATCGGGACACCCGGTGGTAGCTCCACCGATTCGCTGGGCATGGCCACGATCATGGGTTTAGCCTTGTTGGTATTGATCAGGTTGTCCATTATGAAGTTAACCCGGCCGATGCTGTTCCAAGCGGAGTCGTTGTCGAAGCCGCCCCCGATCAGGTAGAGCACGGGATATTTAGCCGTCCCCTGGTCATATCCCGGCGGTGTATACACGTGCAGTCTCCGCATGGTGTTGAGGTTTTTGGAGAAGTACCACACTTGGCGAACCTCGCCGTGAGGCCCCTGGTTATTGTCCTCGAATGCGGTCTCGGGTCCGGGAATATACACCAGATTGTCGAGGGGACCGCCCGGCATGGTGTCGATTCCCTGCTTGACCATCCCGTTCTTTGGATCGATCGTACGAACGCCGTCCACGTTAAACACATACGTGTAGAGGTCCGGTGGCAGGGGGCCAACCGTAGTCGACCAGACGCCGCGTTCATCCTTGGTCAGCTTGCCGGCCGGAGCCAATCCCTGGGTGACGAAATCGCCGGTCACCTCAACGGAGCTCGCTTTCGGCGCCAGGATCCGGAAGACCACGCGATGATCCGGCAGTACCTCCGGCGATGTCAGCGCGGCCGGCTGCGCGCAGGCTAATGCCGCTCCGGCGAGAAGCATAAAAACCTTGAAGGGATTCATTGTCAAACCTCTCTCTATCGGAATAGTTTGGGCGCCAGCTCGTTCAAGTAACGGCGGAACCAGCGATAACTGTGCATGCCTTCAGTCTGGTAAAAGGTGACGTCGTAGCCACGGCGCTTGAACTCTCCGGCCATGTACGTGGACTCGCTGAACGTCATGGCGTTGGAGCCGTCTCCCATCAGCAACTTCACCCGCTTGGCGTTGGCCGGGTTGTTCAGCACACCAGGAAACTGCTGGTCGTAGAATTCCATCCGCGCCGCGCGCAACCCATTGCTGGTACATAGCCAGTAGCCGACTTTGTCCAGAATCGGGAGGATCATGTCCGGCACGATATCGGGCGGTGACAATCCCCCCACGGCTCGCCCCTCCGGTTTAGCGATCACCCGGTAGTTCTTCTCCACGAACGGCAGGATGTCCTGGGCGAAGCTCTTGGCGAACAGCGGGTAATTCTCCTGGACCCTCGCGGCCGACCCCGTGGCCAACCGCTGGTAGGACGGCATGACCACGATCATCGGCTTGGCTTTGCCTTGCGCGATGAGGTTGTCCAGGATGATGTTGGCCATGCCAAGGTTGACCCAGCCCGAATCGTCCTCGCCCGCCCCATGGATGAGATAAAGAACCGGATAGAGATCCTTGCTGGAGTCATAGCCGGGCGGGAAGTAGATGTGCATACGGCGTATCTGGTTCACGGACTCGGCCTTGAAATAGACCATGCGCACGTCGCCGTGAGGTATCGGCTGGACCTCCAGAAACGCCTCCTCGGGGCCGGGAACCCGGACAGCGCTCTGCGAGCTGCTTCGCACGCCCGGGAGGACCCACCCGTTGGCTGGGTCGGAGATAGTCACGCCATCGACGTTGAAAGAATAGCCGTAGATGTCCGGAGTGAGCGGCCCCATCGTGACCGACCACACGCCCTCGGCGTTGCGAGTCATCTTCTCCGAAACGCCGGTAGTCGCCCAGAACTCTCCGGTCAGATTCACTTCGGTGGCCTTGGGCGCACGGAGGCGGAAGATAACGCGCCGATCGGACAGCACCTCCGGCGAAATGACGGCGGGCGGTCCGCCCCTGCCTGCGCCGCCGCGACCGGGCTGGCCTGGCCCGTTGGGGGCCGTGGTGGAAGGCGGTTGCCCCTGCGCCACCGCCGTAAGTGCGAAAACCAGAAGCGGAAGTATGTGTCTCATGACTCACTCCTCATGTGGACATCCAGAGGCAGTGTTCATTCTACATTGCCTGCCGTCTTTGAGCGGGAGCGATCGGTACAGGATTGTTAAGAGACTTTCCAAATAAGGATCGCTACTCCAGTCAGGAAACCAGCCGCCGCCTGATACTCCTGGTTGCGAAGATACACCTCAAATCGAAATGGCTTCGAGCTGTTACCAAGGAACCGCGGCCACAATCGCGGGACACGTTTCGCATAAGCGGCATACTCGGGAAACAGCATTCGCAGATGTTGTTCTTCAAGCTCGACCACGGGAAGGTAGATCAGCAGGAACACGGCCGCGAAGAGCACGCCCAGTTCGCATCGGCGTGACGCGATGACAAATCCCGCCGCCACCGCCAGCGTACCGATGTACAGCGGGTTACGCACGTGAGCGTACGGGCCACTCTCGGCTAGTGTGCGATTCTTCTCCAAGTGTCCCGCCGCCCAGGCACGCAGCGCCAGACCTAATACCGATATAGGCAGGCCGACCGCGAGCGATGTCCAAGTCGGCAGTGCCAGCCACAAGAACGCGGCGACCATCAGAAATCCCCCAGGTACGCGCAGCTTGGCGACCGCGTCGGCGTAGGATTTGGGGAAACTCACGCGCGGCGTCCCACCTTTAGTGCCTCGACGACGTCGGCGGGGGTCACCGCGCGCATGCTGCCGTCGTCTGAGTCGCGGCGTTTATAGCTCGTGATCGCGGTCGAACTTCGCAAAACGTGAAGAGTCCCGCCGTACGGTCCGTGGGACGCCGGATCGGTGGGTCCATAAATCGCAACGCCCGTTTTGCCGAGCGCGGCCGCCAGATGCACCGGGCCGCTATCGACGCCGACGATCGCCTGAGCGCGGCGCGTGGCATCGATCAAGCCCTGGAGGCCGGAAAGGTGAACATGCGCACCGTCGATTCTCCCGAGGACTTCCGCGACATCCGGCGGCCCATTCACCACGAGAGGCAGGTTCAAGCGTCCTGCGAGCTCCGCGTAGTGGCCGAGAGGCCATTGTTTGGAACCCCAGCCCGCGAGAGGACAGGCCAGCACGAAAGGTCCTTCGGGCAGCGTGCCCTCAGGTTTACCGGGCGGCAGCGGAAAGGTTCGCAAAAGGTTGGACGCGCCGGCGGCAGCGACCAGCTCCAGGTACCGGTCGACGCGATGCAGCGCGGTGGTCCGAACGGTCGACGAGTAGAACATGGCGGCGAAACTTTCTCGCGCCTGGGTGCGTGCCAGCCCGACAATCTTATCGGCCCGGGCGGAGGCCGCAACCAGCGCGGATTGGATCAGCCCTTGCAGATCCACGGCCAGATCGAAGTGTTCACGGCGAAGAAGACGGCGGGTCGCCAGAATCTCCCGCGCGGACCGATTAAATGGAATGATCTCGTCAACGAACGGGTTGCCTTCCAGCAGCGGTGCCCAGCGCGGCTTGATCACCCAGCTCAGACGGCTGTGCGGAAAGCTGTGCTTGAGACTCGCGACGGCGGGCAGGGCATGGATCACGTCGCCCATGGAGCCGAGCCGTACGACTAGAATGCGGAACATCTGACCTATTTCAACAGCTCCAATGCTGTTTCCGCTACTCGCGCGGCGCTTACCCTCGTCATGCAGCGGTGATCGATGGGACATTCGCGCTTCAGACACGGGCTGCACTCGACGGGCTCACGGACCACTTTCGCCAGCGGACCCGTGGGGCCGGTGGTTTGGTCGTCGGTAGCGCCGAAGATCGCGACGGTCGGCACGCCCAGCGCGGAGGCGATGTGCATGGCGCCCGAATCATTGGTGAGGTAGACGCGGCAAGCTGCGGCCAAGTCGATGAACTCGGCGAGTGTGGTTTCGCCCGCGAAGTTTTTCACGCGCGTGGTGATCGAAGCCGCGACGGACTCGCACAACCCGCGCTCGTCCTTCGATCCGAAGATGGCGACCGACGCGCCGAGCTCGCTCGCCACCCGGTTGGCCGATTCGGCGAAACGCTCGGGCAGCCAGCGCTTGGCGGTCCCATAGGCGGCGCCTGGACTCACGCCAATGACGATGTCACCCAGCCCTTGCTTGCGGAAGTGTTCGAGGCCCGTCGCGCGCGCTGCGGGAGCCCCGTCGAGACGAATCGATTCGTTGGCGGGCAACTCGTCCAGAATTCCTGCGCGGCGCAGCATTTCGAGGTAATAGAACCTTTCGTGTTGCAGGATCTCGCCGGGGCGGGGAACCGGAATCGCGCGCGTAAGGAGAAATCCACGGCCGTCGCGGGCGTAGCCGATCCGCTCCGGGATTCCAGCGAGGTATGCGATTACGGCCGCCTCGAAGGCATTCTGGAGCAGGATCGCGGTGTCGAAGTGGTTCCCGCGAAGCGCGCGCGCGAAGGTCCACTTTTCTGCGTGCGTGCGCGATGTGTATGGAATGAGCTCGTCGCAAAAGGCCTCGCGGCGATAGAGATCGGCCACCCAGGGCTTGGCCAGAATCGAGATCCGGGCGTTGGGGAAGCGCTCGCGCAACGCACGAAGAGCCGGCAGCGACATGACGGCGTCGCCCACCCAGTTGGTGGCGCGGACCAAGATTGTACCGGGCATTGTTTCGAACACTACTATCTAGTCTAGTCGCCCATCAATTCGGCTATCCTGAAAGCCGGATAGTCGCGTGAAGACCTTGCGTTTCATATTGATGGCTGTGATGCTGGGCATCGGAGGAGTCGCAGGCGAGCCAAACCCCACAGCTTCTCCCAGGTTCGAGGACTATCCAGCTAGGGAAGGCTTTGCGGGACGCCCCGTAGCTCCCCAAATCATCACGTCCCCGCAGCGCCGATACAGAACTGTCATTCGAGACGGAGTTGAGAAGGGCTGGGGTGTTCGCGTTGACGGCGTCGAACAGAACAAGCCCGGACCGAACTTTGCCGGGAATATGATCTTTATCCAATGGAGTTGTGGTGCGCCTTGTGTGAGGGCTGCCCTGGTGAATGCACAGACAGGCGAAGTTTTCCCTCCACCCCTTGCGAGGGAGGACACACTGGATTTGCCGCTCTTAAGTATCGGCGGTAATTCGGCTGGACGAAACCCAGAACTGCAATTCCGAAACAACAGTCTGCTAATGGTCATCTCGGCGACACCGAATTGGTTCAAGCCTCATGCCCGATCCTATCGACACTACTTCGTTTGGGAATCGAACCGATGGGTTCTGATCTTCAAAGAGCCCTTGGATTAAGAGACTAACCTTCCGGCGGTACTGTAGTAGTGGGGTTATTTAACATGCTCAAGCGGCTTGGTCTGGCGGCACTATTGGCAGGGTCGCTTTCCGCGGCCGCGCCCAAGGTGATCGCGGTCGATATCGACGGCGTGATCCATCCCATCACGGTGGCCCTGCTGACGCATGCTCTCGACCAGGCTGACAGTCAGAATGCCGCGGCGGTTTTGCTGCGGCTAAACACCCCCGGCGGCCTGCTGGATGCCACACGCCAGATGAATGAAAAGATCGTCGCCTCACGCGTGCCGGTGATCGCGTACGTGACGCCCAGCGGGGGCCGAGCGGCGTCAGCCGGGTTCTTCATTCTCGAAGCGTCGGATGTGGCGGCGATGGCTCCGGGCACCAACACAGGGGCTTCCTCGCCGGTGGCGCTCGGGGGGCAGATGGACGAGACCATGCGCCACAAGGTGGAAAACGACGCCTCCGCGTGGCTGCGCAGCACGGTCGAGAAGCGCGGGCGCAACGCTACTTTAGCTGAGACCACCATTCGCCAAGCCAGTTCGTTCACCGAAAAGGAAGCGCTCGACCAGCATCTGATCGACTTGATCGCGCCCAGCGAGCAGAAACTGTTCGAGGCTCTGGACGGCCGCGAGGTTAAACGCTTTGACGGACGCACCGAAATCCTGCATCTCGCCGGCGCCGAAGTGGTCCCTTACCAATTGACGCTGCGGGAGCGGATCATCAGCGCGATCGCGGATCCGAACATCGGGTTCATACTCCTGGTGGTGGGAGCCCTCGGGCTGTATGTGGAGTTCAACTCGCCCGGCCTGATTCTTCCCGGCGTCGCCGGAGGCATCTCATTGCTGATGGGGGTCTCATCATTGGGCGTGCTCCCGCTCAACTGGGTGGGGGTGTCGCTGCTGTTGCTGGGAGGCGCGCTGTTTGTCCTGGAAGCTCATTTTGCGTCCCACGGAAT
>Ga0310810_10006109_pt1 | contig 13560 bp, 10 predicted proteins | sample NCmetagenome_FD_207641 | JGI IMG/M metagenome (GOLD analysis project Ga0310810, IMG submission 207641) | Soil microbial communities from experimental microcosm in Duke University, North Carolina, United States - NC | ecosystem: Engineered > Artificial ecosystem > Soil microcosm > Unclassified ... | reverse complement strand
ATATCTGGACCCCGTGGTTCGCAGCGCTCGGCTCGCAATCCGGCTTTGATTCGATCAACGACTGCTACGGCGATCTCGCCGACCGCATCTTCGCGGTGGAGACCGGGCTGTCGTCGGATCCGGCGATGAACTGGCGGGTGTCGTTTCTCGACCGCTATCGCCTCACCTCCAATTCCGACGCGCATTCGCCGGGCAAGCTCGGGCGCGAGGCCACGACCTTCGACTGCGAGCCCGATTACTTCGCCATCAAGCATGCGCTCGAAACCGGCCACGGCTATGCCGGCACGGTCGAGTTCTTCCCCGAGGAGGGGAAGTATCACCTCGACGGGCATCGCAAATGCGAGGTGCGGCTCTCCCCGAAGGAGACGGTGGCCCATGGCGGCCTCTGCCCGGTGTGCGGCGAGCGGCTCACGATCGGCGTCGAGCATCGCGTCGCGGCGCTCGCCGACCGCAGCGAGGCGCAGGCGGCACCGCCGCCGACCGCCGGCGCGGTCTCGAGCCTGGTGCCGCTGCCGGAGATCCTGTCCGAGCTCACCGCCAGCGGCACGGCCTCGCGCGCGGTGGAGCGCGGCTATGACCAGGCGATCGCCAAGCTCGGCCCCGAGCTTTCCATCCTGCAGTCGGTGCCGGTCGAGGATATCGCCCATGCCGGCTCCTCCCTGCTCGCCGAAGCGATCACGCGCCTGCGCAGCGGCCATGTCATCCGCGATGCCGGTTATGACGGCGAATACGGCGTCATCCGCCTGTTCGAGGAGAACGAGATCAAGCGGCTGACCGGCGGCGCCCTGCTGTTCGAGACGCCGGTGTCGAAGCGGAAGCCGACGGTGCCGCGCGCTGCCCCGACCGCCGAAGCCGTCGCGGCGGACGCGCCCTCACCCAGGGCGTCGGGTGACGCGCCCGCCCAGCCGGCGCGACCGCGGCTGCGAGTCGTTTCAGATCGCACCAGCGGCACCGCGTCCGGCATCCTCGCGCAGCTCGATGACGATCAGCGCGCCGCAGCCGGCGTGGCCGACGGGCCACTGCTGATCGTCGCCGGTCCGGGCTCGGGAAAGACCCGCACCCTCACCCATCGCATCGCCCACCTGGTGGCCGAGCGCGGGGTGGCGGCGGAGAACTGCCTCGCCATCACCTTCACCCGCCGGGCCGCTGCCGAGATGCGGGAGCGCCTTGCAGCTCTCCTGCCCACCAGCGCGGACAAGGTCGCGATTCACACCTTCCATTCGCTCGGCCTCGCCATCCTGCGCGAGCATGCGAGCGCCGCCGGGCTCGACCACGGCTTTCGCGTCGCCGGCGAAGCCGAGCGCACGGCGCTGCTCGCGGCGACGCTTGAGCTCAGCGCGCATAAGGCCGAGCGGTTGCTGCGCGCCATCTCCCGGGAGAAGCGTACGCAGAGCTGGGCGGGGGCCGACGTCAGAGAAGCGCGGGCGGCTTATGCCCGCGCGATGGCGCTGCACAATTGGATCGACTTCGACGATCTCGTCGCGCTGTCGGTGCGCGTGCTGATGTCGGATGCGCGCATTGCCGAACTCTACCGCCACCGCCTGCGGTGGATCTCCGTCGACGAGTTCCAGGACGTCGACGAGCAGCAATACCGGCTATTGGCCTTGCTGGCGCCGGGCGACGGCAATCTTTGCGTGATCGGCGATCCCAACCAGGCGATCTACGGCTTTCGCGGCGCCGACGCGTCCTGCTTCGACCGCTTCCGGCAGGATTACCCCGGCGCCAAAACGGTCCGGCTCACGCGCAATTATCGCTCGAGCGGCACCATCGTGACCGCCTCCTCGCAGGTCATTGCGCCGCGACCGAACGAGCCGGTCGCCGAAATCGTGCGCGAGATGCACGAGCGCATCGCCATTCATACCGCGCCGACGGAACGCGCCGAGGCCGAGTCGGTGGTGAAAACGATCGAGCACATGATCGGCGGCCACACCTTTTTCTCGATCAACAGCGACCGGGCCGGGCTTGGCGCGCAGACCGGCAGGTCATTCGCCGACTTTGCCGTGCTCTACCGCACCGACGCCCAGTCGACGGCGCTGCGCGAGGCCCTCGACCGTTCCGGCATTCCTTATCAGCGGCACACTCATACCGCCCTCGCTGAGGAGCCGGCCGTACGCGCGCTGCTGCAGGAACTCGGCGACGGCAGCGCCGCGACGACTCTGGCGGATGACTTGCACGCCGCCGCCAGGGGGCTGGCGGATCGCGGCGACGCCGGCGCGGCAGCAACCATGGCGATGGCGTTGCAGCGCCTCACCGCGCTCGCCGAGCGGTGCGGCAACGAGCGCGCGCGCTTCGCGGACGCTGTAGCGCTCACCACCGACGCGGAATTCTGGGATGCGCGCGCCGACCGCGTGTCGCTGCTGACCCTGCATGCCGCCAAGGGCCTTGAGTTCGCCGTCGTGTTCATCGTCGGGCTCGAGGACGGCGTGCTGCCGCTGCATTGGAACGAGCCGGATGACGCGGCAATCGCGGAAGAGCGTCGCCTGTTCTATGTCGGCATGACCCGGGCCAAGGACCGGTTGATTCTCAGCCGCGCGCATCAGCGCCTTTGGCGCGGCCGCCTGCAGATGCTCGAACCCTCGCCATTCCTGCGCGACATCGAGAACGAGCTGGTGAAGCATCAGCCGACGCAGCCGGCGCGCACCAAGCGGGAAGACCGCCAGCTCAAATTGTTTTAGGGGCCTCGCGGATCCCGCCCGCGATGCAGGTGCCCATGCCTATGAGCATGAGGCCGGAGCAACTTCGGCCCACAGCCGACCGGATCCGCCGCGGGTCGAGACAACGCGCACGCAGGCGCCGGGCGGGAGCCTGCTCTGCAGCTTGGTCTGATCGTTGCTCGCCCCCTGCGGCTCCGACCAGACCGGCAGCATGATTTGCGCACTCAAGACCGTGCCCGGCGGCGGCAACGACGTGTCCGAAATCGTGTATCCGTTGAAATGGGGTACCCAGGCGCCGGACTGCCGGCGGCTCAGCGCAACCCAGCCGTAGTGCTCTTTGGCGCCGGGAGCACCGAACACGCCGACCGACTGGAGCTGCGAGCGCCGCGATGACGCGTCCGGCTGGACGACCGCGGCCGACGTCGTGGCATGTCCGGTCTCGGCGGCCTCGGCCGCAGGATGTTCGGCGGCGACCGCGGCCTGGAAGATGGTGCGCGCGTCCGGATCGCCGTCGCCGCAGAGCTTGTCGAACTCGTTCACGTCCTTCCTGAGCAAGCTGCGCTTGGTCTCCGGCGCGACGTTGCGTTCCATGGTGGCGACGATGTTGCTCCTGAGCTTCTGGCAGGTGACGTCGGTCGAGAAATAGTTCTGGTAAGCCGCAAAGGTGCCGGCGGCCGCGGCGGGAATCCCGAGCGCTGCACCGGCAATCTGCAGCACTTTGACCAAGGTTTCCCCGGCCATGGCACCTCTCCGGTCGTGCGCGTACGACCATGCCGCGATGGCGTAAAAATGGCAACCGAGGCCGCAAAGCCGGCATTCTCGGCCGCTCCGGCCGTTGCACGGGAGCAGGAGATTTGCGCCGGCATCTTGCACATATCCGCGCTCCGGGAGAGCGTGAGGGGACGTGAACGCAACGCGCCGCGGGCTGCCCCCATGGCTGACCGCGGCGAACCAAGGGGGAGTACACGCGTGGCCGTGTTCGTCGTCGCCCATGGCGCCTGGTCAGCCGCCTGGGCCTGGAAAAAAATGCGCCCGCTGCTGCGGGCCGCCGGCCATGAGTTGTGGACGCCGACCTATACCGGCCTGGGCGAGCGAGCGCATCTTGCGAGCCCGGCGATCGATCTCGACACCCACATCGCCGATGTCATCGGCATGCTCGAGATGGAGGACCTGCGCGATGTCGTGCTGATTGCGCACAGCTACGGCGGCATGGTGGCAACCGGCGTTGCCGACCGGGTGCGCGAGCGCATCGCGCAGCTGGTCTATCTCGACGCCTTCGTCCCCAGAGACGGCCAAAGCCTGTTCGACCTGCAGCCGGCGGAGGCTCGTACGCGCATGCGCGAGCTCGCGCGCACCGATGGCGAGGGCTGGCGCCTGCCGCCGACGCAGATGCCGGCCGACACGCCGGATGCCGACATAGCCTGGGCATCGGGCCGCCGGCGGCCGCAGCCGATCAAGACCTTCGAGCAGCCCTTGCGTCTCATCGCGAGCGAAACGCCGCCTCCCCGCAGCTACATCTATTGCCAGCGCAACGCCCCAGCGGACGTCTTTCGCCAGTTCGCCGAGCGCGCCCAGCGTGAACGCGGCTGGCACTATTTCGAGATCGACGCCAGCCATAACCCGCACATCACCGCCCCGCACGCGCTGCTGGAATTGCTGGTGAAGATCGTAGCGACCGCGGCGTAGGACCCCGGAGGGGTTGCCCAACGCGATCGCAATTCGCGCTAAGCTGGCGGCAAACAAGACGATGCAGCGAGGGAGAGACGGATATGGATATCGGCTTCATTGGGCTCGGCCAGATGGGCTTCCACATGGCCCGCCGGCTGGTCGAGGCCGGCCACCGGGTGATCGTGTTCGACACCCGGCGTGAGGCGGTCGACCGGCTCACCGCGCTTGGCGCGCATGCCGCGCAATCCCCGCGCGACATGGCCGACCAGGTCGAGACCGTGATGGCGAGCCTGCCCACGCCCGACATCGTGCTCGCAGTCGCGACCGGACCCGACGGCGTGATCGCAGGCAAGCGGGTGCGCCGCTTCGTTGATCTCTCGACCACCGGCGCGGTCATGGCCAAGCGCATTTTCGCGGCGCTCAAGGAAAAGAACATCGTGCAGATCGACTGCCCCGTGAGCGGCGGCGTCACCGGCGCGGCGAAGGGGACGCTGGCCCTGATGGTGTCGGGCCCGCGCGCGGAGGTCGACGCGATCGCGCCGCTGCTTCCGGCGATCGGCAAGACCTTCATCATCAGCGACCGGCCGGGCGCCGGGCAGACCATGAAGCTCTGCAACAATTATCTGTCGGCGGCGGCGATGACCGCGACATCGGAAGCGATGGTGATGGGCGTCAAGGCGGGGCTTGATCCGCGCATCATGCTCGACGTGATCAATTCCGGCACCGGCCGCAACACCGCGACTGAGGACAAGTTCGGACGCGTCGTGCTGCCGCGCACATTCAATCTGGGTTTTACCGTGGGATTGATGACCAAGGATCTCAAGCTGTGCCTGTCCGAAGGCAAGTCACTCGGCGTGCCGATGGACGTGGCCGAAGCGGTGACGCGGCTGCTGCAAACCGCATGCGACGAGAACGGGCCCGACAAGGATCTCACCACTGTGGTGCAGCCGGTCGAGCGCCGCGCCGGCGTCGAGGTGCGCGCGCCGGGGGAAAGCGGGACGCTCGGGAAGTAGCTCTCATGTCCCCGGGGCGAGCCGCGCTCGCGCTCCGGCATGATGGCATCAGCGGGGAATGACCCATGAGCGAGGACGTCCACGAGATCTATGCGATCCGCTACGGCCATCACGATCGCAAGGCAGCGGAAAACTTCATCGGCGGCGATCCCCACGATGTGCTGCAGCCGCTCGACTTCTACGTCTGGGCGATCGTCGGGCCGCGGGGCCCGATCATTCTCGACACCGGCTTCGACGCGGCGATGGGGAAGAAGCGCCAGCGCGAGACGATCAAACCGGTTGGCGAGGGCTTGCAAGCGATCGGCATCGATTCCGCGGCGGTCGAGACCGTGATCGTCAGCCATATGCATTACGATCACATCGGCAACTACGACCTGTTTCCGCGCGCCCGCTATCACCTGCAGGATTGCGAGATGGCCTACGCCACCGGGCGCTGCATGTGCCACATGGCGCTGCGCCTGCCGTTCGAAGCCGACGACGTGGTGGCGATGGTGCGCAAGGTGTTTGCCGGCCGCGTCGAATTCCACGACGGCGACGGCGAGATCGTGCCGGGTGTCACCATCCACCATATCGGCGGCCACTCCAAGGGCTTGCAGAGCGTGCGCGTGAAGACCCGCCGCGGCCATGTCGTGCTCGCCGCGGATGCCGCGCACCTCTACGCGCACCTGGAAACCGGCCGGGTCTTTCCCATTACGTATAATGTCGGGGAGGTGGTCGAGGGCTACGCGAAGCTGCAGAAGCTCGCCTCGTCACCTGGCCATGTGATTCCCGGCCACGATCCGCTCGTGCTTGCGCGCTATCCCGTCGTCAAGCCCGGTCTCGACGGCTGGGCGGTACGGCTCGACGCCGAGCCGAAGGGGTAAGTCGGGTCAAGCGCCCCTTCACATGATGGCAAATTCGGTGTTGCGGCGATCGGTCACCAGCATGCTGCCGGGATAATGGGTGATGCAGAATTCCGGCTTGACCGTCGCCACCACCGATTGCGGCGTGACGCCGCAGGCCCAGAACACCGGGATCTCGTCGTCGTGGATCGGCACCGCGTCGCCGTAGTCCGGCCTGCCCAGGTCGGCGATGCCGATGAGCTCGGGCTTGCCGATATGCACCGGGGCGCCGTGCACGGCGGGGAACCGCGTGGTGATCTGGATGGCGCGGATGGCGTCCGCCGGCTTCATCGGCCGCATGGAGACGACCATGGGACCGTGGAACGGACCTGCGGCCACCGTCGCAATCGAGGTGCGATACATCGGCACGGTGGCGTTGCAGGTGATGTGGCGCAGCTCGATGCCGTCCTCGAGCAGCGCCTCCTCGAACGAGAACGAGCAACCCAGCACGAACGCGACGAGGTCGTCGCGCCAATGGGCGCGGATATCAGAGGGCTCGTCGACCAGCTCGCCCTGCCGGAACACGCGGTAGCGCGGCAGGTCGGTGCGGATGTCGAGGTCGTCGGCGAGCGTCGGCAGCCGGACATCGCCCGGCGACGAGGCCGCCAGCAGCGGGCAGGGTTTCGGGTTGAGCTGGCAGAAGCGCAGGAAATCGCCCGCCAGCGCACCCGGCAGGATGGCGAGGTTGCCCTGCACATATCCCGGCGCCACGCCGGCGGTCGCGCCTTTGAACTCCCCCGTGCGGGCAGCAAGCCGCACGGCGCGGCCCGTCTGCGGGGCGGCGGACGAGTCCCGCGGCATGGTGGCAACGCTCATGGCGTCTCCTTGCAGATCAGATCGAACCGACACGGATTAGCACGCGCGGCAGCAATCAGCGACCGTCATCCCGCGGGCCGGTTCGACGGCGCGCGCCGAAGCAGGTGCGGCGACGGCTCGCGGGAAAACCGGTTGAATATGCCGCCGGGATCGCGTTTGCTTACGGCAAAGAACAACAACAATCGAGTGGGTCGAATCTGGAGGGAACGAGCAATGACCTATCGCTACTGCAAGTCTGCCGTCGGTGCGCTTGGATTTGCGGCCGCCTTGATGCTGGTCTCGGCGGGCGGCGCGCCGGCCCAGCAGCCTGCGGCGCCCGCGGCGGCGCCGATCAAGCTCGGCATCGTTTCGTTTCTCAGCGGCCCGGCGGCGTCGCCGTTCGGCGTGCCCGGCCGCAACGGCGCCGAGATCGTGATCGAGGCGCTCAACGCCGGCACCGCGCCGGCGCCGTACAACACGGTCGGCCTCGGCGGCACCAAGATCGAGGCCAAATATGTCGACGAAGCCGGCTCCACCGCCCAGGTGGTGACCGAATTCCGCAACCTGGTGCAGCGCGACCAGGTCGACGCTGTCGTCGGCTACATCTCGTCCGGAAGCTGCCTCGCGGTGACGCCGGTGGCAGACGAGCTCAAGGCGCTCACCGTCTATTTCGACTGCGGCACGCCGCGCATCTTCGAGGAGAAGCCGCGCAAATATGTGTTCCGCGCGGCACCGCACGCCACCATGGATAATACCGGCGCGGCGCGCTACCTCCTCGCCAAGAAAAAAGACATTACGCTCTACTCCGGCATCAATCAGAACTACGCCTGGGGCCAGGATTCCTGGCGCGACTTCGTCAGCACGATGGGCGTGCTCGCACCCAAGGCGAAAGTGGACAAGGAGCTGTTCCCGAAACTCTTCGCCGGCGAATTCGGCGCCGAGATCTCAACCCTGCTGACGTCGAAATCGCAGGCGCTGCATTCCAGCTTCTGGGACGGAGATCTCGAGGGCTTCATCTATCAGAGCGAGGCGCGCGGCCTGAGCAAGCGCATGCCGCTCGTCGGCACCACCGCGGAGGCTTCGATCTGGCGCCTGCGCGACAAGATGCCGGATGGCACCATCATCGGCGGCCGCGGCCCGAACGGCCCGCTGGCGCCGAAGAGCGCGCTCAACGACTGGTTCCACAAGATCTATTTCGAACGCTACGGCACACCGCCGACCTATCCGTCGTATCAGATGGCGCTGTCGATCCTCGGGCTGAAAGTGGCCTGGGAGAAGGCGCAGAAGGAAAAGGGCGGTAGCAAGCCGTCGACCGATGACGTCGTGACCGCGTTCGAAGGCATCTCGTACGAAGGCCCGAGCGGCCCGGTCAAACTGGCGCTCGGCAACGGTCACCAGGGAATCCAGGAGACTGCTTACGGCACCTACCGCTTCAACAAGCAGAAGGGCCAACCGGAAGTCGTCGACGTCATGCGCTTTGCGGCGGAGTGCGTGAACCCGCCGCCCGGCGTCGCCGCCGACGACTGGATCAAGGACGGGATGAAGGGCGCGAAGTGCAATTAGCGCAGAGTGCTTTGCGGTTTATGCACGGCGACGCCGCGATCTCGGTGGGCGTCCTCTTCCTCCCCCGCGCGCCCCGGGCCAGCCCGGGGCGCCGCTTATCTGGCGCACGCCGGGCAAGCGCGGCTTGCGCGGGGGGAGAGAAGAGGAAGGTGGTCGTTGTTACGCGATATGCGTCTGACAACGACCAACCCCGGTCCCTGCGCGCAACGGGGAAAGGAACGCACCCGGTGCGGGGGACAAGCGAACCCGGCATCCGCGACACCGTTGGTGAAACGTCGTGCTGACGTCCTTTGCCATCATCACCGATGGCCTTGTCTACGCCGCCTATCTGTTTCTCGTCGCCGTCGGCTTGAGCCTGATCTTCGGGGTGATGAAGATCCTCAACGTCACCCACGGCTCGTTCTATGCTTTCGGCGCTTATGGCGCGGCGACCGCGGTCGGCATTTATGTCGAGCGCGGTTGGCCGGATGCCAGCGGTTTCCTGTTCATGGTGCTGATGGCGATGGCGATCGGGCTGGTGCTCGGCTTCGTGCTCGAGCGCGGCGTGTTGCGGTTCGTTTACGGCAAGGACGAGGTGGTGATCGTTCTCGTCACCTATGCCGTGTTCCTGATCCTCGAAGACGTGATCGTGATGATCTGGGGTCCGCGTTCCTACGGCGCCTACCAGCCGATGGTCGCCGCCGGCAATATCGAGATCGGCGATCTTATTCTGTCGAACTACGACATCGCGCTCGTCGCCATCGCGGCGCTCGTCGCCATCCTGAGCTATTGGGCGTTGAAACACACCCGCTACGGCCGCCTCCTCACCGTGGTGATCTTCAATCGCGAGACGGCGGCGGCGTTTGGCATCAACGTCACCGTGGTCTACACGGTGACATTCATTATCGGCGCGATGCTGGGCGCGCTCGGCGGCGCCGTCATGGCGCCGAAGATTTCGGTGACGCTCGGCATCGGCGTCGAGGTGATCGTGCTGGCGTTCGCCGTGGTGGCGATCGGCGGCATGGGCTCGATCGAAGGCGCGCTGATCGGCGCGCTGATCGTCGGCATCTGCCGCGCGGCGGCGGTCCATCTCGTACCGCAGCTCGAATTGTTCGTCATCTATGCGGTGATGGCGCTCGTGCTTGTTTTCCGTCCCTATGGGCTGTTCACCCAGGCCGCGCCGCGGAAGATTTGATGGCATTAGACAACGACCGTCATCTCAAGTGGGCGATCTGACATGTGGTCGCGCGCGACCCTGTTCGGAGCACTGGCCTTCATCGTTGTGGCTGCGGCCGCGCCGGCGCTGCCGGCCTGGCTGGTGTCGCTGGCCACCATCGCCTTCGCCAATGCGCTGGTCGTGCTCGGGCTCGTGATCCTGTGGCGGGCTGGCCTTGTGCCCTTTGGACAAGCGCTGTTCTACGCGACCGGCGCCTATGCGGTGGCGCTGCTCAGCCGCTACGCCGGCTGGAGGGACGTGTTCCTCCTGGTCGCGGTCGGCGCGGCGGCGGCCGGCGTGCTCGCATTCCTGGTCGGCTTCCTGCTCGCACGTTATCGCGACATCTTCTTTGCGATGCTCAGCCTGGCGATGTCGATGATTCTCTACGGAGTGCTGGTCAAGACCGAGACGCTCGGTTCGACCGACGGCTTCCACGTCGAGTCCGGGACATTCCTGGGCTACGAGCCGCACGGCCGTGCGCTCAATCTCGCGCTGTTCTGGCTGGTGCTGGGGCTGTCGGCGGTCAGCGCCTCCCTGATCACGCTCTATTTCCGCACCGTCGCCGGCGCGCTGGCGATGCCGGCGCGCGACAACGAGATCCGGTTGGAATTCCTCGGCATCTCGGTCACGCGCCTGATCCACCTCAAGCTGGTTATTTCCGGGATCCTCGCCGGCCTCGGCGGCGCGCTCGCGGCGCTGGCGGTGGCGCATGTGGATCCCAACATGGCGTATTGGACGACCTCGGGCGGCTTCGTGTTCGTCACCATTCTCGCCGGTGTGGGCTCGGTCGCAGCCGCCTTCGTCGGCTCCCTGGTGTTCGAGCTGGTGCGCTCGATCGCCATCGATGTCCTGCCCGGGTTCTGGCAGCTCATCCTCGGCTCGGCCCTCCTGCTGACCATCCTGTTCCTGCCGGAAGGGCTAGGTTCGCTCTTCCATCGCCTGCGCCGCGCGCCGGAGAAGAGATAATGACCGCGATCCTTTCAGTGTGCGATCTGGAGAAGACCTTCGGCTCGATCGTCGCGGCCCGCGACATCACGCTCGATGTTCCGGCGCAGCAGACCGTGGGCATCATCGGCGCCAACGGCGCCGGCAAGACCACCTTCATCAACATGATCACCGGCCATCTGCGGCCGACCAAGGGCACCATCCGGCTCGAGGATCGCGACATCACCGGCCGCCCCTCGCGTGAGATCACGCGGCTGGGCATCTCTCGCTCGTTCCAGGTGGCGCAGATTTTTCCTTCCCTCACCGTGTTCGAGAACATGTGCGCCGCGGCCGCCGCGGCCGGCTCGAATGGCGCCTTCCGGCGCGTGCTGGCGCCGTTGCAATCGCCTGCGACCATCAGCGAGGCGAATGCATCCCTCGAGCTGTTCCGCATCGGCGCTTACCGCCACGCCCTCGCATCGACTTTGCCGCAGGGCATCCGCAAGCTCCTCGACATCGCCATGGCGGTGGTCGGCTCGCCGCGCGTTCTCCTGCTCGACGAGCCGACCAGCGGAATTTCGGTCGAGGAGAAGTTCAGCGTGATGGACGTGGTCATGTCGGCTCTGAAGAGCCGGAAATTGACGGTGCTGTTCGTCGAGCACGACATGGAGATCGTGACCCGCTTCGCTGACCGTGTGCTCGCATTCTACGACGGGACGGTGATCGCCGACGGCGCGCCGGCAGTCGCGCTCGCCGACCGCAGGGTGCAGACGCTCATCAGCGGCACCAAGCCGGAGAGCGAGGGGCATCCCCATGCTTAGCGTGTCGGACCTCGACGTCTCGATCGGTCCGGTGCCGGTCATTCGCAAGGCATCGCTCGATCTGGCCGAGGGCGAGATGTGCGGCCTGATCGGTCGTAACGGCGCCGGCAAGACCACCTTGCTGCGCGCCTTGATGGGCGCGATCCCGGCGACCGGCAAGGTCAGGCTCGGCGACGTCGATTTGCTGGCCCTGCCGCCGCACCGCCGCGTCGGGTTCGGCATCGGCTACATGCCCGAGGATCGCCGCCTGGTGCCCGACTTCACCGTCGAACAGAACATCCGGCTGCCCAGCTGGACCACGCCGGCGGAGGGGGTGGAGCAGCGCCTGCAATGGATCTTCACGATCATGCCCGAGGTAGCGGCGTTTCGCACGCGCAGCTCGCTCGAGCTTTCGGGCGGACAGCAGAAGATGGTCGCGCTCGCCCGCGCGCTGATGGCCGGCACGCGGATGCTGCTGCTTGACGAGCCGTTCGAGGGGCTGGCGCCGGCGCTCGCGCGCAGGCTCGGCGAGGTCATGGCCAACCTGAAGGGGCAACGGCTTTCGATCCTGATCGCAGAATCGAACGAGGTGCACGTTGCCGACCTGCTCTCGCGCGCGTTTCGCATCGAGCGCGGCGCGGTCGCGCCGGTGTAGCCGCGGGGCGGGCGGCAGCCCGCGCCAGAATGCGACAGCTGTCGCGCTGGCGCGGGCGACGGCTCTCCATTACATTCGACCGATAAATCACATCGTGAACAGAGGCGGGCGACTATGGCCAAGTTCGGCATCGGACAAGCTGTGCGGCGGGTGGAGGACCAACGCTTCCTGCTTGGGCAGGGGCGCTATGTCGACGACATCAGCCTGCCCGGGCAATGCCATGGCGTGACGGTGCTCTCGCCCCACGCCCATGCCCGCATCACCCGCGTCGACGTCACCAAGGCCAAGGCCGCGCCCGGGGTGCTGTGCGTGCTTACCGGCGCCGACGCGGTGGCGGACAAGCTCGGCAGTTTCACCGCCCACCTGATGCCGGAGGATTTCGGCGCGCCCAAGGGCCACCGCACGTTCCAGCCGGTGCTCAATGCCGAGAAGGTGCGCTTCGTCGGCGACCGCGTCGCTTTCGTCGTCGCCGAGACGCTCGCGCAGGCGCGCGATGCCGCCGAGCTCGTGGAGGTGGACTACGAGACGCTGCCGACGATCGTCGATCTGGAAGAAGCCGCCAAAGACGGCGCGCCCAAGGTGTGGGAGGACTGCCCGCAGGGCAACGTCGGCTTCCGGCTGATGTTCGGCAACCAGGACGCCACCGATGCCGCCTTCGCGAAGGCCAAGCACGTGGTGAAGCTGCGGGTCGAGAACAACCGCCTGTCGCCCGTCACCATGGAGCCGCGGGTCGCGATCGGCGACTACAACGCGGCCGACGATCAGTACACCTTGTATGCGACCAGCCAGAACCCGCACGGCGCGCGCATGGAGATGTCGCATATCTTTCATGTCGCGGAAAACCAGATTCGGGTCGTGTCGCCCGACGTCGGCGGCGGTTTCGGCCTGAAGGCGGTCTTTCCCGACGACGCGCTTGTGCTGTGGGCGGCGCGCCGCATCCGCCGGCCGGTCAAATGGGTGTCCACGCGCTCGGAAAGCATGCTCACCGACCACCACGGTCGCGAGATGATCTATTACGGCGAGCTCGCCCTCGACGAACACGGCAAGATTCTGGCGCTGCGGGCCAAATGCCTGTTCCAGCTCGGCGCCTATTTCGTCGGCGCGGCGCTCGCCGCCGGCGCCTTCTCGCTGCGCTTCATTCCGGCGGCCTACGACATCCAGACCCTGCACATCATGTCGCAGGGGTTGTTCACCAACACCTCGCAGTCCGGTCCCTATCGCGGCGCCGGACGCCCGGAGGCGGCCTATTTCACGGAGCGGCTGATCGAACACGCCGCACGCACGATCGGCATGGACCCCGCCGAGATCAGGCGCCGCAACCTGATTCCGCCGACCAAGCTTCCCTACGCGACGCCGACGCTGTGGACCTACGACAGCGGCGAGTTCGAGCGCCTGATGGACCGCTGCATCGA
>Ga0310810_10006108_pt1 | contig 13560 bp, 12 predicted proteins | sample NCmetagenome_FD_207641 | JGI IMG/M metagenome (GOLD analysis project Ga0310810, IMG submission 207641) | Soil microbial communities from experimental microcosm in Duke University, North Carolina, United States - NC | ecosystem: Engineered > Artificial ecosystem > Soil microcosm > Unclassified ... | reverse complement strand
CACTACGACGTCGATACGACGTCGGACGGCATGTCCGCGCTCGAGAGCATTCGCAACGACGGTTACAAACTCGTGATCGCGGACCTGCGGATGCCGGGTATGGACGGGCTCACGCTGATCCGTGAGGTCAAGCAGATCAACCCGCAACTGCCCATCATCATCATCACCGGCTATTCGTCGGAGTCCTCGGCCATCGAGGCTGTGAACCTGGGGGTCGCCGGCTACCTCACGAAGCCTGTCGGCATTCCGCAAGTGCTCGCTGCCGCCGCGAAGGCTCTCGGCGTTCCCGCCGCCTGATTCTGGCGTAACTCCCGCCTGGGAGTTGATACTGAGAACGCGTGATCCAGCTTTCCGACCTCACAAAATCGTTCGGCGACCGCACGCTGCTCGAGCACGTGACGTGGCAGATCGGCGACGGCGATCGAGTCGGGCTGTGCGGACCAAACGGCGCGGGCAAGACGACGCTGCTCAAGATGCTCGCGGGCCTCGACGAGCCGGATTCTGGCGCGATCGTACGACCCTCCGGTCTGACAATCGGCTACCTGCCGCAGGACGGGCTCAGCCACTCGGGCCGCACGGTCTTTGCTGAAGCCAGCAGCGCGTTTCAGCCACTCCTCGATATCAAAGCCGAAATGCACGACATCGAGCATCGGCTCGGTGACGCCTCGGTGCCGGATACCGAGCACGAGTCGATGCTGTCGCGCTACGCCGAGCTGCAGGATCGATTCCGTCTCTCGGACGGCTACAACATGGACCTGCGCATTGCGACGGTCCTGCGCGGCCTTGGCTTCGATGCCGCCGACGCCGACCGACCCTGCGAGACGTTCTCCGGCGGTTGGCAGATGCGCATCGCGCTCGCCAAACTGCTGCTCGGCCGGCCCAATCTCCTGCTGCTCGACGAGCCGACGAACCACCTTGACCTCGACGCGCGCAACTGGCTCGAGGAGTATCTGAGCGTCTATCCGTACGCCGTCATCCTCGTCTCACACGATCGCTATTTCCTCGACACGGTGGTGACACGCATCACCGACCTGAACCTCCGGAAGCTGACCGACTACGTCGGGAACTACAGCAAATACGTCGAACAGCGGGACGCGATGCTCGAACGCCTGCGTCAGGCCAAGCGCGAGCAGGATGAGGAAGTGGCGCGCGTGAAGATGTTCATCGACCGCTTCCGCTACCAGGCAACCAAGGCCGCGCAGGTGCAGAGCCGCATCAAGCTGCTCGAGAAGGTCGTGCCCATCGAAGTGCCGCCCGAGCGGAAACGGATCCACTTCACGTTTCCCCGGTGCGCGAAGAGCGGCCGCATGGTATTCGAGGTCGAGCACGCACGAAAGACCTACCCGCCTCCGCCCGGCTCCGGCGGGCAAGCGGTCACGGTGTTCACGGACGTCAACCTCCACATCGAGCGCGGAGATCGCATCGCGCTGGTTGGACCCAACGGTGCCGGCAAGTCGACCCTGATGCGGATGCTGTCGGGTGAAGAGGCGCCGGACTCCGGCAGGCGCACACTCGGTCACCAGGTGGTGATGGAATACTTCGCCCAGGACGAGGCCGTGCGTCTGGACCCGGCGCTGACGGTGTACGAGACGCTGGCGGCCGGCTCGCCCAACGACATGGTCCCCGCGATTCGCAACATCCTCGGCGGCTTCCTCTTCACCGGCGATGATGTGTACAAGAAAGCAGCCGTCCTGTCAGGCGGCGAACGCACCCGGCTCGCCGTCGCGCGAATGCTGCTGCGTCCCTCGAACACACTGCTGCTCGACGAGCCGACCAACCACCTCGATCTCGATTCGAAGGACGTACTCCTCGACGCGCTCGAGGACTACGGTGGCACGCTCATCATCGTGTCGCACGACCGCTACTTCGTCGAAAAGCTCGCGACGAAGATCATCGAGATCGGCCACGGCGGAGCAGAGGTGTATCCGGGGACCTACGCAGAGTTTCTGTGGAGTAAGAGCCAGAAAGAGCGGCCAGCGCCCAACGCCCAACTTCCAAGTCCCAGGGCGAAGGAACCCACGAAGCACGCGAAGGGCACGAAGGACGCACCGCGGACGAAGGATCAGGGACCAGGGACGGACAAGGGACCAACGGATCAGGCACCAGGCATCAAGGACCAGGCACCGAGCCGTGAGGATCGCAAACGGCTGGACTCGGAGCGCAAGAAGAAGCAGCGTTCGCTCGAAACACTCCAGAAGCGGATTGCTGAACTCGAGGCCCGGATTGCCGACCGCGAAGCCAGGGTCAAGGAGCTCGAGGCGGCGATGTCGACCCCGGGCTTCTACGACGATCGGGACGCCTCCAAACAGCTGGTTGATCAGCATCAGGCGTTGATGTGGGAGGTCGGCGACCTGATGGGCCAGTGGGAGGCTCTACAGGAGCACGCCACCGAGACGGGCGCTGGATCCGGGGAAGCCTGAATCGTAAGCCCGGGCCTCGACACCTACCGAAAACGAGATAGACTTACATAACCGTAATCGCGTGATCCAACGTGGACCACGGCACGCGACGAAAATCGGCTGATTTGGCCGCAAATCTGAACGTTCGGACCGGGCACGTCGCTTGCCCAATGGCCGACGTTGTCGTTCGTGACCAAAGCCCGCACTCCCCTGTTCTCCGGGTTTGAAGTGACGTCTCCTGATGGACGTTCGTCGAGTACCGGTCTGCCTGCGACGGCCGTGGGAGTCGACGACGCCTTCTTCAGGCAGATCGTCACCGGTATGCGCAACGGCGTCCTCGCCATCACCCGCGACGGGCGCCTCGCAGTGATCAACGACGAGGCGTACCGGGTGTTCGGGGTCACGGCGCAGCCGACAGACATCGGTCAGCCCGCAGCAACTGTCCTGAAGTCGCATCCTGAAGTGCTGCGGACGCTGACCGCCGCGTTTGAACTGCATCACCTCCCCAACCGCGCCGAGATGCGGCTCAAGCCGCACAACCAGGTGATTGGCTACACGCTGGCGCTGGTCCGCAACGACGAAGGCGAGCCGACCGGCGCGGCGATGTTCTTCAAAGACCTGACGCGCGTCGAGCGTCTCGAGGAGCGCGAGCGACTGCGTGATCGTCTGGCCGCGGTCGGCGAGATGGCCGCGGTGATTGCCCACGAGGTCAAGAATCCGCTGGCCGGTATCGAGGTGATGGCCGGCGTGCTGAAGCGGAAGATTCCCTCGTCGCCCGACGCACAAGCGCTGCTCGCGGACATCATCAACGAAGCGAAGATGGCCAACGCCATCGTCCAGGAAGTGCTCGACTTCGTCCGTCCGATCCGCCTCCAGGTGGAGCGCACGGGCATCCCCGAGGCGGTACAGGGTGCCATCCACCTTGCCGATACCAAGGCGCGCCGCGGGGCCGTCAACGTCGATGTCCAGCTCGCCGCCGGGCTGCCGCTCATCCACGGCGATCAGCACCAGTTGATGCAGCTCTTTACGAACTTGCTGATCAACGCCTATGAGGCGATGACCGGAACGGGACGGATCGTGATCACGGGCGAGCGCACACGGCTGCCAGACGGCACCGGTGACGGACGTGATGCCGTGCTCGTCGAAGTGACGGATAACGGTCCGGGAATGCCACCGGACATCTCGGACAAGGTGTTCGATCCGTTCTTCACCACCAAAGCGCAGGGCTCCGGACTCGGGCTCGCGATCGTCCGCAAGATCGTCGATGCCCACGACGGCCGGCTCGATCTGCGGACCGCGCCGGGGCAGGGCACGACGATTCGTCTGACGCTGCCAGTCAGCACAGACGAGGGACTGACCAACTGAGGATTGTATGAGCCGTATTCTGATTGCCGATGACCACGATTCGCTGCGCCGCGGCCTGGCGCAGGGCATTGCCGAAGCCGGCCACGACGTCGAAGAAGCCGCCAACGGTAATACCGCGATCGAAAAGCTCCACGACAGCTACTACGACGTCATCGTCAGCGACCTGAAGATGGGTGGCAGCACCGGGCTGGAGGTGCTGAAAACGGCGAAGCAGCTGCACCCGACCTGCGCCGTCATCCTGATGACCGCCTTCGGCACGATTCAGACCGCCGTCGAAGCGATGAAGGCGGGCGCGTTCGACTACGTGCAGAAGCCGTTCGAAATCGAAGAGATGGAGGTCAAGATCCAGAAGGCGATCGAGATGCGGCAGATGCAGCATCAGATCGACTATCTCCGCCACGCACAGGGCGACATCTACGACTTCGACCGCATCATCGGGTCATCCGGCGCCCTCGAGAAAGTCCTCAGCGTCGTCCGCAAGGTGGCGAAGAGCAACACGACCGTGCTGGTGCGCGGCGAAACGGGCACGGGCAAGGAGTTGATCGCGGGCGCGATTCACCACAACTCGCATCGCGCGGCGCGAAACTTCATCAAGGTGAACTGCGCCGCCCTGCAGGAGAACCTGCTCGAATCAGAACTCTTCGGCCACGAGAAGGGCGCCTTCACCGGCGCGGACAAGCAGCGCATCGGCCGCTTCGAACAGGCTGACGGCGGGACGCTGTTCCTCGATGAAATCGGCGACATGAGCCCGAATACGCAGGCCAAGATCCTGCGCGTCCTGCAGGAGCACGAATTCGAGCGCCTGGGCGGGACAAGAACGATCAAGGTCGATGTCCGGCTGATTGCCGCGACCAACCGCGATCTCTCGGCGATGGTGGCCGCCGGCCAGTTCCGCGAAGACCTGTACTACCGCCTCAACGTCGTCACCATTGAGATGCCGCCGCTGCGCGAGCGCAAGGAAGACATCGGGGCACTGGCGGGCTTCTTCATCCGCCGGTTCGCGGGCGAGTTGAAGAAGAAGATCCAGGGGCCGGAGCCAGACGCGCTGAAGCTGCTGATGCGGTATCACTGGCCGGGCAACATCCGCGAGCTCGAAAACGCGATCGAGCGCGCGATGCTGCTGGCGGACGGGACACACATCGCGGTTGACGATCTGCGACTCGGTGATACGACGACGACCGGATCGCCGCGTGAAGGCGCGTCGATCGTGAAGATCCCGCCGACGGGCGTGGCGCTCGAAGAAGTCGAGCGCCTGACGCTGATCGAAGCGCTGAAGATGTCGAACTGGGTGCAGAAGGATGCGGCGGAGCTGCTCTCCATCAGCCCGCGCGTGATGAACTACAAGATCAAGACGCTCGGCATCGAGTTCCCGCGCGGCCGCCGCGCGGCACCGCTGCAGCCGCCGTCGGCGGCGCAAGCGGAAGACGACACGCAGGCGAACCTTCTGTAGTGTCCGGCTTGAGCCGGACTCTCCGGTCCGCCTGAAGGCGGACGCTACGGTTGCGCTGGTCTCGGTGGCGCCGGTCCCGCGCCCCGGCCATCGAGCACTCGCCCATCAGCCAGCGTGACCGAGACGAAGATTCCGCCGGGTTCACCGGTGCGGATCGGGTTCAGCGTCACGCTCACCTTGTCGCCAGTTTTGAGCGTGCTCGCCTTCCAGCCGGAGCGCACGAGATACGGCGGCGGATTCATCTCGACCGACCAGACGACCGGCGCACCCTTCGCATCGGGCACCTCGAGGTCAATCCAGGAGTGCGGATTCGTCCAGCGGAACTCCTTGACGACGCCGGTGATAGTCACGGTCTTCGTGCGGTCAACGCCCGCGCCTGAGTGGTGCGCCCACGCAGCGGTCGCGACCATCATCATCACGCATGCAAACCGGAATGCTCGTCTGCTCATTGCTTCATCTTCCTCTCGGCACTCTCGTCACCCCAGGCACTCTCGGCACCCCAGGCACCCCAGACACCCTCATTTACCGCACGTTCGCGCCCGATTTCGTCGTCGGCATGTGCTCGTTCAGGTCCGGCAGGCACGACACCTCGGCGATGTCGCGGTCTTCGACCCGGCGCCAACGCTTGGTGTATTTCCAGGTGCCTTCCCAGCTCTTTGGATCGGTCAGCTCGTAATCAATCTGCAAGGTGGTGCCGTCGTTCAGCAGCTTGATGCGCTCGACCACGTGCATCGCGTCGCTGGCGGGAATGCCGGAATCCACCCAATGGTGGTGGCCGACGAAAAACCGCGTGTCCACGACCAGGGTGTCACCCTCCCACTGTCCGATCGACTCTCCGTTCCAGCTGGGCACGACCACGTCCGGGTCTGAGTGCGGGCGGCCGTCCAGATAGATGACACGCAGGCTGTTCATGAACTCGCTGACCATGTAGATCACCGTCGGGTACTGCATCATCGTAATCGGCCAGACGCGCGTCATGATGAGCGGCAATCCGGCCGGCCAGCACTGGCCGATGTCGTCCCGATAGACTTTGTTCTCCGCCTGCGCCTTGCGCGCCGCGTCGTAGTGCACCTGCGCGGCAGGAGTCAGCTTGAAGCCGGTTGGCGGCGAGAAGCGGAACGAATTGTCCGCCCCGCCTCCGTGCAGCCAGACTCCGGTCAGGTCGAACGGCGCCTTCGCTCTCGGCTTCGCCAGATTGGCGCGCGCCAGAGCGGCGGTCGCCGCTGGAGCGGGCGGCTGCGGCGCCTGAGCCACAACAACAGCTCCGGCTGCGGTCGTGAACGCGGCTGCGATTGCCACTGCTACTCGTCGCATCATTTCTGTGACCCTCCGACTCTCATCCGGACGCGTCCCTGCTCGTCGATGTACTCCCGGTTGTTCTCGCACACGAACTCGACCATCTTGTAGTCCGGCAAGCGGCGGAAGCCGAGCGTGTAGGTGAACGGCTTTTCGAGGACGACCGGATCCTCGATGGTGATCTGATCGTGCAGTACGTCGGGAGTCACGAGACGCATGCGTTCAGTGATCCGCATCCTGTCGCTGTGCGGAAGCATGTTGTAGCTCAAAACCGATGGCTTGATGCCAACGGTGTCGATCACGAACGTATCGCCATCCCAGCGTCCAACTGAATGTCCGTAGAAACCGGGCGGAACCTCGTCGATCGGCAGCTGCGGCTGGTCGACATACACCCGCCGCACCTCACTGAAGGCTTCGGTGATGATGGTGACCTGGCCGGCCGTCTGCAGGATTTCGAGCGGATAGGACGCCACCGTCATCATGCGCGGCATGCCATACGGAAGGCAGAGGATGGCCGGAGTCGCCACCGGCTCTCCGCGCTTGACGGCCTCGGCTTCCGCCGTGCGTCGGGCCTCATACGCTTTCGCATACTCGGGCTTCAACACAATCGGCGTCGCCGGCGGCGGAGCAATCTTCGGGTCCGCGCCGCGGCCGCCACCCATCGGCACCCAGGCACCGCTGATATTGCGCGCAGCGGGCGATTGCGCCTCGGCCATCACTCCAGCGATGGCCAGCACTCCGAGGACGATAGCAACACGAGTGGCAGCCACGGTCTAACGGCCCAAAGTGGATGAAGCGCCGGCTCCGGCGTTCGGGGCAGTCGTTCCGGGGCCAACACCGGCCGGCCCGCCGTTTCCAAGGACGCGCCCGTCTGGCAGCGTGATTCGCGTGAGCAGGCTGCCCGGGTCGCCGTTCTTCAGCGGGCTGACCAGGGCGCTGACCTTGTCGCCCTTCTTCACGGTGTTGAACTTCCACCCACCGCGCTGAAGGATGCTCGGACTGCCAAGCTCGATGCTCCAGTGCTTCGCGCCCTTCACCGGCTCTGTCAGATCCAACTCGATGTAGACGTGCGGATTCGTCCACTCAACGCTCGTGACCACTCCGGCAATCGTGATGGGAGCGGCCTGATCGAACATCGAGAACGAGTGGTGCGCCAGCGCCGGTCTCGCGCCCCCCGCCAACACAGAAAATGCAATGACCAGTGAGCCGGTGATCCGTCGAAATGACATGACTCCTCCGCGCAAAAGGAGGCTACCACGAACCTCGAACTCCGAACCACGAACCCGGAACCACGAACCGGAACCGAACGCAGAACACGAACCGAGCACTGAGAACCTGGAACCGTGAACTGCAGGATATGATTAGGGTTTTGGTTGTCGTCAGGAGAAGCGAATGAGTCAGAAGAGCCTCGAGGACCGGCTGCAGGCTGCCGGCGGTCCGCTGAAAATGCTGCGCGAGTCGCAGACCGGGCCGTACGTCTACCCCGTGGTGCCGCCGGAATACTCGAATTGGAGAGATGAACAGCGTGCGTGGAGAGAGACCTGCATCCTGTTCAATCAGTCGTTCCACATGACTGATATGTACGTCGAGGGGCCGGACGCGCCAAGGCTCCTGGAGCACCTCGGCGTCAACACCTTCAAGAATTTCGGGCCGAACAAGGCCAAGCAGTACGTGCCGGTCAACTATGACGGCTATGTCATCGGCGACGTCGTCCTCTTCCACCTCGAACAGAACCGGTTCAACCTCGTCGGCCGGCCCCCGGTGCACAACTGGGTGCAGTACCACGCCGAGACCGGCAAGTACGACGTGAAGCTCGAACGCGACGAGCGCACGGTGGCGCGCACGGGTCCGAACGCAGGCGTCCGCAAGGTCTATCGCTACCAGGTGCAGGGGCCAAACGCATTGAAAGTGATGGAGAAGGTGACGGGCAAGGCCGTTCCCGACGTCAAGTTCTTCAACATGGCCGAGTTCACCATTGCCGGGAAGCGGGTGCGCGCACTCCGCCACGGCATGGTGGGCCAGCCTGGATTTGAGCTCTTTGGACCGTGGGACGAGGGCGAGGCGGTCAAGGCAGCGATCGTCGAAGCGGGTCAGGAGTTCGGTCTCAAGCTCTCCGGATCACGTACCTATTCGAGCAACACGCTCGAGTCCGGGTGGATTCCGTCGCCGATGCCCGCTGTCTACAGCGGCGAGAAGATGAAAGCCTTCCGGCAGTGGCTCCCGGCGACCTCGTTCGAAGGAATCGCGTCACTTGGCGGCAGCTTCTACTCGAACAACATCGAGGACTATTACCTCACGCCATACGACCTCGGCTACGGACCGGTGGTGAAGTTCGATCACGACTTCATCGGCCGCGAAGCGCTCGAGAAGATCGCCGCGAATCCGCGCCGCAAGAAGGTCACGCTGGCCCTGAACAGCGATGACGTGCTGAAGGGCATGTCCACGTTGTTTGGACCGCATCCGCGAACGAAGTACTTCGAGTTCCCCTCCGCCGTCTACTCGACGCTGCCGTACGACAAGGTGGTGAAGGACGGCAAGGTGATTGGCGTCTCCACCTGGTGCGGCTACAGCTCGAATGAAGGGAAGATCCTGACGCTGGCCATGCTCAACACGGATCACTGCGAGCCGGGAACGGAAGTCACATTCGTGTGGGGCGAAGAAGGTGGCGGCTCGTCAAAACCGACCGTCGAGCGCCACACGCAGCTCGAGATCCGCGCCACCGTGGCGCCGGTGCCGTACGCCGAGCCCGCCCGCATAGGGTATCGAGTGAGTTAGAACGAAAGCCACGAAGGCACGAAGAGATCGAAGCCCACGAAGAGTTCTTCTGAATGTCTTCTTCGTGTGCTTCGATCAGCTTCTTCGTGTCTTCGTGGCTAAACGTTCAAAAGCCGATCGAAGAACGCGCGATAGCGCTGCAGCGCCACCCGCAGATCCTCCGTCGTCACGTTATCTCCCCGACCCCACTGCGCCTCAAGCTTCGCGCGCTCGTCCGAAAACATCTGTGCCAGACGTTTCATCGTCTCGGCGACGAGCGAATCGGCACGCTCCACGGCGGAGCGCGGGGAGTCCACGAACGCACCCTGGACGTCGGTCCACCGCGACCTGAACTGCGCGGTCTCGTCCTCCTTGAACAGCATGGTGCGGGTGGCGTGCTCGGCTTCCTGCTCGAGCACAGCGGCGCGGTCGTCAGCCTCGGCGGGACGGACGAAGTCGTCGGTGTGTAATTCGCGACGCTCGTTGTTCATCGCTCCCTCCTCGACGTCGCAGGTTCCGACTCACGGCGAATGTCTTCGCGAGTCTCTGCTCGCGGCGTCTCGAGCAGATCGCGGAACAACGCACGATAGTGGACCATCGCCTGACGCAAGTCCTCGGTATTGGCCTTGCCAGCGGCATGCAGCTGGGCGATTTCACGCGCGGCGCGGTAGTTCATCACCACGTCCGGGTGATCGACAGAGACATCGGCCACGCGCTGCTCGAACTCGCCCACGGGGTAGCCACGTGCGGCCATGACTTCCCCGACGAGGCGATCCGCTTCGGTCACGGCCCCTTGCGGATCGTCCACGAAGCGCGCCTGCACCGCGCGCCAGGAATCATCAAACCGCTGAGCATCGGCGGCGCTCAGCGGATGAATCTGCAGCGTGGAAACGCGTTTGGCGCGAGCGACGAGCTCGGCCTCGGCCTTGCGGACGTTGCCTTCTTCACGAATGGTGCGGTCGTACTCAGAGCCGAATTTCTGACGCAGCCGCTGGCTGCGCATGCGGCTCGTGGTGATCCATACAACGGCGCCGATCAGGACAAGAGCGATCAGCACCCATATGACTGGTGAGTCCACGGCAGGTTTCCTCCTGATCGGAGGAACTGCATGGAGCGTTCCTTAGGACGCGACGAGGTTCTGATCCGGCCGAGCCCACTCCTCTTCGATCGCCTGTGGTGTGGCGTTAAAGAGCGTCGACAGCTGCGCCGCAACGATTGCCGCCAGCGCCTGCACGAACTCGTGTTGCTCAGCTCCATCGGCAAATTCCAGAGCCAGGACGCCTGCGCAGCCGTCAGGGGTCAGCAGAGGAACGACGAATGCCCCTGTGGCGCCTTCAATCCCGCGAACGACCTGTTTCTGACCGCAGCGAAGCGCGGCGGCAATCGCGTTGTCGGCGCATCTGCGGACCTCTGGAAGCCTCGACAACAACTCGTCCGGGTAGCCGTGCGCGAGAACCGGGAACAATGCATCACGATCCGGATCCAGAGCCCAGAGAATCGCTCCCTGCGCAGCGAAGATCTCGACAGTGTCTTCGAGGGCGCCGCTGAGATCGCTCTCGTCGCGGGCACTGGCGATCCGCGTGCACAGGCGCGCCGTCGACGCCACATTGCGTTCAAGCGTGCGAGTGTCCCGCCGCGTGTCGGCAGTCGTTTCGGGTGAGGCGATCATGACCAGGCGCGGCGTCGCAGGCTCGCTCTCGATGATCTCGATCGGGTCGGGCTCGGGCTGGACGGCCGGCGCGTCCGACAGTCGAATGACCTCTGCCGCTGTGACCGTGTCTTCCTGCAGTCGAACGACCTCTGCCACACCGACGGTGTCCTCTTCGCGGGCGATGGCATGAGGAGTCACGAGGCGACGCGAGGCGTCGGCGCGCTGTGGCCGCAAGCCCGCGAGGCCGGCGATCATCAGTCCGATCCGCGTTTTCGGGCGCTTGCCCCCCAGATTCTCCGCGACTGCTTCGACGGCCGACGCTTCGGCGACGGGATCCGGATGGGCTTCCGCAAACTCGCGAAGCACCTGTTCCGGGTCGAGGCCTATCTTTTGTGCGTAGGCACGCACGTACGCCCGGCGGAAGAGTCCGCCTGGCCAGCGCGAAACATCGTCGCGCTCGAGCCCGTCGAGCAGCGCCAGACTGATTTTGGTTTCTTCGGCAATCGTCGCCAGCGCCACGTCCTGGTGCTCACGCTGCGCGCGGAGCCGTGCACCGAGTGTCAGATCCATCACAAACCCCAAGTCCTACAACCCAATCCCAGTCCCAAGGCACGCGTGTCGGGAAAAGAAAGAAGTGAGAGGCGGTATTACGTGTGTTGAGCGGTTATCGTGAGCCCGCGAGGGATGAGCACCGCATGCCTCGTGGGACGAGGCGCCCCGTGCGGTCGGGGTCACGAATGACTGAGAGTAGCAGCAGAGACGATGCGCAGCAACAGCAAAAGACACGAAGACCACGAAGAAAATCGAAGGGCACGAGGAAGCTCATCAGAGTTTGCGGGCTCTGTGTGTTCTCGTCGAGGCGAGTCGATCCCTTCGTGGCCGTCGTGCTAGTCGATCTTGATCTTCCGCCTGAACTGCTGATTCTCGTTGCAGACGAACTCGATCATTTCCTCTTCGGGACGGATGCGGAAATCAACGCGCACGGTCCACGGCTTCGTGTACGACTTCGGGTCGTCCAGCGTCATGTCCACCTGCAACTGACCGTAGCTCAGACGACGGAAGCGCTCGGTGAACTTGGCGTCCCTGCTGTACGGACTGCCGTTCACGTCGAGCCATCCGTCGCTGGGGCCGTCTTCGGCGCCGCGCAGGTTATTGGTCTCCACGACCAGGTCGTTGCCCTCCCAGTGACCGACCGAGTAGCCGTACCAGAACGGGTTCGGCTCGCCCTGCGGCGGCAGCTTGCGGCCGTCCATATAAATGTGGCGAAGCCCATAGTTCGACTCGTACTCGATCAGGATCACGCCAGGCGTCTGATAGATCCGACGTGGCTGCGGCTGCTGATGGAACTGCAGGAATCCCAGAGGCAGACACATCGCGTCCGGGTTGTCGCGCGCACCGAGCGCCAGCCGCTGTTTGCGGACATCCGCGGCCCACGGCGTATACGGGAGGACGCCGCCCTCCATGTTGGCGCCGGCTTCAAAGAACGTCGCCACCGGCGGGCCTTTGGGGTCATACGGGAAACGCGTCGTCTGGGGTTCGAGCGAGACGCCGCCGCGTCCGGCGCCGCCGACCGGCGGGCCTCCACCCGTAGTTGGACCAGGGCCGCCCGCCGCCGGCACACCCGCATCGGGCGCGGCTGCTGCTCCGGGCGCTGGAGCCGCAGCATCACCGCCCTGGCGGCCACCGCCGCGCCCCTGTCGGCCACCTGCACCACCTGCGCGCGGCGGGCCACTCTCGGCACGCATCCACATGCCCGAGAGATCGGGTTTCCCATCAGCCGTACGGGGCGCGGGGGCGTCATAACGAATCGCGCCCTTTCCGTCGCGCGGCACATTCGGTTCCGGTACTTTGCCCCACTGCGCGGCTACACTTACCGAACCGGCCAGCACCAGACAGCACACGAGCAGCTTCACGTCATAACCTCCAACAGCAGAAGCGGTTGAGTGGCGACAATACTAACCTGATGGTGGGGCCGGAAGTCGTTAAGCGACTGCACCGGAAGGCGAACGCCGAGCGGTGGGGCGTCACGCCCGAGCGGTTCGCAGCGGTACTCGAGTCGAGCCTCGGCCATGCGTTTCCCGAAGGGACGACTCCGAATGGCACCGAGCGCTACCTCTCGTCGCTTCATCTCGACGATCTCGCCCTCGCCACCGCCTGTACGGACGGGCACGACGCGGCGTGGGAGCACTTCATCCGTGAGCATCGTCCCGTGCTGTATCGGTCCGCCGATGCCATCGACAAGACAGGCGGCGCACGTGAGGCAGCGGATTCTCTGTATGCCGAACTGTTCGGCCTGAGCGAACGCGACGGCAAACGTCGCTCGCTCTTCCGCTACTTCCATGGCAGGAGCAGTCTCGCCACGTGGCTGCGCGCGGTGCTTTCCCAACGCTATGTCGATCGGCTGCGCAGCACGAAACGGCTCGAGCCTTTACCGACGGATGATCACGCCGCGGCGCTTCCGGCGCCGGAGGCCGTGGCGCTCGAACGTGGACGGTTCTTTCAGCTGATAGAGCGAACACTCGCCGCGGCGGTGGCCCGACTCGAACCGCGCGATCGGCTCCGACTCGCCTGCTACTATGCCCAGAACCTCACGCTCGCCCAGATCGGGCGCACGCTTCGCGAGCATGAGGCGACCACGTCGCGTC
>Ga0310810_10006106_pt1 | contig 13561 bp, 10 predicted proteins | sample NCmetagenome_FD_207641 | JGI IMG/M metagenome (GOLD analysis project Ga0310810, IMG submission 207641) | Soil microbial communities from experimental microcosm in Duke University, North Carolina, United States - NC | ecosystem: Engineered > Artificial ecosystem > Soil microcosm > Unclassified ... | reverse complement strand
AGGAGCGGGCGCATGACCATCAATAGGGGCTCGTGAGCCTGCGGTGCGCCACCCAGGCGCAGGCGGCGAGCCCTGCCAGCAGCAGCGCCCAGCGCTGCGGGTCGTGCGGCGGCGACACCGAGAAGCGCAGCTCGGGCGCGTCCGCCGGCGAGCGCTCGGCGGCGGCGCGGATCCGCGCTCCGGCGTCGGCGAAGCGCGGGCCGCCGGCCGGCTCGCCGGCGACCGTGAGCCGGTAGACCTCGGCGAAAGAATAGAGGGACGGATGCGTGGCCGCGGGCGCCGCGGTCTCGAAGGGCAGCAGCGGCTCCTCGGTTGCAAGCGCCGGGGACGCCGCGAGCGCGAGGAGCGGCAAAAGGAGCGAACGCAGGATTTTCATGTCCGGTCCCGGCATCGTAGGCAGCGTCTGTTACGTCACTCGCCCCCGACGCCTGCGGCGCGATGCACCGTACGGACTAGCGCAGCAGGTACGCTTCAGGCCGCCGGCGAACGCCGGCGCGGCGCGCCGCGCGCGGGCAGGCTCCAGCCGAGCACGCTGCTCGCCGGCTTTTCGGCGAGCAGCGCGTCGAGCCACAGAGCGGTGAGGCGGTTCGCCTCGCTCACCGCGCCCGGCTCGCCGAGGATGTGGTTCGCGCCCGCGACGACGGCGTAGCTGAAGAGCGCCTTGTGCTGCTCGAGCGCGCTCCCGTGCGCCTGCATGAATCGTTCCTCGAAGCCGTAGCGCAGCGGATCGTCCTCGCCGAACATGACGAGCGCCGGGCAGCCGCTGGCGAGCATGGCGAACAGGCCGAGCGGGACGTAGGGATTCAGGTCGCGTGCCGCGCCGCCCGCCGCGGCGCCCGGCGCGGCCTTCGCCGGCTTGCGGAGGCGCAGCGCTTCGCCGGCCATGCGCAGCATCAGGCGGTAGTCGCTCTTCATGGAGAGAAAGCGCAGCCAGGCCGACGGCGCGAGCAGCTTGCGCAGGTAGCGCATGCGATGCAGGCGCAGCTCGTGCGACGTGAGCTCCGGCTTCGCGCCGGAGCCGAGGTAGGTCGCGGGCAGGCCGATGGCATAGAGCGCCGCGAGGCGCGGATCCCGGGTCGCCACGTGCAGCGCGGTGACCGCGGCGCCGCACAGGCCGCCGGCGATGAAGCGGCGGATGCCGCGGCGCGCCTCCAGCCAGTCGAACGCGCTGCGCACGTCGTCCACGCAATGGCCGCGCTCGGTCAGGCCGTAGATCGCGTCGAGCGAAGTGTCGGGCCACTCGCCCTCCGAGTCGCCCAGCCCGGCGAAGTCGACGCGCAGCACCGGGATGCCGCGCGCGAGGAACGGGCCGGCGAGCTTGCGGTAGAGCCGGTGCGGCGCGACGCGCGTCTTGACCCCCGAGCAGAGGAGCAGCGCGGCGAAGCGCGCGCCCGCCGCGCCGGCGGCCGGCTCCTCGAGGATGCAGTGCACGGCGTGGCCGCGCGAGTTGCGCAGGCTGACGACGCTCGAGCTCATTGGACCCCGGCGCGCAGCCATTGCAGGCTGCGCTCGGTCATGGCGGGCGCGCGCATGTGCATGCGCTGGGTCTGGCGCCAGAACGGCGGCTCGCAGGCGCCTTCGATCGCGAGCACCGGGCAGGGCGCCGCCTGGACGAGCGGCGCCCAATGCAGCTCGGCGAGCTCGCGGTAAAGGCGCGGCGTGACGCCGTAGCCGTCGACCGGCACGGTACGGCCCTCCTCGAGCGCCTTGACGAGCAGCGCGCGGTTGGGCGCCCTTCCGGTCGCGACCATCTGGCTGGCGAGCGCCGAGCGCAGCCACTGCATCAGGTAGACCGAGCCGCTTTCCAGCGGGTCCCAGGCGATGAGCGCCTCGGCGAGCTGCGGCGCCTGCCGCGCCGCGCGCGCCGCCACGGCGGCGCCCAGCCGATGGCCGAGGAATATGCAGCGGCGCAGCCCGGGCTCGCGCTCGAGCAGCACCGCCGCGGCGCGCAGGGCGTCCTCGACGCGGCTCGCCAGCGTCGCGTCCTCGAAGTCGCGGTCGCTGTCGCCCTCGCCGCGGCAGTCGAAGCGCAGCACCGCGAAGCCCTCGCGCGCGAGCTCGCGGGCGAGGCTCACGTAGACGCGGTGCGACCAGAGCTTTTCCTCGGCCAGCGCGTGGCACAGCACCACGCCGCGGCGCGGCGGACCGTCGCTGCAACCCGCGGGGCGGTGGTGCACGCCGTACAGCCGCTCGTCCCCGAGTTCGAAGAAGAACGGCGTTTCGCTCAAGGATTGAGGATTCGCAGCTCGAGGGCCTTGCCGATGGCCTGAGTGCGGTTCACCACATTGAGCTTGCGCAGGATCTTCTGCACGTGGTTCTTCACCGTGAGCGGGCTGATCTTGAGGATCGCGCCGATCTCGAAGTTGGACTTGCCGAGGTAGATCCACTTGAGGATGTCCAGCTCGCGCACCGTGAGCACGCTGCCGCCGGCGGCCTTGTCGCCCGCCCCCTCGGTGCGCTTGGCGAGCTGGGTGCGCACCCACGCCGCGTGCAGGGAAGGCGCGAGCAGCTGCGCGAGGTAGGCCTGGCGCGCCGTGACGCTGCCCGGCCGGCAGGCGAACACGAAAAGGCTCTGCGCACGGCCTTCGACGTCGTGGATGCCGTGCACCAGGAGCTGCGTCGCGCCGAGCCTCTCCAGCTCGCGCACGAAGCCGCCGCTGCCCAGGGTGTTGGCGGCCGAGGCGACCTCGAAGACCACCGGCTGGTAGCGCCGCTCCTCCCAGGCCTTGAGCAGCGTCGGCGCGACCGCCGTGTCGCGCAGGAACATGTCCGAGAAGAGCGTCGGCTCCGGCGTGGTCATCGAGAAGCCGTCGGCGCGGAACGCCGGCGGCTTGCCGAGGCACAGCGTGCAGAGCAGCAGCTCGTGCCGGATCAGGCTCTGCAGCAGGCCTTGCGTCCAGCTGAAGAAGTGAGCGCGCGCATGCACGCGCAGCGCCGCATCGAGGTTGAGGACGATCGACTCGATCTGCAGGAAGTCGGTCGCCGCGGAGGGCGCTTCGGGCGTCTTCGCTTCCGCACTTCCCGGAAGCATCGGAGCCTGTGCGGTGTCTGGCGTGGTGAGTGCTGGGGTCATAGCGCGATCAATATAGTGGGATGATTCCTTCGGACGTTCGACGCCGGGCGGGCCAAAACGCTAGTCCGATGAGGCTACCGGCGGCCGTGCTGCGCAACGTCGTGGTTGAACCGGCGTCGCCTAACCTGCAGGGGCCTTGCATGCCCCTCCCGACAGTTTCTCCCGGCCGCAGCATCGCCTGCTGCACAGCCGGCCCGGCGTCGCCGCCCTGCTCGTCTCGGCGCTCGACCCGCTGGTCGCCATCGGCACGCTCGCGGCGGTGGCGGCGGCGCTCGGCGCCCGCTTCGACGGCGCCTGCCTGATCCTGGCGCTGCTGGTCTTCGCCATGACCTTTCCCGGCAGCTTCGCCCGCGAGGGCGCGCGGCCGGGCGAGCTGGCGCTCGAGATCCTCACCGGCTGGCTGGCGGTGCTCGGCCTGCTGGCGCTGCTCGGCTGGGCGTCGCACACCTTCTCGGCCTTCGATCCGCGGGTGCTCGCCGTATGGGCCTTCGCCACCCCGGCGGCGCTGTTCGCGGCGCACCACGCGCTGCCGCGCCTGCTGCCGCGGGTGCTCTCCGCGCAGGGCATGGAAAAGCGGGTGGTCATCGCCGGCGCGAACGAGCTCGGCCGCCGGCTCGGGGAGCAGATCGGCGCCATGCCGCTGCTCGGCCAGCGCGTGGTCGGCTTCTTCGACGACCGCGAACCGGAGCGGATCAACCGGATCACGAACAACCTGGGCAATCTCACGGCGTTGCCGGACTACGTGCGCGCGCACGGCGTGGAGATCATCTACATCGCCCTGCCGATGGCCTCGCAGCCGCGCATCCTGCACCTGCTCGAGGACCTGCGCGACACCACGGCGTCGATCTATTTCGTGCCCGACATCTTCGTCTTCGACCTGATCCAGGCGCGCGTCGACTCGATCGGCGAGCTGCCGGTGGTGGCGGTGTGCGAGACGCCGTTCTACGGCTTCAACGGCGTGCTGAAGCGCGTCTCGGACATCGTCATCGCCTCGGCGATCCTGGTGCTCATCTCGCCGCTGCTCGCCGCGATCGCGATCGGCGTCAAGCTCTCCTCGCCCGGCCCGGTGCTCTTCAAGCAGCGCCGCTACGGCCTCGACGGCCGGTGCATCGTGGTCTACAAGTTCCGCTCGATGACGGCGCTCGACGACGGCGAGGTGGTGCGCCAGGCGACGAAGGACGACGCGCGCGTCACGCGCTTCGGCGCGTTCCTGCGCCGCACCTCGCTCGACGAGCTGCCGCAGTTCATCAACGTCGTGCAGGGGCGCATGAGCGTGGTCGGGCCGCGCCCGCACGCGGTCGCGCACAACGAGCTGTACCGCAAGCTGATCCGCGGCTACATGATCCGCCACAAGGTGCGCCCGGGCATCACCGGCCTCGCGCAGGTGAACGGCTACCGCGGCGAGACCGAGACCGTGGACAAGATGAAGGCGCGCATCGAGCAGGACCTGACCTACCTGCGCAACTGGTCGCTGCTGCTCGACCTGCAGATCATCCTGAAGACCGTGCTGGTCGTGCTGAGGAGGCAGAATGCTTACTGACCGCCTGATCCTGGTGGGCGCCGGCCTCGCGCTGGCGCTGGCGACCCGCGCCGCCGAGCTGGTGGCGCTGCTGCTCGCCCGGGCGGGCTGACGATGTGCGGAATCGTCGCCGCGGTCGCCGGCCGCAACGTCGTGCCGATCCTGATCGAGGGGCTGCGCCGCCTCGAGTACCGCGGCTACGACTCCGCGGGCGTCGCGGTGATCGACGGCTCGCTGCAGCGGCTGCGGTCCACCGGAAGAGTCTCCGAACTGGAGAAGCTGGCCTCGCGATGCGGCCTCGCCGGGCACATCGGCATCGGCCACACGCGCTGGGCGACGCACGGCGTGCCTTCCGAGCGCAACGCGCATCCGCACGTCTCGGGGGGCGTCTCGGTGGTGCACAACGGCATCATCGAGAACCACGACGCGATCCGCGCGCGGCTGCGCGGCTTCGGCTACCAGTTTTCCTCCGACACCGATACCGAGGTGATCGCGCACCTGGTGCACTCGTACCTGCGCGCCGGGGCGAGCCTTTTCCAGGCGGTGAGAAGCGCCACCGCCGAGCTGGTCGGCGCCTACGCGATCGCGGTAATCGCCCAGGACGACGCCTCGCGCATGGTGCTGGCGCGCATGGGCGCGCCGCTGCTGCTCGGCCTGGGCGACGGCGAGAACTTCGCCGCCTCCGACACCTCGGCGCTGCTGCAGGTGACGCGGCGCATGATCTACCTCGAGGAAGGCGATTGCGCCGAGGTGACGCCGAAGAGCGTGCGCATCGTCGACGCGCGCGGCCACGAGGTCGAGCGGCCGCTGCACGTGTCGCAGCTCCCGGCCGGCGCGATCGAGCTCGGCGCGTATCGCCACTACATGCAGAAGGAGATCTTCGAGCAGCCGGCGGCGCTCGCCGCGACGCTCGAGGGCGTGGCCCATGCGAGCAGCGTGCTGGCGAACGTTTTCGGCGCCGCAGCGGCGCCGATCTTCGAGCAGCTCGACGGCTGCCTCGTGCTCGCCTGCGGGACGAGCTTCCACGCCGGCATGGTGGCGCGCTACTGGATCGAGTCGCTCGCCGGCCTGCCGTGCAGCGTCGAGATCGCGAGCGAGTACCGCTACCGCGAGCCGGTGCCGAGCCCGCGCACCCTGGTCGTGGTGATCTCGCAGTCGGGCGAGACCGCCGACACGATCGCCGCCCTGCAGCATGCGAAGAGCCTCGGCCACCGCCATGCGCTCGCGATCTGCAACGTGCCCGAGTCGGCGCTGGTGCGCGGCTGCGAGCTCAAGTTCCTCACCCGCGCCGGGCCGGAGATCGGCGTCGCCTCGACCAAGGCGTTCACCGCGCAGCTCGCCTCGCTGTTCGTGCTGGCGATGGCGCTGGCGAAGCAGAAGGGACGGCTGGCCCGGGAAAAGGAAGCCCGGTTGCTGGACGCGCTGCGCGAGCTGCCGCGCTGGCTCGCCGACGCGCTGCGCCTCGAGCCCGAGATGGCGGCGTGGGCGGCGCGCTTCGCGCCCTGCGAGCATGCGCTCTTCCTCGGCCGCGGCGTGCACTACCCGATCGCGCTGGAGGGCGCGCTCAAGCTCAAGGAGATCTCCTACATCCACGCCGAGGCCTACGCGGCGGGCGAGCTCAAGCACGGCCCGCTCGCGCTGGTCGACCGCCACATGCCGGTGGTCGCCATCGCGCCGAAGGATGCGCTGCTCGACAAGCTCAAGTCCAACCTCCAGGAAGTGCGCGCGCGGGGCGGCGAGCTGTTCGTGCTCGCGAACGAGGGCGTGGCGGCCGGCGACGGCGTGCACGTCGTGCCGCTGCGCGGCGACCCGGGCCTGCTCTCGCCGATCGTCGCGACGGTGCCGCTTCAGCTGCTCGCGTACCACGCCGCGCTGCTGCGGGGCAACGACGTGGACAAGCCGCGCAACCTCGCTAAGTCCGTCACCGTGGAATAGCTCAGGCCGCCAGGTTCGCCGTCTGCAGGTCCGGCTTGAACCGGTAGCCCGTGCCGCGCACCGTCTCGATCAGCTTGTCGTGGCCGGTGGGCGCGAGCGCCTGGCGCAGGCGGCGGATGTGCACGTCGACCGTGCGCTCCTCGACGAACACGTGCTCGCCCCACACCTCGTCCAGCAGCCTCGCCCGGGAGAAGACGCGGCCCGGATGGGTCATGAAGAAGTGCAGCAGGCGCAGCTCGGTGGTCCACAGGTCGATCGCCTTGTCGCCCGCGCTCACCTGGTGCGCGGCCGGGTCGATGCGCAGCCCGGCGATCTCGACCACGTCGTCGGCGAGCTGGGGCGCCCTGCGGCGCATCACCGCCTTGATGCGCGCGAGCAGCTCGCGCGCCGAGAAAGGCTTGGTCACGTAGTCGTCGGCGCCGGACTCGAGCGCCGTGACCTTGTCCTGCTCTTCGGCGCGCGCGCTGACCAGCACGATCGAGATGTCCTTGGTGCGCTGGTCGCCGCGCAGGCGGCGCGCGAAGGTCAGCCCGGGCACGCCCGGCAGCACCCAGTCGAGCAGCACGAGGTCGGGGCGCGACTCGCGCACCAGCGCCTCGGCCTGCGGCACGTCGCCCGCAGTCATGACCCGGTACCCGGCGCGCTGCAGGTTCGCGGCGAGGAGGTCTCGGATCGCTGCTTCGTCTTCGACTACGAGGATGGAACCGCCCATGACGTCTCCCGGTTTTAGTTGGAGCGTCACGATCCTAGGACTCGGCCGATGGGCGGGGTATCGCCGGCCCCTTATTTAACAGTCGTGTCATATTGGCCGGCTGTCGTTGTCGACCGACAGCCGGCCGCCTGCTCTAGCGTCCGCCGCCGCCCGCTCCGCCGGCACCGCCGCCGCTCGCGCCGCCGGGAGCCTCGCCGCCCGGGGCGGCGCTACCGGGAGTCGCGGCGCCCGACGCGCCGGAGGGCGTACTGCCGGACGAGGTGCCGCCGGCCGACGAGCTGCCCGGCCCGCCGGTATCCGAGGACGCATTCGGCGGGCAGTCGCTGCTGCCGGCGGATGCGCCGGTGGAAGGGCTGGTGGACGCGCTGCCGCCGGCGCTGCCGCTGCTCGGCGCGGCCGCCTGGCTGCCCGGCGGGCAGTCCGCCGCGCTCGAGCCTGCGCTCGGCGAGCTCGCGGTCGCGGGCTCGGTGGACGACGTGCTCGACTGCGCGAGCGCGGCCGTCGAGAGGGCGAGCAGCGCGCTCGCGGTGGCTGCGACGAGGAGGTTGCGTTTCATGCTGGGACTCCTTTCAGGGAAGTGCCACAGGCCGAGCAAGCGCCATTCCCTGTCGCCGCGCGTCAGGCGGCGATCACTGCCGCTGGTTCTGCTCCTGCGCGGGCGCCGCCGTGCGTCCCTGCTCGATCGCGAGCTGGATCTGCTGCGGATCGGCGGGCTTCGTGAAGTGGTGGTCGAAGCCCGCTTCCTTCGCGCGGTCGCGGTCTTCCTTCTGCCCGTAGCCGGTCAGCGCGATGAGCAGCGTATGGCTCGTGTCGCCGTCGGCGCGCAGCCTTCGCGCGACCGCGTAGCCGTCGAGCCCGGGCAGGCCGATGTCGAGCACGATGACGTGCGGCGCGAACACGCGCACCGAGGCGAGCGCGTCGTTGCCGTCGTTCACCGTCTTCACCTCGTGGCCTTCGAGGCGCAGGTACGCCGCCGTGCTCTCGGCGGCGTCGATGTTGTCGTCCACCACGAGCACGCGCCGGCCGTACACCTGGTCCTGCGTGCGCATGACCGGCGCCGAGGTCTCCGCGGGCTCGGCGACCGAGGCGAGGCACGGCAGGCGAACCGTGAACGTCGAGCCGCGCCCGGCGCCGGGACTGTGCGCATCGACGCGCCCGTGGTGCAGCTCGACCAGCCGCTTGACGAGCGTCAGGCCGATGCCGAGGCCGCCCGCGGCGCGGTCGAGGCCGCGCTCGCCCTGCACGAACAGCTCGAAGACGCGCGGCAGCAGCTCCGGGTCGATGCCCGTGCCGTCGTCCTCGACCGTGATGCGCGCCTCGCCGTCCTCGGCGCTGGCCGAGAGCCGGATGCGCCCGCCCTCCGGCGTGTACTTGCAGGCGTTGTTGAGCAGGTTGGAGAACACCTGGGCGAGCCGCGCCGCGTCGCCCGAGAGCCACACCGGCCGCGGCGTGATCTCGACCGAGAGCCGCTGGCCGCGCACCTCGACCAGCGGGCGCACGATCTCCAGGCTCTGCACCAGCACCTTGGCGAGCTCGACCGGCTCCTTCTTCAGCACGATCTTGCCCTGGCTGATGCGCGACACGTCGAGCAGCTCGTCGACCAGGCGCGCCAGCAGCCGCGCCTGGCGGTCGATCACGTCGCGCGCCATGGTGAGCGTCGCGTCGGGCGGCGCGACGCGCCGGATCACCTCGACCGCGTTGCGGATCGGCGCGAGCGGGTTGCGCAGCTCGTGCGAGAGCATCGCCAGGAACTCGTCCTTGCGCCGGTTGGCGTCCTGCAGCTCCTCCTCGGCCTGGCGCGAGCGCGCGATCTCGCGCTTCAGGCTGCGGTAGAGGCGCGCGTTGTCGAGCGCGATCGCCGAGCGGCCGAGCAGCTCCTCGAGCAGCCCCCGGTCGCCCGGCGAGCGGTCGGCATAGCCGAGCGCGCAGGCGCCGATCACCCGGTCGGCGACGTTCAGCGGGTAGCCCAGCGTCGCGAGCAGCCCGTCGCCCTCGCCTTTCTCGAAATATTTCGAATTCGCGGCCACGGCCTCGATCGCCTGCGCGAGCGCCGGCGGCACGAACTCCGAGGGCGCGCTGAGCAGGGTGAACTCGCCCGGCGCCTTCTCGACGCGCACCGCCGCCGCGTCGCAGACGTGCGGCACCAGCAGGTCGAGCAGGCGGCGCATGCCGTGCTCGAGGTCGAGCGAGGCGCCCAGCTCGTGGCTCGCGTGGGCGAGGAAGTTGGAGCGCCGCGTCGCCTCCTCCGCCGAGCGGCGCGCCGCCTCGGCCTCGGCCATGGCGCGCGTGCGCTGCTGCATCTGGTAGAGGTCGACGAACACCTTCACCTTGCTGCGCAGCACGTCGGCGCGCACCGGCGAGAGGATGTAGTCCACGGCGCCGAGCGAATAGCCGGCCGCGGTCTGCATCTCGTCGGCGTAGGCGGTGACGAAGATGATCGGCGTATGCGCCGACTTCTTGTACTGGCGGATCAGCTTCGCCGTCTCCAGGCCGTCGATGTCGGGCATGTTGACGTCGAGCAGGATCACCGCGAACTCGCGCGCCAGGATCTCGCGCAGCGCCTCCGAGCCCGAGCGCACCATCACCAGGTTCTGCCCGAGCTCCTCGAGGATCGACTCGAAGACGAGCAGCTTCTCCGGCAGGTCGTCGACGACCAGGATGCTGGCTTTTTCTTCGCTCATGGCCGTGATTGCCGTTCGCCCCCTGACAAGGGGGCCGTGAGCGCCGCAGGCGCGAGCGGGGGGTTTGGGTTGCGAGAAAAAGAACCCCCCGTTCGCCGTCGGCTCACGACCCCCTTGTCAGGGGGTGGGCCGAAGCGGCCTGTCATGCCTTTCCCGGTCACCGGTGCAACCATCCCCTCAGCACCGACAGCAGGTGCAGCCGGTCGACCGGCTTCGACAGATAGTCCCAGGCGCCCGCCTCGATGCACTTCTCGCGGTCGCCCTTCATCGCCTTCGCGGTCACCGCGACGATCGGCAGGTCGTGGCCGCGCGGCAGCTTGCGGATCTCCTGGATGGTGGTGATGCCGTCCATCTCCGGCATCATGATGTCCATCAGCACGATGTCGATGTCGGCGTCGCGCTGCACGATGCTGATCGCGTCGCGGCCGTTATTGGCCGACACCACCTCCATGCCCTCCTCGTCGAGCACCGTGGCGAGGGCGAAGATGTTGCGCATGTCGTCGTCGACCAGCAGGGCGCGCTTCTTCTCCAGCACGCGGTGCGAGGTGTGCAGCTCCTCGAGCGAGCGGCGCTCCTCCTCGGACATCGAGGCGGTGCTGCGGTGGACGAAGAAGTAGATGTAGTCGAGCAGCCGCTCGGTGGTGCGCGCCTCGCGCAGCGCGAACGCCCCGTCGGCCGAGCGCCGCCAGCGCGCCAGCATCTCCTCGCCGCGCGAGCCGAACAGCACCACCGGCAGCCGCCGCAGCACCGGCTTCTGCTCGAGCGCCATCAGGACGTCGCGCGCCTCGATGCCGGACACCGCCTCGTCGACCACCATGCAGTCGATGCGCGTGCTCGAGAGTATCTGCTGCGCCTCCTCGCGCGACCAGGCGACCAGCATGCCGATGTCGGCGGCGCCCAGCCGCTCGACCACCTCGGCGCGCGTGCCGCCCTCCGGCATCATCAGCAGCACCTGGCGCGACGGCCGCGCGACGAAGTCCTTCAGCTCCTCGATCGCCTGGTCGACCAGGTCGCGCGAGGTGAGCGGCTTGGCGATGAAGCCGATCGCCCCCGAGTTGAGGGCGCGCTCGCGCGCGTCATCGGTGGAGACCACGCAGACCGGGATGTGGCGCGTCGCGAGGTCGGCCTTCAGGCGCTCGAGCACCCGCCAGCCCTGCATGTCGGGCAGGTAGATGTCGAGCGTCATCACCGCCGGCTGGTACTCGCGCACCATCGCGAGCGCCGCCGCGCCGGTCCCCGAGACGATGCCCTTGAAGCCCTTCTGGCGCGCCGCCTCGAGCAGGATCTTGGCGAAGCCGAGGTCGTTCTCGACGATCAGCACGGTGCGCTCGCCCGGCTGGATGTCGTCGCGGTCGTCGCCCGCCTCGTTGACGAAGGGCACGGCAATTTCCTGCTCGACGGAAACGGCTTCCGGCGCGGGCGCCGCGGCGGGCTTCTCCGCCTCGGCGATGCGCGGCCGCGGCGCGCGCGACGGCGCGCGGTTCGGCGCGAAGGTGAGCGGCAGGTAGAGCGTGAACACGCTGCCCGAGCCGGGCGCGCTCACCAGCTTGATCTCGCCGCCGAGCAGCTTGGACAGCTCGCGCGAGATGGCGAGGCCGAGGCCGGTGCCGCCGTACTTGCGCGAGGTCGAGCCGTCGGCCTGCTGGAACGCCTCGAAGATGATCTGCTGCTTCTCGGCGGAGATGCCGATGCCGGTGTCGCTCACCTTGAAGGCGATCACGTGGTCGGCCGACTCGAGCGCCTCGCAATCCTTCGACCAGCCCGAGACCGCCGGGCCGATGGCGATCGACACGTGGCCGACGTGCGTGAACTTGAAGGCGTTGGACAGCAGGTTCTTGATGATCTGCTGCAGCCGCTTGATGTCGGTGAACATGGTGCGCGGCAGGTGCGCGTCGACCGCGACGCGGAAGTCGACCTTCTTCGTCTCGGCGACGTGCCGGAAGGTGCGTTCCACGTAGCGCTGCAGATCATCGAACCTGAGCTCGCTCGGCTCCACGGCGACGGTGCCGGACTCGATCTTGGACAGATCGAGGATGTCGGCGATCAGGGCGAGCAGCTCGTTGCCCGAGGAGTGGATGGTCTTCGCGAACTCGACCTGCTTCGCGTTCAGGTTGCCCTCGGTGTTGCGCGACAGCTGGTCGGAGAGGATCAGCAGGTTGTTGAGCGGCGTGCGCAGCTCGTGCGACATGTTGGCCAGGAACTCGGACTTGTACTTCGAGGTGAGCGCGAGCTGCGAGGCCTTCTCCTCCAGCGCCTGCCGGGCGAGCTCCACCTCGCGGTTCTTGCGCTCCACCTCCTCGTTCTGGTGCGCGAGCAGCCGCGCCTTCTCCTGCAGCTCCTCGTTGGTCTGCTGCAGCTCGACGGCGAGCGACTGCGACTGCTTGAGCAGGTTCTCGGTCCGGGTGTTGGCCTCGATGGTGTTGATGACGATGCCGATCGACTCGGTCAGCTGGTCGAGGAACGCCTGGTGCGCCGGGTTGAAGCGCTCGAGCGAGGCGAGCTCGATCACGCCGCGCACCTGGCCCTCGAACACCACCGGCAGCACCAGCACGTCGGCCGCCGTCTGCTCGGACAGGCCGGTGGTGACGCGGAACGCGTTCGACGCCACCCCGGAGAGCATCAGCTTCTTCTTCTCCAGCGCGCACTGGCCGACCAGGCCCTCGCCGAGGTCGACTTCCCGGCCGTGCGCGCCCTTGCCGCCCGAGGCGTAGCTCGCCAGCAGGCGCAGCTTGGTGTTCTCGTCGGACAGGACGTAGAACTCGGCCTGCTGCGCGCCGACCACCGGCGCGAGCTCGGACAGGATCATCTGGCCGACCGCCATCAGGTCGCGCTGGCCCTGCAGCATGCGCGAGAACTTGGCGAGGTTGGTCTTCAGCCAGTCCTGCTCGGTGTTCTTCTGCGTGGTGTCGCGCAGGTTGCGGATCATCTCGTTGATCGTGTCCTTGAGCGCCGCCACTTCTCCCTGGGTCTCGACCGAGATCGAGCGCGTGAGGTCGCCCTGGGTCACCGCGGTCGCCACCTCGGCGATCGCGCGCACCTGCGTGGTGAGGTTGGCCGCGAGCTCGTTCACGTTCTCCGTGAGGTCCTTCCAGGTGCCCGCCGCGCCCGGCACCTTGGCCTGGCCGCCGAGCTTGCCTTCCACGCCCACCTCGCGCGCCACCGTCGTCACCTGCTCGGCGAAAGTGGCGAGCGTGTCGGTCATGTTGTTGATCGTCTCCGCGAGCGCGGCGATCTCGCCCTTCGCCTCCACCGTCAGCTTCTGCTTCAGGTCGCCGTTCGCCACCGCCGTCACCACCTTGGCGATGCCGCGCACCTGCGAGGTGAGGTTCGAGGCCATCGAGTTCACGTTGTCGGTGAGGTCCTTCCATACGCCCGACACGCCCTGCACGTCGGCCTGGCCGCCGAGCTTGCCCTCGGTGCCGACCTCTCTCGCGACGCGCGTCACCTCGGCGGCGAAGGAGCGCAGCTGGTCGACCATCGTGTTGATGGTCGATTTCAGCTCCAGCACCTCGCCTTTCACGTCCACCGTGATCTTCTTCGAGAGGTCGCCCGCCTGCACCGCCTTGGTCACGTCGGCGATGTTCCTCACCTGCGAGGTGAGGTTCGAGGCCATGAAGTTCACCGACTCGGTCAGGTCCTTC
>Ga0310810_10006105_pt1 | contig 13561 bp, 8 predicted proteins | sample NCmetagenome_FD_207641 | JGI IMG/M metagenome (GOLD analysis project Ga0310810, IMG submission 207641) | Soil microbial communities from experimental microcosm in Duke University, North Carolina, United States - NC | ecosystem: Engineered > Artificial ecosystem > Soil microcosm > Unclassified ... | reverse complement strand
ACGGGCGGGACGCGCTGCACAATGTTGTGAAGTCCGGGGACGAGAAGCCCGTTCAGCAGCGTCGCGCTCCTCGGAATGGCGGTTGACAGCAGGCTGTTCGTCCAGCGATTCAGCGCCAGCTTCACATCCGCCTCGCCCCACAGCAGCACGAATGCGACGAGGAGAAGATATGGCATCCAGGCGGAGAAAATCTCAGCGCCAGAATGTGTGCGCGGGCCGACCGCGACAGCTGCCTGAGGTTGGAGCCGTCCCTGATGACCGCCGAGTGAGGCTGCGGGCACAGGCGTCGGCGCCGGCGAGAAGCCAGCGGTCGATGGCTCCTCACCCTCGAGATACATGACGTTGCGCGGCGTCCACAGCTTCATGACCAGCACCATCACGGCAATGCAGGTCAGCGAGCTCGCGATATCCGTCAGCTCCGGTCCGACGAAGTTCGACACCAGGAACTGCATCCCGGCAAACGAGACGCCGCACGCGACGATCGCGGGCAGCACTTCGGCCGCCCGCTTCCACCCCGCCATCACGACGATCAGATACCCGGGAATGAAGAGGGAGATCATCGCGCAGAGACGGCCGACCATCGCGCTCAGGGCCGATACCGGAAGTCCGGTGATGTTGGCCAGCGTGGTCACGGGAATGCCGATCGATCCGAACGCTACGGGTGCCGTGTTGGCGAGCAGGCAGATGCCGGCTGCATAAAACGGATTGAAGCCGAGACCGGCCAGCATTGCGCCCGATACTGCTACCGGCGCGCCGAAACCGGCAGCGCCTTCGATGAAAGCACCGAACGAGAAGGCGATGAACATCGCCTGCAGCCGCCGATCCCTCGACAGGCCGCCAACCGAGTCCTTGATGATCTCGAACTTGCCGGTGTCGACCGCGAGGCGGTACAGCATGATCGCGGCGAAGACGATCCAGGCGATCGGGAAGATGCCGAACGCTGCTCCATAGATCGTCGAGATCAACGCGAGCTTCGCCGGCATGCCGTAGACGCCGAGCGCCACCGCGAACGCGGAGACGAGCGCCGTGAGGGCCGACATCCAGGCGGGCCGCCGCAGGACGCCAAGCATGAGGAAGAGAACCAGAATGGGGATCCCCGCGATCAACGCGGAGGCGCCCAGGCTGCCGCTCAACGGTTCATAGTTGTGCTGCCACATTGGAGCCGGGAATCATATCGGATAATGGGGCGCTTGGCGAAAAGGCTGCTGCTCGTTCTGACGATGCTGCTGGTGCCGGCGGTGGCGGACGCGCATCCCGCGCCCTTCAGCTACCTCGATCTCCAGATCGGCAACGACGTCATTGACGGCATGCTCGTCGTGCACATCATCGACGCGGCGCACGATCTCGGCATCGCCTCGCCGGAGAAACTGCTCGATCGCCCGACGGCGTACGGAAACTTCGATCGACTCACGGCGATGTTGGCGTCCCGGATGACGTTACGCGCCAGCGGCCCGCTCACGATCGATTGGACCGACCTCGGCACCATTCCGGAGCGGCAGGCCATCCAGTTGCACTTCCGCATCCATACGCCGAGACCCGCAACACTCGACATCCATGCGTTGATGTTTCCGTACGACCGGCTGCATCAGACCTTTGTCAACGTCTACGAAGACGGCGCGCTGCGACAGCAATTCGTGCTGTCAGCCGACAACACGGATCGCACCTACTACACCGGCACGACGCAAGGCGCGCTGGCTGTCATCAAGACGTTTGTTCCGGCGGGAATTCACCACATCCTGATCGGCCCCGATCACATCCTCTTTCTCATCGGGTTGTTGCTGCTCGGAGGCGGGTGGAAAGCGCTGCTGAAGATCGTGACCGCATTTACCGTCGGCCACAGCATCACGCTTTCGCTCGCGGCGCTGAACGTCGTGACGCCTCCGCCCGCCGTCATCGAGCCGGCGATCGCGTTGAGCATCGTTTTCGTCGGCGCGGACAATCTCGTGCGCGGCGGCGGCCGTGATGTTCGCGCGCTCATCGCGCTCACCTTTGGTCTCGTGCACGGCTTCGGCTTCGCCAACGTGCTGCGCGAGTTCGGCCTGCCGCGCGAAGCGCTCGGCTGGTCACTGTTCTCGTTCAATGTCGGCGTCGAGATAGGTCAGCTCTTCATCGTCCTGCTAGTGGCGACGGCGCTCGCGGTGCTGCGCAGACGCAACGAGGCCATCGGGATGCGCGTCGCCTATGCCGGCTCTCTGGTCGTCATCGCGGCGGGAACGTACTGGTTCGTTCAACGCGTGTTCTTCCCGGCGGGCATCTGACGACTTCGTTAACACTCCGGACGGCGGCGCGCGTTATCGCATCCACCTCAGGTTGATGTGGTCGATCGCGATCTCGTTGGCGCCAAGACTATAGATGATCAGGGTCGCCGGATTGTCGGCGGTCAGCTCGCAGGGTACCGTCACGTCTCCGAATGCCGCCGGCAGTTCCCTAGTGGTGAAGTCGCTCATACATGCCGGGCGGCCGTCGAGCTGAAGGACGACGAAGCGCGCAACCGGCGTCTGCAGTGACGCGGCCGGTGTTATGCTGCGTGCGCGGATCGTGACCTTCATGTGACCCGCGGGTAGATACTCATCGGCCAAGATCGCCACAGCTCGGACGCCTCGACGGGGATCAGCCACACGCACCGGCCGCTGCGATATGGGATCGATGGCGTTGGCGGCACCGACGCCGTCGAGATCCGCGGCATCGAGCGAGATCGTCAGCGGCCACGACTGAAATTGCATCGCAACGGCTAGTGTCAACAGGACAGCGAGCGATAGCACCATCGCCGGCGCTGCTAGGACGGACCGCGCGCGCCGCGCGAGCGCGGCTACTGGTCCACTCGCAAGGATGTAGGCGACAGGCAGGGATGGCACCGAGAAACGGAACGACGCCAGCGTGATGATGTAGATGACCATCACCGCCGCCAGCACCGCGGGAAACAACCACCAGCGTTCCCACTCCGTGCGGGTCCAGAGCGCGAGCGCGATCAGCACCGTGAGTAGCAGCGCGCCGCCGCGGGCCCACGGTTCAATCCAGGCCAGCGGCACGAGCCCGGCCGTCGCTCGCCATACCCACACCGCCGCCGGACGCGGCACGTTCCAGCCATCGCGCAGCACGCCCCAGAAGTAAAGAATCTTGCGGACAGTCAGCTGCAGCTCGCGCCCCGGATACGCGAGCGCAAAGCGGACGCCCGCCGGTTCGCCGGTACCTACGAGGGGCGCGTTGAATGTGCCATTGGCGAGCGGGTTATGCCCAAGCTCGATAACGATAGGCCCCTGGTCAGAAATAGTCACCAGCTCGCCTTTGCGCGCGCTCTGAATCGCGGACCACGCCAGCGATGGAACGGCCGCGAGCACAACAATCGTCGCGCCGGCCGCGAACGCCATGCGCGCGCCTGCCATCGTGCGCGTGCGCACCGTCACCCATAGGCCGATGGCGATCACCGCCACCGCGAATGGTTCTCGCGTGATGACGAGTACTGCTGCGAGTAGCGAGGTGATCAACGCGCGCTGCCACAACGCACGCAGGGTTGCCGCCTCCGTCGTTCTGATCGCAAGCGCGAGAGTGCCGCAGAGCAGAGCCGCTGTGAACATCTCGTATTGCAGCACACCGACGTATCCGCGGAAACCCGGAGACATCGCCACCAGCACCGCCGCCGCCCATCCGGAAGCGGAGCCAAAGGCGCGCCGCGCGATCCACACCGACAGGAGCAGCACCACAATGAGTGCCGCGAAGTTCAACAGCTTGCCGGCGACAAGAGAAGGTCCGGTGACGGTATAGAGAAGAGCGAGCGCCGTGATCCATCCCGGTGGATGCCGAACGGGCAGTTCGTTGCTCGACCACGTCGTCGCGAGTCGGCGCGCGGCGCTGTCGTAGGCGTCGGCATCCGCCTGCAGGTTTGGCAGTACTGAGATGCGATCCGGATACTTGAGCAAATCGTGCAGCGGAAGATGTAACCCCCAAAGGATCACGCCGACCAGCAGCAACCGGACGATCCATAGCGAGCGCGTGAGGGAAGTCACCGGCAATACCGACAGCTTATTCTGATTGCGTTTTGGGATCGGCTGGCGCGCGCGATTCCATCCTGGATGCAGTCGGACTCCCGCCGTTGTTGCGGGAGTCCGGCTAGAGAGGTAAAGGAAGCGTGTCTAGCTCACTGACAGCAAGTTTCGCTGTTCCAAATCGCCGCATTTGGCGCGCCGGCGGTATACACCACCAGGTTTCCATCCGACTGCACGACTAGATACGCACCCGGACTGTACTCCGTGGCGGTCCACCAGACCGGCGCGCCGTTGCCGTTGTAAATGACGAAGTTGCCATCACCTTGCATCACCGCTTGACCCGGATTGTTGTCGTTGGTACCGCTCGACCAGATCGGCTCCCAAGACGAGTTGTAGAGAACCAGGTTGCCGTCACCCTGATAGGCAAGGTGGAACCGCCCGTCGCTCGACGTCAGCAACTCGTTCTGCGCGAGCGACTGTCCTGGCGCCAGCATGTCCGGGGGTCCTTGTTGGATGGACTGATTATGCAGATACATATCGCGTAACCAGCTTTTCTGATCCGGGTAGTAGCGCACTCCTTTGGCGTAGTCGGGGACTGCGGCAGGTTGGCTGCCGTCAGGACCGTAAGCGAACCAGGCCAAGCCAAAGAATCGTGAATGGGACTGCGCCAGCGAGTACCACCAGTTCAATTGACAATTCGATGGCATGGGCCAACCGTCACCGTTGCCGGGCTCGAACGGATGGCTGCCGCTCTCGAAGGCCTGGCCGATGATCAAGATAGGTTGCCAGTACTTGGTCAGCGCGAGATTGTATTTCGACACGACGTCGTCAGCGAACTTCTGTTGCATCGTGGCGTTGCAATCGGTTGTGTAGCCCACGTGTTGGCCGCCCATATAAGCGTCGAGGCCAAGCATGTCGAGATTGCGCGGAGCGGGGTGGTAGGCATTAGCATCGTTAGGGTTGTACTCGTCATCCCAGAAGGTGTCGACACCTAGTACAGCTTTCCCAGGAAACTTCGTCTTTATCGCAGCGATCACATTTGCCAGCTTGCTTACCATTAGATCTCGGCGAGCCTTCCTCCAACACATTGAGCCGTCCGGATGTTCTGGGTCGCAAAGGTTCCCAACTGTCTGCTCATTAAGCACACTGAAGGTTTGCCATCCGGCGGGGTAACCATCCGTGACACCGGTATTCCATTCTTCGCCAGGCACAAATGCGATGACGTTATCCAGGATATGCGCGTTGTTGAGCTCGTCGTATACGTCGTTCAAGTAGTTCTGGAAGCTATCCGGATTGGAATTTATACCGAACGGGTCGTTTAACCGCAGTTCGGTAATGTTTAGATAGGCAATCAGTTTCATGCCCGCGCTGTCATATTGATCGCCAATGGTCGTGTTGTACACCGTGGTATCTGGACTCATAACGGCGAGGTTCGCGGACCCACTGACCTCGTTGATGTAGTTGAAACCCCATTCGCCGACCTCGATGTCGTAATAGCCAAAATACGGCACCTTTCGGATGCTGCTCCACGAGTCCGAGGGATCGGTCAACACGATGTTCGTCGCCGGACCGAATAGACCGTAGTATCCGAGCCAAAGGGTACGGAGTCGGTTGGGTTTCCCTTCCGGAGCGGACGCCGTGTCTTCGTTCATGAGCAATGGAATGTTGTTGAGATCATAAATAAGCGTTCCATTCCAGTAGACATGAAGCCAGCCATCTGAGGCGACGGTGCTCACGGCGTCATCAGTCGATCCATTTCTCCACGTCATGGCGAATTGTTGCCATTGGTTTTCCGTTGCAGCGCGTGTGAATGGGTAGCTGTCGACACCGACCCAACGCACCCCGGACGCCGAGTTGGCGTCATACACGGGATACTGAAGATCGAATGTGCCATGGTCGCCGCCTCCCGACTGCCAGTAGACGTTCGCTCCAAGTGAGAGGCCGCCATCTTTCCAGTAAAGGCTCCGGCTCAGAACCAATAGTGGGCTGTAGAACATCTGATTCCACGCCGCCGTTGTCCACTTGTACTTGACGCTCACGCAGCCTTCTGTTGCGTCCCACCAACTCGGACCGCCAGAGGGATCGGGAAACGGTCCGAACCCTCCAAACACGACGCCTGCCGTTTGGTAGTCTTCGCCGTAGGTCGTACCCGCGGGATTGAAGTCGACCACGTTCTCACCATTCGGACCGCTTCCGGTAGTTACCGTGACGGATTCAGTCGCCGCCAGTTCCCGGTACATCGGATCGACGGGATTAGTTCCAGCCCACGCTGTGTTCTGGTAATACAGGCTGCTTTGGCCAGTGTTCGGCATCGCATTCGGGGCTACGCCCGCCTTCCAGTTTTGCTGGTAGGCGAGCGGGTGTGTTGGCGTCGCGGTGCAGCCATTTTCGTAGCCGCTCTGTGCCATCGCAGGCTTCGCAATAATCAGCGCGCCGAGTAGGGCAAGCGCACAACGCGTCGCGTGGGTTCGCAGTTTCATTGTGATACCTCCATACCCACGGAGCCACCCAAGTCAACTGTGGGCTTGCGTCTCGTGGGCGAATGTCGGCGTCGAACTAACCTAAGACTGGGACGTGAACTGGAAGCGATAGCTAGGAAGGAGCGCGGCTATCGTGCGGCAGGCACTTGGCGGGAACAACGAAGATCTATGGCCTATTTGTGCTATTCATCGTCAACCCGCGTCACGTCGCTGAGTTGGCAACTGACGCGCGACGTCTGTATGTGACAGCAGTGACGCCGCGTAGTCGTTTGAAATGGCGACCGAGCTGGTTCGAACTGGTGTATCCCACGGCCGCGGCAACTTCTTTAACGCTCAACCGAGTCTCCTTAAGTAAGGTCTCCGCGGCATCGACCCTTCGGTTGTGAACATGGGCGTAGAAATTAAGGCCGGTGGAACTCCTCAGCAGTCGAGCCGCATGCCAGACTGACAAACTCATTTCGGTGGCCAAGTCTCGGCGGCTGAAGGACGGCTCCTTGAAACGCAAATCGATCAACCGGAGGCCGCAACTCACGCGGGCATCCTCTGTAGCCGCAGTTCGTGGCGCCGTTAAATTCACTAGGGCCAGTGAGCAGCACTTAATCAAATCCACTAGTTCTGGACGCCATTGATCAGAGGTCGGCTTCGAAGCCGCCCATGCCATGAACGCGTTTGCGATGTCGGGGCGGTTGCCGAGACCGGTGGAGTAAATCAGCCGCCCAACCACATGTCCGACTAGCCCACATATTAACAATCGCTCGGACGGTTTAGCCGCTGCCGGCAGTCGGTTAGCGAGCGCGTTCAGGTCGTCGATCAAAGCTGCGGATGGGCCCAACGCCAAACGGCCAGCAAGGACTTGAGAATGCGAGACCAGCAATTCCAACATGATCTCCACCTGAGCTCATGCGCGACCTCTGGGTCGCTCCGAGAAGCATGATGCAACTGCGCCGCCGAGGCGGTCGTGTCAGGTTAAGAATGGCGGAGGGAATGCGCAGGATAGAGTGAGCGCGTTGGCGAGTCAAGTCAGCAGATGGCGCGTTTGCGCGCGTGCGTAATTTGTGTGAAGCGGGTGATCGTGCATGTGTGAAAGCGGACCTGAAGGTCCGCACCGACGCTCTCCTCTACGATGGTCCTCTGAGTCGGTCGGCAATCATCGACACGGCGCGGTTCGCAGCATCAATCTTCCCGCCCATCGTCAGAAATCCGTGAATCATGCCGGGAAGCACCTGGTATTCGACGGGCACGCGCGCGCCCTGCAGTCGACGCGCATAGGCTGCGCCTTCGTCCACCAGCGGATCGAGTTCCGCCGCGATGATGAGCGCCGGCGCGACGCCATGTACCCACGGCGCGAGCAGTGGCGAGCCGCGCCAGTCTTCACGCGCGGCGTGTGTCGGCGCGTATTGAGCGATGTACCACTGCATACCTGCGCGGGTCAGGAGGTAGCCTTCGGCAAACGTGGAGTACGATTCGCTCTGCGCGCGCAGATCCATGACGGGATAGATCAACACCTGCTGCGTGAGGCGCAGCTTTCGCGAATCGCGCGCCATCAACGCGACGACCGCAGCTAGCCCTCCGCCCGCGCTGTCGCCGCCGACGGCGATGCGCTTCGCATCGATTCCGAGCTCGGCGGCATGTGCCGTCACCCACATCGTCGCGCTCCACGCATCGTCTACGGCTGCAGGAAATCGATGCTCGGGTGCGAGACGGTAGTCGACCGCGATCACCACGACGTTGGCTTGAGCCGCGATCTGTCGGCAGACCACATCGTGCGTTTCAAGATCGCCCACGACCCAGCCGCCGCCGTGGAAGAAGACGAAACCCGGCAACAGGCCATCGCCTTGTCGATAGACCCTCACCGGAACTGTACCCGCCGCGAGGTCGCGGACATCAGGGAGTGACGGCACGGGAGGTCGGAGCGTCGCGCGTACTTCGCGGTATTGTTTGCGCGCTTCAGCGGGAGAGATGCGATCGATTGGAGGAGCGTTGAGGCTCGCGAGGTAACTCATGACGTCGCGGGCCTGAGGATCGATTGCCAGGATCACATCCAGCGCCGGTACCAGACGATCGAGACCGCGCCGAAGTGATCCCAGGCGTCGCGGCCGAAGGTCTGGCGCATCCGATGGCTGACGCGCAACGCAACCTCCGGCGTCAGGCGATATCCGAGCGTCTGCTCGGTGCTGGTGAAGTTCTGCTCGATTCCCACTATCGTTGGCAGCGTCGTCTGAATGCGCTCAACACGTCCCGCGACGAACCATCGTGGCGCGAGCGCCTGCGCGCCCTGAAGATACCAACCCGACGTCGACCGGGTTCCCAGGCTCGTGTCGAGCGCGTCATACACGATTTCGCTCGTCAGACTTGTGTGACGGAATGCCAGCTCCATCTCGACGTTGACGATGTTGGCAGAGCGATCCTCGGTGAGTGCGGGACTCTCGCCGGCGCGCAGCCATCCGCCATGTGTCAGGGCCGCGCCGACGCGGAAGCCGACGAACGGCGTAACGCCGCCGCCGATTACGACGTTGGTGAACCGCGGTGGATTGCCCCCGAAGAGCGGCGGGTTCGGATCCCCGAACACGCGGCGCAATCGCAACGGCGACGTATCGATCACCGCCACACGCGCATCCCAGTGTGTGGCCGATGCGGTGGCCTGCGCGCCCAACGGGTAGATGCCGCTCAACAGGTTCACGCGCGGGCCGCGTACTTCTAGCGACGGGATCGACGTGAACAGCTCCGCGGGTTGCGCAATCGTCGGATTCATGTGCGGCCGCAGTGTGAGGTTCGCGAGGCCGACGGGTGAAGGAATGTATCCGCCCTCCACGCGGAACGCGACGGGACCGGGCCGTTCGTAGCGCATCTCGGCGACCCAGATCTGCCGGTTCCATTCGCCGTTGTTGGCGAGGCGCTGCACTTGTGGACGGACGATCGCCTGAACGTTTCTGCCGAAATCCCCGACGACGAGCGTGTCGAGGAACACGCCTTTGACGTCGTTGCCATTGCCGTCGGTGGTGAAGTCAACGGACGCGGAGGTGTCGACGGAGAGGACGGAGGCCTTCGCCTGTTGCGCGGCAGACGGAGCTGCTGTGAGCAGCACCAGCATCCACGGCGCGAGGCGGTTCCACATCGCTACACCGTCACGGCTGCGCGGGGACCGGCAGGACGAAGTCGATCGTCGCGGGGCGGCCCGGCTCGACGCGCAGCGGCAACGTCGTTTCGCCGAGTCGCTCGTGCCACGCGGTCACCTGATGCATTCCGGGCGGCACGCCGGACAAATCGAAGTTACCCTGCTCGTCAGGTATCGCGAACCATGGATGGTCGAACACCATCACGGTCGCGGACATATGCGAATGAATCTGGCAGAACACCTTGACGACACCCGGTTTGTCGAATCGTTCGCCGCGGCTCTTGCCTTTGGGAAAGCGTCCGAGGTCGAACGTCTTCGCGCGCGACAGCGAGAACACGTTGTGATAGATCGGGTCGTCGTTGGGGAACTCGACGACCGAGCCGACGGTCACCGCGACGACGCGGGGAACGAAATTCTCGTTGCGCTGGCGAATCTCGGCGCGCATCGGCTGCACGGCGGTCTTCGGCGCGTCCTTCACGTAGACGACGACGTGCCGCAGCTCCGATTCGGGAGCGAGGGCAACGGCCGGGATACTCCGGGAGTATGTTGATGTTGCACGCTTCGCGGTGACCGGGATTCCAATCGACACGCGCCCGCGGACGGAGCCCGGCTCCTGGGCGGCGGGCTCCGTATCGATCATCACTGCCAGTCCGGCGACAGCGACAGCGAGCAACACGGAACTACGGGCGCTGAAAATCATCGGGATGGTGCATTCTAAATTGATTGATATGGTTCCGCGATGTTCACCCTGCTGCTGATGGCGCTCGCCGCAGATCCCGTCTCCAATTCCGTGGATCGCGGTGTTTCGGAAGCGCTGGCTCGTGAACGCGCCGCTGCGTACACGGCGGTGAGGTACGACCTCGCGTTTACGATTCCCGTTAACCGTCAGCAGCCGGTGGACGGCGTCCTGCGCCTGACGCTCACCTTATCCGCGCCGCGGCGCATCATCTTTGATTTTTCGGCTCCAAAAGAGCGGGTCCGTAGCGTCCGCGTGGGAGAGGCCGCGGTTGTTCCGGTGTATGTAGAGGACCACGTCATTATCCCCGCGGAGGCAACCCGCGCCGGCGACAACCGTATCGAGATCGAGTTCGCCGCTGGTGACGAGGCGCTCAACCGCAACGACGATTTCCTGTACACCCTGTTTGTTCCCGCCCGTGCTCATTTGACGTTTCCCTGCTTCGATCAGCCGGACATCAAGGGTCGCTATACGCTGTCGCTTGATATCCCCGCTGGATGGGAAACCGTGGCGAATGGCCCGGAAGCCGGACGGGAGGCATCCGGCGGCGGCGTGCGCGTACGGTTTGCGGAAACGAAGCCGCTGCCGACCTATCTGTTCGGATTTGTCGCGGGAAAGTTTTCGATCGAGCGTGCGACGCGCAACAACCGCGAGATGCGGATGTTCCATCGCGAGACTGACGCGGCGAAGGTGGCGCGCAATCGCGATGCGCTGTTCGACCTGCACGCCTCGGCCCTGGCATGGCTCGAAGAGTACACCGCGATTCCCTATCCGTTCGAGAAGCTCGACTTCATCCTGATTCCGTCGTTTCAGTTCGGCGGCATGGAGCACGCCGGTGCGATTCTCTACAACGCCTCGGGTCTGATGCTCGACGAGAGCGCCACGCAGAACCAGTTGCTGAACCGCGCCAGCACGATCGCGCACGAAACCGCGCACATGTGGTTCGGCGATCTGGTCACCATGCGCTGGTTCAACGATGTGTGGATGAAAGAGGTGTTCGCCAACTTCATGGCAGCGAAGATCGTCAACCCGTCGTTTCCCGACGTGAACCACGAGCTGCGCTTCCTGTTGTCGAACTATCCGGATGCGTATTCAGTGGATCGGACGGCGGGCTCGAATCCCATCCGCCAGCCGCTGTCGAATCTCAACGACGCGGGCCAGCTGTACGGTCCGATCATTTACGAGAAGGCGCCGATCGTCATGCGCCAGCTCGAGATGATTGTCGGAGAGCAGCGATTCCGCGACGGACTGCGCGAGTACCTGAAGAGATACGCGTTCGGCAATGCGACATGGCTCGATCTGATTCGGATCCTTGACGCCAAGACGCCGGATAATCTCGCGGCGTGGAGTCGTGCCTGGGTTGAGGAGCGGGGAAGACCTCAATTCACGACGGCACTACGTGTGTCCAAAGGCAACACGATCCAACGTCTCGCGATCACCATGACGGATCCGCAGGGTCGTCGCATCATCTGGCCGCAGCGGATGCGCGTCACTCTCGGATATCCGGACGCTCAGAAAGATCTTGCCGTCTATGCGAACGCGCGGGAGACGGTCGTGCGCGAAGCAGCGGGTCTGCCGAAGCCGCTATTCATCCTGCCGAACGGCGGTGGTCTGGCGTACGGGTTGTTCCTGCTCGACCAGGAGAGCGCCGCCTACTTGCTGGCCAACATGTCGCGGATTGGCGACGCGCTGACACGCGGCGCCGCGTGGGTCACGCTCTGGGACAACGTGCTCGAGGGACGCGTCGCGCCGGGTGCGTTCATCGACGCCGCGCTGCACTCGCTGCCCGAGGAAAACGACGAGCAGAACACGCAACGTGTCCTCGCGTACGTGAGCCGGGCGTATTGGCGCTTCTTGACGCAGGAACAACGGCTGGCGCGTGCGCCGGTATTGGAAGAGGCGCTGCGCACGGGTGTCGCCCGGGCCAACACGACAAGCTTGAAATCGGCGTGGTTCAGCGCCTTTCGCGACGACGTGCTGACGAACGACGGTGTGACCTGGCTCGAACGCCTATGGCGACGCGACGAAAAGATTCCGGGCCTGCCATTTGTCGAGACCGACGAGATCGTGATGGCGATGGAGCTGGCGGTGCGCGAGGTGTCCGGCTGGCAGCAAATCCTGCAGACGCAGCTCGACCGCACACAGAATCCTGATCGCAAGGATCGCTTCGCGTTCGTGATGCCGGCGCTTTCCGCTGATCCGCAGGTGCGCGCAGCGGCGTTCGACCGATTCCGGCAGCTGGACAATCGTCGGCGCGAGCCGTGGGTCACGGAATCGCTCGCCTATCTGAATCATCCACTGCGCGAGGCGGATTCTGAACGGTTCATCCGCCCCGGGCTCGACCTGCTCGCCGACATCCAGCGGACTGGCGACATCTTCTTCCCGTCGAACTGGACCAGCAGCCTGCTGTGGGGACACCGTTCGCCGCGCTCGGCGGCGACGGTACGCGATTTCCTCGCCGAGGAGCTGCAGTATCCGGAGCGTCTGCGCTGGACGATTCTCAGCGCCGCCGACGATCTGTTCAGAGCCGCAGCGCTATCGGCCCGCTGATCTCTTCACCTGAAGGTGTGTAGCGGACCACGTCCGTGACATCCGTATCACCCTCGCGCGCCTCGCCGATAACCCGTGCTGTCATCGTCATTCCTTCGATGGTGACCAGCAGGAAGTGCGCATGGTTCGACCAGCTGACCGTGTGCGCATCGTCGAATCGATTCGGCGCCGCTCTGTCCAGTTTGCTGCCCGCTCCGGTGATGAAATAGTCGATGCCGTTGTGGCGCGAGTGCTGGAAGTTGTGCTCGTGACCGTTCAGCACGACACGCACCCCCGCTCGTTCGAACAGCGGGATCAGTCGCTCCATGCGGTCGGTGTTGTGATGGTTCGGCCCGGCGCAGAACGGCGGATGGTGACAGAAGACGAACTTCCATCGTCGTTGCGCGTCAGGTGCCAGCGTCTGGTCGACCCATTCCCAGTGCTTCGGGTACTCGTAGAGACGCTTGCCGCGGAAGAATTCTTCTTTCGACGTGTCGATGCAGATGAACTCGACGTCGCGGCCGTACCGGAACCGGTAGAACAGTCCCGGATCGACAGACGCGCGGCCCGATGCTTCGTCGCTTGCGATGCGCTCGCGAAGATACAGGTTGTCGAGCAACTGCTCGCGGTCGTCGCGATCCTCCGTTTCAGCGGTGTCGTGATTGCCGATGCACGGATACACCGGAACGCGATTCAGCATGTAGCGATACGGCTGGAA
>Ga0310810_10006104_pt1 | contig 13562 bp, 11 predicted proteins | sample NCmetagenome_FD_207641 | JGI IMG/M metagenome (GOLD analysis project Ga0310810, IMG submission 207641) | Soil microbial communities from experimental microcosm in Duke University, North Carolina, United States - NC | ecosystem: Engineered > Artificial ecosystem > Soil microcosm > Unclassified ... | reverse complement strand
GTCTCGGCGAGTTCAGCCGGATCGCCGTGGAGGAGATAAAGAAGCTCGGGCGCCGAATTGGGCATCGTGGGCACGCGGATAAAAGGATGGCTGGATAGGTAACCGCATCGGGTCGGTTCTAGCCAGCCATGCCACGATTTTCGCGCGCGCTCGCGAGGTCAGTTGCCCGTCACCGTCATTGGAATCGGGTGGTCGAGATAGACTGTCTTCGTTTCGCTCCGAAGGTGAAGTACGCGCCAGAACCAACTTTCGTCGCGTGGTTGCCCGCCGTTCTCCATCAGAAACCGCGCGACGCGATAGGCGTCATCCGGATCCATCCGCAAGCAGCCGTGAGATGCCGCCTCGCCGAGGCTCTCGACTTCGCTCGTGCCGTGGATGTAGTAATCCGGCTCCTGGAAGAAAATCTTGACCAGCTTCATCGGATTGTCTTTCGCTCCGGGCGGCTGTGGCGTTTTGTCTTTCGCCCACGGCTCGTCGGGCGGCACCCACGCCGGATTCCATACGATCTTGCGAATACTGTAATGACCACGCGGCGTCTGCTTGCTGCCCTTTCCAATCGCGACTGGGAAGGCTTCCACCGCATTATCACCGCGCAATATGCTGAGCTTCCGTTGGCCCAAATCGGCGACTAGTGAGATGCTCGGATCGCCGGCGTGCGGTCCAGCGCTTTGAAGTCGAGCCGCCCCGATTGCGACGAGTGCGCCGAAGGCGAGCAGAGCCGCGGCCACTACCTTGTTTCGAGATTGTTCGGATCGTTCCGGCATCATGAGCCTGCTTCATTTGAGGAGTCTGATGACGACGACCTCGTCATCCGGCCTCTAGAAAAGCAAGCGATGTTCCAGGCGGGTTGAACGACGGTTGGAAGGATCTTATCGCGACGGATTCGGCACAGGTTGTCCGCTCGTGACCCACGCCGTCCACCAGATGTCGCGCAGCATTCGCGCGCCGGCAGTGAGTCGTTCGACGGTAAATGCTTTGTCCTCGGCAGACGTGGTCGTCGAATCGAATGGATGCGCCTTGTCGAGTTGATACAGATGCTCGACCTGCGCGTTCGTCTCGCGAAGATATGAGATGATCGCGGCCCGTAGATCCGGAAACACGCGGGCGACCGTATCCATTTGCGATGCAACATCGGCGAGCTTGATGTTGGCACCGACGTACGCCGACTCGAATCGCCCATGGAAACGCTTATCCGTCGCGTAACCATTCGGATTCGGACCGGTCCAGCCGTTGTATTGAATCGACGTGTGCGCGGGATTCGAGCCATCAGCGACGTAGTGGCCGAGGATGCCTGCGTCGTCGATGATGCGGGCTTCGATCCATGGCTTGGTCGAGTCGGGCGCGACACGCCATTCACGAAAATCTTGGCGCAGCTGCTGCGATAGCTCGAGGATACGGAATGGCAGAAGCCCCATCACGACACCTTTCACGCCCGCCGCCCTCAGCGTATCGAGGTAACCGTAGCGGTCCGACGCCTTGAGCGCCGCCGCGAGCACCGGTGGCGCGGCCATCTCCATGTCGATGAAATGATCCGGGGCAGTCGCTCCCTCGAGCGCGGGATCCAGCGTGCGCTCGCCGCGATCGCGCCACCGATCCGGTTCGGGGTTGAGATACGCGAGCTGGTGCGACGCGTTTCGGAAGAACGCCGGCGTCGACGGCGGCATGTTGAGCGCGGCGGCCTCACCCGTGATTCGGTGGCCGACTTCGCCCCACGCGGCGAGAGCAACAACCGCCGCCGCGACGCCGAGCAGACGCGCGACGGTCGAGAACTTCGAATTCGGAATGGACATGAAGTCGGGGAGGATTACTTCGGACGCGTTACAGTTTCATCATGTGGAACGCGACCGCCGCGCCCTGAGGATCGGAGCACATCGCGATCATGTCGCCGCCTGGCACTTCCACCGGCCCCTGGTGAACAGCGCCGCCGAGCTTCTTCACCGATTCGGCCGCTCCTCTCAGGTCCTCGACACGGATGTACGACAGCCAATTGGGCGGTGGCATGTCGGGCCGACGATTGAACATTCCGCCGAACGGAACTCCTTTCTTTCCGAATTCGAAGTACGTACCCATCTCGCCCATGTCGGACTCATTGATCTTCTCCCACGTGAAGAGCGCGCGATAGAAGTCGAACGCCGCCTTGTAATCGGTCGTCGCCAACTCGTGCCACGAGAATTCGCCACGACGCGGCTTGCGATATTCAACTGGCACCTTCGCTTCGGGCTCGTACAGTCCGGTCGTCGCGCCGTGCGGATCGCTGATCACCGACCAGCATCCGACGTTTGGTACTTCGTGCGGTCCCATGAGCACTTGTCCGCCGAGCGACTTCACTTGACGCGTGCACGCGTCGACGTCGTACACATACACGTAGGGCAACCAATGCGGCGGAACGTTTCGCGCCTTTAGTTCGTCACTGAGCGACAGCAAGCCGCCGATCGGCTGGCCGTCGTTGACCCACATGATGTAATTCGGATCGTGGTCGCCGGGTTGCGTCTTCCACGGGGTGACCTGTGTGTAAAACGACGCAGCGGCATCAGTGTTCGACGTCGTGAGATCATGCCAGACGAAACGGCCCTGTGAGTTTAGCATAGGCGTTGCCCCGGAAGCGATGACCTTGGGTGCGAGATACTAGGACGATAACGCCGAAGGGTCAGACGTCAAACCAACGGCGCGCGGCGGCGAATCGTTCGCGCAACTCGGTCGCGTCGGCGCGATGAAGTGCGCTTCGAAGTCCCGCGAGCTCGCGCTCCGCGGAAGCGAGCGCCGCGTCGAGCGCGGCGGCATTCTCGCGCGCAATCGCGGTCCACACGTCGGGCGAGCCGCCGGCAAGCCGCGTCACGTCTCGGCCTCCAGGTCCGAGGTCGGCCCGCTCGACACCGGTGCGTGCGAGCGCGAGCGCCAGTGCCGTCGACACCATGTGCGGCAAATGGCTCGTCCACGCGAGCTGTCGGTCGTGGTCGTCGGCGGTCACCACGGCGGGGTTTGCTCCGAGTCGTCGCCAAAAGTCGGCGGCGAGATCGACGACCGCGGCCGGCGCTTCGGATGGAGGGCAGATATACACGCGCGCATTCGAGAACAATCCGGTGCGCGACGCATCCCAACCCGAGCGGTGATCGCCGGCCAACGGATGCGATCCGACGAAGCGCGATCCGAGTCCGAGGTTCCCGGCCAGAGCGACGATGCGCGATTTCGTGCTGCCGACATCGGTGATCAGTTTAGCCTTCGCCGCATGTGGTGCGATTCGCCGGAGCACGTCAGTGGCTGCGTCAACCGGTACCGCAACGATGACGACTTCCGCCTCGCCCACTCCGCTGAGCGTTGCGTCGAGCGCTTCGGCGACGAAACCATCGCGAAGCGCGGATCGCAGGTGATGCGGCTCGGCATCGTAGGCACGAACGGCGACTCCGCGTTCCGCCAAGTCGCGCGCCAGCGAGCCGCCAATGAGACCCAGTCCGACTATCGCTGCGGTGCCAAAGTCGTCCTCCATCATTCGTGGCCGGCGTCTTGTGCGCGACGCGACATCCCGACGATCTGCCAAAACACTTCGCGGACGGGCTCGGACGGAAGGCCGGCGTCGCGCGCCACGCCGGTGACGCGGCCGCCTCGCGCGTCGGATCGAGGATCGGCAGTCCGGCGAGCCGCTTGAGCTCACCGGTCCGTTTTCCGAGCGCGAGACGCTTGGCCAAGAGTCCGACGATTTCGTTGTCGATGCGCTCGATCTCCGCGCGACACCGCGTGAGCTCGGCCAACGCTTCGGTGTTTTGCGCGGAGTCGGTCATGCAACCGCCCAGGCGGTGGGCGTTTCATGCCCAATCGATCGGCCCGTGGCGGCAGCGAATGCCTCGAGCTGCTGCATCATCGTCGCGAATGCCGGGGGCGCGAGAGACTGGTCGCCGTCGGAGAGCGCATTCTCGGGATCGGGATGGACCTCGACGATGAGACCGTCCGCGCCCGCCGCAATCGCCGCGAAGGCAAGCGGCGCGACGAGGTCGGCGTCGCCGCCGGCATGACTCGGGTCGACGATCACCGGGAGATGCGTCTCGCGCTTGAGCACGGGGATCGCCGCGATGTCGAGGGTGTTGCGCGTCGCGGTCTCGTATGTGCGGATGCCCCGCTCACACAACACGATGTCGTGGTTTCCATTGGCCATGATATACTCAGCGGCCATTAAGAGTTCTTTGATCGTGGCCGAGAGGCCGCGTTTGAGCAGGATGGGGCGTCGCACATGTCCGAGCTCGGCGAGCAGCGCGAAGTTTTGCATGTTGCGCGCGCCGACTTGCAGCATGTCCGCGTGTTCGGCAACGAGGTCGACCTGCCGTGTGTCCATCACCTCGGTGACGACCGGTAGTCCGGTCTCGGTGCGGATGTCGGCGAGGAGACGCAGCGCCTCGGCGCCAAGCCCTTGGAAGGCATACGGTGACGTGCGTGGCTTGAACGCGCCGCCTCGCAGCATGGTGGCGCCGGCGGCGCGCACGGCGTGCGCCGTCTCGATGAGCATCCCGCGACTCTCCACCGAGCATGGGCCGGCAATGACAGTGATCGCCGAGCCACCGAATGTCGCCGCGCCGTCGCGTCCGCCGACGCGGACCACGGTGCGATCGACGGCGAACTCGCGCGACGCGAGCTTGTACGGCTTGAGAATTGGCGTGACCGATTCGACGCCCGGAAGCGATCGAAGCGGAACTTCGTGCAGCAGCGACTCATCGCCGATGCAACCGATGATCGTGCGGTGTTCGCCGCGCGAAAGGTGAGTGCGCATGCCGACCGACTCGATGCGTTCGCGGATGTGGTCGATTTCGGCGTCGGTCACGTTTGGACGGGTGATGATGATCATGGCGAGAGACGGAAGCGAAGCGGGAGGCGAAAACGAAAAACGACCCGTGGAGTCCACGGGTCGTTGCGGTTGTTCGCGGTTGTGTGCCGATTCTACCGCGTACGACTCCAACGGCCCGTGAACGGGGTCGCAAAGTAGTAGTAATAGCGGTAGGCGGCGGCGCGAGTCATGGACCACATGCTAGGGCACGGCACAAAGGCTGTCAAGGTGGTCGGGGCGACGCCGGCTATCGCTCGGGCTGGTCCGACATCTCCTGCTTCTTCGCGAAATCATACAGCGTGACGCGGCGCAGATGATAGTACGCGGTCCAATAGCCGCGCAGCGCCTGCACATAGGCCAACACCGCCGCATCCTTTTCGGTCTGCGCGTTGTATAGGTCGGTGTTGTTGATCTTCCCGATGATGTACCGGTTACGCGCCACCTCGAACTGTTTCGCGGCGACGGTATCGGCCTTCGCCGAGATGAGGACGTTGCGCTGCGCCTGCTGAAGCTGGAGCGCGGAGAAGCGCGCATCCTCGACGAGCGCATCGCGACGCACCTTGGTGTTCGACGCGGTCCGCTGCTCGTCCGCCTTCGCTGCCTCGACGTCAGCGTGGCCGGCACCCCACTGGAGCATCGGCATATTGACGCCGACGGTCAGCGTCTGTTTGCCGAGTGGACTTTGATACGCGTCGCGGAACACGGGCGCGGTTTGGTTGAAGCCTGCACTCGCGACGATACTGGCGTTGAACCGATTGTTCAATTTTGCCGTTGTCATGTTTCGCTTGCTCACGACGGCGTCGAGAGCGCCTTGCTCCATCGTGCTCGAGTTCTTGAGCGCTTCCTTCACGGCGAGATCGGGATCCGCGTCCACCGACGGAATCGAATCCGGCGTCACGATCGAGATCGGTTGGCCCTCGGGGTAGGCGATCAGGCGGCGCAATGCGGCTTCGGCGCGATCGCGGGCGAGTCGCGCGTCGTCGACCGCGGCGCGCGCGCGCAGCAGCGCGAGCTCGCTCTTCAACAGATCGTTCTCGCCGATCTTCCCGACCTCGAACCGCCCCTTGTTGAGCGTGTAGAGCGTGTCGTTGATCGCGGCATTGCTCGTCGCATTGGCCAGCGTCATCTGCTGCGCGTACAAATTGAAGAATGCGTCTGCCGTATTGCCGGCGACGTCCTCGCGCGCCTCGAGATAGCCACGCTCAGCGACGCTGGCGTTCAACGATTGGATGCGCTCGTCCCAAACGATTGCACGCGGCTTGAACAGATCCTGCTGCAGCGTCACGACGACGGGCGACGTTTGCCAATACTTCGTGTTCTCGCTGCTGAATTGATCGAAGCGCGTGATTGCCGAGCCGATCGAGATCGTTCCGCCCGTGAGGGGAATCCGCTGGTCGAAGCCGAGCTGGAACGACGACACGTTCTGCGACTGCCCCAGGAACAACGTCGACCCGTCAGGCTGCGGGACTTGATTGATGCCGTGGTTGAGATTCGCCGCGTCGCCGCGCAAAAAGAGCTGCGGCATCAACCGCGAATTGAAGGCGCGGTCGCGCCATCGAGCGGCGTCGCGTTGGCTTCGCGCAATCTGGGCGGCAGGCCCCTGGCGCTGAGCCATGCTGATGGCGTCCTGCAACGTGAGCGTCTGCGGAGACTGGGCTCGAAGCGCCAGAGGGATCGCGAGTGCGAGGAGGGAGAGACGCATAAGACACTTCACGAATTGGTGGTGAAGGAACGGCGAACGCACCGTTCCTGACTCTTCACTCGTAGCGCAAACAGACAATTGGATCTTGTTTCGCCGCCTTATTCGCCGGCATGATCCCGAACACCAACCCCACCGCCACCGACACGCCGAACGCCACAAAGACCGACATCGCCGACACGATGGTATTGATGTGCGCGATTCGCTGGATCGCAAAGCTGAGAATTCCGCCGACGATGATTCCGGCGATCCCACCGGCGAGGCTGATCATGACCGCCTCACTCAAGAACTGCGCGCCGATGTCTTTTTGCGTCGCGCCGACCGCGCGCCGAACGCCGATCTCTTTGATGCGCTCGAGAATCGACGCGAGCATGATGTTCATGATGCCAATGCCGCCGACGACGAGCGAAATCGAAGCGATCGCGCCGAGCACGATGTTGAAGATCGTTTTCGTGCGCTGTTGTTGCTTGAGCAACAGCTCGGGGACCGTGATCTCGAAGTCGGTGACGTCGTTGTGCCGGCGCTGAAGCATGCGGCGCGTGACCGCGGCGACCGATCCCACCGCGTCCGACTGATCGACCTGCACGATGACCTTGTCGAGTTGGTGGTAGTTGCGTTTTTCCGCTCGCTGATCGTCCGTCTCGGACGAGTCGGTCGAGTTGAATGCGCGCGCGGCGAGCTCCATCTCCTCTTGCGTTACCTCGGCACGATTGCGATACCGGAGGAGCATCGTCGGCAGAGGAACGTAGACGTCCATGTTCGCGTCGCGAATGCCGAGCTGCTTTGCCGTCTCAGCTGAGATTTTTGCGCGATCCTCGAGCACGCCGACGACAGTCAACCACTCGTTGCCGACCTTGAGCGTTCGTCCGATCGGATCTTCCGTCGTGAAGAAGCGCGACTTCACTCCCTGGCCGATGATCGTCACCGGACCGGCAGTCCTGAAGTGCATCGCCGCGAACGGCGCACCTTCGGCGATTCGGAGATTCATCACACGGAAGTAGCTCGAATCGACGCCGACGATCTTGCCGGAACGGTGGTGGCCCTCGCGGGTCAGCACGCTATTCACGACGACTTCGCTGCTCGTGGCCGACACGGCCGGAATCGCCTCTTTGATCGCCTGGGCGTCCAGATACGTGAGCCCGGGCGTGAACTTCTTCGACTGCTTCTTCGCGTCGTCGTTCTCGACCTTGCCCTCTTTCTGCTCCACGATCGGCGTGACGACGATGTTGTTCGCGCCGAGCAGTCGCATCTGCTGGAGGATCTCCTGCTCGGCGCCATTGCCGATGGCGAGCATCGCGATCACCGACGCGACACCGAACAGGATTCCGAGCGAGGTCAGGGACGCGCGCAGCTTGTTGTGCGCAACGGCTTCCGCGGCCGTGCCGGCACTAAATGCGATATGCGCAATCAGGGCTCGGGTGCGCGACGGCGACGACGCATCCGGAGCCAAGGCAACCGCGGCCACGTCTCAGCCTTTTGGTTTCGTGCCTACAGGTCCCGGCGACGACATCGGCGCAGGCTTCTTCGCCGGCAGCGTGACGCTCTTCGCGGTGTCGGCGCCAGTCGTCGGCGCAACGATCGGCTTCAATCCAGGAATCGTGATGGTTCGAATCCCCGTTTTGTCGGCGGGCGGAGCGAGCAACACGCGCTCGTCTTTCTCGAGACCTTTCTTGATGACGATCTCGTTGTCGTTCGTGATCCCGGTCTCGACCATCTGCTTCACGATGCTACGCCCATCCTTCTTATACGCGTACGAGTAGCCGCCCTCGCTCACGACCGCCTCGAGCGGAATGGACAGGACATTGGGGAGCGACGCCGTCTCGATCGCGTTCGACGTGGTCATGCCGGGCCGCAGCGTGGTGTCGGACTTGGTGACTTCGATCTTCACCTCGAACACCTTCGAGTCCTGATTCGGCCGCTGCTCACCGACGTTGGCGATACTCGTGACCGTGCCGGGGAGCTTCTTCGTCGGATCGGCGTCGAGCGCGATCTGCACCGGCTGGCCGACGCTCAACTTCCGTACGTCGACTTCATTCACATACGTCTGCGATTCCATTTGCGCGAGATCGGGCAACGTGGCGACGGTGTTGTCCCACGTATTCCACTGCGACCCGACTCCCTTCTTCTTGCCGTTCCATTCGCGAATGTAGATCACCATTCCGGCCGACGGCGCCTTGATGGTGAAGTTCCCCATCACCTCCTGGATCGCCTTGAGCTGATTCTGCTGGCGACCAAGGTCGGCGCCCACCGATGACATCTTCGCCACCGCTTGTTTCGTTTTCGTGTCGAGGTTGCGCTTCGACTGTTCGAGCGCGCGTTGCGCCTTCTCGTAGTCGATCTCGGCCTGACGCTTGATGGTGGGCGCCTCATACTGCGCTTGCTCTTTCGCGAGCTTCTTTTCCTCGAGCGTGTACTCGGCGGTTCGGACGTCTTCGCGCGACTGCGCGAGGTTGAGCGCCGAATCCAGCTGCGCCGTTGTGAATTCCGCCTGCGCCTTCTGAAGCGCCAGCGTGACGTCGGCCGCCTTGGTCGCGATCGGGGCTCGATCGAGCTCGGCGATGACGTCGCCTTCCTTCACAACCGAGCCTTCCGGAACGAGCGACGAGATTTTCGTCTGATAGACCTGAACGGTCTGGGCATTCGCCGGCCCTTGGACCTGCACGAACTTCCGCGCACGGAGCTCGCCGGTGGTCGTCACGACGACTTTGAAGTTACCGCGCTTGACCGGAGCGCTGAGCGACGCCTCCGCCGCCGACGCGGTCGACGGCCACTTGTACCAGGCAATTGGCCCGCCGATGACCAGCGCGAGGATGAGCAGGGGCAGCCAACGCTTGCGCAGCTGTTGCATCGTGACACGCCTCGAACAGGTGGGTGTTACCGCAAACAGACCTGAGGACGGCCTCGCATCACCTTAGTAGCGGCACACGTAAACTGCAATGCGAACTCGGTTACAAAATGATGAACATCGCGCAGCCTTGTCGGTGCCCGCGTGACGGACCTCAGGTTGGACACTACGAATCGCTGAAGCGTTTGTTTTAGGCCCTTTGCGCGGTTGGGGCTGGTTCACAGGGACTGTACCCCCGTCTCTTAACCGAGGTTCACTCGTAGCACCGCGCCTCGATCACTCCTCGATCCCGACCGCCATAGCGATCAAAAAGCAGTTGGTTTCATTCGTTCAATCCGTTCGATCCGTTCAAATCGCTTCACCAATCGTTATGGCTTGCCCGAGTGGCATTTTGCGAGAGGCTCTCACGCAATGATGCGGTATCGGCTGCTGTAGGCCATAACGCCTTGTGAAACGATCGTACGGATGCAAACGGATCTGAACGGATTGAACGACGCGGTCGACAGAATCCGATACTATCGAGTTCTGATCAGAGGATCTGTCGCTCGCTTTCGATGACAGCGCTCGGCTAGAAGAGCCCGACGATCTCCCCGCTTGGAAGACGTGCCATCCGCTCGGCAGCCGGCTCTTTCGGCAATCCAGGCATCGTCATGATGTCACCGCACTGCGCCACGACGAATCCCGCGCCCGCCGACGGCCGGACCTCGTTCACTGAGATGCGGAATCCACGCGGTCGACCGAGCTTGGTCGCGTCGTCGGTCAGCGAGTACTGCGTCTTCGCCATGCACACGGGCGTGCCGCCAAGGCCAATCGATTCGAGATATTGAATCGCACGATCGGCCTGCGGACTGTAGTCGGCGCCGTCTCCGCCATAAATCCGCTTGACGATGATGTCGATCTTCTCCTTGATCGGCAGATCCGTCGGATAGAGCGGACGAAACTCGGCGCCCTTTTTGTCCAGGAGCGAGAGCAGCTCGGCGCCGAGTGATTCGCCGCCGGCCCCGCCCTTCTCCCATACCTCGGTGAGCGCGAGCGGCACGCCGAGTTGGCCGACAAAGTCCGCGATCATCTGCAGCTCGCCGTCGGAGTCGGACAGTCTGCGGTTGAGCGCCACCACGCCGGGCACACCGAAGTGCTTCACGTTCTCGATGTGTTTCTCGAGGTTCGGCAGACCGCGCTCGAGGGCTCGCAGATCCTCGACGCCAAGGTTTTTCTTGTCACCCCCACCGTGCATCTTGAGCGATCGTACGGTTGCGACGATGACCGCCGCCTCGGGCTGCAGTCCGCCCATGCGACATTTGATATCAAAGAACTTCTCGGCCCCCAGGTCGGAGCCGAATCCGGCCTCGGTGACGACGATGTCGGCCAACGCCAGCGCCGACCGCGTGGCGAGAATGCTGTTGCATCCGTGGGCGATGTTGCCGAACGGTCCCGCATGCACGAATGCCGGGCCCCCTTCGAGCGTCTGGACGAGGTTGGGACGGATGGCGTCCTTGAGCAACAGTGCCATCGCACCGGTTGCACGGAGCTCGCCCGCGGTCACAGGGCGGCGGGCCGCTCCGGCCGTCGCGCCGACAATGATGCGGGCCAGCCGTTCCTCGAGGTCCTGCGGACTCGTCGCCAGCGCGACGATCGCCATGATCTCGCTCGCCGGGATGATGACGAAGTGTTCCTCGCGCGGAATGCCGTCGCCCACGCCGCCGAGTCCGATGATGCAATTGCGCAGCGCGCGATCGTTCATGTCGATCGTGCGGGGCCAGGTGATGCGCCGCGGGTCGATACCGAGCGCGTTTCCCTGTTGGAGATGGTTGTCGAGCATCGCCGCGAGCAGCGCGTGCGCGCTCGAGATCGCGTGGAAGTCACCTGTGAAATGCAGGTTGATGTCGTCCATCGGAACGACCTGCGCGTACCCACCACCCGCCGCGCCACCCTTCACGCCGAACACGGGGCCGAGGCTCGGCTCGCGGATGCAGAGCGCGACCTTATGGCCCATTCGCCGGAGCGCCTGCGCGAGTCCGACCGATACGGTGCTCTTACCTTCGCCGGCCGGTGTCGGGTTCGTCGCCGTGACGACGACAAGCCGTCCGCGGATCGGTCGCTGCGACACCTCGAGCGGAATCTTCGCCTTGTATTTGCCGTAGAAATCGAGCTCGTCGCGCTCGAGTCCAAGTTCGGCGGCCACGTCCTCGATCGGACGCATCTTCACACTTTGCGCAATCTCGATATCGGAAGGTACGACGGAGCTATTCACGACTGTCCTCAGGTGATGCGTTCGGGGTGACTATGGACGTTTGCCGTTCGGCCGCGCAGCAATCCGACGAGCGTGACGCCCGACGCTACGGCGAGCCGAATCGCGAGGCCCGTGGGCCGAGAGATCGCCGCGACGAGCTCGACGCCGCACAACGCGGCCTTTTGAACCATCTCGTAGCTCGCGCGACTCGTGATGAGGATGAATCCATCGGCGGCGCGCCGGTTCGTTCGCGCGAGCGCGCCGAGCACTTTGTCGAGCGCGTTGTGCCGGCCGACATCTTCGCGCACGACGCGCAACACGCCGTCGGAGGTTGCCCATCCGGCGGCGTGCGCGGTGTTCGTCTGATTGTTGAGCGTTTGCTCACGCGACAACGCGTCGAGCGCCGACCACATCGCCTCGCGTGTGATGTCGAGCGTGTGGTTAAGACGCGCCGGCATGCGCAACACGTCGTCAATCGACGCGATGCCACAGAGGCCGCATCCTGTACGCGACGCCATGCTACGAGTGCGCTCGTCGAGGCGTGCCGCATCGTCATCCGCGATTTCCATCTGGAGCTCGATGCCGTGGCTCGCGCGAACGACGTCGAGCCGGCGAATGTCGCCGGCCGATGCCACAACGCCCTCGGTAAGGCTGAATCCCACGGCGAGATCTTCGAGATCCAACGGGCTGCCCATGACGACGACGTACGGTCGCCCGTTGTAGACGAGGGCAATTGGGACTTCCTCGGCGACCGTCGCCAGCGTCTCCGTCGTATTGTCGTCGGTCAGGCGCGCCAGTGGGACCTCGGCCGACGGCTCCGAGTAGCCCAAACCCATCAACGCGTGATCAGCGACCGTCGCCACTACCAACTCCATTCGAGTCGCCGTTCTGCACAAAGCGCCAACCGAATCGGCCCTTGATGCAGAGATTCCCCTGGGTGATCGAGTTCTCTAATGGCGACGTCGCCTTCACGATCACACCCTCGTCGACATGCAGGCGCAGCGTGCAACCAACGCCACAGTAGGGGCAGATCGTGTCCGTCGTCGTCATGCGCGACTCGTCCCACGTTCCCTCGGCGCGCTTCTCGAACTCGGTCGTCGCCATGAGGGCCCCAGTCGGGCAGACGGCGATGCAGTTGCCGCAATAGACGCACGCTGATTCGGGTAGCGGGACAGCGAACTCCGTCGAGATGTGCGCGTCGAATCCGCGTCCGGCAACAGCGATGGCAAAGGTGTTCTGATGATCCGGTCCGCACGCCTCGACGCACTTGTAGCACAGGATGCATTTCGCGTAGTCGCGGACGTACAGATCGTTGTCGATCTTCGCCGGCTCAGCGACCGTTGCCGCGAAGGCCGGATTCGGCGGCGTGTGATGACCCGCGACCGATGCGTCGCGCGTTCCGGCTGGCGCGGGCGGCGCCGGAGGACCAAACCGCGCCGGCTTCGCTTCGTATTCGTCGATCCACTTGGTGACGTTCGGCGTGGTCGAGAGATCGACTGACGATGCGAGCATCTCGAGCACGAGCTTCCGACTGTGCTTCACGCGCGACGACTGCGTGCGAACGACCATCCCTTCCTCTACTGCGCGCGAGCACGAGGGAACGAGCACGCGCGCGCCCTCCACCTCGACGACACAGATGCGGCAGGCGTTGACCGGGTGCAGCGTATCGAGAAAACACAGCGTGGGAATCTCGATGCCGAGCTCGCGACACGCCGCAAGAATCGTCTGGCCTTCGGTGACCTTAACACGCTGGTCATCGATCGTGAGCGAGACCGTGCGCGTCGACGACCGGCGCCGCTGATCGGTGGCGATCGTCGGACGTTGCAATTGAACGAGCGGACCGGTCGTAACGGCGGTCACGTGCGCATCTCCGATTTTCCGTTCAGCAAACCAACTCGATGAATCGCCGATTCGATCGCCGCGTACGCCGTTTGACCGAGCCCGCAGATCGACGAGTCCTTCATCGCCAGGCCGACTT
>Ga0310810_10006103_pt1 | contig 13563 bp, 8 predicted proteins | sample NCmetagenome_FD_207641 | JGI IMG/M metagenome (GOLD analysis project Ga0310810, IMG submission 207641) | Soil microbial communities from experimental microcosm in Duke University, North Carolina, United States - NC | ecosystem: Engineered > Artificial ecosystem > Soil microcosm > Unclassified ... | reverse complement strand
CGAGCGGAAACTCCATGATCGGCAAACATCCGGGAAAACTCACCGCTCTCTTCATCCAAGCAATTTCGCTTGTTCTTCTCTTCTCCGGCTCCGCCCTCGCGCTGCCCGGTGACGTCGACCCTGGTTTCGGCTTCGCCGGTAAGTCGGTAGTGACTCTTCCGCAAGGGACGGGGGAAATCCTCTCGCTCGCCGTCCAATCGGATGGAAAGATTGTTTCCGCAGGTCTGGTTCGTGACTCTGCCGGTGCTCCTTCGCGTTTCTTGCTCATGCGGCACAATCTGAACGGCACCCTCGACAGCACTTTTGGCAGCGGCGGAATCGTCACCACGACTTTTACCATTGGTCCTTCGAGCGCCAATGCTATCGCTCTTCAAAGCGACGGCAAGATCATCGCCGCCGGCGATCGTTTCGCCTTGGCTCCCTACAACTCGGATGGGAGTCTGGACCCGACCTTCGGGTCCAGCGGTCTCGTTGCGACTCAGTTCCAGCCGGGTGATACAAACTATTCGCTTGCTTCGTCGCTAGCGATCCAATCGGACGGCAAAATCGTCATTGCCGGCGATTCCTTCGTGCGCAATCCCGTCATGCGTGACAACGTCATCGACTGCGACATTGGCCTGGCGAGATTCAACACCGACGGCACTCTCGATTCGAGCTTTGGCACCGGCGGCATCGTGATTTCCGACTTCGGCAGCTTCGACCGCGCCGACGGATTGGGGATTCAGCCGGACGGAAAGATTCTGATCGCCGAGGATTCGAGTACTACCGCCATCGGTCCCTTTACGGCCTATCTGTTTCGCCATAACAGCGACGGCAGCGCGGATCAAACCTTCGGCAACGGCGGCCTCGCCGCAGCGGTTCCCGGTTCTTTCGATGTCGCGGCGCTCGCTTTGCAGCAAGACGGCAAGATCATTTTGAATGGAACAGCTCTTAATGGATCTCCCGCCAACGCGGATTTCGCGCTGGCTCGTTTCAACAGCGACGGAACATTGGATAGCGGCTTCGGCGTCGCCGGGCTCGCGGTCACAGATTTTGAGTGGGCTGGTTCAGCGAGCGGCCGACAAAACGTTGCATCGAGCCTGGCGCTTCAAGCCGACGGCAAAATCCTTGTCGGAGGCTATTCAGGGTCGAGTTTCGCGCTCCTGCGCTACGGCACGGATGGCAACCCCGATTCAGGTTTTGGCGCCGAGGGATTGGCCATCACACAAGTGGGCAGTCTCGGCAAGTCGACTTTCAATTTTGAGGTAGCTGCCAGTTCATTGTTTGCTGCCGGGTTGAGCATTTCCAATTTCACCGCCCAAATGGAATGGGTTTCCTCGACTCAGTGTTTCGCTGTTCCCGACGGCTCAATCATCGCTTCGTCCTCCTTCTTCATCCCGCCTGGGGCAGTCCCGATTTCCTGCGGAATACCTATCAGCAGTTTTCTTGTCGAGCAGACCTTCGCTCTTGCGGTTCAGATAGACGGCAAGATTGTTTCCGGTGGGGTTGTTGATGACAAGCCAGTGCTAGTCCGACAGCACTCAGTACAGACACCCAAAATCACCGTGGTGAATTCTGGCGCCGGCGTCGGTGGTATCTGGTCGCCGGATGGTGCGATTAGCTGCGGTACTCGCTGTTCGGCTTTTTACGATTCGGGCAGCACGGTTTTGCTCGGCTGGGCGACCGCGCTCGGCACTTACTTCGCCGGCTGGACCGGCTGCACGCCGATTGCCGGCGGTGGATGCTCTTTGACGCTGAACAGCGACGCCACGGTCACGGCGCAATTCGATCTCGATATTTCGCTCGACGCGGCGGCTGCTACCGCCCTGCCACCCGGCGCGGTGGGAATGAATTACGTCACGGAAGTCGGCCTGCCAGGCATGCCCCAGCCTTTCAACTCCAAAGTTGCCTCCGGCTCCGGATGGTGAGCGGCGTTCCGAAGAAAGCCGGCAATTTTCGTTTCACCGTGGAGTTCACCGATTCCACAGGCGCAAAGGTCAAGAAGCAACTCACCCTCGCCGTGCAGAAGGCGCTTGTCCTGAACACCCATAGCCTCAAAACCGCGCGTGCCGGAAGGTCCTATTCCTTGGTACTGAAGGCGACCGGTGGTGATCGTGCTTACACCTGGTCAATCATAGCGGGCGCGCTGCCCACCGGATTTACCCTCGACGGCTCATCCGGTCGTATCACCGGCACGACAACGACTAAAGGCGACTATCCTTTGACCGTGCGGGTCGCTGATGGTTTCGGCCAGCGGGTCGAACGAGCGCTCTCGCTCATCATCAATTGATTTCTTTCAGCCCTAACTCGCAAATAACTAACGCGGCGAATCACCGTCGCGTTTGCCCCTCCTGCGCCTTTCGGTTAAATAGCAGTAGCATCCGCAATCGAGTACAATAGCTCGCCGTTCCGGTTGAGATCATGCGGCTCATCGATCGTTTACCTTCTTGGCTTTTTGATTCTTCGCTAGCGCCGACCAAAAACTGGCGTCTCGTGGTTTTCGCCGCCGTTTTTATCTGCACCGCCGTCGGCGGGCTGATTATAAATTACAGCCGCACGGCGGAATATCGCGCCGGAGCTCGATTGGAAATCGTCCCGGCGGAAAAGGTCCCCGGCGATACTGTCCCCGCCGCAGCGCCAAGCAGCGGACCGGATAGCGCGTTTCTCACGGAAGTGCAGCTCTTGACCGCGCGCCCCGCCCTTGAGGATTTAGCAGGCCGCGCGCAGCGTGCCGGCTTTGGCGCGCAGATAACCGGGCCCAACCCGGTTTCGCAGCTGCAGCGAGCGATCACCCTCGAGCCGGTGCAGGGAACCCAGGTCGTTCAGCTCTGGGCGACGGGGGAAAATCCCGAAGTGCTGCCCTTCATTCTCAACGAACTGGTGGAAATCTACCAAGCGAAGCTCGGCGAGCGATTCACCGATGATTCCAGCGAAGTGGCGAACCAGGGACGCGACGAAGTAGCGAAATACAAAATCGCTATTCTGCAAAAGCGCCGCGAGCTGGAAGCCTTTCGGCTCAAGTACGGCATCGTTTCCGGTGAACGGGAAGAAAATGAAATCACCTCGCGCGCCAAGGGCTTGAATACTGCGATCAACGCCGCCGAAGAAAAGGCTGTCACGGCGCAAACCAAGCTTCGCGCGCTCCGCGCCGCAGTATCAGCCGGCAAAGGAGCCGTTCGGGCCAAAGACAATCCCACGCTCGCCGATCTCGAACTGCGTCTCTCACAAGCGCGCGAGGAATTGCGCCAGCTCGAACGCCGCTACACAGCAACGTATCTCGCGCGCGAGCCGCAGGCCGTTGCGCTCAAGACCAAAATTCCCGAGCTGGAAAGCCAGATCAATCGCGAGCGTGATGCAAGCCAGCAGGCAAACGTGGCTGAAGCCGAACAGGAGGCACAGCAGACTCAGGAAGCGGTGGAAAGTCTGCGCCGTCAACTTTCCGGCGAACGGCAATCGGCGCAGTCCTTCTCGGCGCGCCTCGGCGAATACACGGCGCTGCAAACACAGCTCACGGATCTGGAAAAGCTTCAGGCCGGTGCTTCGGAGCGGCTGGTCAAGCTCGAAGCGCGCGAAGGCGCACGAAGGCCGAAAGTGCGCATTATCCAATCCGCCACTGTGCCGGGCGAGCCATGGCGGCCCAACTATCATCGCGACGCCGTCATCGTGTTGGCGGGTTCACTGATACTTGCCTGGCTCGCGGCGTGGCTCGCCGATTTTCTCATGCGCCGCGAGTCCGGCCCCACCGTGATTGTCGCACCGGCGCCGATCGCCTATCCCGTCGGCGTGACTGAGCTGACTCATCGCGAGCCAGCGCCGGCGCTGGCGCCGAGCGCGGCGGCCGGCCAGCTACCCGCGCCACGGCACCTGCCGCGCGAGCTCGAAGAAGCGGAACTGGCCGCTCTGCTGGAAGCAGCCGACGACGAAACGCGCGTCGCCCTTGCCGCGCTCTTGAGCGGCGCCAGCCCGGAAGAATTGACGGCACTTGTCTGGAGCGATTTCGACTTCGACGCCAATATCGTCAAAGTAGCTCGGCCCGCGGCTAGAACGATCATGATCGGTATAGACCTCAGCCGTTTGTTCGCGGCGCTGAAACAACAACGAAACGCCGCAGCCGGCGACCCCCTCCTCGGCTCGCCTTCGCTCAACCATCTGGAGTCGTTGATTTCTTACGCGGCGCACGACGCGGGCTTGCAGCAGCCCGCGGAGATCAATCCCTGGGTGATTCGCCACGCCTTCATCAGCTACCTGGTGCGCCAAGGCATCCGCTTCAGCGACCTCGCCCGCATCGTTGGCGCGCTGCCTGCTGAAGTGACCGCTGCCTACGGCGCGCTTCTTCCCGCCGGAAACCGCCGCACCCTCGACCAGACGGACCCGGTGATTCCCGCGCTGCGACAATTCGCGCAGAAATTTCTACAGGGATCGCTCCCCCACGAATTCTAGCCGGCGATAGGCTGCAGGTGATTGCGGAAGAGCGTCAACGCCGCGCGCGGATGATCCCGCGCCAGCAAGCCGACCGCGTAAAGCAGGTAAGAAGAATCCAGAAACAGGCGCGGGTTACGCGGTCGCAAAACCTGAACCCTATCATCCACCGCTTCGCGTTGCGACAAAATATAAGAGGCGTAGGAATTGTGAATGAAGACGCCGCCCGTGCCGATCAACGTATGCGTATCGCGCATGTCCTTGCCGGAATGAACCCAGGCCTCGCCTTCGCGAGCGACGATGCGCTCGCGCCGTCCGACGTGACGCGCCACTGCCAACTCGACCGCCGCCCGCGCCAGCACGGCGTCGGCGGCCATGTGCCAGTTCTCGCTTGGCACAGTGCCGGTTTCGCGGCTGATCTCTTCGATGTAGCCGCGCAGCGATTCGGCTGAAACCGCGATCGCCGGGAAATCACAGCGAAGATCGTCGGACAATCTCTCGATGCCCAACCGGTGAAGAATGGTCACGGCGTTGAAGCGAATGCCGAGGTCGCCTTCCACTGTACGCTTGGCGTAGGACTCGGCTAACCCGCGCGCGATCACGTTTTCGCCGGCCGGCTGACCGAAACCGATCGAGTGAACGTCCGTGGTCGCCCCGCCCACGTCGACGACGAGCATGTCGCCCCAGCCTTTGTCGGTTTCCGTCCCGTCCGCGCCGAGCCGCACACCTTCGAGCACCGCCATGGGAGTCGGCAGGACAATGGAAACGAACTCCTTCACCTCATCCAAACCTTTGGCGTGGGTGATGCGTTCCATGAAAAGCTTGCGGATCTCTTCCCGTGCCGATTCTACCGAAAGCATACCGGTTTTCGGCATCACGTTGTCGACGACTTTGACTTCCTTGCCACTCCGCCGTAGGTTCTCCTCCACCGCTTCCGCCGCCGCGCGATTGCCCGCGGCCACGATCGGCACCGCCAGCTCCGATTCGGCTAGTGTCTGCGCGTTGTGGAGAATCGTCGCCTGGTCACCGCCGTCCACTCCGCCGGTCAGAAGAATCATGTCCGGGCGGAGCTGCTCGATACCGCGAATCTGTTCTCGCGAAAGCTTGAAAGCCGTCGAGCCGACGATTTTCGCGCCCGCGCCGAGCGCCGCATGATTGGCCGCCTCGACCGTCAAACCCGGCACGTTCCCGACCACGGCGATCCGCAAACCACCCGCCGCGCTGCTCGAAGCGAGAACCACTTTGCCGCCGAGAACCGCTAAATCCTTGGGCGCCCGATCGAAGACCCGATGCCGTTCATGCAGCAGCGCCAGCGCCTGCAACAAACCCTCGCGCACATCAGTGCCGACAGTGGAAGGCGCCTGGCTCCGGCCGATCAGCCGCGCCGTTTCGAGATCTACGGCGCACAGCTTGGTGAAGGTGCTGCCGAAGTCAATGAGAAGAGCGAGAGAATACACGAGTGAAGTAAAAAGTAAAAGTTAAAAATTAAAAAGCTCGGCCGAGCACGTTGCCATTTTTTCCTTTTTCCTTTTTAATTTTTAATTGGTCTGCACGTTACTTTGCCGACGCGATCATGCGGTAGAGATCCATCATCCGTTTGTCGCGAAGAGTATTGTCGATATCGCGGTTCAAATCCTCGCCGCGGATCAGGCCGACTTCCAAGCCGATCTTTTCTGCTTCCTTCAAAAACAGCTCGTCCTTAGTCATGACCGCGAAGGCGTCGCGCAACTCCTTGACCCGATCCGCAGGCACGCCAGGCGGCAAAGCGATCGAGCGGCCGATGTTCTGTGCCGCCGCCAGAGCGCTCAACAAGCCCTGGCTGCCCGCCGGCGCCAGTTCCATGATGCTGCGCACGTTCGGAATGCGCGGATCGCGGGCTTTGCGCGAAGTCAGCAGAGGTGTGATATAGCCGCTCTTCAACCATTCGCGCTTGGTCGCAAGCAACGACCCGGTTCCCTGGGAGCGGCCATCAAGTGCGCCACGCTCGATGTCGAGAAGAATTTCCGGCGTACCCGGGTAACCGGGGATCACGTGAAAATCCAACCCGAGAATCTGCTCGGCAACTTTCACCACGAAGCTGCTCGTGTGGTCCAGCGACTGCGCGCCCATGCGCGGCAGTTTTCCTTCCTTGTTGGCCTTGCGGATCAGCTCCAGGCTCGTGTACGGCGTCGCCGAACGGACATAGATCGTATGCGCCTCGTCGAGCGCCTGACCGACGTAAATTATTTTTCTGAGATCGAACTTGATCGCGTCATTGCCGCCGGCCACCGCGAAGATCGCGCCGGTGTTGACGTTGCTCATGGTGAGGCCGTCAGGCTTGCGCAGATTGTAAACCTCGTTGACCGCGATCATCCCGCCGGCGCCCGGCTTGTTGACGACGACGATGGTCGGCTTACCCGGAATATATCGCTCCATGTGCCGCGCGATCAGGCGCACGGTCTGATCCGTGCCGCCGCCGGGCGACGAGCCGGCAAGCATAGTGATGGTCTTGCCGGCGTAAAAGCCCTTCGCCGATTGAGCGTAAAGCGCCGACGCCTGCAACAAACCAGCTACTAGAAAGATTCCGACCACGAAAAGCCTTTTACGCAAATTTACTCTCCTCAGCGATATCCCACTCCCCAACGATTTGAACGCCTGGAACGTCTTGAACAATTGGAACCCGGCGCGCAGCGCCGATCAGTACCCCCAGCGCTTCTCCACCAGACTCACGCGCTCGTATTCTTCCGCCAACTCTTTGCGCGAGCGCAGCTCTTTGAATGCCTCGTCGACCAAATCCTGGGCCGCCACTTCCTTGATCGGCGGGACCTCATAGTTGAGTTCGCCGAGACGCTCTTCTTCTTTGAGCATGTCCTCGAACCCGGTGGCGCGACCGTTGAGCGGAAACGGCATGGCCTCGAGGTCGCGCGGACTGCGCAGGTGGGTTACGACGCGTTCTTCCGGATCGGCGCTCTTGAGTCGCAGGCGCTTCTCCATGTTGTTGACGTACTCGTAGTTCTTCGGCATGTCGCGAATAAACCAGTAGCTTCGAATCATCGCCCGCAGAAAACTTTTGACCAAGTCGGGACGTTCTTCGAGGATCCGCCCGGTGGCGGCGATGATGCGCTCCGGCCGCCCGTCGGGATACTGATCCGCCGGCGAGACCAGGGCATTGCAGCCCTCCTTTTTCAGATCCTCAGCGTGCCAAGGCGACACCGGGGCGCATTCGACCTTGCCGTTGCGGATGGCGTCGACGTGAAAGCGCCCGTTGACACCGAGCCGCACCCATTCGATGTCGCGCTCCAGATCCAATCCGGCTTTCTTGAGCTGAATTTGAATCGCCCAGTGGCGGATGCTGTTGAAGTCGCTGATGCCGACCCGCTTGCCTTTCAGTTCCTGCAGCGACTTGATGTGCGGCGGCGCAACCCAGACGTTGGTATGCTGATTGCGCCAACCGCAAAGAATGTAAAGGTCGGCGCCGCGCGCGCGCTGATAAAAAACCGTCCGCGATTGTACATCGAGCGCGATATCGACTGCCTTCTCTTTCATCGCCTGCGAAATGCCGAGCTTTTCCAACCCGAACGGCACCATCGATTCGCTCAAGAGCTCATAGCCGAGGGTACCGTGCGGCGTGACCAGCCCCTCATCGTAGAAGAAATTCATCTCGTGCGCGGTCGTCACCGGCACTTGGTGCAGCATGTGGTAGCAGGTCGGCGCGATTCTCAATTTTCCATCGAGCATGGGAGTTTCTCACTTTCCGAAGAATTTTCTCATCTCTTCTAATCTAACTCCGCTGCTTTTCTCAAGAGGGGCGAGCCGGAGCGCCAACCGATTTCGGCAACTAAAACGCCGGGGACTACGGTTGTGGGGTTTCACGGGTTTGAAGGAAACACGTGAAGCAGTGGCTATTTTTTGTAAAGCGCCCGCACAAAGCCGCTGTCGTCGATTTTTTTCATGAACGACGGATCGATGATCAAGGCGGGGTCGGTTTGCTTGGCCTGCGGATATTGCAGCGACAACATCTCTAGACCCTGCTTGACCACTGCCAGAGACGGGTAAGGCGCCTCATCGATGGTCGCACGGGTGTGCTGATAGGACTCCTCGAGAATATCGTCGTCCGCTCCTTTCATGTATTTCTTGAACGCCGCCAGAGTTTTCGGCCTGTTTGTCTTGAAGATGGCAATGCCCTCGATCAGACATTTGAGAAATTTCTCCACCAGCTCGGGATTTTTGGCGGCCGTCTGGCGCAGCACAACGACGCTCGTATACGGATATTCGACGCCAAGCTTGTCGAAGCTTGTCAGTTCGCGAAAGCCTGCCTTGCGCGCCACAAATAGATGCGGTATCGACATCGCCGCGGCATCGACCACGCCGCGCTCCAAAGCCTGCAATCCGAGATAGGGCTCGCCGGTGGGCAGCAGTTTGACGTCGCGATCGGGAATCAACCCGAACTTGGCGCGCAGCACGTAGCGCACCGTGGCATCGAGAAACCGTCGTGAGGCGGAAGCCTTGCTTGAACTGGCGAGACAAATTAACTCTGGTGCGGTCCACGCCATAGACGATGCTCTTAAAGCAGCCGAAACCAATAGCCGTCTTCGTCAAATCTGCCTGATCTTGCTGGTTTGCTTTTTGACTGAAGTTCACGCCGAGCCTGCTCGATTGCGCCTGAAAACCGCGCAAACTGCGTCGCGTCGCCGCCCATATCGGGATGATGCATTTTCGCCAGCGATCTATACCTCTCCTCCAGATCGTGGCGCGTGATGCCCGAGTTTTCTAAACCGACCGCTGCCACCACTGCTCCGGCTCGGGCAAGCCTAGATTCCAAAAACGCGCCATCGAGGATCTCCGTGCCGCAGTGTCGCTCGATCGCGCGCATCGCTTCAATCGTGTCGCGATCACCGCCAGATTGTTCGCGATCCGATCGCAGAGATCGATCGTCATGCACTTCCTTTGTTCCAGCCGCTCTTGATCTAGTAGACACTAGGACCTTGCGGGTGGGCCTGGTAAGCGTATGCAAATCCGTTGAGACGAAGGCGCGGCTTTGATGAGATGATCATGCTGCCGCGGCTCACGTCGAGACGCCCGAATCCGCCGAGCACGCGCAAGGTCGCATCGCCCACCAGAGGAATCTTTTATCTTCCCAGCCGTTCTGTCCCTAGCGCACCTTATCGAAATCGGCGCGCTTACGGGTATACGATTGGTCAATATGAAGTTCTTGCCATCGGCACAATCTTAACTTCGGACGATCCCACCGCGCCACAATGGCGGCATTTCAAACGCCGTCGCACACAGTCAAAACTTTCGCGCCAGAAATTTTGAATTACTGGGGCTATTTTTTCATCTCCCGCGACCGAGAGCGACCGCCGGTCGCCCGTGCGGTATTGTTTTCTGTTAGGCCAACGGATTTTTACAGACCACGTTGAGCAGTGCCTGCCGTCCCTCTTCTTTGACGGCCTTTAGCGCTTTCGCCAAAGCGTCAGGCACCTCGCTCGGCTCTTCCACTCGCGCCGCGTAGGCGCCACAGGCTTGCGCCGTCAGTTCGAAGTTTGGCGATGGGCTCAAATCCGTCCCGGGAAAATTACGCGTGCGCGCGGCCACGCCTTCGGGATACAAACCACGCGCGGCATTGAGGCTCGCGTTCCACACTTGATTGTTATAGACCACCGTCAAAAACGGAATGCGATACTTCTGCGCGGTGAAATGGCAGGCCGTCGGCGCGGAAAACATGTATGAGCCATCGCCCTCGGCGGCGATCACCGTCGCCTCCGGCGCGCCCAGCTTCATGCCGATCGCCGCGCCCAGCCCCCAGCCGAGATGACCGGCCAGCGGTGTATTGAACATGGAACCGGGACGGTTGAGATGAATCACTTCCGCAAGCCGTGAAGTGATGGTTTCATTGGCGATAATGGTCTTGTCATCCATCGCTTCGCCGATGCAGTGCGACAGCCAAACGGGATGGATCGGTTTTTGGTTTTTCGCCGCGGCGACGTTGGCGTCCATCTCGCGAATCATTTCGTTGTGTTCGGCTTCGATCTTCCTGCGCCGCTCGTCGAGTTTGCTCTTTGCTACAGCGGCGAGCTTGCTGCGGATGATCGCAGTCAGTGCCGGGAGCGAGATTTCCGAGCAACCGGTTATAGGCAGGTCGGCGGGAAAACCCCAGCCGGGAATCGCCGTGAACAACGGATCACGCTCGAGATGAACAATTTTCACGCCCTCGCGCAGCACGTTCCGATTCGGCGGCTCCCACGGCACGTCGGTATCGATGAAGAACAACGCGTCGGCGCCGCGCACGTACTTGGTCGTTTGAATGCCGAGATTAAGCGGATGGTCTGTGGGAAAGTTCACGTAGCTCAACTGCTGCACGACCGGTATCGCGAGCAACTCCGCCAGCTCGATCAGAGACTGCACCGCTTCCAGATTGCGGCCTAAATATTTCGTGACGATCAACGGGTTTTCCGCGGCGATGAGCCACTCGGCAGCTTTCTCGAGCGAGGCGGCATCCGCCTGCATCTTGCTCGCCGGCGCAAGCGCGTCGGTCGACAGGAGCTGGGTCGATTCCATCACTTCGAAAAGCCACTCGCGCGGCAAGGTCATATACACCGGCCCGCGCGGCTCGCTCATGGCTATCTTGTAAGCGCGCGATACCACCGCCGCGAGGTTTTGATTGGTGCGGATCTCATAGTCCCACTTGACGAACTCGCGCACGATGTTGCCCTGGTCGCGTGACTCCTGCCGCCAGTGAATGTTCTGGCTCTTGCCCGCGCGCAGCTCGCCCTCGGTGATCGGGGTTCTGCCGGCAACGAGGAATAGCGGCACGTTGCACGACGCGGCGTTGATCACGCCGCCAAGCGCGTTGGCCGTGCCAGGCAGCGTGTGCACCAGCACCATCTGCGGCTTCTGCGTAACCGCGTAATAGCCGTGCGCCATCGAGACCGCGGCCTGCTCGTGCGGCACCACGATCGGCTGAATATCGCGGGGATCTTCCTTCGCGGTTTTAGCGAGCGCTTCGATCAGTGGGCCGTGATCGGTGCCCGTGTTGGCAAACATGTAGCGCACCGACCCGAGCGCCTTCATCTGCGCCAAAAAAGCTTCTGCGCCGCTCGAGACCGAAACGGATTGCATTGCAGTTGTCATGGCTTTTCCTTTCGTGCAGCTCGCTGAATCGCGGGCCAACTTTGTCAAGAAGCCGGCGATTTTTCAACTTAAAGGTGGGATGGCTCCCCAACGATTGCCGTTGGGGCTTTGACTTTGCGAAACCGCCGCCGCAAAGATGAATTTTTCGACACAACCATTCCGCGGCGACAAAGTGGCAGAGGCAACACCCGACTCACAAGACACCTGGGTCAGAGATTTCATTCTCACCTGGATCAATCGCTTCAGTTTCTTTTTCGCGCACCACCTGACCCGGCCGCTGTTGCCGCTCTACCTCGTCAGTTTCGGCGCTTCTTCGACCGTGGTCGGCGCGGTCATCGGTGTATTCACCATCACCTCGACGATCATGCGCGTGCCGGTGGGTTTGTATATCGATCGCATCGGGCGGAAACCGTTTCTTTTCTATGGCATTGTCCTTCTCACCGCCGCCAACTTCGGCTATCTCTGGGCGCCGTCGATTCTGCTCATCATTCCCTGCCGCATTCTCCACGGCATGGGCTGGTCCGGCTGCAGCACGGCAATTTCTACCTTGGCGGCGGACATCGCGCCGCGTAAACGACGCGGCGAGCTCATCGGCTACGCCGGCATGGCGAGCAGTCTCGCCGGCTCTCTCGGGCCAGTGGCGGGATTCGCGCTCTACAATTTTGCCGGTTACGCCGGCGTCTTCTGGGGCGCAGGCGGGCTGCTCGTGCTGGCAATCTTGCTCTCAACAATCGTTCCCGAGCCTAAGAACGCGCTCTCCAGCGAAAAGCTCGGCCATTGGACCGAGGCACTGGTCGTCCGCGAGACTTTGATGCCAGCCACTGCCGCTGCGTTTCTCTCCTTCGGCCAGGGCGGCACGTTGACCTTCCTGCCGATCCACGCAATCCATCTGGGCCTCGGCAATCCAGGTCTCTGGTTCGGTCTCTACGCGTTTTCTCTGCTCTTGTGCCGGCCCGTCGCAGGCCCGCTGTCGGACCGCATCAGCCGGCGCGCAGTGATCATTCCAGGCTTGATCATGCACATGAGCAGCTTTCTCCTGCTCGCCTTTGCGACTTCGCCGACCTGGCTCTGGGCCGCAGCCATAATCGGTGGCGCCGGCGTCGGCGCCGCGCAGCCGGCGCTGATGACCCTCTCGGTGGATCAGACCACACCTCAACGCCGCGGCCAATCGATGGCGCAGTATCAGTGTTTTTACGATCTCGGCATCGGCATCGGTTCGCTTTCGCTGGGCGTGCTGCTCGATTTGACCGAGCAGAGCTTCATGCTCATGTACCTGACAACGGCTATCGTCAGCCTCTTCGGACTCTGCTATTACAACAGCAGGTCCGAACCGCCAGTGCCGATCGGCGGCTTTGCTGTATGATCACTCCCAAAGCGTTTGTAAAAATTTATTCCTCGCTGGTTCCGGGCGGCTGAATTTATCCCCGCGCCCATTGGGAGAAAACAAGGGTGAGGGCTCCGAACATGCTCATCGACGCTCACGCGCACCTAGACAAATACGGCGACTTACTCGACCAAGCCCTGAAGGAAATCGAAAGCGAGAAAATCTTCACCGTCGCCACGGCGATGGACGTGCCGTCGTATCTGGAATTGCGCGAGATCGGCAAGCGCTCCACTTTGATTCTGCCCACCTTCGGCATTCATCCACGCCGCGCCGCCGAATACGCCAACCGCCTCCCCGAACTCGCCCGCCACATCGAATCGAGTCCCGCCATCGGCGAGATCGGCCTCGACTTTCACTGGGTCAAAGATACGAGCACCTATCCGGCGCAACGAAAGGTCTTGGAATATTTCATCGCCGCCGCGGCGGAACAGAACAAATTCGTCAATCTGCACACCAAAGCCGGTGAAAAAGAAATCCTCGATCTCTTGGAAAAATACGACGTGAAGCGCGCAATCATCCACTGGTACTCAGGACCGATGGACGTTCTGCGCGCCATGATCGACTACGGCTGCTACTTCACCATCGGCGTCGAAGTGCTCTATTCTGATTACATTAAGGAAATCGCCAAAGCCGTGCCCGATCACTTGCTGTTAACGGAAACCGACAATCCC
>Ga0310810_10006102_pt1 | contig 13563 bp, 11 predicted proteins | sample NCmetagenome_FD_207641 | JGI IMG/M metagenome (GOLD analysis project Ga0310810, IMG submission 207641) | Soil microbial communities from experimental microcosm in Duke University, North Carolina, United States - NC | ecosystem: Engineered > Artificial ecosystem > Soil microcosm > Unclassified ... | reverse complement strand
CGTTCGACGATCCGATGCGCTGGAGCAGCGGCAGGGCGAACGCAGCGGTCTTCCCCGTTCCGGTCGCGGCTTGCCCGAGCACGTCGCGTCCAGCGAGGAACGGCGGAATCGCTTCGCGTTGGATATCCGTGGGCTCTTCGTAGCCGAGTGCGGTCAGCGCGCCTGCGAGCGCAGGCGAGAGGCCGAGCTTGAGGAACGCGCCGTCGTCAAACGAGCTCGGCGGCGTTGATGTCAATTCAGGTGTCATTTCTCACTTCACGGTCGAAAAAAAGGGCGCAGCGAATGGGCGCGCGACACGAGCGTAAGCTAAGGCCTGTTGTGGTTGCGGCGCTCGACATAACTCGTCTCACTAACCACAGGGTCCGTCAGGAGATGGAGTCGTGTTGCTCACACCGTCAAAAGGGTTACCCGTCTGCATGCACGAGCACCGTCCGGGTACGACGGTGTGTTTGCATTGCCGCCACGCCGCACGCGCCGTGGCGCGCCAGCGGCGAAAGCGTCTCATGCTGCGTGCGGGCGCTGTGGCGGTAGTGGCAACGACGGTTGGCGCGGTGGGCGTGTTGAGCGCCGCGGCGATTCGCGCCCGCACTTCATTACGCAAACCGGAGCGACGAGTGGCCAGCGCGTCGCCGACCGCTCCTGACACCGCGATGCAGAACCCCTCGCCGCCGGTCGTGACCGTCCCAACTGCACAGGCACAGACCGCGGCGGTAGCGGCCGTCGCTCAGGTCGCAACTGGCGTCGGACGTTCGAGGGCGCCATTCGCGCCCGTCGTCCTGCAGGGTCAATCGACTCTTCCGGACGGACTCACGGCGGTGCGCGCCGACAGTCTCGTGACGGTCTCCTTCGATACGCCTATGATCCGTACGCGGATCCCGGCGAAGTTCGAGCGGTTGGTCCGGGCGACCTTGCCCGCGGTCTACGGTCGATCGATCGACAGCGTGCTGTCGCGGATTCCGGAAGGCGGAATCGCGGCCCAGGGAGACCTCGTGTCGGAGTTGCCGACGCGGGGCGTGCGCATTCCGGTGAACGCTGAGTGGTCGATCGCGCTCTACCCGGAAACGCGTCCGGGGCAAGACGGACCGCTTGTGGTCCGCTATCGCGTATCGGTCGTCGGCAAGACGGATTGATCGCTCGGCTCTCGAGCTGAGGGAAGCGACGGAGCTGCTGGTGTTGTCTCCGCGCCGACCCGTTGCATCCATGACGAAGTGCCGTCTCTACTAAGCCAATAGTTGACAGCCGCGATTGTCCGCTGTATTACTACTAGCAACTTAGTAGAGCGGACATCATGGACGACTTCGTACTCGGCGATCGCGAGCTCGATATCATGGGCGTGCTGTGGGATTTGGGATCCGGCACGGTCGCTGAAGTGCGCCGGAAACTCCCGGCCGACCTCGCGTACACCACCGTGTTGACGATCCTTCGCAATCTCGAAGCGAAAGAGCTCGTATCACACACTGCTGAAGGCAAAGCGCACCGCTACGTCCCGCGCGTGGCGCGGACGACGGCGAGACGAAGCGCACTCACGCGCATGCTCGACAAGCTGTTCCACGGCTCGCCGGAGCAACTCGTCGCCCAACTCGTCGAGGACGAACAGTTTTCGGCGGCCGATCTGAAACGACTTCGCGCGATGCTATCGACGCCGAGCAAGAAGGGCGGAGGGACCAAACGATGATCGCTTCATGGATGCTCTACGCCGCATTAGTGGGCGTGCTCATGACGGTGGTAGCGGTCGCGCTCGATCGCGTTGCGGTCGCGCGACAGCGACCGACGCGCATGATCTGGTTCGCCGCGTTGCTGCTGTCGGTCGCGTGGCCGGTTGGACGCGCCGCGGCTCGGCTCGCGCCCGAACGCACGCAGGGCGTACGTCTCATTCCCTTCTCCATCACGGTGGAGTCGCCGGCGATCACGAGCCGCGCGAGTGGACTCAGTCGCGATGCCATCGATCGCGGGCTCGTCGTGTTGTGGTTTGGGTTGAGCGCGTTCCTGTTCATGCGTCTCACGCGAGGTGTGATCACGTTGCGACGGACGAGCAGCACGTGGAAACCCGCCGAGATCGATGGCACGCCCGTGCGGCTGTCGTCGAATGTGGGTCCCGCGGTGATCGGCCTACGATCGATGGATGTCGTCTTGCCCGAGTGGATTCTCTCCCTCGACGAATCGTTGCGCGCGATCGTGCTGCGTCACGAGGAAGAACACCGAAGCGCTCGCGATCCGTATTTACTGTTCGGGGCGGCACTCGCGGTCGCGCTCATGCCGTGGAGTCTCGCGCTCTGGTTTCAGGCGAAGCGCCTCCGCTTGGCGATCGAGCTCGATTGCGATGCACGAGTGTTGCGCATGCATCCGTCGACGGAGCGGTACGGATTGTTGATGCTCACGATCGCTCAGCGCCGCTCCGTGGCGCCGACACTCTTTGCTCCGATGCTGACGGAGCCCACGACCCAACTCGAACGGAGGATCATCGCCATGCGGACAACCACGGGTCGTCTGGCTCGAGGCACGGTATATGGTGGGAGCGTTATCGCTCTCGGCGTGCTGGCGTTTGCCTGCTCCCTGCAATCGGACAACGCAACCGGTCCGAAACCAAAAGGACTTCCGCAGAGGGTGACGGACAATCAAAACTTCTTTGAGTTTCAGGTCGAGAAGGCGGCTGAGCTGATACCCGGGAGTCCGGCGCCGCGCTATCCCGATCTGCTTCGCTCGGCGAACGCGGAAGGTGAGGTGTTAGCTCAATTCGTGGTCGACACCACGGGTCGCGTCGATATGAACTCCCTCAAGGTACTCAGGACGACGCACGATCTTTTCACTAACTCCGTGAAGCTCTCTTTGCCGAACATGCAATTTTCCCCCGCGGAGGTCGGCGGGCGGAAGGTAAAGCAGCTCGTTCAGATGACGTTCCCGTTCACCCTGAGCCACGGCGCGTCCATCGGACCCGCGATTCGTCCGGACCCTGGTAATGGACCGGTCGTGCCTCGCGGAGGCGCAGTCAAGCCACAGGCCAAGCTCCCGCCCGGCGTCTACTTCGAGTACCAGGTTCAGAAAGCTGTGTCGCCGGCCGCCGGAAATCGTGCTCCTCGATATCCGGACTTACTGCGGAGCGCCAACATCGAAGGACAAGTGCTCGCCCAATTCATCGTCGACGAGAACGGCGTCGCGGATTCGACGAGCTTCACGGTGCTCCGGTCGACGCATGACTTGTTCACCAATGCGGTGCTCAGCACGATTGGATCGTTTCGGTTCAATCCCGCAGAGCTGGGTGGCCGGCGAGTGAAGCAATTGGTCCAGATGCCGTTCCAGTTCAGCCTCTCCAAGTAGAGATCGAAGCGCGGGGCCGAATCATCGCGATGCGAGCGTGTCGACTAGTCGCATCGCGTCATCTTCGACGACGAGCATCGCGCGTTGCGCCGAACGGATGAAGCCTTCGTCGCGCGCGTGGTCGAGGAAATCAATGAGCGGACTGTAATAGCCGTCAACGTTCAAGATGGCGTACGGCTTGGCATGCAGGCCGAGCATGCCCCATGTCCACACTTCGAACAGCTCTTCGAGCGTGCCGAGTCCGCCGGGGAGCGCGACGAACGCGTCGGACAGCTCGGCCATCATCGCTTTCCGCTCGTGCATCGTGTCGACGACGTGCAGTTTGGTGAGACCCGAGTGCGCGATCTCGCGGTCGACGAGCGCGCGCGGGATGACGCCGATGATTTCTCCGCCGGCGCGGAGCGCCGCGTCGGCGATCGCGCCCATCAGACCGACGCTCGCGCCGCCGTAGACGAGGCGAATTCCTCGACGCGCCGCGTGCTCGGCGAATGCGCGCGCCGCGTCCTCGTAGGCTCCCTTGACCCCGCTCGACGAACCGCAGAAGACGCAGATGGATCGAATCATGTCGGACAAGCCTAGACGGCGCCGGTCTGAGGGACCAGTGGCATCGGCGGATCGAGTGGCGCGGTAGATTCTCTAATTCGTGACGTCCGCGCCTCGCGCATTCCAATCATGGTTGTCGCAAGTTCTGGTCGACGATTGATCGCTGTCACACATGTGCCCTCCCCGCGTCTCCAAGAGGGCGAACGAACGTATGTCGGCCTGACGACCGTCGACTACGCGCTCGCGCTCCGTCAGCACGCCGCCTATTGCGATGCCCTTCGAGCATGCGGAGCCGACGTGATCACCCTCGACGTCAATCGAGCGTTGCCGGACTGCGTGTTTGTGGAGGACACGGCAATCGTGCTCGATGAACTCGCGGTGATGATGTCGATGGGCGCCGAGTCGCGGCGAGACGAGCCGGCTGGCATCGAACCGACCCTTCGGCGTTTTCGCACGATCGAGCGCGTGGAGTTGCCGGCCACAATCGACGGCGGTGACGTCGTGCGACTGGGCCGGACGCTCTACGTTGGCACCTCGCCCCGAACGAACCTGGCCGGCGTCGCCGCGCTGCGCGACGCTGTAAAACGCTACGGGTACACGGTGATCGGCGTGCCAGTGTTGGGCTGTCTCCATCTCAAGTCCGCGTGCAGTGCGCTGCCGGACGGACGCTTGTTGGTCAATCGAGACTGGATCGATGCGTCTTCGCTGCCGTCGGCGTCACTCCTCGACGTTCCGGCGTCGGAGGCTTGGGCGGGCGATGTGCTCGTCATTGGAGAGAAGATCATCGCGTCCGATGCATTTCCCGAAACGGCGAATCTGCTCGAGACCGGCGGATTCGGTGTGGTTCCGGTGGCGGTATCAGAGTTCGCTAAGGTCGAAGGCGGAGTGACGTGTTTGAGCTTGGTGTTCGCACCTGTCGCTTCAAGTTTCCGGCGGCCGGGTGATCCGTTCTCCGATCAGCCCGAGAACGATTCCGAATGGGATGTTGAGCGCCGCCATGAGGACGGCGAGCGCCACCGACGTCAGTGAGAACGGTCGCGGGGCGCGCCAGAGGTTGATCGTCGCGGCGGCGACAGCGGCAATGCAGCCGAGGATGAAGCCGAAGCGGCCGGCGAGATTCTGTCGCGCTTTGATCAGCGCGTCGCGATCGCCGTTGGGCGATCGCTGCTGTCGTCGAGGGCGATCCACGGTGCGAAAGGTAATATGCGACGGGCGCCGCTCACGATCGTGACCGGCGCCCGTCGTTGTCGGTACTCGAACCTCAGGTCAGCGCGCTTTGAACCACTTGTCCTCGATGACCTCGACCGGCTTCGAGTACGACTGGCCGTTCACCGTGAGCTTCACCATGTAGGTCCCGGGCTGAACGGGGTTGTTGGCACCGCCACCAAATCCGCCGCCGCCACGTCCACCACCGCCACCAGTGCATCCGTTATCGGGTGGACCAGCAGGCGCACCGAACCCACCACCGCCACCACCGCCACCCGCATTGGCGCCGGCGATCATCGGAGCAACGAGACCCCATTCGACGCGGTGAAGACCAGGCTCCTTCGCGCCGTCGGATGTGCAAAGCGTGCGTCCCTGACCGTCGACGATCGAGACCTTCACGTCGTTAGCGGCCGCTTTGAGGTAGTAGTTGATCGCCGTGCCGCGCGGCGCGTTCTGGCCGACAAAATTCTTCTGCCCGCCAATGTGCGGGTTGTTGGTGAGGTCCGTGATGTACGCGACCGCTGGACGTGGCTGGAACAAATACGCGTCCTGCGATTGCACCGACGCCGTCATCTGTTCGAGCGGCGTAATGTCATCGGCGATCCAGATGCTGCGGCCATGCGTCGCGACGATGACGTCACCCTCCTGCGGATGGATAAAGATGTCATCCGTGCGCACGGTCGGGTAATCGTTCATGAACTTCTCCCAGTGCTTACCGCCGTTCAGGGAGACGTACAAACCGAACTCCGTGCCGACGAACAGCAGATCCTTGTTCTTGGGATCCTCGCGAATGACCTGCACGTTGCCGTAGGCGGGCAAATCGCTCGCGACGCTCTGGAACGTCTTGCCGTAATCATGTGTGACGAAGACGTACGGGTGCAGATCGTCACTGCGATGTCCATCGACGGAGATGTACGCGGTGCCGGCGTCGAAGTGCGACGCGTCGATGCGCGAGATCCAGAATGCGTTGTCGCCCGTGAGCGCGCCCTGGGGCAGACCTGACAGATTCTTGCCGACTTCGGTGAACGTGAGACCACCATCGCGGCTCACCTGCAGCGTGCCGTCATCCGTCCCGGCCCAAACGACGCCGGGCATGACCGGCGATTCGGACACCGAGATGATCGTGCTGTACTGCGTGTGGCCATCGTTCTTGGAGAGTTGCGTCTTGTCGCCGCTCACGCCCATCACGCTCGCGCCGCAGCGATCGAAGTGCCTGGTGAGATCGGCGCTCGCGACCCACGACGTGCCGCGATCATAGGACTTGAATAGCCGGTTCCCGCCGAGGTAGATGATGTCGGGATTGTGCGACGAGAGAATGAACGGCGTGTTCCAGTTGAATCGATACTGCTCGCCGCCCTCGGCGTTGATGACATTCTTGCGTGCACCACCTCGACCACCACCACCACCGCCGCCACCACCACCGCGACCGGCGCCGGGAGCGCGGCCGTCGACGCAGGCCGCGTTGCTGTTCGCCCCGGCGCCCGCCGCGCCACCAGCGAGCTGCACGCCCGGTCCAGCGCTCGGTCGAATGCTGACCGTCTGGCCGGTGTTCAGATCGTAGCGCTGCGTGTTTCCATCTTGCGATTCACAGAAGATGAAGTTCGGGTGATCGACGTTCACGCCGGTGTAGAAGCCGTCGCCGCCGCAGATCCCGAACCAATCCATGTTGGTGATACCGCCACGCCCGCGCTTCGAGCTCGGTCCGCCCCAACTGTTGTTGTCCTGGAGCCCCGTATAGACGTTATACGGATGCTCATTGTCGGCCGTGACGACGTACGCGAGACCGGTCGCCATCGTCGAGATGAAGTCCCACGTCTTGCCCTGGTCGTAGCTGATGTCCAAGCCACCGTCGTTGCCGATCATCAGATGCTTGCTGTTGCGCGGATCGACCCAGATCGCGTGTTGATCGACGTGCGCGGGCGAGCCGTTGCCGCCGGCATCGTCGAGCGTCGCGAACGTCTTGCCACCGTCGAGTGATTTCGCGACGGGCAGACCGGCAACGTAAATGGTATTCGGATTCTGCGGATCGACGCGCAGCTGGCTGAAATACATCGGGCGCGCGTCGCAGTTGGTCACGTGCGTGAACGAGCGGCCCTTATTGTCGGAGCGGAAGATGCCGCCACGCGCTGGATCGAGCTTTGGTACTTGGCGTGTCGAGGTGGACTCCGGTGCCGCGCCACGGCCACGACCGCCGCCGCCAGCCGGCGCCGGGAACCCTCCGTTCGGTCCGCCGTTATTACACCAATCGAATCCGCCCCGACCGCCACCGCCTGCCGCGGCAGCACCCTCAATCGGCGCATCGGCGCCGCCGCGACCACGCAATTCAGTGCCACTCTCGCCGGCTTCGATTTGCGCGTACAGTACGTTCGGACTCGACGCCGCGAGGCCAAGCGCGATGCGGCCGTACGTTCCGCTCGGTAGCCCGCTCGTCAGTTTGGTCCAGCTATGACCCGCGTCGTCGGATTTCCACACGGCGCTTCCGGGACCGCCGCCGTTGAAGCAGCAACTCGTGCGGCGACGCTGATAGCTCGCCGCGTACAGCGTGCTGCTGTTTGATGGGTCTAGCACGAGATCGGTAAAGCCTGTGTTCTCGTCGATGTACTTGATCTTGTTCCAGGTCTTGCCGCCGTCGGTCGTCTTGAAGATGCCGCGCTCGGGATTCGGGCCGAAGAGATGGCCCGGCGACGCGACGTACACGACTTCCGGATTGTGCGGATCGATTACGATACGCGCGATCGTCTGCGTTTCGGCGAGACCGATCTTGGTGAACGTCTTGCCGCCGTCGGTGCTCTTGTAGAGACCGTCGCCGAAAGACGACGTCTGCCGATTGTTCGGCTCACCCGTGCCGACGTACACGATGTTCGGGTCCGTCGGGTGGATCGCGATGTCACCGATCGATGCGCTTCCGTAGGTTTGGAAAACCGGCTCGAACGTGACGCCGTTGTCCTCCGACTTGAACACGCCGCCGACCGCGTACCCGATGTAGATGACGTTCGGATCACTCGCCGAGACTTCGATGTCGTCGAGTCGGCCACCCATACTCGCGGGACCGATCGAGCGAAACTTGAAGCTCGAGAGTAGCGGATTGGAGGAGACGTTGAAACTCGTCTCGCGTTCGCGTGTACCGCGTCCTTGCGCAATGAGCGGCGCCGCAATGAGCGGCACCGCGACAAGCGGAAGAAGACGTCGGAAGCCATTGCTCATGGTGTCCGTCCTGAAGATTGGGGGGAGCGTTCTGCGTCGCGGGAATATGGACGCTCGCGCAGGCGACTGCGAGCTACCGGCTGGGCCCCCAGATTCGCCCAACGTTGTAGACCGCGCCCGCGTAAAGCGCCCGCGGTTGGGGTCCGGTGACGGGCACGATCACACCGGCATCGAACACGAGCCATGGTCGCACGGTGAATGTCGGACCGCCGAGCAGCGCGACGATCGATGACTGGCCCGACGGCCCACTCGTCGCGGGATAGCCATAACACTCGGCCACCCAACCTAGGACGCCCGCGAGCGGTCCTCCGAACGACGCGGTCCAGAGCGTCGCGTTGGTAGGCGCATTGAGTCCATCACCGCTTCGGTGCGTGTAGCCGACGTTGAGATCCATCGCGACGTCGCCGAATTGATGACTGGAGATGAGCAGCACAGAGACGTCGGTTGTCTTCGTCCCCGTCTCGTCGGAACCCGTTGGAAACTTGAGCGCCGGAAGCACGGCGAAGTCGCCGAGAATCGGTGCATCATCAACGAGACGCCACTTCACACCGACCGCCGCGTCGCCGAGACCGAGCGAGCGTCCGGGCGGGCGAACCGCCGTGCCGTACAGGCTGAGCTGCACTTGGGACGCGAGGCCGATCTTGAACACCGTCGGAGTCGAGAGCAGCGATGCATTCGGATCGATGCGATCGCGCTCGACGCCCGTCTCGAGCTCGAGCCATCCGGGTGCGACGGTGCCGGCGTGCGTCGCAACGGTGGGTCGCTCCGGTTGCGCGGCGTGCGGATCCTTCGACGTGTCCGCCGCGGCGGGAGCGGGCTTGGTGGTCGGTTGCTGCGCCGCGATCGGCGCGGCGGCAATTAGGATCGTTGTAACAGCGCGTCCTACCGGCCAGCGCATCACGTGCCGGCAGTGCGCGGACGCCACGGGTTGTCACCCTGCGTCTCGAACGCATCGACGTCGGTGAAGTAACGGCGCACCATGTCCGCCGACGCGGGATTGGTGTAGACCTCGGCCACGGGGTGTTCAATCGTCCGCGCAACGATCTCGGCAACCGTCTCGACCGATTGGACGTGCGGCCCCGAGTAGATCGGCGTGTCGGGCGGAGAGCCAATCGCGTTGCGACCGAACTCAGTGGCGACCATGCCCGGCATGACGAGGCTCACGTGAATGTCGGGATACTTGGTTCGAAGGTCCATGCGAAGATTCGTCGTGAGGGCGGCGAGCGCCGCCTTCGCGGCGTTGTACGCCGAGCGATGTGGCGCGAGCGGGACGCGACCGAGAAATGACGAGATGTTGATGACGTGACCGTGGCCGCGCTCGATGAAATGTCCGACGGCCACCTGCATGCCGTACAGCGCCGACTTGACGTTGAGCGCCATCATAGCGTCGATGTCTTCGTCGGTGAGATCGAGGACCGAGCGAGTGATGCCGCGCCCCGCATTGTTGATCCACACGTCGAATCCACCGAAGGCTTCGATGGCGGCATCGCGAAGCCGCTCGACATCAGCGCGCTTGGCGACGTCGGTCTCGACGACGATCGCGCGTGACGACCCGCGGGCCATCGCATCACGCGCGACGGTCTCGAGCTCGCGTCGGCGTCGCGCCGCGAGGACGAGCGAGTGACCGTCGGCGGCCAGTCGCGCCGCGATTCCGGCGCCGATCCCAGCGCTCGCACCGGTGATGACGATCGTCTTGTTTGCCATTTGTATCCGGCTTTACCGTGGTGGTCGCGCGTCGTACTATGCTCAGGATGCGGATCGACCGAAAGCTAAGCCGTGCGTCCTTCAATCAGCCAAAACCCTCAATGCACATCGTCACCGCGCGGCGCCTTGCCGCGCTATGCTCGCTCGTCTCGATTACCGGTCCGGCGGCCGCGCACGCACAGGATCGGCTCAAATCGATGCCGGGCTACGATCGATATCAACGAATGGCGCCGCTCATCAGCACAGCGCTCGGCGGATCGGGCCGCGGGTTTGGTCGCGGTGGCGGCGGCGGTGTAACGTGGTCGGCGGACAGCAAAACCGTCGACTTCGAGAGCGGTGGGAAGCGACTTCGGTTTGATCTCGCGACCAAGAAGATCGCTGACGCGACGGACGCGCCCGCCCAGCAGCCGGGCGGGCGGGGGCGCGGCGGATTCGCTGGAGCACCGGCGCGCGGACGGCAGTTCGAGATGGCGATCGCGCCGGCGGGAAATCATCGCGCGCTCTACCGCGATCGCAACGTCTGGATTGCCGACTCGACCGGCGCCAACGCGGTGCAGATCACGAGCGAGGGGAACGCTCAGACCCGTGTGAAGTTTGGAACGGCGAGCTGGGTGTATGGCGAGGAGCTCAGCCAACGCACGGCGATGTGGTGGTCGCCGGACGGAAAGAAGCTCGCGTATTATCGCTTTGACGAAAGCAAGGTTCCGGACTTCTATCTCACTACGAGTTTGACGCAGGTGCAAGACACGCTCGACGTCGAGGCGTATCCCAAGCCGGGCGTGCCGAATCCAGTCGTCGACATCTTCGTCTATGACGTCGACAGCAAGAAGACGACACGGCTCGACGTGCGTGACGGCAAGCCGTTCGAGAATGACGTCGTCGGATATTACGTCTTTCACGTCGACTGGTCCCCGGATGGACGGGAGCTTGTTTTTCTGCGAGCAAATCGGCGCCAGAACGTGCTCGAGATGGCCGCGTGCGCTCCGGATTCGGGTGCGTGCCGCACGGTGATTCATGAAGCGTGGCCGACGGGATGGATCGACGACGATCCAGCGCCGACGACCGTTTGGCTGAAGGATGGCAATCGATTCATCTGGGAGTCGGGCGGGACCGGTTTCAACAATTACTATCTCTACGATTTCAAAGCCGGTAAGCTGATCACGCCACTCACGCGGCTCCAGGCGGAGGTAGCGGGCGTCGTGCGCGTGGACGAGTCGGCAAACGCGCTCTACTACACCGCGCGCGACGGCGACAATTACATGAAGTTCCAGCTCCACCGCGTCGGTCTCGACGGCAAGAACGATCGGCGGCTCACCGATCCGACGTTCACCCACGCGGTGTCTCTGTCGCCCGACGGGAAGTACTTCGTCGATGTCGCGGAGACGCACGACCAAGCGCCGGTGACGCGGCTTCTCGACGCAAACGGGAAAGTTGTCGCCGAGTTGGCGAAGACGGATCTCACGAAGTTCAATGAGCTGGGCCTCAAGAAGGTTGAGCTGTACACGTATCAGACCAGTGACGGTCAGGCCACGCTGCACGGCATGATTCACTTTCCGTCGAACTTTGATCCGAGCAAGAAATACCCGGTGCTCGTGAGCGTGTACGGCGGACCCGGAGTGGGCAACCAAACGAGTGAACGCTTCACCGTGCCGTCGGCCACCACCGAGTTCGGATTCATCGTGCTGAACGTCGAGGCTCGCACGAATCCGGGCATGGGTCGCAAGTATCTCGACGCCGTCTATCTCAAGCTCGGACAAACCGAGGTCGACGACATGGCCGACGGCGTGAAGGCGCTGTGGAACAGGCCGTACATCGACAAGAATCGCGTCGGCGTGTTTGGTACGTCGTACGGTGGCTACACGTCGGTGATGGAGATTCTGCGACACCCCGAAGTGTTCGCCGCGGCGTCGGCGTCGTCGCCGCCGACGGATTGGCGCAACTACGACACGATCTACACTGAGCGGTACATGTGGCTGCCGCAGGAGAACAAAGACGGCTACGACAAAGGGTCCGCGATGACGTACGCCGACAAATTGCGCGGACGACTCATGCTGTACTACGGCACGATGGACAACAACGTGCACCCGACGAACATGATGCAGCTCATCTCGGCGCTGCAGAGAGCCGGCAAGAGCTTCGACGTGCAGGTTGGTCCGGATCAGGGACACTCGGGCCTCAATGGCCAGCGCATGATGGAGTTCTTCATCGAGAATCTCGTGATCAATCCGAGCGTGAAGGTGTCGTTCTAGGGCGATCCGTGTTCTCCGGGGAACAAATCGCGTCGCTCTTCGAGGAGCTCGGCATCACGCATGTGGTGACCGTACCGGACAGCACGATCGGGCCGTGGCAGGAAGCGATCGCGCAGCGCGGGCGAACGCGAGTGGTGCGCGTGTGCCGCGAGGGCGAAGCCTGGCAAGTTGCTGCCGGGCTTCAGCTCGGCGGAAAGACGCCGTTGGTGATGATCCAGTGCACTGGACTGTTCGAGTCGGGTGACGCGCTGCGAAATGCGTTGCACGATTGGAAGCTTCCGATTTTCAGCATCATCGGATATCGAAGCTACCTGAACCAAGACACGCTGCCGGGCGACACGTGTCTCGTATTCACCGAGCCGGTACTCGATGCATGGCGAATCGATTACAGGCTGATCACGCAGCCGTCGCAATTCGAAGAGATCGCCAAACACTATGCGGTGTGCCGGGCGTCGGGTAAGCCGGGCGCAATCGTCATCGGCGAGGGCAAGGCGTGACGGGCCAGCGAATGTCAGCCAAGGAAGCGATCGTCGCCGTCCATGCCGCGCGCGGTCAACGCGACATCGTCGTTACCACGATGACGCCGGCGCGTGACTGGATGACACTGCCACAGCAGCCGCTCGATCTGGTGCTGGTGCCGTCGGCCATGGGACACGCGACATCGATCGGACTGGGGCTTGCGCTCGCGCAACCGGAACGTCGCGTGATCGTGTGCAACGGCGACGGGTCGATGCTGATGAATCTTGGGTCGCTCGTCTCGATCACCGCGGCGCGCGCGACGAACCTCGTCGTGCTCGTCTTCGATAACGGAGTTTACGAAGTGACGGGTGCGCAGCCGATCCCGTCGCCGGGAACGATCGACTTCGTGACGATCGCGCGGGGTTCGGGATTTCCGTCGGTGTTCGAGTTCTCTGATGTCGATTCGTGGCGTCGGGACGTCACGACAGTTCTCAAGGCAACCGGCCCGACGCTGGCACTCCTTCACGTCGAAGCCGTGCTGGGAATTCCGGGCCCTCGTTCACCGGGACCGGCCGCCGACCGAGCGCGACGCTTCACCGAATCGCTCAAGAAGCAGAGCTGAATGTTGAATGCCGAGTGCTGCCTCTGTCACTCCTCGCGCAATGCTGCGTTCGGGTCGAGGGACGCGGCCCGGCGGGCCGGAACCCAGGAGGCGACAGATGCGATCACCACGAACAAGACGGCGATCGCAACGTAGGTGGTCGGGTCGGTTGGCTTGATCGAGATGAGCATGCTCGCCTTCTCCATCACGCCGGTCAACGCAAGTGCGGCAGCGATTCCGACGGCAATGCCGACGGCACTCAACATGAGCCCTTGGCCGATC